>Ga0207683_10000820_pt1 | contig 28472 bp, 31 predicted proteins | sample KBSM73metaG_FD_184333 | JGI IMG/M metagenome (GOLD analysis project Ga0207683, IMG submission 184333) | Miscanthus rhizosphere microbial communities from Kellogg Biological Station, Michigan, USA - KBS M7-3 metaG (SPAdes) (version 2) | ecosystem: Host-associated > Plants > Roots > Rhizosphere >... | reverse complement strand
CATGGTGCCGGTGGTCTACGGGATCAAGGCCCTTGCCACCCACGGGCCGGCTCCTGAGGCCTTCGCGAGCATCGGAACCGGCCTGCTCATGGGCTATGTGTTCATCCGGCGGCAACGCGCGCTTGCCCGTATCCACAGGTCAGACCACAGCACCGCGCCGATGCTCGACGTCAGCCTGTTTGGCAACCGGATCTTCAGTACGGCCATTGTGGCCAACGTCCTGGCGCTGTTCTCCTTCAACGGCTTCATTCTCTTCCTGGCCCAGCACCTGCAGCTGCTGGAGGGCCAGTCCCCCTCGGCCTCCGGCGTCGCCATGGTCCCGGCCCTCATCGCCACAGTTGTGGCGGGGCTGCTCGTGGTCCCGCTGGTGCGCAAGGTGCGGCCCGGCTTTGTGGTGGCCGGCGGCCTGCTGCTGAGCGCGGCGGGCTATTTCCTGGTGGCCTTCGGCGACCACAGCCAGGGCCCGTCGTTGCTCCTTGCCGCCCTGCTGGTGCTCTGCCTGGGGGTGGGCGCCGCGGAGACGATCTCCAATGACCTGATCCTGGGCGCGGCGCCCGCCGACAAGGCAGGGGCAGCCGCCGCCATCTCCGAGACCGGCTACGAAGTGGGGTCCCTGCTGGGCACGGCGATTCTCGGCTCAATCCTGACGGCCTCCTACCAGGGCAACCTCCGGCTTCCGGCGGGCGTGTCCGAACTCGCCCCGGCCGCGGCCACCAGCCAGGCCGGTGAAACCCTGGCCGGCGCTGTGGATCTGGCCCGGATGCTTCCGGCGCCCCTGGCCGAGGCGGTGACGGCGGCCGCGCGCACCGCCTTCGACTCGGGCGTGCACGTCACGGCGTCAATTGCGCTGGTCCTGATGTCCGGGGCCTGCGTCCTGGCCGCCGTCGTCCTGCGGTCGGTGCCGAAGGCCCAATAGGGCTCAGCGGCCGCCGTCAGCGTCACGCCGTCGTCAGCGTCCAGGGGGTTCCAGCCCTTAAACAGCAGCGTCCGGCGCCGGGAGGATACCCGGCGCCGGACGCTGCTGATTTTTTGGGGGGGCTGGTGGGAGCCGGTCCCTACTTGCTGTCCGGGGTGGTCACGCTGGCCGTGGCCCGCATGGTCTCGGCATTCACCATCCAGGCGTACTGCTCAAACTTGGCGATGAACTCGTGCAGCAGATCCGCGGTGGTGGGATCTTCCTCGTCCACTTCGTCATGGACCTTGCGCATGGTGCCGACGGCCGCCTCCAGCGCGGCGACAATCCGCTCGATGGCGTCCTTCGTGTTGATCAGGCCCTTCGGGAACTCGGCCAGTGCGGTGGACTTTGAAACCGTGGAGCTACGGCCGTCCGGGAGGGCGTGAAGGGCACGCATGCGCTCGGCGAGGTCATCCGCGAATCCCCGGGCGGCGTCGATGATTTCATCCAACTGGAGGTGAAGGTCCCTGAAGTTGGTCCCGACGATGTTCCAGTGTGCCTGCTTGCCCTGAACGTGGAGTTCGATCAGGTCCACCAGTACTGCCTGCAGGTTGGTCGTCAATGTGGGTGATGCTTTCATGAATCCTCCTCGATAGAACCGGTGCCGTGCGGGCCGCGCATGCCATTGCTGGCACCCCGGCCGATGCTTCCGACGCTACCGCAGCGCGGCGCCGGGCCGCGATGCTTCTGGGAGGAATTTCTCGGTCAGCTTACTAAGTCGGCTTACTAACCGTTTTTGGGGCGGTTTAGACGGCCTCGTTGAGGATGGGCCCACGCGGGAACACGGCCCGCGTGATGCCGCCGGAGGTGGATTCGGACAGCTGGGTGAGGTAGTCGTTGCGCCGCCGCGGGGTAATCCTGGACTGGGGCTGGAACGGCTGCTCGGGGTCGTCGGCGTAGTGGGCGCTCAGGCCGTCTCGCATGAGCCGGATGGCTTCCGAACGCTGCTGGGACACCGCTGCGTGCGTGGATCCGAGTTCCGCGGCCAGGTCTTTGACCGTGCGGTCGCCGAAGTAGATCTCCTCCACCACGTAGCGCATCCGTTCCGGGAGGGATTTCACGGCGGCCCGCAGGTACTGGAGCCGTTCGTCCGCGAGCACGGAGTGTTCCGGCGTGAGGGTTTCGGCGGCCAGGGTGTCCACCACGGCCTCGTCGAGGGGCGTCAAGGTGCGCGAGGCATCCGCGAGCGCGGCCTCCACAACGCTCTGCTGGACGCCCAGGGCAGAGGCGATCTCGTCCACTGTGGGGGTGCGGCCCAGGGCGGACGCCAGGGTTTCCTGCACGGACATGGTTTCCTTGATCCGGCGGCGGGCGGATCGGGTGGCCCAGTCGCTGGCCCGCATCTCGTCTGCGAAGGCGCCAAGGATGCGCCGGCGCGCGAAAGCGCCGAACGGCACCCCGAGGCCTGGATCGAACGAATCGGCCGAGGTAATCAGGGCAATAGCGCCGGCTGACGCCAAGTCATCGCGAGAAAGGTGTGACGCCTTCGAGCACAAATCTGAGACGAGATACCCCACCAGCGGAAGGTGCTGCGTGACCATCTCGTTGCGTTCCACGCGATTCAATACTGTGTCCCCCCATGAGACCGGATCCGAAGGGTCCTCGACCCTTAAAACGCCGAGAGCCGCACCCAAAACCGACCGGTGCTCCCCCCATTGGAGTCAGCGTTCGCAAGCAGGGCGCAGCACCCATGGAGGAAACCTATCACCTGTTCCAAGATCTGCGTGTACCCTCAGGGAAAAGCTGTGCGAAAAATGCGGTGACCGCCCAGAAGCTGTGATTCACAGGGCGGAAAGAGAATGGGGCACATGAGCGCAAGTGATCTCTCCGCGGCACTGTGGCAGGAGCGGCGGCAGCTGGAGCTACTCCTCTTCAGGCTGGAAACGCAGCGCCTGCACGTCGTGGCCGGGAATCTGGAATGGCTGAACTTCATGGCCTCCGAGATTGAAACCGTGCTGGACCGCCTGCGCTTCGAAGCCCTGGCCCGGAGCGTCGAATCTGCTGCCGTGGCGGCCCAATGGGGCTTGCCGGCACAGACCACGCTCGTCGAACTGATTGCGGCCGCGCCCGCCGGGCCCTGGCCCGAGATCCTGCGCGAGCATCTGGACGCCCTGCACGCACTCCTGGCCCGGCTGGGCGAGGCTTCCAGCGTGAACGAGGACGCGCTGCGGAGCCTCCCGATGCCGGGACGCGCCGGCCCGGCGGGCACGGCCGGGCTTGTGGACCAGCTGACCATGGGAGGAAACCTGGAGCGGTCCCTGGCCGTGGTCCGGCGTTCAGCCCAGCCGCTCCTGGCCCAGTATCTCGGCGGGGACCACGTCTGATCCGGTGCGGGTCCTCAGCCGTCGGCGGGAGTGGCGCGCGGCGGCATGAGGCCGCGGAGTGCTTCCTCGGCGTCCGGGCCCGCTTCCGCCGCCGCGAGGTTCGCCGCCGCGATGGCTTCGATGACTTCCCGGCGCTGGATCGGCACACCGCGGGGCGCCTCAATGCCTATCCGAACACCGTCGCCGCGGCCTTCCAGAACAGTGATGACGATGCCGTCGCCGATCATGATCTGTTCGCCCGGCTTGCGTGTAAGTACCAGCATCCTCTCAATCTACCCTTCAGCCCGGGGAGCATCGTACGATTCCCGCCGGTTCTGCCATGTCGGTTCCGGCCCGGCGGGGCGCCCGTCGATCCAGCCCACGGGCAGTCCCAAGCCATTGACGCTTTCAGGCGACCCGGTCTCCGAGGCGCCGACCACCGCCACCGCGGTCACGTTGAGCTGGGCGGACAGCACGCCGACCCAGCGCGCCGTGTCCTCGTGCTTGCGTCCGGCATCGACCACAACCCAGACCTGGTCGGCGGAGAGCGCCGCCACGGACGGCACCCGGGCCAGGGCGTTGCGGGCTTTACCCAGTCCGAACGCCACCAGGACGGTGCGCTCCGTCACCACGGCATGGGCGCGCGCGGCCGTGGCACTTTGGCGTCCGTCGACGTGCAGGTGGCCATAGGCGGCGAGCTCACCGGCGGTGCGCACATCGGCACCTCCGGAGGCCATGGACATGGCCAGGGCGGTATCCATCGCGTCCTCCCCCAGCCCGATCAGGAGAACGAGATCGCCGACGCCGGTCAGCGGAGCCGGAGCCGGGACCCCCTCAGCGCTGCCCGGCGCGAAGACGGCCGGGTGCACGGGGCTCCCGACGGCGGCCGGTTGCTCGGGGCTCCCGACGGCGACCGGGTGCCCGGGGCTCCCAAAGACGCCGGCGGCGGCGCCGGCCGCTGCGGCCGGCGCTGCGGCGGGCGGATCTGTCGGGGTCCGGAGCCCGGTGCCGAGCTGTTCCAGCAGCTCGGCGAAGTCCCGCGATCCGGTGGACACACCGGCAGGAGCGGGCCGGTGCAGGCTCAGCTCGGCGGCGTCCGCTTCCTCCAGGAGTGCGGCGATGGCGGCGCCCTGCAGGTGATGGGTCGGGCCGGCCTGCGCTGCGGTCCGGGCCGCCGGGGCCGATGCTGCCGCCGCGGCTCCGGCGTCGTACTTCCCGGCGGGGGTCCCAGCGCCCGGAACAGTGCCCGCGGTAGCCGCTCCGGCGGTGGTCGCCCCGGCGGGACCACCAGTCGCCGGGTCGGAATCGGCCCCGGTCAGGATGTCGGCGTCAGGCACCACCTCGCCGGTGACGACCTCGTGTTTGGACTGGAGCTCGATCATGGCCTCGTAGCGGTCCTGGGCGAAGAGGCCGGCGATTCCGGGGCTGCTGACGCGTTCGGCGGACACGATCCGGGCCGCCGGACCGTACAGCTGTTCTGCCTTGCGGCGGATTTCCTCGAGCGAGGCTCCCTTAAGCCGATAGCGGTTCGGCATGGCGCACCACTCCTACTGTTTCGATCCGGACGTTGGCGGAGGTCACCTCGCGGTAGGACAACACGGGCACGGATCCCGGCTGCCCCCCGACGAGGCGGTAGATGGCGGGCCGGAGCGCGGGTGCACAGACAAGCACGGCCTGGCGGTTGGCGGCGGCCGCGGCGTCGACGGCGGACCGCACCGAGCGCAGCACGGTGTCGAGGCGGTCCTGCCCCATGACGATCTGGCTGCCGCCCTCCGCGGGCCGCATGTCCTCGAGCATGTGTTGTTCCAGGACGGGGTCGATCATGATGACGTTGAGCACCTCGCCGTCCATGAACTTGGCTGTGAGGGCGGGGCCCAAGGCCTGCCGGGCGGCTTCCACGAGCGATTCCGGATCCGTGGAAATCTTGGCGCGGAGCGTGAGGGCCTCGTAGATCCGGGCGAGGTCGTTGATCGGCACCTGCTCATCCAGCAGGCCCTGGAGGACGCGCTGCAGCTCGGCCAGGGAGAGCAGGGCCGGGGTCAGTTCGTCGACGGCGGAGGGGCTCTGCTTGCGCACCCCCTCGGTCAGCACGCGGACGTCCTCGCGGGACAGCAGCCGGGCAGCGTTCGCCGCGACGATCGAGGACAGGTGGGTGACCAGGACGGAGACCCGGTCGATCACTGTGGCACCTGTCATTTCGGCGTTGTGGCGCATCTCCCCCGGAATCCACTTCCCGGCGAGCCCAAATACGGGCTCGATCATCGCCGGGCCCGGGAGCGAGTCCAGGTTCTCGCCCAGGGCGAGCATCTGGCCGCCGGGGGCCGTGCCGCGGCCGGCTTCCACGCCGGCAATCCGGATGGCGTAGGTCGCCGGCGGCAGGTCCACACTGTCCCGGGTGCGCACCGGCGGGATGACCAGGCCCAGTTCCATGGCGATCTTGTGCCGCAGGGACCGGACCCGGGCCAGGAGGTCATCGGAGGCGCCGGAGACCATATCCACGAGGTCAGGTGCGAGCAGGATCTCCACGGGGTGGATGCGCATGTCTTCCAGCAGCTTCTCGTTCGGATCCTGTTCCGGGAAGTTCAGCGCGGTCGACTCAGCCTCCCGGGCCGTTTCCGCCAGCTGCTGGCTTGCCGCGGTCCGCCGGGAGGCGATGAACAGGCCTGCGCCTACGACGACGAACGGGATCGGGGGCATGCCGGGGATCAGTGCCATGGCGACGGCGGCGACGCCGGCGATCATGAGGGCATTCGGTGACTGCAGCAGCTGGGTGGAGGCCGTCCGCCCCATGTCGGACTCGGCGTTGGACCGGGTCACGATCATGCCGGTGGAGACGGCCATGAGCAGTGCCGGGATCTGGGTGACGAGCCCGTCGCCCATGGTCAGCAGGCCGTAGGTGTTCAGGGCGTCGCCGATTTCCAGGCCGCGCTGGACCATGCCGATGGCGATGCCGCCGACGAAGTTGATGATGATAATGATGATGCCCGCGATGGCGTCGCCCTTGACGAACTTCGAGGCGCCGTCCATGGCACCGTAGAAGTCGGCCTCGGCAGAGACTTCGGCCCGCCGCTCCCGGGCCTGGGTGTCGGTGAGGAGGCCGGCGTTGAGGTCGGCGTCGATCGCCATCTGCTTGCCGGGCATGGCGTCGAGGGTGAAGCGCGCGCCCACCTCGGCCACGCGCTCGGCGCCCTTGGTGACCACGACGAACTGGATCACCACGAGGATGAGGAACACGACGGCGCCGATGATCATGGAGCCGCCGACCGTCACCTTGCCGAAGGCTTCGATGACCTGCCCGGCGTATCCGTTGCCCAGGACCAGGCGGGTGGAGGCGACGTTGAGGCCGAGCCGGAACAGCGTGGCCACCAGCAGCAGGGACGGGAACACCGAGAAATCCAGCGGCTTTTTGACGAACATGCTGGTCAGCAGGACCAGCAGTGCCAGCAGGATGTTGCAGACGATGAGGAAGTCGAGCAGCGGCGCGGGAACGGGAACCACCAGCAGGAGCACGATCCCCACGATGCCGATGGGCACCACCAGCCGGTTCAGCCTGTTGTTCATGGTGCTGTCCTTTCACAGACGCTGATTCCCGAAGTTTTCGTGCCGTGTTGCACGCTGTGGAGCCTGCCGTGTTTCATACGGTGGCCACCGTGGTGGTCATGCGGTGCATCCCGGCGGCGGCGCCCCGGGCCTTGAGTGCCATGACGAACGCGAGGACGCCGGCCACCGCCCGGTAGAAGTCCACCGGGATCTCGTCCCCCAGCTCACAGGCCCCGTGGAGGGCCCTGGCCAGCGGGATGTCCTGGACCATGGGCACGTTCTTTTCCTCGGCTTCTTCCCTGATCCTCGCAGCCACGTGGCCGGCGCCCTTGGCAACCACGCGGGGTGCGGATTTTCCGGGCTCGTATTTCAGGGCCACCGCCACGTGCGTGGGGTTGACCAGGACGACGTCGGCGTCCCCGATCGCCGCGATCATGCGGTTGCGGCTCATGGCCATCTGGCGCGCCCGGCGTTGGGACCGGATCAGCGGATCGCCCTCGCTGCTCTTGTTTTCGTCCTGGACTTCCTTCTTGGACATCCGCGTCTTCTTGCGGTTGCGCCGCATCACGACGAAGAAGTCGGCCGCGGCCAGCACGATGCCGGCGGCCACCGCGAACTGGACCAGGGCGGCTATCCCGCCGGCGGCGGCCTGCACGACCCCGGCGACGGGCAGGCCGCCGGCTGTCAGCAGCACCGGAACCAGTCCCTGCACGACTGTGTAGAGCACCAGCCCCACGACGCTTGCCTTGAGCAGCGCCTTGAGACCGCCCCACACGGCCTGCGCGCCGAACAGCCGCTTGATCCCGCCGAGCAGGTTGAAGTGTTCGAATTCGAGCCTGAATTTCTTCAGGTGGACACCGCCTTGGAGGGCCGAGCCGGCGAGGACGGCCAGGAACACGACCACCAGCAGGGGGCCGACGATCCCGGCGATGGACGCGAAGCCGGCTTCCAGCGCCCGGACGGCTTTGCCGGGGTCGGGGGCGGACACGATCCCCCGGATGCTGAAGAGCTGGTCCGTGGCGGCGTTGGCGGCCCGGTCCACCGTGCTGGGGAGCATCAGCGCGGCGGCGCCGACGCCGAGCCAGGCGGTGAGGTCCTGGGAGCGGGACAGCTGGCCCTTGGAGCGGACCTCCCGCATCCGTTTCTCGGTGGCTTGCTCGGTCTTTTCCTGTGAATCCGCCATCAGCCCACCCCCAGCACGGCTTTGGCCGCCTGCCCGGCGAGGCTGGAAACGAGTCGGGGCAGGGCCAGGAACATGAAGCCGGCCAGCGTCAGGGTGAGCAGGATCTTCAGCGGGAAGCCGAGGGAGAAGGCATTCAGCGCCGGCGCCACGCGGGTCAGCAGGCCAAGCCCGACGTCGGCAAGGAACAGGACCACCAGGAGGGGGCCGGCGATCTGCACGGCGGCAAGGAACATGCCGGACACTGCCGCGATCATGGCCTGCACCGGCTGGGCCAGGTCGATCCCCCCGGCCAGCGGAAGGGCGGCAAAGCTGCCGGTGAGGCCGGTGATGACCAGCTGGTAGCCGTCGGAGGCGAAGAGCAGCGCCAGCGCAGCCATCTGCAGGAGACGGGTGAACTGTGCGCCGTTGACCATCATTTGGGGGTCGTAGGCCTGGGCCATCTGGAACCCGCTGAACAGGTCGATCAGGCTGCCGGCGGACTGGATGGCGGAGAAGATGACGAGGACCAGGAAGCCCAGGGCCAGACCGGTGACGAGCTCCAGGACCACACCGGTGACGAACCCGGCGGTGTCCCGGGGCGTGTAGCCGCCGGCCAGGCGCTGCGTCACCGCCAGGCCCAGCCCCAGCCCCAGCATGGCTTTGACGCGCCCTGGAATGGCGTGGTGCGAGAAGGGCGGTGCCACGACCAGGAAGGCGGTCATCCGGACCGTGGCCAGCAGCAGGACTTCAAGCCAGGCCGGGTCGATGGGAATGCCCACCTCACAGGCCTCCGAGCAGGGACGGAATCTTCGCGAAGAGGTCGTTGGTGAAGGCGACCATCTCCGAGATCATCCAGTGTCCGCAGACAATCAGGGCCACGGCCACCGCGGCAGCCTTCGGCACGAAGGACAGGGTGGCTTCCTGCAGCTGCGTGATGGACTGCAGCAGGGAGATGGCCAGTCCCACCACCAGCGCCGTGACCAGCACGGGCGCGGAGAGCTTGGCCGCCACGATCATGGCTTGGAGGCAGATGTCAAGGACCGCGTTGGCGTTCATCCTGAACCCGCATAGCTCTGGACGAGCGCGGTGATGATCAGGCCCCAGCCGTCCACGAGCACGAAGAGCAGGATCTTGAAGGGCAGCGAGATCATGACGGGCGGGAGCATCATCATGCCCATGGACATCAGGGCCGCGGACACCACGAGGTCGATCACGAGGAACGGGATGAAGATGACGAAGCCGATGATGAACGCGGCACGGAGTTCGGAGATCATGAACGCCGGGATGAGGGTCTGCAGCGGGACGGCCTCAGGAGTGGCCGGGTTCTCGGCTCCGGCGGCACGGGACATCAGGGCGATGTCCTCCTCGCGCGTGTGGGCGAGCATGAAGTGCTGCAGCGGACCCGATGCGGCGCTGACGGCACCGTTGAAGTCCAGTGTGCCGTTGAGGTAGGGCTGGACGCCGAGGGTGTTCATCTCGTTGATGACGGGCCACATCACAAAGATCGAGAGGAACAGAGCCAGCCCGGCCAGGACCTGGTTCGGCGGGATGGAGGGCAGGGACAGCGCGTTGCGGGTCATTGCCAGGACCACAAAGATCTTGGTGAAGGACGTCATCATCAGCAGCAGCGAGGGCGCAACGGCCAGGAGGGTGATGCTGATCAGGGTCAGGACAGCGGAGGAAGGTTTCCCGTCCATCCCGTTGATCTGGATGTTGATGTTCCCGCCGTCGGGATTGGCAGGGTCGGTCGGGGGCGCCGGCGCGACAGGGTCGATGGGTGCGGCGTGGCCTGCCGAGGCGTTGAGCCACAGCAGGAGGACGGCAAAGAGCACGGCGGCGAGCCCCAGGGCCAGGAGCCTGAGGGGTCTTGCGCCAGCTGTTCGCGGGCGGGTGGTGCTGGTGGGGAGCGGGAAGATCAATTGCGGCGTCCGCTCCTGAGCGCGGCGGCAGCCTGCTTCCAGGTGGAGCCGGCCAGGATGGAGCCGTGAAGCGGCGGATGGGCCGACCCGCCGCCGGCGCTGCCGCGGCCGGCGTGGCCGCGGGCGGCGGAGTCCCGGTGAAGGGAGCTGCGGCGGGACGGCGGCAGCTCCCGGACACCGTTCTGTCCGTCGGCGAAATCGTCGGCGTCGGCGCCGTCCGTAAATTCGTCGCCGTCAGCGGCGCCGCCCCTGGCCTTGCCGCTGAAGTGGTTGCCGGCGAGCGGGCTGGCGTCAGCGAGGATCCGGGCGAAATCGCCCAGGCCGCGGCTGGTGCCGGGGACCGCGACTTCTTCGGGTTCGGGCGGGATGTCCCCGGTGTGCAGGACGTTGACGGCGTGCTCGGTGACGCCCAGGAGGAAGCGCTGCCCGGCGGCGTCGACCACCACCACGGAGGCTTTTTGTCCGAGGCTCTGCCGGCTGACGATGGTCAAGGCGCGGTCAGCCCGGCGCCGTCCGGTGCCCTTGCCCAGCCGGTGCTGCAGGAACCACATGAGGCCAAGCACCGCGCCCAGGGCCACGACTACCCGCAGCCCGAGGATCAGTGCGTCCATTCAGCTGAGCCCCTCGGCCACGTCGAGGATCCGGGTGATCCGCACCGCGTAGTCCTGGTCGAGGACCACGACTTCGCCGTGCGCGATCAGGCGGCCGTTGAGCAGGACGTCGGCCGGTGCGCCGGCGGAGCGGTCCAGTTCGATGATCTTGCCCGGTTCCAGCGACAGCACGTCCCGGACCGACATCCGGGTGCGTCCGATCTCCACGGTCAGGGCCATTTCAATGTTGTTGATCCGGCCGAGCCGGCCGGCCACGGTGTCCCCGCCGGCGAACAGGTCCCCGCCGCGTTCCTGGCTGTTGCTGTGTTCGCGGAGCCGGACGGCAAACCAGGCCGCGGCGTTGCTGCCGTCGGAGAGTTCAAAGACGGCCGTGTCGGGATCCGAGAGGAGCCCCGAGACGTCGGATTCACGCAGGTCGGACAGGACACCGGCCCCGAAGACTGAGCTGGCGCTTTCCATCGCGGGGCGCAGCACATCGGTCACGGAGACGTGGCCCAGCTGGGACCCCGCGCCGGCGGCCTCGTCAAGGAAGGTGCGGTCGCTGAGCATGAGGGCGAGGTCGGCGGTTACCGCGCCGACGAAGGTCGCCGTGACCGCCTGCCGGGCGTAGGCCGCCGCGGACCGGGCAGGCACCAGCGCGACAACCTTCAGGGCCACCGGGCTCGGGAGCTCCTCGACGAGCCGTTCCGCCGACATTTCGTGCTTGGTCAGGGTGATGCTCATCGTTGGTTCTCCTCGATTGTGACAATTACTGCGGCCGCGCGGGAGCCGTTGCGGGCCGGGGCGGCAGTGGCCAGCCGGGTTCCGTCCAGGGTGAGGTCAAAGGGCCGGTTTTCCAGGTGCGGCAGGGTCAGGACGTCACCGACGGCGAGACCCAGGACCTGGCTCGGGGTAACGAACGACGTCGAGAGCCGTACGGACAGTTCCACCGGGACCTGCTCCAGTTGGGCGCTGACGCGGGCGGCCGCGTCTTCGCGGGAGTCGGTCGGGTTGACCTTCTTGAGCCGTCCCAGCAGGATGCCGGCCGGAACGGCCAGGGTGGCGGGCGCGTTGACGTCGCCAACGCTCATGGTGAAGGAGGCAACGATCATCAGTTCGCTGGGTGCGGCGGCCTGGGCGAACTGGGAGTTGTATTGGATGGTGTCCACCCGGACGGCCTCGCTGAGCAGCGGGCCCAGGGAATAGCCGAGGTCTTCGAGGGCCTCGTCCATCAGGCCCTTGATCAGCGCCTGCTCGATCTGGGTGAACTTGCGGTCCGGCATGGGCGAATCGTTGGTAGCGCCGAGCATGCGGTTGACCCAGCCGAGGGCGGCCGGGCCGGGGAACTGCACCACGAGCTTGGAATCGTGGGCCTCCACGGTGCACAGGACCATGGCGGTGACGGCGGGCAGCGAGGCGGCGTACTCGTCGTAGCTGAGCATGCTGACGTCTTCCAGGCGCACCACGGACTTGACGCGGACCTTGGCGGTGAGCTGGGTGCCCCACTGGCGGGCGAAGGTTTCGAAGGCGAGCTCCAGCACCCGGCTGTGTTCGCGCGCGAGCGTCGCAGGACGGCGGAAGTCATAGACGCTGACGGTCCGCTCCCGTGCCACTTCCCGCTCATCCAGAACACTCACGGTTGCCACTATCGGCAAGGGAACTCGTGGCGTAAGCAGTACGCCTTAGGCAAAATGCAGGCTAGGAACGCGGACAGTCCGCCGTAGCCCCGACCGGCTATTTCTCGCTGAGTTTCAAGGCCTCCGGAATCAGCGCCCGGACAACGTCGGGCTTGTCGGAAATGACCACGATGTCCACCCGGCGGTTTCGCTCCATGAGCGCCGGGGTGGAGTCGTCGTTGACCTGGCGGGCAGAACCGAACGCGACGGCACCGATCGTGCCGGGGGCTATGCCGCCGCGGTCCACCATGTACCGCAGGACATTGACGGCGCGCGCCGAGGACAGTTCCCACGTCGAGGGGTAGGCCGTGATGCCGTTCGCGGCGTGGCCCTCGACCATGATTTCCATGCTGGCCGGTTTGAGGACCGGTGAGATGACCTGCAGCACCCGGGAGGCCCGGGAGGTGAGCTCGGGCCGGTCAGGTTCGAAGAAAGCCTGCGATCCGACGAGTTTGACCGTCAGGCCGCGCTGGTCGATCTGGAACTCGACGTTCTCGCTCAGCCCGGCTGCCGCCAGGCCGGCCTGCATTTTCTGCTGCAGCGCCTTGAGTTTGTCCACTTCCTTGATCGCTTCAGCCATGTTCTCGGGGGATGCGGTGGCCGCGCCCTTGACGGCGGCGAACGCCTCGAGGTCCTCTTTCACGAGTTCCGGCGGCACCACTGTGCCCGACGCCGTATCCACCGTTTCCGTCGCGACTGCGCCGAATCCAGTGGCCAGGGAGTTGCGGAGCTTTTCAAACTTGTTGGCGTCCACTGTGGACATCGCGAAGAGGACGATGAACATGCACATCAGCACGGTGACCATGTCCATGTAGGACGCCATCCAGCGTTCGTCGACGTGGTGTTCTTCCGGCTTCTTCCGCCCGCGCCGCCTGGGGCTCACGCTGCCTCGTCCATCCTGTCGGTCTTGTCAGCGCCGGCCTTCTTGCCGGAGCCCTTGAGCTGGTGCTCGGGGACCATGGCGCGGAGCCGTTCGGCGAGCAATAGCGGCTGGGCGCCGGACTGGACCGACAGCATGCCTTCCATGAGCAGCGTCATCCGTTCGATGTCCAGTTCCGAGAGCCGGGCCATCCGGGCGCTGAAGGGAAGCCAGATGAAGTTGGCGGACAGCAGGCCCCACAGGGTGGCGACGAAGGCTGCCGCGATCATCGGGCCGAGGTGGTCCGGGGTGGAGAGGTTTTCCAGGACGTGGGTCAGGGACACCACGGTGCCGATGATGCCCACGGTGGGGGCATAGCCACCGAGACTCGCGAAGAATTTGGAGTTGGCGTGATCGCTCCGGGACTTGGAGTCGATCTCGTCCTCCATGAGCATCCGGAGGTCCTCGGCGTCGGTGCCGTCGGCGATGTTCTGCAGGGCACGGGCCAGGAAGGGGTCCTTGACGCTGGCCGCTTCCTCTTCCAGGGACAGCAGGCCCTCGCTGCGCGCCTTTTCGGCGAAGCGGACCATCTGGTCAATGCTTTCCTGCGGCTTGGCGGTTTTGCCGAGGAACATCTTGGGGAGGGCTTTGAAGGCCTGGACGACGTCTTTGAGGGTGTTTCCGGCGATCCCGACGGCGAGCGTGGCGCCGAAGACCAGGATCATGGGGGCCGGGAGGAGCAACGCCGACAGGCTGGCGCCCTCGAGCGACACCATGGCGATAACGGAGCCAAAGGCGAGGAGCAGTCCGATGACTGTTGCGGGATCCATCGTTACTTTCTGGGTTGTGCGGGCGGCGTGGGGCCGGCGCCGTCGTCGTAGGGGTCGTCGTCCGGGTCTTCAGTCCGGACCAGGCTGAGGGGATAGCCGGTGATGGCCGGAAAGTCCCGGGCCTTGCTCAGGATGTATGCCCGGTACTCCGCGATGAGCTCGACCACTTCGGCGAGGCTTTCGAGCACCACGTAGGCGGCGCCGTCGAGCGTCACCAAGTGCGTATCCGGGCTCTCGTGGATGCGTTCAATGAGGTCCGGATTGACCGCGAAGCGCGTTCCGTTGAGGCGTGTGACGACGATCATGGGCCGATTCTGCTCTGTGAGGGGAAGGGTGTTCTCCTCCGTACTGTCGGCAGCCGGGGCCCCTTCGTTAGGCGCCGTCGTCAGGCGCCTTGCCAACGTGCCGGTGCCCGGGGGGCGGCCGGCGCAGCAACATTCCCCGTGCCAAGGCCGCCGCGCGGTATTAGGGTGGGACCTGACGGGGCCACCCGGCCCGCCCCGTTGGGCGCCTGTTCCACCGCAGTTCGTCCAGTGCAGTTGGTCAAGTGCCAGGAAACGACGGCCGCCCGCCTCATCAGGAAGGCCAGCCATGGCGCCATTTCCGGATTTTGAGCAGCCGTTGAACCCGTTTCCCCGCTACGCAGCCATGCGGGACAGTGAACCCGTTTTCCAGGACCCGGACACCGGCGTCTGGCACGTGTTCCGCTACGACGACGTGCAGCGGGTCCTGTCCGAGCACGCCACTTTTTCTTCCCGGATGGGCGGGGACAACCCCTCCGAAACGGGCCAGCTCTTCGCCGCCAGCCTGGTCAACACGGACCCGCCGCGGCACCGCCAGTTGCGTTCGCTCGTGACGCAGGCGTTCACGCCGCGGGCAGTCGAAGCGCTCGCCCCGCGCATCTCGGAACTGACCGACGAGTTGCTGGAGCCGGTGGTGGCCGGCGGCGCCACGGACCTGATCGAACAGCTGGCCTATCCGCTTCCGGTGATCGTGATCGCCGAACTCATGGGCATTCCGGCCTCTGACAGGGACCGGTTCAAGCTGTGGTCCGACGTGATCGTGAGCCAGACCCGCCCGGGCGCCGACGATTCCGTCCACACGGCAGCCAACCGGGAAATGGCGGAGTACTTCATGGGCATGATCGAGGAACGGCGGCACCGGCCGGGCAATGATTTGATCAGCGCGCTCCTCGCGGCCGAGATCGACGGGCAGAAGCTCAGCCCCATCGAGTTGCTGGGATTCTGCAGCCTGTTGCTCGTGGCGGGAAACGAGACCACCACCAACTTGATCGGCAATGCAGTGCTGTGCTTCACCGAATCACCGGGCACGGCGGAACGCCTCGTCGCCGAGCCTGCCCTGCTCCCGCACGCCATCGAAGAGGTGCTGCGCTACCGCTCCCCCGTCCAGTCCATGTACCGGCTCTCAGCCGTCGACACGACCGTGCGCGGCCGCACCATTCCGGCAGGCTCGCCGATCATTGCCTGGATCGGCTCGGCGAACCGCGACGGGGAGCAGTTCCCGAGCCCGGACGAGTTCGACGTCGAACGCTCACCCAACCGTCACCTCGCCTTCGGGCAGGGCATCCATTTCTGTCTGGGGGCGCCCCTGGCGCGGCTGGAGGCCAGGATCGCGCTGGAGGCCGTGCTCTCACGGCTGCCGGGGCTTGCGGTAGACCCCGATGCGCAGTTGGAGCGGATGGAAAGCATGATCGTCTACGGGGCGAAACAGCTTCCCGTGACCTGGCAGGCTGCCTGACGGCGGGCACGGCGTCAGGGGCGGCGATCGTGATCGTCTCCGGTGCCCTCGAGGGCGGCCCCGAACCATGTCGGCAGATGGTGGAGCAGGTCGTCCTGGTCGTCTCCGATCCATGCGACGTGGCCGTCCGGCCGGAGCAGGACCGCGGGCGCGTCCAGTTCCCCGCTGGCGTCCGCGACGTGGTCGACCCGATCCTCCCATCCAGCCACGGAGAGTTCGCCGGTCTGGTCCAGCAGGAGCCCGCGGCCTTTGCGGGTGAGTTCGTAGAGACGGCCCCGCGACAGAGGAATGTCGCGCAGTCGCCTGCCGAGCAGCTCGGGTCCTTCGCCGAAGTCGTAGCGGACCCCGATCGCGGTGATCTTCTCGGCCAGGAAACGGCTGACGTCCTCGAAGTCCATCAGCTCGCTCAGCAGCCGCCGCACGGCCTGCGGGCCGGGCTCGGTGGACAGCAGCTCGCTCTGGGCGCGGGTGATGGTCAGCACGCCTTCGGCGACCGGGTGACGCTCGGCGTAATAACTGTCCAGCAGCCCGTCAGGCGCCCAGCCTTTGACCTCGGCGGCGAGCTTCCAGCCGAGGTTGAAAGCGTCCTGGATGCCGAGGTTCAGTCCCTGCCCTCCCAGTGGCGGGTGGACGTGCGCCGCATCGCCGGCGAGCAGAATACGGCCCACCCGGTATTGCTCGGCAAGCCGGGTGGCGTCGCTGAAACGGGACAGGGAGCGTGGTGAGTGGACGCCGAAGTCGGTGCCTGCGAACGCCCGCAGCTGCGTCCGGAACTCCTCCAGGGTCGGCGGGACCGAGCGGTCCTCGGCCACGGCCGCCGCGGGCACGACGGCGCGGTACAGGCCGTTTCCGGCGGGGCCTATGCCGAACCCCTTGTGGGTCTTGCGCACCTCCTCGGCCACCTCGGCCAGCTGGTCCGGCGCCGCGGTCACCTCCACCTCGCCCAGGAGCCACTCGGTCTTGGCCGGCTCGCCGGGGAAGCCGATGCCGAGCAGTCTGCGCACCAGGCTGCGTCCGCCGTCGCAGCCGACCAGCCAGCGCGAGCGCAGCCGTGTGCCGTCAGCGAGTTCGACGCTCACCGCGTCCTCGTCCTGCTCGACCCCTGCCACCTCGCAGCCGCGGCGGATCTGGGCGCCGAGCTCACCGGCGCGCTCGGCCAGCAGGCGATCGGTGACCGGCTGGGGGATGCCAAGGACGTAGCCGTGTGCGGTGTCCAGGTTCACCGGCCGGGGCTTGTCGATCCCGGCGAAGCGACCCACGCCGCCGGGATACTGCTGCCCGTGGGCGAGGAACCGGTCCAGCAGCCCGCGCTGGTCCATGATCTCGATGCTGCGCGGGTGCAGGCCGAGCGAACGGACCGCCTGGCTCGGCTCCGCGTCCCTCTCCAGCACGAGCACGTCCACGCCGTGCAGCCGCAACTCGCTGGCCAGCATCATTCCCGTCGGGCCGCCGCCGCTAATGATCACGTCGAAAATATGGAACCCCAATCCCAGAAACTCACTTCCCGGATTGCCCGGCTGCGTCCCGCACCCTGAAATGCGGGGGTGAGCCCGATCAGTACTCGCCCTTGATCACGAAGTAGGAGCCGCGAATAACGCCGGCCAGCTTCGACTTTTGGCGGGCGAACTTGAAGCGCGGCGCCAATTCCTCCGGAACTTCCATGCCGTCGGCAAGTTTGAACCCCACCGCTCTCTTCCCGCCGTCCTCGATGCTGTACATGACGTTGACCGACAGCCCCGACTCGTAAAAAACATAGGCCATCCGCAAACCGTCGACTTCGAAGGCGGTCGCCTCCAGCGGGCGGGAGCCGATCACGATCTCGCGTTCATCCCGGAGGATGCGGCTCACCCGGTCAACCACGTCAGGAACTTCGCTCGCGGGGCTCACGGTGAAGGCGTGGCCGTACTTATTCCGGAAATAGCGGGCCTCGTTGGCGCGCAACCCGGCGAGGGCCTCGGAGACGGGGGATGATTCCAAGCCGGCGGTAGAAACGGTCTCAAAGTCAACGATGTACGGCATGTGCCCTCCTGGACAGACGTGTTGGGACCAATGCTAACGCGACGACGTGCTGCCGGACGCCGGAAATCGGGCGCCCCTTTAGGGTGCGATCCGAGGAGACAGCTCCGGGTCCGGCAATACCGGAAACCCAAAGCTGTCCCCCGAATCCTTAAGGGACAAGCACGATTCCCCTCATTAGCGCTTGAGCTGGGTCAGTTCCTGGAGAACCTCATCCGAGGTGGTGATGATGCGGGCGTTGGCCTGGAAACCGCGCTGCGCAACGATCAGGTTGGTGAATTCCTGGGACAGGTCCACGTTCGACATTTCCAACGAGCCGCCGGTCAGGGTGCCAAGGCCGGGGTCGCCCGCAGCACCGAGCTGCACGCCGCCGGAGTTGCCGGTTGCGACGTAGGAGGAGCCGCCGGCCTTCTCCAGGCCGCCCGGGTTGGTGAACTTGGCGAGGGCGATCTTGGCGAGGACCTGCTTGATGCCGTTGCTGAACGACCCGACCAGGGAGCCGTCGCTGCCCAGCGTGTAGGACTCGAGCTTGCCGACGGGGGCACCGTTCTGGCCGCTGACGGTCAGCGAGCTCATGGCGGCGTAGCCGGAAACCTTGGAGACATCAATGGTGATGCCGTTGACGGTGACGTTGCCGCCGGCGGTGGGCTTGCCGTTCGTGTAGGTCACAGACCCGGTGGCTGTGGTGCCGTTGTCGTCGGCCGCGATGTTCCAGGTGCTTCCGGCCTTGGTGAAGGTCATTGACACACTGCGTTCGGTGCCGGCGGCGTCGTAAACCTTGACGAGACGGTCCAACTTGGTGCCGTCGACGGCGTCGCTGGGCAGGTTTCCGTCCAGCGTCACCGAGTCGGTCTTCTTGGCCACCATGGTGTTGGGGTTCAGCGTAATGTCGCCCACGGGGCCACCCGCGTTGATCACACCGTTGGTGGCGGTCCAGCCCTGGAGGATGCCGCCGTCGGGGCTTACCAGCTGGTTGGCCGCGTCCGGGCTGAACGCGCCGGCGCGGGTGAAGAGCTGGCTGCCGCCCTTGCTGGTGACGAAGAAGCCGTCACCGGAAATCATCAGGTCGGTGGCCCGGCCGGTGCTCTGCGAAGAGCCCTGGGAGAAGTTGGTGGTGACGCCGGCAACCCGGACGCCCAGGCCGATCTGGGCGGGGTTGCTGCCGCCGGTCGCGGCCTGCGGGCCGGTGGCGCCCTGCTGCAGCTGGGACAGGGTGTCCTGGAACTGGGTGGAGGAGGCCTTGAAGCCTGCGGTGTTGACGTTGGCGATGTTGTTGCCAGTAACGTCCAGCATGGTCTGGTGGGCGCGGAGGCCCGAGATTCCGGAGTACAGCGAGCGGAGCATGGGAACTGCCTTTCTACGGGTGAAGAACTGGTTAGGATGCGGCCGGAGCGGTAAGCCCGGTGATGGAGTCGAGGGGAACGGAAAGGTCGCCGATCGTGACGGACGGAACCGACCCCGCATAGCTGACGGAACTGGCGACGCCGGTCCCGGTGGTGCCGTCCGCGAGGGTGTAGCCGACCGAGTGTCCGATCAGCTGGGCTGCCGCCGTCCGCATCTGGAGGGAGAAGCCCTCCTTGCTGTTGGTGGTCAGTTCGGTCATTTTTTCCATCATGGAGAGCTGAAGGGTCTGGCTCATCATCTGGTTTGTGTCCATGGGAGCGCTCGGGTTCTGGTTCTTGAGCTGCGTCACGAGCAGGGACATGAACACGTTGGCATCCATGGTCTGCGAGGGTGTCCGCACGGCAGAGGCCCGGGTGGCCTCCCCCGCCGCCGTTACCGGCTGGGATGCGATCGGCTGAATCGTCATAAGTCGCGTTCCTTCGTGTCAGACAAGAATGTCGAGGGTGGTCTGGGGGCCGTTCAAAAGCCTGGCGGTGCGTATGGCTTGATCATCGGCCAGCGCATCCCAGCGGTTTCCGGGCCGCGGCCCGTTCCGGTCGCCCGGGCCGGAGCCGCTGCCGCCGGGGCCAGAGCCGGTGCCGCCGGGGTCCCGGCCCGTGGCGAACTGGCCGCCGGTCCCCGTCCGGTCCTGGCCCGTGCCGTGCTGGGCCCCGTGCTGCCCGAAACCGGGACCGTTGTGGTCTGAGAGGTCAAGGCTGGCCCCGAATCCGGCGCCGTGGAGTTCCCTGCGGAGTTCGGGCAGGATTCCGCGGACCGCTTCACGTCCCGCATCGCCCGGGGCGAACAGCTCAATCCGGACGCCCGCGGCGTCGATCTGGGCCCGGACCGTCAGTGGACCCAGATCTTCCGGGCTGACCTTGAGGGTCATGATGTGCTGCCCCTGGGGTGCCCCCACGAGAGTGAAAAGCGGTTTGGCCAGCTGGGACTGGAGGGGCGCCGCGTAATGGGGCGCCGGCGGGGACGCCGACTGGAACGCCGGCTGCGCAGCGGACTGGGCAGCCGGCTGGGGCACGGCCTGGGCCACTGACTGGGCCACGGTTGCCGCCGCCAGAGTCGGCTGGACGGGGATGGCGGCCGCCGCGGGGGCGTCGCCTTCCGGATTCGACGGAACCTGGGCGGCGTTGGGCACCGGTGCCGCGGCTGGTTCCGCCAGGACGCCGGCGTGGAAAGGAGCGGGGACGGTTCCGGTTCCGGTTCCGGTTCCGGTTCCGGTGGACATGCTGCCGGAGGATCCGGTGCCGGCTCCGCTGCCGGATGGGGCCGTACCGGACGGGGCCGTACCGGGCGAGGTGGTCGGCGACGTCGGCGCTTGTCCGGGCGCGGAGGGAGCGACGGCGGCGACGTCTGATCCGTTGACCGCCCGCGCGGACACGGCCGCGGTGGTGGCCGCCGGCGACGCACCGTGACCAGACCCAGGTCCCTGGGCGGTCTGCGCCGCCGCTGCCGCGCTCGGTGCGGTGGCGGCCGAAGGTGTGGCGGCGGCCTGCACCGGGACTTCCTGCGTTGGCCCGGCAGGTGCAGCAGCCTTGGCCGGGCCACTGAGCACCGGGACGGGACCGGTCGCAGGGGTGATCCCCGCGGCGCCGGTGGCAGTCGAGGCCAGCGGCGCGGCCGCAACAGTAGCCAGCGGCGAGGCCGCATCAGTTGCCGGTGCGGTGGGCACGGCGTCGACGGGCGTAGCCGTCGGGGCAGGATCGTTCCCATTGACCGGCCGGTTGACCGGTCCGCCGGCGGCGGCCTTGGGCCCGGCCGGCGGGACCGCGCCCGCCGTCTGCGAGGCCGCAGCGTCGTTCTGCTTACCGTCCGGCATGGTCCCAGCGGGGACGGCGGCCACAGTCTGGCGCCGCGTTGCCGCCAATCCCGGGGTCGCGACGGCCGGGGTCTGCGCGGCGGCGGCCGGCGCTTCGTCGGGAAGAACCGCCGAGGCCGCGGACGCAGTGACGGCCGGTGCGGCAGTACGGGAACCATCGTTGCTGTCCGACGGCGGGGCAACGGCCTGCGCCAACTGTCCGGGCAGCGCAGCCTGACCAGCCTGACCAAGTTGTGTAAAGGAGACAAACTGGGCCGGCGGGAATTCGACCGTGCCGTACTGGGCTGGAAAGTACGGGGCTGGAACGTACTGGGCCGGGACGTGCGGGGCCGGGACGAGGCTGGTGATACCGGACGAAGCAGCGTCGGTCCCCGGGGCGGCCCCGGAAGCAGCGTCGGCCCCCGTCACAGTGTTCGCAGCGGTGCCGCTCAGCGAAGCGGGGTCCGTGCCGCCGTCGGGCTGCGGCAGTTCGGCCGCCGTGTCATCGGCCGCCGGCACGGCCTTAGCGGCGCCCGGCTCTGCCGCGGTGCTGTTGCCCATTGCGCCCTGGACGTCGTTGAGAACCGAGTCGAAGGACGCGGCGGCTGTGTTTCCGTTTTCGCTGCCGGGACGCGGGTCCGCGCCCTGCCGGGCCGCCCGGACGGTCGCCCCCAGCGCGGCCGCAAGCTCCGTCGATGCCGCCGCCTTCATGATGCCGCCCCTGCGGGAACGATGCGCCGAATGGAGGTCAGGTTGGACTGCTGCTCCCAGGCATCGCGGATCTGGATGGTCTTGCCCGGCACGGGTGCGTCGATCGCCTTGCCGTTGCCCAGGTAGATGGAAATGTGGTTGCCGCCGAAGCTCACCAGGAGGTCTCCGGGTTTCGCTTCCGCGAGGGACGCCACTGGGGTGCCCTGGCGCATCTGGTCGCTCACCACGCGGGGAAGCTCCACGCCGAGGTCCTTGAAGACCCGCTGGGTGAAGCCGGAGCAGTCCATGCCGGAGGCCGGATTAGTGCCGCCCCACACATAGGGAACACCGATGTACTTCTTCGCCACGGCCACCACGTCATTGCCCGTCGCGGCCCCACCGGTATGTACGGTTCCGGCTGCCTGGGCGCCGGTGAGCGCGGCCGTCCCGGCCGCCGCAGCGCTACCTGGTCCCAATGTGCCGCCAATGCCCAGTGACGTGCCCAGTGAGGAGCCCAGGCCCAGGCTGTCCGTGAGGGAGGCGGCATCCGTTGCGCCGCTGCCGCCCAGTGCCGCGGCAAGTGCCTGGGTGAACGTGGCGGAGTCGCCGGTGCCGGTTGCGGTCGCGAGCGAGGTCGCGGCCGCAGCCTTGGCAGCGGCTGCGCTGGTTTCCGTGGCCGCAGGCCGGCTCAATTCCGCGATCATCGACTGGATGCCCTGCATCCGGCCGATCGCTTCAGTCATGCTCATGGCTTCACCTGCTGCTCATCGCGGTGCCAGAGCGTCGAGGCGATCTCGTCGAGGGCCGACTGTTCGGCGCGCAGGTCCGCGGAGTTGACCTCGGCGTCGTGCCGGGCTTGCAGTTTTTCCAGCCCCACGGACCGCGTGCGGGCAGCGATGAACTCGGCCCGGGCGTTGGCTTCGTCGGCCTCGGCCAGGTGGGTGAGGTTTTGCAGGTCCGCGAGCATGCTGTGCGCGGATGACCGGGCGGCGGCCACGGCGCGCAGTGAGGCCGAACTGGAGATGGGGTCATCCGTGGCGGCAAGTTCGCGGCGGGCGGCGGCTTCGCGGACCCGGACGGAGCTGGAACGTGAGCGGGCGCGCGCCAGCCCGGTTGCCGCCTGGTCCTGCTGGAGCTGGCGGAGGCGCAGGAGGCCAGCCAGTGAGAATTCGCGGTTCATGCTGCTGCTCCCAGGATCGAAGTGAGGTGGCCGAGCCGTTGCCAGGACTCGGGGTGGGCCGTGGATTCGTCCATCGGCTGCTGGAGGAAACCGCTGACGTCGCCCTCGTGGTTCAGCGCAGCGTCCACCAGCGGGTTGGTCCCGGCCTGGTAGGCGCCGACGTCGATCAGGTCCTGTGCCGCCTTGCGGGCCGCGAGGACCCGGCGGAGCGTGGCGGCGGCGTCGAGGTGTGGCCGGGAATTGACCTTGCTGGCCACCCGGGACACGGATCCGAGCACGTCCACGGACGGGAAGTGCCCGGTGACGGCGAGTTTGCGGTCCAGCACCACGTGGCCGTCCAGGATGGAGCGGGCGGCGTCGGCGATGGGCTCGTTATGGTCATCGCCGTCCACCAGCACGGTGTAGATGCCGGTAACGGAGCCGGTTTCGGCCGTGCCGGCGCGCTCCAGCAGCCGGGCCAGGATGGAAAAGGTCGACGGCGGGTAGCCGCGGGTGGCAGGGGGCTCGCCGGCCGAGAGGCCAATCTCGCGCTGCGCCATGGCCACCCGGGTCAGGGAGTCCATCATGAGGACCACATCCTGGCCCTGGTCGCGGAAGGACTCGGCGATGCGGGTGGCGGTGAAGGCCGCGCGCATGCGCATGAGGGCGGGTTCGTCGGAGGTGGCGACCACCACCACGGAGCGCGCCAGGCCGGCGGCGCCGAGGTCGTCTTCGAGGAACTCGCGGACTTCGCGGCCGCGTTCGCCAACGAGGGCGATCACCGAGACTTCGGCGTCGGTTCCGCGGGCGATCATCGAGAGCAGGGAGGATTTGCCGACGCCGGAGCCGGCAAACAGGCCCATGCGCTGGCCCTTGCCGAGCGTGGTCATGGTGTCCAGGACGCGCACGCCGGTCTGGAGGGCGGTGTCGATGCGGGCGCGTTTCATGGCGTTCGGTGCCTCGTTGTCGATCGGCACGCGCGGCCCGCTGAGCAGCGGACCCTTGCCGTCGATCGGGCGTCCCAGGCCGTCAAGGACCCGGCCGAACAGGCCCCGCCCGGTGGGAACCAATATCGCGCTGCCTTTGGCGCGCACCGGGTCACCGGCAGCCACGCCGGCCAGCCGGCCCAGCGGCATGCAGCGCACGGAGCCGTCCAGCGCCGCGACGACTTCGGCGTCAAGGCCAGGGTTCCCGCCCACGGTCACGAGGTCACCAAGGGCGCAGTCCAGACCCGACACTTCCAGGCCCAGCCCGATGACCGACGTGACGACGCCGACCCGTTGCGGGGCGGCCGCGGCCAGCGCGGCGGCATAGTCGGCGCCCTTCGGCCGCCACTCGGCGATCATGCCTGGCCCCGGTAGGCGCCGGCATCGAATTCGGTCCGGCCGGATTCTCCCGCCACGGTGTCTCCCACCAGTGCGTCTCCCAGCGGGCCCTCTGCCGACGCTGCCTCTCCCAGCAGCGCCGTGCGGGCACGTCCCAGAGCGGTGCGGAGACTGGCGTCGAACCAGCCCTGCTGGTATTCGACCTTCGCGTCGCCGCGGCCGAGGGAGGGGTCCGCGATGAGCGGCAGCCCGGCGGGCAGTTCCTGGCCTTCCCGGCTGAGGACGTCGATGTCCGCCGGGTGCAGCCGGATGGCCAGTACCGTGGCGGAGTCATTCCCGGAGAGTGCGCGGGCCAGGGCGGCCCGGGCGGTCCGGGTGCCTTCGGCCAGTTCGTAGCCGAGGATGGCCTCGGCCAGTTCCAGCGCCGTGCGGGCCAGGATTTCCTCGGCGTCCTGCAGCGCCTGCACGTTGCGGTGCGCAAAGTCTGTCCTGGCGACGGCGAGGGCGCGCACGGCTCGGTCCAGGTCCTGCTGTCCGGCGGCCAGGGAGGCAGCCTGCTCGGCGGCCATCCGGTCCCGCCAGCGGCGCTGTTCTTTCGCTGCGGCGCGCACACCGGCGGCGTAGCCCGCGGCGTGGCCTTCGGTGTAGCCGGCCTGTTCGGCGGCCGGGCCGCTGGCCCGCAGCGACGGGAAGACGACGCGCGCCGGGGCGTTGGGGCCCGCGCCGTTGTCAGTAGACATAGTCTTCTTCGTCCCCGCGCTGGATGGTGATCTGCCCTTCGGCCTCGAGCTCGCGGATGGACCGGACGACGGCGGCACGGGCCTCTTCGATCTGCGAGGCACGCAGGGGTCCCAGGGCGGCGATCTCGGATTCGAGGATTTCCAGGTTGCGCCCGGAGACATTCGTGGTGATGGTTTCCATGACCGGCTCGGAGGCGCCCTTCATCGCCGTCGCCAGGACGGCCGCGTCGAGTCCGCGCAGCACCAGCTGCACGTCGCGGCGTTCCAGCTTCACGATGTCGTCGAACGTCACCATCTGGGCCCGGATCTCCACCGCGAGGTCGGGATCGAGCAGGTCCAGGCCGTCCAGCACGGACCGTTCCGTGCCGGCGTCGGTCCGGTTGATGATCTCCAGCAGCGGCTGGATGCCGCCCACCACCTTCGAGGCCTGCTGGGACACAGCGGCGCCGCCGCGGAGTTTGAGGGTGTCGGCGACGATCCCGATCGCCTCGGGCGCGCCGGATCCCATGGTGGCGATGCTGAGCGCGACGTCGGCGCGCAGCGAGCCGGGCAGCCCGGACATCACGGCCGAGGCCTTGCGCGGGCTGAGGTGGGCGAGGACCAGGGCGATGGTCTGCGGCAGTTCGCCGTCGATCAGGGCCAGGATCTGCACGGGTTCGATGTCTTCGAGGAACTCGAAGGACTTGCCGGCCATATTGACGGTTAGGCGGTTCATGAGCCCGGCGGCCCGTTCCGAGCCGAAAGACGCCTCCAGCAGGCCCTCGGCGAGTTCCCGCCCGCCCCGGGCCTGGCGCGTGGTTGTCTGCGCGGCCTGGTGGAAGTCCTTCATGATCTGCTCGGTGACGTCCGAGTCCACCTTCCGGAGCTTGACGATCTCGCCGGCAATCTCCTCCGCCTCGGTATCCGTGAGCTGGGCCATGACCTTGGCGGCGTTCTCGGGGCTCATCTGCATCAGGACGACGGCGGCGCGCTGGGTACCGGTCAGGGGCGTATCGGTTTGTTTCATGCCGGCTGCCTGTCATCCATGAGGCTGCGCAGGTAATCGGCGGCCCGTTCCGGGTTGGCCGCGACCATGCTGTCGATTTCAAACCGGCGGCGCTCGGATTCCAGCTGTTCGGTGCTCGGGCCAGGAAGCGGGGGCAGGGCGGTGATCGGGATCGCCGACGTCGCCGGCGGAAGCGCCACCACAGGCGGGGCCACCGGCATGATCTCCAGGTCCAGGCGTTCGCCGAGGTCCACGGGCTCGCGCTTCTGGCGGCGCCGCAGGATGATCGTGACCACCAGGGCCAGGATCAGCAGGCCCAGCAGGATGCTGCCTGCGGTGACGAGGGTTCCGAAGAACGCGGCCTGCTTCTCTGCTTCGGCGTTGGCCTGGGCCTCGGCGAGCGCCTTGGCGGCGTCGTCGGCGGCTGCGGTGCTGAACGGCACAACCTCGACCGTGACAATATCGCCGCGCGCGGTGTCGGCCCCGGCTGCGGAGGTGACGAGGTTCTTCAGCGACGCCAGGTTCAGGCCGCCGGCGGCGGCCTGGCTGACGGCGACGGAAATGGTCTGCCGCTTGATGGCACCGGCCGGGATGGTCCGGTCCTCGGTGACCTTGTTGACCGCGTTGTTCTTGGTTTCGGTGGAGGAATCGAAGTTGCCATTGCCGCTCGTGCCGCCGGGAACAGCAATGTTGTCCGGGCCGAGGACGCCTGCGGCGCCTCCCCCGGTTCCGGTGTATTTCTCGGTCTTGGACGATTCACTGAGCGGCAGGGCGCCGTCGGCATTGGAGAAAGTCTCGCTCTTCTGCTGCGCCGATTCGCCTGTCACGTCGGCGGCGACGGCGACCGTGGAGTTGCCCGGGCCCACCACGCGGTCCATGACGGCGCGGACGGCGTCCGAGGTGCGCTGCTGGTAGTCGCTGGCCTGCTTGGTGGACGATCCTGCGGTCCCGCCGCCGACGGTGGAGAGCACGTTGCCCTGCGAATCGACCACGGAGACGTTGGAGGGCTTGAGGTTTTCGATGGCGGCGGAGGTCAGGTGGACGATCGCCTGCACCTTGTCACCGGTCAGGGCGGCGCCGGCGTCGGTCTCGATGAACACGGAGGCGGTGGTGTCCGGGGCCTTGGACACAAACACTGTTTTCTCGGGGATGGCGAGCCGGACGGCGGCGGTCTTCACGCCGTCCATGGCGGAGATGGTGCTGGCAAGTTCGCCCTCGAGGGCGCGCTTGTACGTGACGGACTGCTGGAATTCCGAGGACGTCACGCCCATCTTGTCCAGCAGGGAGTAGCCGGTGGCGGCGGCAGTCGGCAGGCCAGCGGCCGCTGCCTTGAGGCGCTCGTCGTAGACCTTGTCCTGCGGCACCAGGATGGTGGATCCGCCGTCGCTGAGCTCGTACTGAACGTTGTCCTTGCGGAGCTGTTCGACGATGCCGTTGGCGTCGGTGGTCTGCAGGCCGGAGAACAGCGGGGTCAGCACCGGGCGGGTAAGCCAGGCGGACAGGGCAACAATGCCCACCACCAGCAGGGCAGCGCCGATCACGGCGATGGTGCGCTGGCCGGCGGTGAAGCTCTTCAGGCCCGCGCCGAAGCGCTGGAAGAAGGCGGTAATCTGCGGAGGCATCAGGCCTGCATCCTCATGATCTCGTTGAACGCGTCAACGCCCTTGTTGCGCATGGTGGCCATGAGCTCCAGCGTCACCTGGGCCCGGGTCGCGGCAAGCGTGGCGTTGTGGATGTCATCCAGGTTGCCGGTCACGGCGGACACAGCCAGCTGGTTCGACGTCGACTGCAGCTGCTGGAGGTTATCCACCGCCCCGGTGAGGGAAGTGGCAAAGGCGGAGCCGTCAGTGCCGGCAACGGGGGCCGCTCCGGCGCCTGTCACATAGTTTGTCGGCAGGACGCCCTGGACGGGGGCGATGGGGGCGACAGTCATTAGGAGCGTCCAATCTCAAGGGCGGCCATGTAGGTTTCGCGGGCGCGATCCACCACCTGCGCGTTGGCCTGGTAGCCGCGCTGGGCGATGATGAGCGCACCCATCTGTTCGGCCATGTCAATGTCCGGGTACTTCACGTTGCCGTTGGCGTCCGCCAGCGGGTGATCCGGCTGGTAGACGATCCTGCCCTCGGCGTTGCCGAGCTGGGTGCTCTTGACGTACACGCCCGAGCCCTGCGAGCCCTCCGCGGCCTCGACGTACCGGGCCTGGAAGGCGGGGCCGGACGTGGCGGAGGCGTTGTTCATGTTGGCGAGGTTGTCCGAGACGGCATCGAGCCACTTGCGGTGGACGGTGAGGGCGGAACCGGCGATGCCGATCATGTCGAAGGTCATCAGCTGGTCCTCAGGGCGGAGCGCACGGCGGTGAACTCGGTATTGACCGCGCGGGCGGCGAACTGGAAACGCAGCACGGTGTCGATGTTGGACAGGGTCTCGGTGTCCAGGTTGACGTTGTTGCCGTTCAGCTGCGTGGGCTCCAAGGACTCCGCCGTGGTTGCCTGGACGCGGCCGTTCCCGGACTGCACCGATGCCGCGAGGGCGTCCTCAAAGCTGACGCGCTTCGCGTGGTAATTCGGCGTGTTGACGTTGGCGATGTTGTTCGCGATGGTGCGCTGGCGCAATGCCAGCCCGTCCATGGCGCTGGCCAAGGCGGCGGAAGTCACGGATTCGAGCACAGAGTCCTGCCTGGGAAGGTGGGGGTGGCCGATCCGTGGCCGGTAATCGAGCGATCCGTGCTCTTACAGTGGTTATCGGCACTGGTCAGCGCCGCGTTAGGTGAAA
>Ga0207683_10000818_pt1 | contig 28485 bp, 20 predicted proteins | sample KBSM73metaG_FD_184333 | JGI IMG/M metagenome (GOLD analysis project Ga0207683, IMG submission 184333) | Miscanthus rhizosphere microbial communities from Kellogg Biological Station, Michigan, USA - KBS M7-3 metaG (SPAdes) (version 2) | ecosystem: Host-associated > Plants > Roots > Rhizosphere >... | reverse complement strand
CACTGTCGCCTTATCCAGTCCCCCGTCCGCGAGTGGTCGCAACACCTTGTGATTGACAGCCGCACGAGCACCAGGTCGATCCGGCCGCCGCCCATCGTCAGCGTTCTCGCCGTAGGCCACGGCAGCCAGCCCATACGCCGGAGCCACGTCCTGCTCGATGCGACTGAACAGCTCGGTTTTGCAGTGGAAGCAACGATCCGGTCCATTGACGCGATATGCCTCGGCCTCGCCTTCCCGGGTTTGCACCTCGACCAGGCGCACACCGATGTATGCGGCTACCTTGTGTGCCGCCCGCCGATCATCCGTTGCCAGGCTGGGCGAGACACCGAGGATGGCGACGACCTGATCCGGACCGAGCGTTCGCACGGCCAACGCGAGCAGCACTGAGGAGTCGACGCCGCCGGAGAATGCCACGCCTAGCGGTGCCGCCGTGAGGAGCGCGCTGACTCTCCCAATGGGCTCGGCCAGATCGGCCGGAATAGGACTATCGACGATGCTTGTCATGTCAGTCACCTCGGCTGCTTGTGGCCCCGACGACCATTCTTTGCAGTTGGCGTCGTTTCCGTCCACCCAACCGCTGACCTCCAGACCGTCGATCCCGTGCGACGGGCCGCCGCACTGTCACGGTTGCGGCATGATGAGTCAAAGGGCGGGGATGACCTGCGCGCCGACGATGGCGGCAACGCCGGGTAGTGGTGCGACCGCCCCGAACGACGGAGGAGGCGCCGTGGACGGTTTCCTCTTTAGTTATCAGGGCTTCGATCCGGCGGCCGAAGGACTCCGGGAAGCTCTGACCTCGACGGGAAACGGCTATCTGTGCAGTCGGGGCGCAGTCGAGTGGGAGTCGGCAGACGACGTGCACTATCCAGGTACATACGTGCACGGCGGCTATAACCGGGAGACCACAATTCTGGGCGGTCTGCCGGTGCTGAACGAAGACCTTGTCAACATGCCGAACTGGCTCGTCCTCCAGTTGCGGATAGAAGGGGAGGACGCGGTCCGACTGTCGGATCTGGAGCTGCTCGACTACTCACACGAGCTTGACATCCGTACCGCGACCGTTCGCCGCTTCATTCGCTTTCGAGATCGAAGCGGCCGGCAGACAACTCTGGACAGCCGGCGGTTCGTGAGCATGGCCGCCCGCCACCACGCAGCGATCGAATGGACTCTTGTACCCGAGGATTGGTCGGGTCATGTTGAGGTCATCACCGCGATCGACGGCCGAGTGCGCAATGCCGGTGTCGCCAGGTATCGGCAGCTGGAAGGGCGGCACCTGAATCCGGTATCCCCACGCACGTACGGGCCTGAGGTCATCGCCCTCAAGTCCGAAACCAGACAATCAAATCTGTACATCAGCGAAGCTGCTCGAACGCGGGTGTTTCGTGACGAGCAACAATTGCCCGTCGGACGAACGCTCCACCAAATGGAGGACTACATCCAGCAAGTCCTGGCCTTCGACGTGCAGCCAGGTATACCAACACGGGTCGAGAAGATGGTGAGCTTCTACATCTCTCGCGACCCAGCGGTCAGCGACACATTGATGAAAGCAGCGACCTCAGCGGTTCGCCATACCGACTTTGCCGGATCGTACGAGCGACATTGTGCCGCCTGGGATGAGCTCTGGCAGGTTTGCGACGTGTGGGTGTCCGGAAACGAGCGCGTGCAACAGCTGCTCCGGCTGCACATCGCCCATGTGCTGCAAGTGTGCTCCGTGCATACCGCTGATCTTGACGCCGGGCTGCCGGCCCGCGGGCTGAACGGGGAGGCCTACCGAGGTCACATCTTCTGGGACGAAATTTACGCATTCCCGTTCTTCAACGTTCGGCTGCCAGAAATCGCCCGCGGCCTTCTGATGTACCGATATCGGCGGCTGGGCGAAGCGCGGGCCGCCGCCCGTGCGGCGGGATTTCGCGGCGCGATGTTCCCGTGGCAGAGCGGAAGTGAGGGCACCGAGGAGACCCAGAGCACCCATCTCAATCCACTATCCGGCCAGTGGGAGCCCGACCTCAGCCACAATCAACGGCACGTCAATGCGGCGATCTTCTATAACATCTGGCACTACTATCAGACTACGCACGACCATGCCTTCCTCGCCGAGTATGGCGCGGAAATGATGTTAGAAATTGCCCGGTTCTGGGAGTCGATCGCGCACTACAACCCAGCGCGCCAGCGCTATGAGATTCACGGCGTGATGGGTCCGGACGAGTTCCATGAGAAGTATCCGGATGCCACTGAGAGCGGCCTCCATAACAATGCCTACACCAACGTCACGGTGGCGTGGCTATGCGATATTGCGGCCCGGCTGTTGACTATGTTGCCTGCGAGCCGCGCTGCGGCGTTGCGGGTCCGGTTGCGCATCGACGACGAAGAGCTCACTCAGTGGCGGGAGATGAGCCAGCGAATGTTCGTCCCGTTCCACGACGACGGCATCATCAGCCAGTTTGAGGGATACGAGGATCTCAAAGAGCTGGATTGGGATGCGTATCGAGCCAAGCACGGCAACATTCAGCGGCTAGACCGCATCCTGCGCGCTGAGGGTGACGACCCGAACCGCTACAAGATCAGCAAGCAGGCCGATACGGTGATGCTCTTCTTCCTCTTCTCGCGCGCCGAACTAGCGGGCATCTTCCAGCGCCTCGGTTATGAGTACCGCGACGATACGGCGAAGCGGAACATCGAGTACTACGACCGACGGACTTCGCACGGTTCGACATTGAGCTTCGTGACCCACGCTGGAGTTCTGGCCGCACTTGATCCGGACAGTTCCTGGGAGCGGTTTATGGTAGCGCTGCAAAGTGATGTCGAAGACGTTCAAGGTGGTACCACGAAGGAAGGCGTCCACACCGGTGTCATGTCCGGGACGCTCGACCTGGTCCAACGCTATTTCGCGGGCACCCAGGTGCGGGATGGGGACCTGCATTTCGAGCCTCGGCTCCCGAGCCAGCTGCACGCCCTTTCCTTCCCCATGCAGTTCCGTCGCCGCCGCATTCTCGTCTCGCTCACCCATGAACGCCTCACGTTGACGATGCACCCCGAGGGCGCCAACCGACCGTTCCAGCTGAGCGTTGGCGACGAGGTCCGCCAGTTGCGTCCTGGCGACCACACCGAATTCGAACTAGGCCCGCGCCCGCCAATCACCCAGTAGGGATGCCACCATGCCAATATTCCGGGGAGCGATTTTCGACGTCGACGGCGTACTGGTCGACTCACCGCACGAGAAGGCCTGGCGGGAGTCACTACGCGAGCTGATGGAATCCGACTGGCAGGACATCCGCGAGCAGACATCGTGGTCGCCGGACGCCTTCACCCCCCGCGTGTACGAGCAATACGTGTCCGGCAAGCCGCGCATGAGCGGCGCGCGAGCGGCGCTCGACTACTTCGACGTGCCGGACGCGGAGAAGCGAGTCGCGGAATACGCGCAACGCAAGCAGGAGATGGTGCTGCGGCTCATCGACGCGGGCGATTTCACTGCCTATCCCGATGCGCTGCGTTTCGTCATCACGACCAAGGAGGCCGGGCTACGGATTGCCGACGCCTCATCGTCGAAGAACGCGACATCGTTCCTGAGCAAGATCCGGCTGGACACGTTCGCGCAGGAGAACAAGATTTCCGCACCGAGCGTCAAACCGGGCACTTCCCTGTTGGACTACTTCGACGTCGACTTGTCGGGTCGAGACTTCGCCCACGGCAAGCCTGACCCAGAAATCTTCCTCACGGCGGCACACGAACTCGGCGTCGAGCCCCAGGAGGCGATCGTGATGGAAGACGCCGCCGCCGGCGTCGAGGCGGCCAAGCGGGGCGGCATGAACGCGATCGGGATAGCCCGAGCCGACGACGCCCAGCTACTCGCGGCGGCTGACCTGGTCGTGAAGACCCTCGACGAAGTGGATACCGCTGCCCTCACCCAAGGACGGCTAGCGCGGAAGTCCTGACGCGGCAGGACGAACGGCTCAACGCAGGCGGTAGAGGTCCTCTCCGGCGTCCGGTACGACGAGGGTGTCCGGATCGGCAGCCCAAGCCGTCGGATCGACGTGTCGTGGATCAAGGTAATCAAGATTGATCGCCCGAGTGCGATCTTCAGTGATACCCGTGGCTAAGGTGACGGTGACCCGATCGCGTTCGCCGTCGACCTCATCGTAGGTTCCGGCCCCACGAAGATGGGTGCAATGGGCCAGATCGCCCCAGTGGAAGTTCTTGAATCGGTCCCATTGCTTCACGAAGTAGTCCCGGCAGTGATAACCGATCTGCTCGACAGCCGGATGGGTTGAGCTGATGTCCCGGATATGTGGGGCGTACAACACGACCTGACCGCCGTCGGCGACGATGGGCTCTACCTTGTAGAAGCCTTTGGCGCCGGTCCACATGTCGTCGTACTTGGTCGGTATTAGCGACAGGACCCGACGTACCGGCGCGTCGAGGTAGCGAACGTGCGTTTCGGCCGACACGTCCGCCGCTGCCGCCCACGCAGCGGACGGGTCGCCGAACGTCACCGCATGCAGGTCGGGGGTGCCGGACTTGGTGACCAGGCCCAGCACGAAACGTTCACCGGGGACCATCGAGGCGGCCTCGTCGATCAGGGCACGCACCGGAGTGACTCCTCGAGTACCGATGATCTTCGCGCTCGTTATCAGGGCCCCGAGCCAATGAGACAGGTCGATCAGTTCACGGCCGGAGATGCCGGGGAAAAGGTACTTGTTTCCACCAGAGAACCCGACTACCTCGTGCGGAAATACCGGACTGACGATGATCGTCACATCGTGTTCGACCACGGCGCGGTTGACCCGCACATCGGCGGTGTGGTGCAGCATCCCATCGGACAGTTCTTTGATCCGATCGGCGCTGATGATTCCCACTTGCACGAACGTGGACGGGTCCCACCACGCGTGGTTCAGCACAGTCGTCGACGGGTAACGATCGGCCAAGGAACCGGCGGGATAGCCCAAGTGCGCGGCGAGCGCCTCTTCGCTCATCGCGGCATGTGTGCCGAGTGCAACGAGAACGGTGAGACGGCGGACCCGTCCGTGCAGCACGCTGTGGATCTCGGACACCAGGAGAGGAAGCGGGCAGCTGCGGGTGCCGTCCGGCACGATCACGCAGACGCTCCGGCCGTCGAGGGACACGGCGGCGAGCTGGTCGCGTACAAACGTCCGGATCTGCTCTTCGGTAAGGACGATGTGTGGCCCGCCGATCTGCTCCACCGCCGAGCGCGCCCGACTCGTTGTCTCGACCATGGTCCACCCCGCGTTTGCCGATTGGGTGATCGACCTTCGAAACGGTTGCCCTGAGTTCTGGCCAGCCTCACTATACGAGCTATGGCTGAACCGGCGTCGGTGCGGATATTGCGTCCGGATCCTCGGCCGTGAGGCCCGTACGGCTGTCACGGTCAGTCGGCCAGGTTCGGGCCGCGGCGCCAGTGCGGACTGTTCACCTGGGTCTGGGCAATTTCTTTCGTGCCCACGAATGCTGGTACACCGAGCATGCCCGGGATGCGGCGGACTGGGGCATCGCCGCCTTCACCGGAACGAGCAGCTATGACTTGGTGGACGACCTCAATACGCAAGAGGGCCTGTACACGCTCGTGTCGCGCGCCAGCGACGACGACCGGTTCGAGGTGATCAGTAGCCTGTCGCGCGCCCACGTCGCGCCGGACCACGACAGCTGGCTGCGCTATTTTCAGGCCCCAGAGCTGTCCGCGGTCACGATCACGGTGACCGAGGCCGGCTACCTACGCGGCGCCACCGGCGGGCTGGACACCGGCCGACCCGAGGTTGAAGCGGACATCGAAACTCTGCGGAGGGATCTCACCGGCCAGGTGCGCACTGCTCCAGCCCGCCTCGTTGCCGGGCTGGCCGCCCGGCGAAACGCCGATGCGGGCCCACTCGCGCTGGTGCCATGTGACAACACACCAAGCAACGGCGCATTGGCCGAACGTGTCGTGCACGACATGGCCGAGCTGGTCGACGCCGACCTGGCTTCATGGCTTCACGATTCACTCGCTGTAGTGACGACTATGGTCGACCGGATCACGCCTCGGGCGACCCCCGAAGACATCCGCGCAGTTGTCGAGGCGACCGGGTTGGACGATCGTCGTCCGGTGGTCACTGAGCCGTTCAGTGAATGGGTGCTAGGCGGCGTCTTCCCGAGCGGTCGGCCGAGTTGGCAGGATGCCGGTGCCACGTTCACCGACGACGTAACGCCGTACGAGCACCGCAAGCTCTGGCTACTCAATGGTGCTCACTCTCTGCTTGCGTACGCGGGATCGATACGCGGTCATACCACCGTGGCCGACGCGGTCGCCGACGAAATCTGCCAATCCTGGTTGGAAGCGTGGTGGGCGGTCGCGTCCCCCTATCTCAATCAGCCGACCACCGACGTTGCGGCGTACCGGGCGGCGCTCCTCGACAGGTTCACCAACGCGCGGATGCGTGATCGGCTCGATCGCATCGCAGCGGATGGCTCGCAAAAACTGCCCATCCGAATCCTGCCTGTCTTGCACGCCGAACGCGCCGCGGGACGGCTCCCGGAAGCAGCGACGCGCGTTCTCGCCGCCTGGATATCTCACTTACGGGGGATGGGGGCGCCAGTCGCCGACGCGCGAGCCGACGAAGTCGTGCCACTGGCAACCGGCCGCCTCGGAGACGCCGTACCGCGCGTGCTGGCATGGCTGGATCCAGCGCTGGGCGTCGACACCGACGTGGTCGCCCTTGTCGTCGATCAATGCTCAGAATTCCTCGACCGGCGGTGAGAACAGTGACGCCCGACTCTGCGGGTAGCTGGGCGTTTTGTTGCTACGGCAGGCCGGGCCGCAGCAAGGCGCGGAACGTCGGGACTAATTCGTCGTACAGCCGGTCGAAGGTGGGCCGCAGGTCGGCATAGACCTGCGCCGCGGCCGGGTCGGGCGGCACTACTTCGTTGATCTCCACCAGGTCGGCCGCGACGTCAATCGTCGGAACAAGGCCAAGTGCAGCCATGCCGAGCAGCGCCGCACCGAAACTCGAGCCTTCATGTCCAGCCGGAAAGCCAATCGGTGTGCCGAGAACATCGGCGAGCATTTGCCGCCATAGCGCACTTCGGGCGAACCCGCCGGTCGCGCGAATCTCGTTAACCTCGTTGCCGGCGGCGCGAACCGAGTCCAGGACCAGGGCGAGTTGCTGGCACACGCCTTCCAGCGCGGCGCGGATCAAATGGGGCCGGCGGTGGTCGGCGTGCAACCCGACATAGGCGCCGCTGGGTAGCGTGCTCCAGTGCGGAGCGCGCTCTCCGTGCAGGTACGGCAGCATGATCAGCCCGTCGGCGCCGGCTGGAACCGTGCCCGCCTGCCGCAACAGCTCATCTTCTCGCCCGGTGCTGAGCTCCGGAGCCAGCGCGTCCCCGCACCACGCCAGCACCAAACCGCCGTTATTGATCGCCCCACCGACCACCCACCGCTGATCGGCGAGCGCGTAGCAGAAAACGCGCCCCTGCTCGTCCACGGTCGGCTGCTCGACCATCACCCGCAGCGCCCCGCTGGTCCCGATCGAGCAGGCGGCCACACCTGGACGAACCGCACCCAGGCCGAGATTGGCCAGCGGACCATCGCCCGCACCGACGACCACGGACGTCTCGCTGGGCAGCTGGACGGCCTTCGCCGTCTCCGGTGGTAGCTCCGGTAACACCGTCGTTGTCCCGACCAGTTCCGGCAGCTGATCTGGCGAGATTCCGGCAAGGTCCAAGCTCTCCGGATCCCATTGCAACCGGTGAATGTCCATGAGACCGGTACCCGAGGCCATCGAATAGTCCGTGACCAGCACACCCAGCAGTTTCCACAGCACATAGTCCTTGATGCCGACCCAATGCCGCACTCGGGCAACCAGTTCCGGTTGCTCCTCCCGGAACCAGACGAGTTTCGGAAGCGGCGCCATGGGATGTAGCGGCGTGCCGGTGCGCCGATGCAAGGCCAACCCCCCGGGGCCGGCCCGCAGCCGTTCGGCCTGCCCGCTGGCGCGCTGGTCGGCCCAGGTGATCACGGGCGTCAGTGGCTCACGGTCCCGATCAAGGCCAATCAGGGTATGCATCGCGGAACTGAACGACAACGCCCGTATCCGGCCGTCACACTGCAAAGCAACACTGGCGACGGTCTGCGCAACCGCGGCAAGGATTGCATCTGGATCTTGCTCTGCGTATCCGGGCTTCGGCTCGTGCAATGGGTACCCGACCGCATGTGACGCCGCGACCTGACCGGAGACGTGATAGGCGACTGACTTCGTGCTTGTCGTGCCCATGTCGACGCCGATGACGATCCCGTCCTGGTCGTTCACCCGGCCTCCGCCCGCCGCACTCGACTTCATCCTGCAGGTGATCAAGATTGCAGACAAGCGGCATGACGACGTGACTGTGCCGGGCTCATCGGCGGGCTATGTGACCATGGCGGCATGGCGACAACGAAGGGCCCGGCGACGGGCCGAACCGGCGCCTCGGTGGCGGAGTTCCTCGCCCGGATACCCGAACCACAGCGACGTGAGGATGCGCGTCGGCTCTGCGCCGTTATGGAGGAGATCACTGGTGAGCCACCGGCAATGTGGGGAACGAGCATCATCGGTTTCGGCGCGTACCACTACCGCTACGCGAGTGGCCACGAGGGCGACTCGGCGCTGGCTGGATTTTCCCCGCGTCGGGCGCACCTCGCGATCTACCTGATCGGAGGCTTCGAGAACCGCTACCAGCGGGTGCTGGCCCGGCTCGGCCCGCACAAGACCGGGAAAGGGTGCTTGTACATCAAGCGTCTCGACGATGTGGATCGTGACGCGCTTGGTGAGCTCATCAACCGGTCGGTTCAGGTCCGTAAGGGAATCGACCGAATGTCCTCCTAACGCAGCGCTCCGGGGTCCCCCGAAGTCGCGCAGCGATTTTGTGGCGTGGTTTTGTGGGGTTGGCGATAAGGCCGCGAGCGTGCAGTTGGGCGCGGAATTGTCGTCTGAATTTCCTGGCCCGGACACCGACCGGGCCGGACATGGGATCGTACCGACATGGAGATCCTCCGATGGGATATCGGTGACGCCACAGTTGTCCGCGTCGGCGAGTTGGATGCGACCGCTGCGCTTCAAGGACTGATTCCGGACTTGGATCCGGCCGAGGTCTCCCGCGCTTCGTGGCTGGCGCCGCACTTCATAGATGAGGTCGGTCGCCTCAAGGGATTGGTGCAGGCGTTCGTGGTCCTCATCGCCGGCAAGGTGATAGTCGTTGATCCGGGCGTCGGGAACGAGAAGCACCGAACCGCGGTCCCGGGCTGGAACGAGCTGCATACGGACTTCCTTGACCGACTCGCGAGCACGGGCGTCCAGCCGGGCAACGTCGACTATGTAGTAAGCACCCATCTGCATTTTGACCACGTCGGATGGCACACCCGACTCGTCGATGGAACCTGGCAACCCACGTTTCCGGCCGCCCGCTACGTGATGTCGGCCAATGAATTCGGCTACTGGCAGGGGTCACCGAAGCACGAGATCGAAGATCAACTCGCTGGCTTTGCCGATTCGGTGGCCCCGATTCACGAGGCTGGGCTGGTCGACTTGGTGAGCGACGATCACGTGGTCATCGACGGCGTGCGTCTGGTGCCCTCGCCCGGTCACACGCCATACCACGTCAGTGTCGAGATCGAGTCACATGGTCAGACGGCCGTGATCACCGGTGACGTGATGCATCACCCATGTCAAATCGCTTATCCCCGCTGGGGAGCGGGCTCCGACTTCAATCCTGACCAGGCCCGCGCCTCGAGATCTGATCTCGTCGAGCGGCTCGCCGGCACTGACACGTTGGTTATCGGAAGTCACTTCGCGGATCCGGTTGCCGGACACATCAGGCGCGACGGCACCCGGTTCCGCTTGATATCAGCGGAGGGTTCAGCGCGGATACGTTGATCCTCCGGTTCGTTCCGGCGGTGATCGGCTCGACCGTGAGCTTCGGCAGGCCCGGCCGAACGTAATCCGGGTGGAGGCTGGTTCGTTAGTCGGGAACAAGCCTTTCTGTGGTCGCCCGACTAACGCTCTCGAGATTGGTCCGGCGATGCTTTCCGGCAATCATCTGATCCGAGCACCTGCGACCCAGGAGAGCACCATGACCAACCTTGCGCATCGTTTGCTCGCATCGGCATCAGCCGATCCCTCGGCTCGGGCGATTCGGCTCGACGACGTAACGCTAAGTTACGCGCACCTGGCCAGCGCGAGTTGTCGACTCGCGAAACGTCTCACGGAGCGCGGACTCCAGCCGGGTGATCGGGTCGGGGTCATGCTCCCCAACGTTCCGGAATTCGCGATCGCCTACTACGGCATTCTGGTGGCAGGTGGCGTCGTCGTGCCGATCAATCCGTTGCTCAAAGGGCGGGAGATCGCCCACTACATTGGCGATTCCGGCGCAATGATCCTGCTGACGTCGCAGGAAGCAGTTGATCAGGCCAGGACCGGTACGGGGGAGCTAGGGACTGACCTCATCGTGCTCCAGACGCCGCCCGTGGGGCCATACGATCCGGCGACGGTGGTTGACCGGGCGGATAACGACACGGCCGTCATCTTGTACACCTCGGGTACTACAGGCAAGCCGAAGGGCGCAGAACTTACCCATGCCAATCTCCGCCGCAACGCCGACATTTTCGCTAACGATTGGCTCAAGCTCACCCCGGACGACGTTCTGATGGGCTGCCTGCCGCTGTTCCACACATTTGGCCAGACGGTGGGTATGAACTGCGCCATCTTCAGTGGCGCGTGTCTCACCATGATCAGCCGCTTCGACGGCGCCAAGGCGCTGCAGGTGGTCGAGCGAGACCGGGTCAGCATCTTTCTCGGGGTGCCGACGATGTACTCCGCTCTGCTCAACGTCCCAGACCGCGACCGCTATAACACGTCCTCGCTGCGGCTGTGCGCGTCGGGCGGCGCTGCGCTGCCGCTCGAGGTGCTGAGCGTCTTCGAGACGGCTTTCAGCTGCCCGATCATTGAGGGCTACGGACTATCCGAAACGGCACCGGTCGCCTCGTTCAATCCACCAGAAGGGGTGCGCAAGGTGGGCTCAGTCGGCGTCCCGATCGACGGAGTGCAGATGCGAATCGTGGCTGACGACTGGTCCGACTTGCCGATCGGCGACATCGGCGAGATCGCCATCCGCGGCCACAACATCATGAAGGGCTATTGGCGACAGCCAGCGGCCACCGCCGAGGTCATGTCCTCCGATGGCTGGTTCCGCACCGGCGATCTCGGACGGATGGACGAGGAGGGCTACTTCTACATCGTCGACCGCAAGAAGGCGCTGATCATCCGCGGCGGGTACAACGTGTACCCGCGCGAGGTCGAGGAAGTTCTCTATGAGCATCCAGCCATCGCTGAGGCCGCCGTCGTCGGCGTTCCCCACGACGCCCTCGGTGAGGAGATCGGCGCCGCCGTAGCTCTGGCTCCGGGGGCATCCGCCCATCCGGACGAGATCCGGGACTTCGTCAAGGAACGACTTGCAAGCTATAAGTACCCGCGACAGGTGTGGATCGTCGACGCGCTGCCGAAGGGGCCGACCGGCAAGATTCTGCGGCGCGAGATCAAGCCGCCTGTCCCAACGGGATGACGAGTTGCCACGAGTGAGCGGTCGGCGCCCTCCAACGGCCGGGCCACCCTGCCCCCTTTCATGAAGCGAGCGGCTTAGTGTCCCGCGCGGGACACTAGCTTGACTGGGACCGGTGCAGGGAGTCCGGCACGGCGAGGGGTGGCTGACCGCATGAGCGAGAGAGCATCGAAGCCGCGCCAGGGTGCAGGTGCCGGGCCCCCGCGAAATCGCGAAGCGATTCCGCGGGGTCGAGGTGCCCGGCCAGCCGCCGAAGAGGCCATCGAGACGAACGACCGGCCGGATGGCAGAGCCGCGGCCGCAGACGAGGCGCGGATGGCACTCGTCCGCGCCGCGGAGCCGTTACTGGACCAGATGGCGACCGCAGCCACCGATGCGATCTGGCGCGAGCTGCCGGCCTATCGCGATAACCTTGATGTGAATCTCCGGTTACAGGTTGTCGACCACTGCCGGGCGATGTTCGAGACCTTCGTGACGATCGTGCGGGAAGACCGCCTGCCGATCCGCGAAGAGTTCCCGCTAACGCGTAGTCAGGCCCTGTACCGGGTCGGCCAGGGAGTGTCGCTAGCGGACTTTCTGCGAGCGTTCCGGATCGGCCAGTTGACATTTTGGGACGGTCTTCGGGAGGCGATCGGTACCGATCCCGCGGTCAAGGAGGCTGCGCTTGCCGCAGTGTCCCGGCTCATGCAGGTAATCGAGGTAGGCAGTTCGATCGCGGCCGACGCGTACTTGCAAGCCCAGCAATATCGGGTAGCAGACAGCGAGCGGCACAACCGGGACCTGATCGAGGATTTGTTGCTCGGCCACCCGGCTGCGACCGAGCCCCGACTGGGCATCCTGCGGGCAGCGGGCCTCTTTCCTGAGAAGGGGACGCTCGTCATCTCGACCCGACTGATCAAGTCGTCGGTTCCTGATCCCGCGATGCACGAGATCGCGGCCGCGATACGGCGGGCCGTGGGCCGGGACGCGGGCGGGCTGCTAGCGCTGCGGCACGACGAGGTGGTCGGGCTCTTTCCGGTTGCCGGACGTGGCGCTCGGGTGATCCGGGCGCTCGAACGCGCGCATGCCGAACTTCGAGCAGCCGGCGTCGAGATCGCAATCGGCGCGAGCACGGTCCATGCCCACCTAACTGACGTTCCGAAGGCGTATGACGAGGCCCGCGTAGCCCGGGACGGACTAGCTGGATGCGGGGGCGTGCTTGCCCTGTCTTCCCTGTCGACGTTCAACTACCTGGTGCTCAGCAAGGAGGAGACGGCGCGGCGGCTGATCGCGCCGAAGATCCGGCAGTTTGTTGAGGAGGACCTGGCCGCGGGCGGAAGCTACCTCGACACCATCAACGCGTATGTCGCCAGCGATCTGAATGCCAAGGTGGCCGCAGAATTGCTGCATCTGCACGTCAACACCGCCTATTACCGCCTGGAGCGGATCGCAGAACGCACCGGGCTCGACCTGCGCAAGCTTCCCGAGGTGATCGATCTGCTGGTGGCGGTGCGGCTGCTCTCGCCGCCGACGAGTCCACCAACAACGTCGGCCAACCAAATCTGATCAGTCGTAATCAGCTGTTCAGCAGAAGTGAGATACCGCAGCCTCGACAGCTGCGGTATCTCACTGCGTGGGTCAGCGGGCTGGACCGCGCAACACACCGGTAGTCCGGTAGACGTCCCGCGCGAACACCCACCAGATTGCCACCGCGCCGATGAAACCGAACCACGCGGACGCCTTGAGCAGGTTCACCGCGCCGGACAGATCAGGGGCCGTTTTGGCTTTGGTGGCAGCAGCGATCGCATTGTGCAGCTCGTGGTAGCCGAGACCCAGCAGGAGCAGCAGAACCAGGATGGCCACGAAGGCGATGATGAACGGGATGTTGCGATGCACGATCGACGGCACGGCGAGCAGCGCGACCGGCACCACCAGTACGAGTACATACCAGGCGAGCGCGTCCGGCGTGAACGCCTTGTTCGCCGCGCCCGAGGTGATGAGCAAGTAGAAGCCAAGTAGCCAGATGCCGAAGATCGTCGTGACGTATCCCCGGTAGGCCAGGCCCCGAATGACGGCGAGCACGCCTACGAGGGTCTCCGCTATGGCGGCGACGAGAATCGCGTAATCCAAGGCGATTGTCGTCGGGGCGGCGGCGACGGTGAGGGCGCTGACATTCACGAAGCGAACGCCGTACACCGCGAGTGCGAACGCAAAGAGGGCGAACGCCACCGGCGTCGGATCGGCCATTGTTGGAGACGTAGCCGAAGTCTCGACGGGCGACGTGGCGACGGCCAATGACGTGTGTTGTGGTGGGGCTGCAGTCTGAGCGGACACGTCCCAACACCTCTCCTTCTGTAAGCGGACGGATTAGGAAGTGCGGCGGACCGTACCGCCGCAACCAGCGGATGTTTCAGCGGTCGGGTGAGGTCTGTGACCGCCCACAACTTGGACTAGTTCGCGTTGGCGCGCGCCACAATGCACGGCCGGTCTGACGCGTGGCCGGCGGCCGAGCGTCGCCGAGCATCCGCCACGCCCGAAGGGCGACGACCAGCTGAGCGACCGCGCTCGGGTCGGTTAGCGACATATGCAGTTCGTCCTGCAGGCGATGCAGCCGGTATCTCACCGTGTTCGGGTGGCAGTACAACTGGCCGGCCGTGCGCTTCGCCGAGCCCGCGTTGGCGACCCAGGCATCGACGGTGTCGAGGAGCATGTCGCGGTCAGCGGCGGGGAGTGCCAAAACTGGCGCGAGGAGGGATTGGGCGATCCTGGTCGCTTCTTGGGGGGCCGCAGCAACGATCATGGACACTGGCGACTCATCGAAGCATGCGGCGGTCGCCGCGCCGTCAGCAATGCTGGCCCGCGCCACGTGGGCCAAGCGCAGCGCGTGCGACGCGTCCTCCAACCCGGTGAAAGCCGGGCTGACGCCGACCCGCCCGGTAGCGTATTCGCGCAGTATCTGCACCAGAAGGCCCAGACGCTCGGTGCTTCCGATGGAAACGATGCCGAGTTCGTAGGCCGGAGTAGGTCGCCACGCCGAACCCATGCGCATCCCGTCGAGTGCGCTCTCGATTTCGAGGCGCGCGCCGGCTGTGGGGCTAGCGGTTTCGGCGACGACGACGGCAAACGTCCCGTCATGCGGGAGATCGAGGAGCTGGGTGATTTCCCACCGCGTGGTGTCGGTGACTGCGCCGCCAGAGAACACGGCATCCAGGAGGGCGACGCGACGGCGCCGCTGCGCACGTACGAGCTCGGCCATTGTCTGCCGGTACGCGGTGCCGACGGCTTCGAGAAACCGGTCGATCAGGTACCAGAAGGTCGCGGCGACGTTCGCCAAGGCCTGTCGTTGATGGTCGTCGGCCACCGCGACCACATCGAGCAGGACGTCCCACAGCCCAGAAAAGCCGATCCGGAACGCGCGCTGTACCTCTGGCAGCGGAACCCCCTGCCGCGCGCGCCGGCTGCCGGTGGCGAACGCTTGGGCCAAATCGATGCTGTCGGGGGAGCGGAGGGCGTCGATCACGGTCCGCAGGTTTGCCATTACCGAGCGGGTCAAGTCATCCCGGGAGACGACGGCGGACTCGATCCGATACACGGTCATCTGGTCTCGAATCTCCGTCGCCACCCGACGACAGAGCTCCGGCAGGCGAAACTCCGCGCTCTGCAGCAAGTGCGGCGGCACGGTGGTGCGGCTGCCGCTCAGTCGATCAGGAACAACGGCGAGGCGCGCAACTGGATCAAGATTGGCCATGGGCGGATCCAGGAATCGGAGGCTTGGCCCGTCTAGCGCCTTGGCGAGCTCAGCACCCCGGCTGGCGGCCGATATTGGAGACATGCTCTCGGTCACCTCTCGCTTCACGTGTCCGTCGCTGGGACCGCGGTACGGTTTCCCAACCATCTCGCGTGTCCGCTAGTCAGACTGGACTCCGCCGCGGCTGCGGGGTTAGTTGGCGACTGACAGTTCCACTTGTGGTTCAGCGACCCTCAGGTCGATCTGAGCCATTCGCTTCCCGGCGTTCCGAGCTCGCAGTCGAAGGGAGAGACAAATGTCGTTACCGCAGGCAATGTATCCAGTGCAATTCTCGGTCGATTATCCGGATCGGCCACTGAACCGGGTGACAACTGCGCTTCGGATCTTCGCGGTGATACCTATCATGATCGTGCTGCAGACGGTGTCCGGGGCGTCGGTCGTCGCAGCGGGTGGCTGGGGTCACGCTGCCTACGGCACCAACGCGCGATACGTCGTGATCGGGGCGGGCGGCCTACTCTTCTTAGGCCCGCTCCTAATGATCCTGTTCAAGCGGAAATACCCGCGCTGGTGGTTCGATTGGAACCTGGAACTCCAGCGATTCACGAATCGCGTGGTCGTCTATCTCGCGCTCATGGATGACCAGTATCCGTCCACCGATGACCATCAGGCAGTCCATCTGGAATACCGCTACCCCGATGCCGGCCGGGAGCTCAACCGGTGGCTCCCCCTGGTGAAATGGCTACTGGTCATTCCACACCTGATTATCCTGCTGTTTCTCTGGGCTGCCGCCGTTGTGGTCGTCATCATCGCCTGGTTCGCCATTGTGTTCACCGGGCGATACCCGAGGGGCATGTTCGACTTCGTGGAGGGTGTCCTGCGGTGGGGGCAGCGGGTGATCGGTTATGCCTTCCTCCTGGTAACGGACGTATATCCGCCATTCTCTCTGGCCGCCGCCTAAGAGCTCAGATCTGGCGTTCCGACGGCGAACGCGTAGTTAGCACGCCGTCGGATCACCGGCGTAAAACTGTGCGCTCGATGAGAAATCGGTGGGGACCTACACTGTCTGGACTTGGCGTCGCGCTCTTCGGTCCGGACAACTACCTCGTGACCGGCAACCTCATAACCGGGAACAGGCCATCTGGTCCCTCGGCGTTCCAAGGTGGGGTGGCTGTCGTCGACTCGACTCCGTTCGGCGGGTCGACCCCAATGGGAACGTCGTGAAGGCGAATGTCATCAAGGGCAACGACCCCGACATTTTCTGGGACGGAAGCGGTACGGGCAACGTCTTCGCCAACAACCTCTGCAACACCCCCGTGCCCTCCGGGCTTTGCTGAGCTCCGCTTGAAGTCGCGCCGGCGGCGGCGGTCAAACGTCCACCCGCCGGCCGACCGCCCAGTTGACCTCTGCCACGTCATCAAGTTCGCACGTCCTCGGTTTGCGTGAGAACGACCTCGAGGCCCTACCCAACTCGCTGCTCCGACTCGAGCGGATCGATCCAGTCAGATCTGGTCGTCTCAGGCGTTGCTGAGCTCCTCTGCGAGCTGTCCGACCGCCCATTCGAGATCGGTCGGTTCGATAACCAGAGGCGGCGCGAGCCGGATGGTCCGGTCATGTGCCTCCTTGGCCAACACGCCCCGATTCAGCAGACCCTCACAGACGTCACGGCCGTCGCGATGCGCGAGGTCGATGCCCGCCCACAACCCTCGGCTCCGGACCGCATCGACCTCGTCAGCTGGCAGGTTCTTGAGCATCTGCGCGAACTGCTCGCCCACTATTGCCGCGCGCTGCTGGTACTCGCCGGTGGCCAGCATGCGGACGACCTCGGTGCCGATCGCGCACGCGAGTGGGTTTCCACCGAACGTGCTTCCGTGCTCGCCGGGCCGGAACACGCCGAGAACGTCGCGTCGGGATACGACCGCGGACAACGGCAACACGCCCCCACCGAGCGCCTTGCCGAGAACGTAGATGTCCGGACGCACTCCCTCGTGATCGCAGGCAAAGGTATAGCCGGTGCGGCCGAGGCCCGACTGAATCTCGTCGGCGATCATGAGCACGTTCGCCTCCGTGCACGCGTCGCGTACGGATTGCAAATATCCGTCGGGCGGGATGATGACGCCGCGCTCACCCTGGATCGGTTCGATAAGGACGGCAGCGGTCCGATCGTCGATGACCGCCCGCACCGCGTCCGCGTCGCCGAACGGAACCCGAACAAACCCAGGCGTGAACGGGCCGTAATCGGCGGTCGCTAACGGGTCTTCCGAGAAGCTGATGACCGTTACGGTCCGGCCGTGGAAGTTCCCACCTGCGATCACGATCTTCGCCTCGCCGTTGGGGATGCCCTTGACCTGGTAGCCCCATTTGCGCGCGGTCTTGATCGCGGTCTCGACGGCCTCGACTCCCGTGTTCATCGGCAGCACGAGATCCATACCGGCGAGCTCCGCGAGCTCCGCGCAGAACGGGCCGAGCTGATCGTTATGGAAGGCCCGGCTGGTCACCGTAAGCCGGTCGAGCTGCGCATGCGCGATGGCGGTGAGTTGCGGGTGACGATGCCCAAAGTTGAGCGCGCCGTAGGCGGCGAGCAGGTCGAGGTAGCGGCGCCCGTCGATATCGCGGACCCACGCGCCCTCACCTTCGGCGATCACAACCGGCAGCGGCGCGTAGTTCCGCGCACTGTGCGCCTCTACGAGGTCGATCGCTGCCCTGGTCCGCGCCGACGCGCGGTCGACCTTGACGTTCATCGGCCAGCCCGCGTTGCTCGCTTGTTCATTGCGTGAGTCTCCTTCACCCGTCAACTACTTCAACCGAGACAGTAGCCGCGGCGAGCACGCATGAGCTGCGAGTTTGGGCGCCGCCCTGTCATCGAACGCGTTTACATCGGTTGAATCTGACAACTCCACACGGTGGCTCCGAAATGCGATGATTCGGTAAGTCACCGACGGAGGTTGATCATGAATCGTCGCCGCGTTTGGGTCGCAGCCGCATCAGGCTTGACGCTCACCGCCCTTGCAGTCGCCCCGGCGAGCGTCGCCGCTGCGCCGGGACCGAACGGCCTGACGAACTGCTCGTCCGGAGCGCACACGCTCTCGCACTTCGGCGACCACGTGTACCCCGAGACCGGCAACGGCGGCTACACCAGCCTGCATACCGACGTGCACATGGTCTACGACGCGAAGGCGAACCAGTTCCTGCCCGGCAACCACGTCGTTCTGACGGTGCGCGCGACACAGTGCCTCACCGACTTCAGCCTCGACTTCGAGCGCACTGGCGTGGACAACAACGACGGCCCGAAGCTGGCGGTCAACCGCATCCTCGTCGGCGGAACACGCGCTGCTTACAAATTCGTCCAGCCGACCTATCCGGGCGACCCCAACGGGCAGGATGACCCCGACCCCCGGGCGCACCAAGCCGGCCAGGTCGTTCCGGTCGGCGGCAAGGAGAACAACCCGCTGCCACCGGCATGCACTCCGGAGGTCACCGGTAAAGACGTGAACGCGCAGAACGGCGACCCCTGTCCGGCGAACAAGCTGGTCATCACGCCACCGGCGAACATCAAGAAGGGCACGCTGTTCCAAGTCACGGTCTTCTACACCGGTCGGCCGGGCGTGCACACCGACGGCGACGGCTCGACCGAGGGCTGGTTCCGCAACAACAAACCTCCGGGCGACGGCGGTTTCGTCACGACCGAGCCGGTCGGCACCGAGGCCTGGATGCCATTGAACAACCATCCGACCGCGAAACCGACCTACGACTTCTACGACACAGTCACCGCGGGCCGCACCGCAGTCGCGAACGGCAGGCTGGTCTTCACCGAGCACAACGCTCCCGACTCTCTCTTCCGCGAGGGATCGACTACATATCACTGGCACTCGCCGGCACCGATCGCGAGCTACCTGGTCGAGAACAGCGTCGGCAACTATGACCTGACCTTCCGCGACGCTGACGACGGCATCCGCTACTACGAGGCGCAGGCCAGCGGCATCGACCCGGCGCAGAAGCAGGCCAACCTGGCGATCATGGACCAGCAACAGGACATCACCGACTTCCAGACCCGCTTCAACGGACCGTTTCCCTTTACCTCCGACGGCGTCCTCGTCGGCATCCCCCAAGCCGGGTTCGAGGAAGAGATGCAGACCATGATCACCTTCCAGGGTGGTCAGATCGACCTCGATACGTTTAACCACGAGAACATGCACCAGTGGTGGGGTGACAGCGTCACCGAGGGCAACTACAACCTGACCTTCTTCAAGGAAGGCATGGCCACTTTCGGCGAATACCTGTTCGACGCTCGCACTGCGGCGACTGCAGCAGGCGGCCTGGACACTCCGGCTGGTGCCGCCGCGTTCGACGCGAGCCTGGTCAAGCAGTTCAACCTCAATTACGCCAACAACGGGCTCTGGACCGCTGCCCCCTCCGACCCGACGCCGGCCACCCTGTTCTCGGGCCGGTTCACTTACACGCGGCCAGGTACGGCCTACATCGCGTTACGCCAGATTCTCGGCAAGGACAACTTCACTGCTGCGCTGCAGCAGATTCAGCGCGACTACCGCCACTCCAGCATCACCGAGAAGCAACTCGAGAGCGAGTACCAGGCCTTCCTGCCGAACCAGAGCGCGGCGTGCCACGCCCGGCTCGACCAGTTCTTCACCCAATGGTTCGACACGGCTTACCCGCCCGGCGGCGGGGCGAACCGCCCGCAGCTCACCGGCCCCGGGTTGACCGGGCCGGGCTTCTACAACCCCGACGGCACCTGCGGCTGAGCTTCATCGGTTAAGCCGGCTCACGTCCGGCGAGCTGCCCACTCATGGTGGAGGATCGACATCATCACCTCGTCGTACCACCGCCCGTCGTGCCAGATGGACTGGCGGCGCCGGCCCTCCTCGACGAATCCCGCCTTCTCGTAAGCGCGCATGCCGGCCGGGTTGAAAGGGGCCACGTCAAGCTGGATGCGGTGCAGGCCCATCTCGCGGAAGCCGTAGTTGACGATCACCCGCATGGCGTCTGTCCCGTAGCCGCGGCCGATATGGTCACGGCCAAGCGCGATGCCTATCGTCGCGCACCGGTCCTTGGGCCGGGTGCCCCACAGCCCGAGATGGCCGATCAGCGCCGGCGGATCCTCGAGCGTTTCGATGGCGAAGCCGAGGTCGTCCTTCTCGTTGGCGCTCCACTTGGCAATGCGCTCCTTCGCCGCTGCTTCAGACGACGGCGCTACCCAGTTCGACAACGTGGCCATGCGCCCAGGATCCATCTCCCACTTCGCCAGCGTCGGCAGGTCATCGTCGCGTACACCGCGGAGACGAACCAAGGAGCCGACGAGGATCGAGTCGCCGTACCCGAATGCGGAATCGACGCCAGTCAGTTCAGTCATGGACTGAATCTTGCCGTCTGCCCGCGCGGCCCGAGCACCATGTCCACGGCGCGCGTGTTGTCCGGCAAGTCCTCCGGGCAGAGCATGTCCGTGTACAACCGGATGCCGTACAGCGCATGGTGGGATCCGGCAAGGGCCAAGCAACCGAACGGAGACGCCGGTGCTGGAGATCCGACCTAACTGCGAGTGCTGTGATCGTGACTTGGCGCCGGACGCACTGAACGTGTGGATCTGCTCGTTCGAGTGCACGTGGTGTGCCGAGTGCCGGGAGCGGTTCGCCGAGCACCGCTGCCCGAACTGCAATGGCGTGTTGACGCTGCGGCCCCCGCGAGCCCGAGCTGCCCTCGCCACTACGCCGGCCTCTCGGCGTCGAGTGTTCAATCCAGACTGCTTGGCGAAGCGCTGACCGTTCCGGCACAGTCGTGGACGCAGCGCTGTGACCGATCCTTGCGCGACTCAGCTACCAGTTACCAGTTACCCTGCTGCTGATATAGGCCATTGTCATCGAATTCACGCTCCCAGAAGAAGTAGAGCTCAGTTTCTCGGGGACCCTTGGACCCGAGATCAGCTTCGCGCATTTGCTGCCCGACCATTCGCCAGCCTTTACCAGCGACTTCGTTCATGTGATCGGTGATTTTCTTCGCCTGGGCAACGTTCGTTGCCCTGATGATCGAAATCCAGCTGACGGCGTATTGCCTCACGGGCAACCCTTCTCTTAGAAGGAGCTCGGACTAATTTCGGCCCTTGACGGTAACGGCAGGGCAAGGACTGTCACGAAGGTCATGATCAACACTAAAATGAAAAGCCATCATCGAGCAAGATTCGGCGCGCGGCGCCCCGCGTGTTTCAGCCCTCGTCCCGGCCAGGAGGTTCCTGCTCCGGAAACGACTCCACGCCGTGGTCCGGGTCGGCACCGCCGGCCGGTCGCGTCTCGGCGAGCGAAATGACGAGCACGGCAAGGACGACAGCGACGATGCACGTCGCGGGCACCCAATCGCCGAAGCGATCGAACGGAGTGTTCGCCGCGGCGATCGGCAGGTCGACGATCGCGGTGCCCGTGGCACCCGGATGCCACAGCAGGCGCCGGCCCTGCGCATCGAACGCGGCGGTTGTTCCGGAGAGGGTCGCTTGCAAGGCGGGCCGCCCGGTTTCGGCCGCGCGTACCGCGGCAAGGCTGGCGTGCTGGTCCGGGGCCCAGCTGCCTTGGAACGTGGTGGTCGCTGATTGGAAGACGAGCAGCTGCGCGCCGCGGTTAGCCGCAGTGCGACTCATGTCAGGAAACGCGGACTCGAAACAGATGAGCGGCGCGAAGCTGAGATTGCTGTCGCGCATGACCACGATCTGCTTACCCCGGTCCCGGTTGACGGCAGCTGCTTTCGTGAACGAGTCGAGCCAACCGAGTAACGGCCGCATCGGGATGTATTCGCCGAATGGCACGAGCCGCATCTTCTGATAGGTGCCAAGAATGGCGTGGGCATCCAGGAGGGCCGCGGTCTTGCGGATCGCGCCGCTCGGCGAGGCAGCATCGACGTTGACCAGTAAGTTGGCGCCCACTCGCCCGGCGACGGCCTCGAGTTCACGCTGCAGGTCGGGACGGGTGAACAGATCGAAGCCAACGCTGCTCTCTCCCCACACGACCAGGCCGAACCGGCCGGGCGGGAGCCGGTCGGTGGCCGCGACTTCGTCGCTGAGTCGCTGAGCGGAGTTGGGCACCACGCCGGCCTGGACGACGGCGACAGACAAAGTTGCCGCACCGCGCGGCGGCGGCTCTAACGCGAACCAGATCGGGCCGACGGCCACCGCCGCGGCGACGACCACCGCTGCCGTGACCTTCGTCCGCCACACGGGGGCCTCAACCAGCCCGGTGACCCCGACGTTCGCGGCGACAATAAGAAAGCTGACCAGCCATACGCCACCAAGTGCCGCCGAAGCCAGCAGTGGCGGCGCCCGCCACTGACTAGCGCCAAGCAGTCCCCAGGGACCGCCCAGCGCCGACCAGGAGCGGGCCGCTTCGATAAGAACCCAGCCGGCCGGGATGACCGCGAGCGCGGCCGCGATGCGCCGCCGCGTCAGCTCACCCGAGAGCAGCCGCCAGGCCAATGCGGCCCAAGGCACCCACAGCAGACCGAGCAGCGCCGCTATGACCGGCAGGAAAACCGTGGTGCTCGGGAGCAGCCAGTAGTGGACCGCGACGAGAAAACCCACCGCCGCCCACCAGCCGCGCACCGCAGCCTCGCGGGCACTCGGTGCGCGCCGGATCACGATCAGCCAGGGAGTGAGCATGAACCACGCTGCCCACCACAGCGTCGGGCGCGGGAAGACGATAACGACGACGGCGCCGCACAAGAGCGCTGCGCCACGCATCCACCATCTGCCCGGTAGCGGCGCGGCACGGCGCAGCCGCAACCGCTTGCCCGGCCGGCCGTGCGGGTGGCGGCCACGATCGAGCCGGAACGGCCAGGCCCGCGTCATTCGGGCCATCACCAGCCATCCACCGAAGAATCCGACAGCAAGCCACGACGCCAGTGCCTGCTCCCGACCTAGCTGCCAGAACGGGATCATCAAGAGGCCAGCAAGCACGAACGCCACGTTGTAAAGCACGTCGTAGATCGCGAACACCCGCCCGCGGACTGCGTCCGGGGAGTTCCTCCCGACGAGCGCGTCGGAGATCACCTTCAGCGACTGAAACGACACGGCAGCCACGGCGACGGCGCACACCAGACTCGCCAACGACGGCGCATACCCGACGACAGCGATGGCTGCGGCCGGAGGCAAGAACGCCACTGGCAGCAGCACCCGCGGCGGCCACCGTCCGGACACCCACGGCGCGCTCACTGTCCCCGCCACCGCAGCCACGCCAGTGACGGCAATTGCCAGGCCGTACCCGGATGCCTGGAGGTGATAGCGGTGGTCGGCAACCAGCACCAGCAACACGAATCCGGCGCCGAGCAGCAGGCGGTGCAGGGAAACCGCGGTCAGCGGGCGGCGCAGGTCGGGTGTCCGCACGATGACAGCCGCACCCGCCCGTAGTTCGCGGGCCAGCTGGACCACGACGGCTGCCACGGTGTTGGTCCTTGTCCCGCCGCCAACCGCCGGCAGCCGGGCGAAGCAGACGCTTGCCGCGAAGTAGGCACCGGCGCCGAGGAGGAAGCCAGCCATCACTGACCAGGACACGAACATCGCTCCGCCGACGGCGCCGATGAATGCCGCCGTCATGCCGATTAGCCCGGAGATCGCGTTGGCGCGGACCAGGTCGCGCGCCTCGACTGTGCGCGGCAGCACCGCACCCTTCGCGTCGAGCACGAACCGTGACGACGAGAGTAGGAGGACCACGCCGGCATAGGCGAGCACCTCGGAGCGCAATGCCGCCGCCGCGATCGCGACAGCCGCGAGCGAGGCACGACACAACGAGGCGATGATCAGCGTGCGCCGCCGATCCCAGCGGTCGATCAGAACCCCGCCCAGCGGGCCGACCAGGCTGAACGGCAACAAGGTGACGGCGAGGATCCCCGCGATTCGACCGGGCGACGCGCCGCGCCCGATGTCGAAAACGACTAGTTGCGCAAAGGCGATCTGGGTCAGACCATCGCCAAGTTGGCCCAGCGCCTGCCCACTCACCAGGGAGCGGAACGCCCCCCGGACCAGCGCCGCCGACGACCGCCAGCCCGGCCGGAACATGGTCACGGCCTCGGGGCTGTGCTCATGGGCTAGCGAGGCCGTGCCGGCGCCCTCGTCACGCGGCATGTACCTACCCGGCCTGTCGGATTGGACCACCACCTACCAGCCTGCCCGACTTCGGCACCGGCCGCCTCCGATGCATACCCACTCCTGCTGATCAGCACAGTGCCGACGCCATGGCCGGCGCTTACCTGAGCCGCCAGGGTGCGGGGTTGGTACGTCTCCGGCAGGCGTCAGTCGAGACGCCCGAGTTCCGAGGACAATCAACGATACTGCTCTGATGTGGTGGCACGGGTCGATTAGTGGCGCGTGGCCTTCGGCGCGAGTCCAACCGGCGGACAGCCCGTGAACGCCGCTCGTTGCTTCGGGCAAGCGACCGTTCTTCTCACCGCGATCAGCATCGCACGGGCATTCGGACTCTCGGGCCCAACCGTCATATCCGCCGGTCTGCTCACGGCATTACTGATGCTGATTGCGTGGCGCGCCGGAGCAACCGCTGCTGACCTCGGCCTCGCGCGCGAGGACATGCGTGCGGGCGTGCGTTATGGCGTCGGCGCCTTCGGGCTCGTCCTGCTCATTCTGGTGGCCATTGCGCTAATACCCGGAACAAACGGCTTCCTGGACGATTCGCGCGCCGACATTTCCGGCGGGCGTCTGATATACGAATTGACGATCTCCATCGTCCTGCTGACCGCGATCCCCGAGGAGTTCGCGTTTCGCGGCGTCCTCTTAGGCTCAGGAGTGCGACTTTGGGGCCCGTGGCGGGCCAGCCTGATCACTTCGGCGCTGTTCGGTCTGTGGCATATCGTTCCGACCTTGCACACGATGTCGGATAACCGCGCGATCAGTAGCGCTTCCAACAACTTTGCCGGCCAGGTACTGCTGGTGACCGGAACCGTTGTTGCAACGTTCATCGCCGGCCTTGTGTTTTCGTGGCTGAGGTTGCGATCGCGAAGCCTAATCGCACCTATCTTGGCTCATATCGCGACGAACGGCCTCGCCCTCCTCATCGCCTGGTTCGTGGCTCACTAATGTCCAGCGAAGAATGGTCGACATGAGTGACTGGGCTTCCCCCACCGCGCAATCCGTTCGTCACCTCGTCTACCAGACCTTCGCTCAGCAAGGGCGCGCCGCGTCGCCGGCCGAACTAGCCGGCGAACTCGAACTCGATCCGGCCCAGGTGCTGGACGCGTTGCGCGAGCTCCACGATCGTCATGCCCTCGTGCTGACGCCGGCCGGCGATGCGATCCGAATGGCGCACCCGTTCTCGGCTGCCCCGATGGGCTTTGTCGTCAGAGCCGACGACCAGTTCTGGTGGGGTGGCTGTGCCTGGGATTCGTTCGGGATCGCCGCGGCGCTCGATCGACAGGTAGAGATCACCACCTGCTGCGCCGGCTGTGGCCGCAAGCTTGTGTATGTCGCCGGACCGGCGACACCACCGCCGCTGGACGCCGTAGTGCTCATTCCGCGGCCGGCGCGAGAATGGTGGGACGATGTCGTCGCCACTTGCAGTTCGATTCGTGCGTACTGCCGTCGCACCGAGATGCCCACCCACGCGGAGTCGGTGCCACTGCTGACCCTGTGGCAACTCGCACAACCCTGGTACCGAGACCGGCTCGACCCGGATTGGACGCCGCAGCCGACCGGTGCCCGACAACGTCTCCTCGACGATGTCGGGCTAACAAGCCCGTTCTGGCGGCTCCCGGAGTGACCATCGAGTCGCTGCCGAGAGCGCCGTCAGACGCTCAACCGGTGTTCTCGGCGGAGCAGGTCGCTCGCGCGCTCGGCAACCATGACGGTCGGGGCGTGAGTATGTCCGCGGATGATCTGCGGCATGACCGAGGCGTCGACCACGCGCAGCGCCTGCACCCCACGCACCCGCAGATGCGGATCGACCACCGAGTCGGGATCGCTGCCCATGCGGCAGGTGCCGACCGGGTGGTACAGCGTCTGCGCGTAGTAGCGGATGGCGCTGTCGACGAGATCGGGTCCGTCATGACCGGCCGGTTGAACGATATCCCCGAGTAGCCCGGCCAACGCCGGTTGCTCGGCGATCCGCATACACATCCGCAGCCCTTCGGCCAGTGCGGCGTAGTCAGCGCCGTCGGGGTCGCGCAGATAGCCCGGATCGATGGTCGGCGGGTCAGCATGGTCGGCCGAGCGGAGGGTGACCCGGCCGGTGCTGCGCGGTCGCAGCAGGATTGCCCCGAGAGCGACCGCGTGCGGCCGTGGTGGTACGAGGCCTTCTCCCACCATGCCGACGGGGGCGAACAGCAACTCGATGTCCGGCGCGGCCAGAGACGGCCGGCTGCGGATGAATCCGTATGCCTCCATCAGATTGGAGGTGAGCATCCCGCGACGGAACACGACGTAGGCGGCGAGCTGGCGGATCGACCGTGCCTCCTCGAGGGTGCCCCCGCCCGGTGCGTCCACGACTAGTGCAGCCACCAGGTGATCGCGCAGATTCTGACCAACCTCCGATGCGTTGTGCACTACCGGCAGACCGTGGTCGCGTAGCTGATTGATCGGTCCGATGCCGGAGAGCATGAGCAACTGCGGGGAGTTGATCGCGCCGCCGGCCAGAATGACCTCGCGTTCGGCCCGGATCACGGTTCGGTGTCCATCGGCCAGGTATTCCACGCCGATCGCTCGGGCCTGCTCGATAACGACTCTGGTCACCGTCGTGTCGCACCGCACGGCCAGGTTGTCCCGGCGGCGGGCGGGGCGCAGGTAGCCGTCGGCCGCGCTCCACCGCCGACCACGTCGCTGAGTGACCATGGTCGGCATGACGCCATCCTGATCGTCAGCGTTAGGTACAACATTGCGCGATAGGCCGGCCTGCGCCGCCGCGGCAAGGTAGGCCGCAGTGAGGGACCGCGGGCTGCGTTGCCCGCTTACGGTGATGGGTCCGCCGCGACCAGTATGTGCGGATCGTCGACCCCGAGTGTCCTCAGCTCGGCGGAAGTACGGGAGCACAGCATCGTAGGCCCAATCCGGGCCGGCCAGCGCTCCCCACTCGTCATAGTCAGCTCGCATGCCCCGCGCCCAAACCATCGCGTTGATCGACGATGAGCCACCCAGCGTCTTGCCCCGAGGCCAGAACACCCGGCGATCGTCGAGCTGATTCTGCGGCTCGGTGAAATACGCCCAATCGGCGTCGCTGCGAAACAGTGTGGTCAACGCCGCCGGGATATGAATCTCACGGGCTCGGTCCGGCGGCCCGGCCTCGCACAGCAGCACCTGGACCTTCGGGTTTTCGCTGAGCCGGTTGGCCAACACGCAGCCGGCAGACCCGGCACCGACCACCACGAAGTCATACCGATCTTCCACACCATTCCCCGCTTCAACCGCGAGCGCTCCTACCTGACCAACGACAACAGCATTCCGCTCTGCCGACCTGACTGGTTGTCAGGTCGCGAGGTGTTGCAGAGCCGAGACGGAGGGCGCGAAGAAGTATCCGCCGCCGGTGGTAGTCACCCATTCTTCAAGACCTATCTCCACGTTGTACGTCTGATTCGGCAGAACAGTCTCGATTGAGCCTCGCTTGTCAGTCCCGCCGGGTTGGCCAAGAATTGGATCCACACCGGTTGCCGGCCTCTTGAAGTCGGGATCGTTCAGCCATTGCCTGGAGACGAATTCAAATTGATCTGTTATTGACGTCACGTAGGCCAGGAAGAGCAGGCCGCGGTCGACAGCATCGTCCACCGGTTTCTCGAGTGTGGACTTAGCCGATGGCCCGTACGGGATGCCTCGGCGCAGCAACCGGTGCGTTTGCGTATCGCTTTCGTTCAGCGTTCTCTCTGGACGAAGGTCGCGGTACGGATCCTGTTCTCCGTGGGCGACGGTTTCGTCACGCGGGTAGGTCTTGCGGATATGAGCACTGAACGGACACAACCGGCCACCGGGGTCCCGCGGTAGCTTTCGGCCTTCATCGTCGTCAGCGGGTCCGAACTCGAAGTCGTTGTTGGCCTGCTTGTCGCCGCCGAGCGCAGGATCGTCGGTGATAGGCGTGAGCACCAGCGGTGCGCCGCTCGGCCACCGTCCGACCAGGCGCGCTCCGAAAGCTTCTGGCCGGACGCCGTGTCGTCTGCCCTCCTCGTACAAGAAGCGGTGAAACGCACCGACGTCTTGGCGCAAC
>Ga0207683_10000817_pt1 | contig 28494 bp, 22 predicted proteins | sample KBSM73metaG_FD_184333 | JGI IMG/M metagenome (GOLD analysis project Ga0207683, IMG submission 184333) | Miscanthus rhizosphere microbial communities from Kellogg Biological Station, Michigan, USA - KBS M7-3 metaG (SPAdes) (version 2) | ecosystem: Host-associated > Plants > Roots > Rhizosphere >... | reverse complement strand
TCCTCCATCTCGATTACAATGCGCGCGCATTCTAGCAAACCGCCATGTCGTCGCTAAGGATGAACACGATCTTCATTGCCGATCTCAAGGTCGAGACGCGAATCGGCGTCTACGATTGGGAGCAGCGCCTGAAGCAGCCGCTGCTGCTCAATCTGGAGATCGAGCCGCCATCGGCCGCGGCGTTCGCCAGCGACAGCTTCTCCGACGCGCTCGATTACGCGGCGGTGGTCGCGCGGGTGAAGGCGTTTGCGGCGGACCATCCACACAAGCTGCTCGAGCGCTTCGCCGCCGCGCTGGCGGATATCGTCTGCGAGGAGTTCGGCGCGCGCTGGGTCAGCGTCAGCGTCGCGAAGCCTGCGCCGATCGCCGGCGTCAGGCAGATCGGCGTCAGGGTCGAGCGCGGCGAGCGCAGCGCCTGACGCTACGCCTCGTCTTGCGCCAGCAGCGCGGCGTTGCCTCCGGCGGCAGCTGTGTTGATCGACAGCGTGCGCTCAACCGCGAACCGGAAAAGATAGTTCGGCCCGCCGGCTTTCGGCCCGGTGCCCGACAGCCCTTCGCCGCCGAACGGCTGCACGCCGACGACGGCGCCGATGATGTTGCGGTTGACGTACACGTTGCCGACGCGCACGCGCGATGCGATGTGCCGCACGGTGGCGTCGATGCGGCTGTGGATCCCCAGGGTCAGCCCATAGCCGGTGTCGTTGATCGCGTCGATCACCTGGTCGAGCGCGCTGGCCGGATACCGGATCACGTGCAGCACGGGGCCGAACACCTCGCGCTTCAAGCGGCCGATGCCGTCGAGCTCGACCAGCGTCGGCGCGACGAACGTGCCATCCGCCGTCGCCGCGGGCAATGCGACGCGGTGCAGGACGCGGCCCTCCGCGGCCATTGCGGCGACGTGCGTCTCGAGTGTCTTCTTCGCCTCCTCGTCGATCACCGGGCCGACGTCGGTCGCAAGTGATGCCGGATCGCCGATCGCGAGCTCGTTCATCGCGCCGATCAGCAATTCGACGATGCGGGGCGCCACTTCCTGCTGCAGGAACAGCACCCGCAACGCCGAGCAGCGTTGTCCGGCGCTGTTGAATGCCGACGTGACCGCGTCGACGACCAGCTGCTCGGGCAACGCGGAGCTGTCGGCGATCAGCGCGTTCTGGCCGCCGGTTTCGGCGATCAGCGGCACCAGCGTCGTGCGCCGCGCCAGCGCGAGGGCGATCGCGCGCGCGACCTCGGTCGATCCGGTAAACGCCACGCCGGCGGTGCGCGCATCGTCGACCAGCGCGGCGCCGACGGTTTCACCCGCGCCCGGCAGCATCGCGTAGACGCCAGCCGGCACGCCGGCGGCGGCCAGGATCCCGGCCGCGCGCTGGGCGAGCAGCGGCGTCTGCTCGGCGGGCTTGGCGATGACGGCGTTGCCGGCGGCGAGCGCCGCGGCGATCTGGCCGACATGGATCGCCAGCGGAAAATTCCACGGGCTGATGCACGCGAATACGCCGCGGCCGTGCAGTGCGAGCTCGTTCGATTCGCCGGTCGGCGACGGTAGCGACTGCGGCCGCGCGAAGTGCCGGCGCGCGAGCATCGCGTAATAGCGGCAGAAATCGGCCGCCTCGCGCACTTCGCCGATCGCATCGGCGCGGTTCTTTCCTGCTTCGCGCGCAAGCAGCACGACGAACTCCTCGCGCGCACCTTCGATGCCGTCGGCCGCGCGCTCGAGCACGTCGGCGCGGCCATCGCCGCCGGCCGCGTCCCACGCCGGCTGCGCCGCCGCCGCCCGCGATAGTGCAGCGTCGACGTCGGCGAGATCGGCGTCGGTGACGGTCCCTATCGCATTGCGATGGTCGGACGGATCGACGACTTTGCGCGTGCGTCGCGTCGCCTGTCGTGCGATCGTCGGCGCCGCGGTCCATCGCGTTTGCGCTCGTGTTGCGAACGCCGCGTCCAGCGCCGCCATCGCCGGCTGGTCGGCGAGGCTCAAGCCTTCCGAATTGCGGCGCTCGGGCGCGAACAACTGGCCCGGCAACGGCAACGCGGGATTCGGCGTACCGCCCTGCGCGCGAACTTTCGCCGCCGGGTCGGCGACGATGTCGGTGATGGACACCGTCGTGTCGCCGATGCGATTGACGAATGAAGTATTGGCGCCGTTTTCTAACAGCCGCCGGACCAGGTAGGGGAGCAAGTCCTGATGGCTGCCGACCGGCGCGTAGACGCGGCAGGCAATGTCGAGCTTCCCGGCAGACACGATCTCGTCGTAGAGCGCTTCGCCCATGCCGTGCAGGCGCTGGAACTCGAACGCGTCCGACGTGATTCCACCCTGCGTCGCCCCTTCGACAATCGCCGCGGCGGTGTGCGCGTTATGGGTGGCGAACATCGGAAACAGTGCGCTGTCCTTGCCGGCGCCGCCGAGCATGCGCCGGACGCAGGCGAGGTAGGAGACGTCGGTGTGCGCCTTGCGCGTGAACACCGGATAGGAATCTAGGCCCAGGACCTGCGCGCGCTTGATCTCTGTGTCCCAGTAGGCGCCCTTGACCAGTCGCACCGGAATGCGCAAGCGGCATTCGGCGCCCAGCGCGATCAGCCAGTCGATCACGGCCAGCGCGCGCTTCTGATACGCCTGCACGGCAAGGCCGAGGCCCTCCCAGCCGGCGAGCGCCGGATCGCGCCGCAGCCGCGCGAAGATTTCCAGCGAAAGCTCGAGCCGTTCGGCTTCTTCGGCGTCGATCGTCATGCCGATGCCGTGACCCTTGGCGATCTTCGCGAGCGCCGTCAGCGATGGGACAAGCTCGGTGAGCACGCGCCGGTGTTGCGGATACTCGTAGCGCGGATGCAGCGCGGAGAGCTTGACCGAAATGCTCGGCTGCGCGAATACCGTCGCATCGCGATCGCGCGCGAGGCCGATTGCGGTGATCGCATCGGCATAGGAGGCGTGATAGCGCGCGGCATCGGCGGCGGTCAGCGCGGATTCGCCGAGCATGTCGAACGAATGGCGAAAGCGGGCGTTGCCGGCGGAGCGGCTGCGAGCGAGCGCTTCGGCGATCGTGCGGCCCATGACGAACTGCTCGGCCATCAGGCGCATCGCCTGCCGTATCGCTACCCGCACGACCGGTTCGCCCGCGCGCGCGACGACGCGCTCGTACCAGCTCGCCGGATCACTTGTCGATTCGGCATCGATCTGCGTCAGCCTGCCGGTCAGCATCAATCCCCAGGTCGACGCGTTGACAAGCAGCGACGGGCTCTGCCCCAAGTGCTTCTGCCAGTCGCCGCGCGAGAGCTTGTCGCGGATCAGCCGGTCCGCGGTCTCGGCGTCGGGAATGCGCAACAGCGCTTCGGCGACGCACATCAGCAGCACGCCTTCCTGCGTCGACAGATCGTACTGCTGCAGGAACGACTCGATGCCGGCGCTTCCCGCCTGCCGCGCGCGCACCGCCTCGACCCAGCCGCGGGCACGCGCGCTGATCCGCGCGGACGCCGCGGTGTCGGAGCTCGCCAGCGGCAGGAGCCGCGCGACGACGCGCCCTTCGTCCGCGAGGAAATCGGCGCGGATCGCCGTCGCGGCGGGGCGTTCGGGAAGCATTGGATCGTTCATGCGAAAGGGTTTGTCCGGCGGCGATGGCTGGCCGCGCGAGGCCGGCGCCGGTCCAGCCGGCATTCTACGCGTCGCGACCCTTGCGCTCACGCATACGCGACCATCGGCACGGACCACGGCTCCGGCCAGACGATGCCATGCTCGGGACAGGCCTCGTCGGCGATGCGCATGCGCGCAAACCCGGCCTCGGTGAATGCCCGCTCGAGGCCGGCGCGTGAGAAAAGCCGCATCTCCAGGGTGGTGCCGGGACCGCCGTGAAAGACCAGATCGGTGAAGACTTCGTGGCGTCCGTCCGAGGTGCGGTTCTCCAGGCGCCAGGAACCGCCGGCATCGATCAGGCGATAGTCGTGCAGCGCCGGGAAGTGCTCGACTGTGTCGGCAGCCAGCGAAAACGGCACTGAAAAAATCAGCACACCGCCGGGCTTCAGCAGCCGTCGCGCATTGGCGAACGCGCGCGCCACCGGCGGCGCAACATGCTCGAAGACGTCGCTGGCGATGATGAAGTCCGCCTCGGCGGCGCGATGCTCGGGCACAGCGGCAATGTCCAGCCGAGGCTCGGCATGAAAATAGGTGTTGGTATAGCCGAGCTTTTTCGCCAGAGGGACCGCATACGCGGGCGAGTCGGAAAGTCCGATGCCGATCAGCTCCCGCCGATGGGGTAGGTCGGGCAAAGCGATGCTCCGGCCGAAGAGCTCGCAGGTGAGAAGATGGACGATAGCGCGCATTCGCACCGTCGAGCCGCAGCTGACGCACGACGGCGTCTCGCGCGAAAGCGACGTGGGCGCGACACGGCAGGCTGCGCCGCAAATATTGCAGCGGAACCCGACAAGGTCGGCGGCCACGGAACCGCCGGGACGATCTCTACCTGCCGCCTTGCCAGCGAGGGTGCGCAGCCAGTGCAAGGTTCGGTGGCGAGCGAACATCGGATGGGCGCGCTGTCGGAAATGCGAGCGATGCGGCGATCAGCCGCGTGGATGGTGGCGGTGGTGCAGCTGCTTCAGCCGCTCGCGCGCAACGTGGGTGTAGATCGTCGTCGTCGTGATGTCCGAATGCCCGAGCAGCAGTTGCACGACGCGGAGATCGGCGCCGTGGTTCAGAAGGTGCGTGGCGAACGCGTGGCGCAGCGTGTGCGGCGACAGCGCGGCGCGCGCGATGCCGGCAGTCGCGGCGTGGCGCTTGATCAATTGCCAGAACGCCTGGCGCGTCATCGGGCCGCGGCGCGCGGTGACGAATACCGCCTCCGCCTTCGCATCACCGCCGAGCTCGGCGCGCGCGGTCATGCAGTAGCGCTTCAGCCAATCGATCGCCTCTTCGCCCAGCGGCACCAGCCGCTCTTTGTTGCCTTTGCCCAGCACGCGCACGACGCCCATGTCGAGGCTCACCTGCGACAGCTTGAGCCCGACCAGCTCCGAGACGCGCAACCCCGTGGCGTAGAGCGTCTCGAGCATCGCACGGTCGCGCAAGCCGAGAGGCGTCTCGGTATCCGGCGCGCTGAGCAACGCGGCCACCTGATCCTCGGAAAGATTGCGCGGCAGGCTGCGCGGCAGCTTCGGCGACTTGACGCGCAAGGTCGGGTCGGCGGCCATCGTCGCCTGCGCCGCATGCAGCCGATAAAACCGGCGCAAGGTCGACAGTCGCCGATTGATCGAGGCGATCTTCGCCTTGCTCTGGAATTGCGCGGCGAGGAAGGCCTCGACGTCGGTGCGCTCGGCCGCGAGCAGCCTCTTGTGCGCTTGGCGTTCGAGCCACGCCGACCAGGCGGTGAGATCGCGCCTGTAGCTCGCGAGGCTCGATGCGGCGAGCCCGTCCTGCAGCCAGACCTGGTCGCAGAACGCGTCGATCAGCTCGGCCGAGGTTTGCATCCGCCTACTTTCCGAAGCGATAACCTTCGTGCGTCAGCAGCCATCGCTTGATCGCGATCGGGTCGCCGTCGGTCGTGCCCATGAAGCCGCCGAGCGAGCCCTGGCTGCCGACGACGCGATGGCAGGGAACTACCAGCGCAATCGGGTTCGCGCCGCACGCTCCGCCGACTGCCCGCGGCGCGGTGTGGAGGCTGCGCGCGAGCTCGCCGTAGGTGCGCGATTGGCCAACGGGAATCCCCGCCAGCGCGTCCCACACCTTGCGCCGGAACGCAGTGCCGGCGGGCGCGAGCGGCAAAATGAAATGGAATTCGGGATCGGCGAAATATCGCTCGAGCTGCCGGCACGCCCGCTCGGCCAACGCGTTGGCGGGCGCCTTCGTGCGCTCGGCCTTCGGCAGGTATTCGATGCCGGTGACCGCGCCGCCGGACGTGCGGATACCGAGCACCGCGAACGGCGCGTCGACCTTGGCCGCATAGTCGTGACTCACGATCGCGCGCATACGCCGGTAGCCGTCGTCAACGAAACTTCATCTGCTGCGGCAGATAGCCTACCAGCTGCGGGACAAAGTAGATCAGCAAAGTCGCCACGATCAACAGGAAGAACATCGGCAGCGCCTGGCGGGCGATCCAGGTGATCTGCCTTTGCGTCATCCCCTGCAGCACGAACAGGTTGAAGCCGACCGGCGGCGTGATCTGCGCCATCTCGACGACCAGCACGATAAAGATGCCGAACCAGACCAGGTCGATTCCTGCCTTTTCGACCGTCGGCAATATCACGCCCATCGTCAGCACGACCATCGAAATGCCGTCGAGGAAGCAGCCGAGGATGATGTAAAAGATCATCAGTGCGACGATCAGCTCGAGCCTGGTGAGGCCGAGACCGCCGATCCACTCCGCCAGGTGCCGCGGCAGCCCGATGTAACCCATCGCCAGGGTCAGGAACGCGGCGCCCGAAAGGATCAGCGCGATCATGCAGTACAGGCGGGTCGCTCCCATCAGGCTGGCCCCGAACGTGGCGCGACTGAGCGATCCCTGCACCGCAGAAATCAACAGCGCGCCGACGACGCCGAACGCGGCGGCCTCGGTCGCGGTTGCGATGCCCGCGTAGATCGAGCCCAGCACCAGCGCAATCAGGAGAACGATCGGAATCAGATGCCGCGACGCGTGCAGCTTTTGTGCAATCGTCGTCCGTTCGGTGATGGTCGGCACCTGCTCCCGATGCAAGAGCGCCCAGACGACGATGTACCCGGAAAAGAGCGAAGCCAGCAACAGGCCGGGTATCACGCCGGCGATAAAAAGGTGGGAGATCGAGACGTTGGCAGCGACGCCGTAGACGATCATGATGATCGAAGGCGGGATCAGCAACCCGAGCGTGCCTGCGCCGGCCAGCGTGCCGATGGTGATGGCCTCCGGATACCCACGGCTCTTGAGCTCGGGCAGCGTCATCTTGCCGATCGTGGCGCAGGTCGCCGCCGAAGATCCCGAGACTGCCGCGAAGATCGTGCAGCCGATGATGTTGGTGTGCAGCAGGCGACCGGGCACGCGCTCGAGCCACGGCGCCAGGCCTTTGAACATGTCCTCCGAAAGCCGGGTGCGGAACAGGATCTCTCCCATCCAGATGAACAGCGGCAGCGCGGTCAGCGTCCACGACGACGACGAACCCCAGACCGTCACTGCCATCGCATCGCCCGCCGGGCGCGACGAAAAGAGCTCCATCCCGATCCATGCGACGCCGGCCAGCGCGATGCCGATCCAGACGCCGCTGCCGAGCAGCGCGAACAGCGCGACGATCAGCAAGGTCGTGATCAGCAGGTCCATCGCTACTCGACGTGGGCCGGCTCGTCGGCGCGCAGCGCGGGCGTGCGGCCACCAAAAATAGCGGCGAGCAGAAGATCGACGAACGCGATCGCCAGAATAACGTTGCCCGCGGCCATCGAGAGCTGCGGAATCCACAGCGGCGTCGCGTCGTTGCCGGTGGAAATGTCGTGAAACTGATACGACTGCCAGGCAAGCCGTACGCTGTACCACGCGAACGCCAGCGACAGCAAGAGCGCCACCGCGAGCGACCAGCGCTCGAGCCAGCGCTTGCCGGCGGCGCCGCCGTGCTCGAGCACCAGCGTGACCCGGATATGCTCGCCGCGCATCAGCGTGTGCGCCAGCGCCAGGAACCCGGCGCCGGCCATCAGATAGCCGGCGTACGCATCGGTGCCGCGGATCTGGAAACCGAGCAGCCGCCCGAAGATGCCAAGCAGCACCATGAGCAGTGTGCCTACGAGAAACAACGCGGCCAGATAGGCGGCGGCGTCGTAGAGCGTATCAAGCGACCGGCGCATCGGTGACTGAGTGCTCGAAGACGCTGGATCCCCGCTTCCGCGGGAACGAGAATCGAGCGGTCACATCTTCCTGAACGCGTCGACAGCCGCCTGTCCGTCGGGTCCGGCTTTTTTGAGCCATTCCTGAAGCATCGTATCGCCGACTTTCTTCAGGTCGGCGGTGAGCTGCGGGCTCGGCTTGACGATGGCCATGCCTTTTTGCTTCAGCTGATCGATATACCAGCCGTTCTTTTCCTCCGAGGCTTTCCAGCCGCGAACTTCGGCGTCGGCAGCGGCCTTGAGCACGGCGTCCTGCGTCGCCTTGTCGAGCGCACCGAACGCCTGCTGGTTGACGATCACCGCATTCTTCGGCAGCCAGGCTTGCGTGTCGTAGAAGGTCTTGATGCTCTCGTAGGTCTTGGTGTCGAACCCGGTCGACGGCGACGACATGTACGACTCGACGACGCCGGTGGCGAGCGCCTGCGTGAGCTCGGAAGCCTGCACGGTCACCGGTTGCGCGCCGACCAACTCAGCGATGCGGCCCGTCGCCGGACTGTAGGCGCGCCACTTCAAGCCCTTCATGTCGGCGACGCTGTTCAGCGTCCTATTGGTAAAGATGCCCTGCGGCGGCCACGCGACCGTATAGAGCAGCTTGATGCCCTGCTTGGCCAGCCGGTCTTCCAGCGCCTTCCTCGACGCCTTGGCCAGCTTCATCGCGTCGCCGTAGCCGGTGGCCAGAAACGGGACGCCGTCGATGCCGAACATCGGGTCCTCGTTTTCGAAGTTGACCAGCAGGATCTCGCCTGCCTGCGCCTGGTTGCCTTGCACTGCACGCTTGATCTCGTTGGCCTTGAACAGCGACGCGTTGGCGTGCACGGTGATTTTGAGCTTGCCGCCGGTCGCCTTGTCGACGTCGGCGACGAACTGGACGATGTTCTCCGTATGGAAGTTGGTTGCCGGGTACGCGGTCGGCATGTCCCATTTGGTTTGCGCCGCCGCACCCAGCGCGAACGACAGGCCGACCGCGGCGGTGAGGATCTGAACCCATTTCATTGGTAATCTCCTGCTTGTCAAAGACGGTGGCGAGCGAACTTCGCGCGCGGGAACGCGCGCCCACGGTGCGCGGGCTTTAGACCGTGCATTTGTATCATATCGGCCGGGGGCGCGAAACCGCTCAGCGTAGGCGAGGCGCCGATATAATGGCGTCCGGCGCGACGGCTCCGTCCAAGCGACGAACCGGCCAGGCAATCCCTTTCCGATGACTGATTCCCCGCAGGCTCGCTGGCAATTCTGGATCGACCGCGGCGGCACGTTCACCGACATCGTCGCGCGCCGGCCGGACGGCGCGCTCGCGACGCACAAGCTTTTGTCGGAGAACCCCGAGCGATACAGCGACGCCGCGATCGCCGGCATCCGCGAGCTGCTCGGCGTGCCGCCCGGCACGCCGATTCCGGTCGAGACCATCGAAGCCGTGAAAATGGGCACGACGGTCGCGACCAACGCGCTTCTCGAGCGCCGCGGCGAGCGCACGGTGCTGGCGATCACCCGCGGCTTCGGCGATGCGTTGCGCATCGCCTATCAGAACCGTCCGAAGCTGTTCGTGCGCCGGATTGTGTTGCCGACGATGCTCTACGAGCGAGCGATCGAGATCGACGAACGCATCGGCGCGCACGGCGAGATCGTCCGCGAGCTCGATCTCGCCGCGGCGGAAGTGGCGCTGCGCGCCGCGTACGCCGACGGCATGCGCGCCTGCGCGATCGTGCTGATGCATGCCTACCGCTATCCGGAGCACGAGCAGCGGCTCGCGGCTCTGGCGCGGACGATCGGCTACGCGCAGGTCTCGGCCAGTCACGAAGTCAGCCCGCTGATGAAGCTGGTCTCGCGCGGCGATACGACGGTGGTCGACGCCTATCTGTCGCCGATCCTGCGCCGCTATGTCGGCGAGGTCGAGCGCGATCTGCTCGGCCCGTCGGGCTCTTCGAGCGCCGAAGGGCCGAGACTGCAATTCATGCAGTCGAGCGGCGGCTTGACCGACGCGCACCGCTTCCAGGGCAAGGACGCGATCCTGTCGGGACCCGCCGGCGGCATCGTCGGCGCGGTGCAGGTCTCTCGGCAGGCTGGGTTCGACCGGATCATCGGCTTCGACATGGGCGGCACGTCGACCGACGTCACGCATTACGCGGGCGAGTACGAGCGCGCATTCGTCACCGAAGTCGCCGGCGTACGGCTGCGCGCGCCGATGATGCGCATTCACACGGTGGCCGCCGGGGGCGGCTCGATCTGCACGTTCGATGGTTCGCGATTTCGCGTGGGGCCGCAGTCGGCCGGCGCCAATCCGGGACCGGCATGCTATCGCCGCGGCGGCCCGCTGACAGTCACCGACTGCAATCTGATGGTCGGCAAGATCGATCCCGCATTGTTTCCGCGAGTGTTCGGCCCGCAAGGCGATCTGCCGCTCGATGCCTCCGTGGTGCGCGAGCGGTTCGCCGCGCTGGCCGCCGACGTTGCCGCCAGGTCCGGACACCGGCGAACGCCGGAGGCGATCGCCGAGGGCTTCCTGCAGATCGCGGTCGACAACATGGCGCACGCAATCAAGCACATCTCGGTCGAGCGCGGCTACGACGTCACCGAGTACACGCTGTGCTGCTTCGGCGGTGCGGGCGGCCAGCATGCCTGTGCCGTCGCCGATGCGCTGGGCATGACGCGGGTGTTCATCCATCCGTTGGCCGGCGTGCTTTCCGCCTACGGGATGGGGCTCGCCGACGTGCGGGCGCTGCGCCAGCGCGCGGTCGAGGCGCCGTTGTCGGCGACGGCGCTCGCCGACGTCGAGCCGGTGTTCGACGAGCTCGGCCGGGTGGCTCGCGACGAGGTCGCCGCGCAAGGCATCGCGGCCGGCGCGATCGCCGTCAAGCGCTCGCTGCATCTCAAATACGACGGCACCGATACGACGCTGGAAATCGGCTTCGGCGCCGATCCCGCGGGCGCTCCGGCGACGTCCGATGCGAGGCACGGCCCCGACGTTGCAGCGCTGGTCGCCGACTTCGAGCAGCGCTACCGGACGCAATACGGCTTCCTGATGCCAGGCAAGGCGTTGATCATCGAGGCAGCCGCAGTGGAAGCGATCGGCGCCGCGGCGAAGACCGACGAGGCCGCGCCGTCGTTCCCGCCGCGCGCCGGCGCATTGCACGCCGCGACGATCAACCGCGTATACACCGGCGGCGCATGGCACCCGGCGCCGGTGTATGCCCGCGCCGAGCTCCGGCCCGGAGACGCGATCTCCGGTCCCGCGGTCGTCGCCGAAAAGAACGCGACGACGGTGATCGAGCCGGGGTGGCGGGCGACGCTGACCGCCCGCGATCACCTGGTGCTCGAGCGGACGGCGCCGATCGCGCGCGCGCATGCGATAGGGACCACTGCAGACCCGGTGCTGCTCGAGGTGTTCAACAACCTTTTCATGGCGATCGCCGAGCAGATGGGCGTGACGCTCGCCAATACCGCGTACTCGGTCAACATCAAGGAACGACTCGATTTTTCGTGCGCGCTGTTCGACGCCGAAGGCAACCTGATCGCCAACGCCCCGCACATGCCCGTGCACCTGGGGTCCATGGGGGAAAGCGTCAGGACGATCATCGATCGCCGCGCCGGCACCATGCAGTCGGGTGACGTGTTCGTGCTCAACGCGCCGTACAACGGCGGCACGCATCTGCCCGACGTCACGGTGATCGCACCGGTTTTTCTGGACGAGGCGACCGATGTCGGACGCAGAACCAACGCCCTCCGTCCGGAGTTCTACGTGGCGTCGCGCGGCCATCATGCCGACATCGGAGGAACGACGCCGGGATCGATGCCGCCCGATTCCACCTGCGTCGACGAGGAGGGCGTGCTGCTCGACAACGTGCAGCTCGTCGCGCAGGGACGCTTCCTCGACGACGAAATGCGCGCGATCCTGGGCTCGGGACGCTATCCGTCGCGCAACATCGGCCAGAACCTCGCCGACCTGCGGGCGCAGGTCGCGTCGTGCGCCAAGGGCATCGACGAGCTCAAGCGGATGGTCGCGCACTTCGGCCTCACGGTCGTGCGCGCCTACATGCGGCACGTGCAGGACAATGCCGAGGAGGCGGTCCGTCGAGTGCTCGACGTACTGACCGACGGCCATTTCGAATACGAGATGGACAGCGGCGCGAAGATCGCGGTCACCATCTCGATCGACAAGGCAGGGCGCAAGGCGGTGATCGATTTCACCGGGACCAGCGCCCAGCAGCCGACCAATTTCAACGCGCCGTCGGCGGTCTGCAAGGCGGCCGTGCTGTACGTCTTTCGCACGCTGGTCGACGACGAGATCCCGATGAACGCGGGTTGCCTGAAGCCGCTCGACATCGTCATCCCGGAAGGATCGATGCTAGCGCCGCGGTATCCGGCCGCGGTCGTCGCCGGAAACGTCGAGACATCGCAGGCGATCACCGACACGCTCTACGGCGCGCTTGGCGTCCTCGCCGCGGCGCAGGGCACGATGAACAATTTCACGTTCGGCAACGACACCTACCAGTATTACGAGACGATCTCCGGCGGTTCGGGCGCCGGGCCGGACTTCGACGGCGAGAGCGTCGTGCAGACGCACATGACCAACTCGCGTCTGACCGATCCTGAGGTGCTCGAATGGCGCTTTCCGGTGCGGCTCGACGAGTTTCGCATTCGTCCCGGCAGCGGTGGCGCCGGGGCGCACCGCGGCGGCGACGGCGGTGAGCGCCGCGTCCGATTCCTCGAACCGATGACCGCGGTCATGCTCGCCAACCGCAGGCGGGTGCCGCCGTTCGGGCTGGCCGGCGGCAGCGCGGGCGAGGCGGGACGGAACTGGGTCGAGCGCAACGGCGGCGACAAAGAGGAGTTCGGCGCAACCTTCCAGGTCGAAATGCGCACCGGCGATGTCTTCGTGGTCCAGACGCCGGGCGGCGGCGGCTTCGGCGCGCCGCGGGATCGGCCCGACCAGGCGGGCGCTCGCAAGCCGGATGCCGGCAGCGCATAATCGTGCTATCCATTTTTTTAAGAGACTCCGATGACAGGCGTCTACGATTTTTCGATGACCGATATCCACGGCAAGCCGCAGTCGCTTGGCCAATACAAGAACAAGGTTTTGCTGATCGTCAACACCGCGAGCCAATGCGGATTCACGCCGCAGTACAAGGGCCTCGAGACGCTGTACAAGAAAATGCACGCGCGCGGGCTGGAAGTGCTGGGCTTTCCCTGCAACCAGTTCGGCGCGCAGGAGCCCGGCGGCGAGGAAGAGATCGAGTCGTTCTGCGAAGTCAACTATGGCGTGACCTTTCCGATGTTCGCCAAGATCGACGTCAATGGCAAGAACGCCGCGCCCTTGTACGAGTACCTGAAGGAAGCCAAGCCCGGCTTGCTGGGCTCGGAGGCGATCAAGTGGAACTTCACCAAGTTCCTGGTCGACCGCAAGGGTAAGGTCGTCGAGCGCTATGCCCCGAAGGTCGAGCCCGAGGCGATTGCCGACGACATCGAAAAGCTGCTCTAGCGTGTCCATGTCTGCGCCGCACCGGCGCGCCGCCGCGTGGGCGCTCGCGGTGTTGCTTTCCTCGGCGATCGCAGCAGCGGTCCCGCCGGCCCGCGCCGCCGATTCCGCCAAGGTCCTGCGCGTCGCGATCGCGGTCGCCGAGACCGGCTTCGACCCGCAGGCCGCGGGCGACGCCTATTCGAACTACGTCAACCGCACGATCTTCGATCCGCTGTACAAGTACGACTATCTGGCGCGGCCGTTCAAGCTGGTTCCCAACACCGCAGCGGCGTTGCCCGAAATCTCGGCCGACCGGTTGACCTGGACGATGCGGGTGCGCCCGGGCATCTACTTCGCCGACGATCCGGTCTTCAAGGGGCGCCGTCGCGAGCTCACCGCCGCCGACTACGTCTACGCGCTCAAGCGCACGCTCGATCCGGCGATGCGCTCGAATTCGTTGAACGTTTTCGAGGGGCGCTTCGTCGGCGCCGACGCCGTGCTCGCCAAGGCGAGGCAGACCGGTAAATTCGACTACGACGCTCCGATCGAAGGCTTGAGGGTCCTCGATCGCTATACGTTGCGCCTGCAGCTCAACTTCCCCGACGCCGAGCTCTTGTCCAACCTGACCATCACCGGCAGCGCCGCGGTAGCGCGCGAAGTCATCGAAGCCTACGGTGAGACCAACGGGTGGACGATGGCGAACCCGGTCGGCACCGGTCCATACCGGCTGGCCGAGTGGCGTCGTGGCCAGCGGATCGTGCTCGAAGCCAATCCCGGCTTTCGCGAAGAGCGCTACCCGGCAAGCAGCGACGGCGCCGACGGTGCGCCGGCGAAAGGGCTCGCAGGCAAGCGGATGCCGATGATCGGGCGAATCGAGATCAGCGTCATCGAAGAAGCCAATCCGCGTCTGCTTTCGTTCGAGCAGGATCTTCAGGACTACCTGCTCGTTCCGCCCGAGCTTGCGAGCAATGTCCTCGACCCCGGCAACAAGCTCAAGCAGAGGTTCGCTCAAAAAGGCGTCCGCCTCGAGCGCGATGCGCAGCCGGTGATCACCGGGCTCGCCTTCAATATGGAAGACCCGGTCGTCGGCGGCTATGACAAGAGCAGGATCGCATTGCGCCGCGCGATCGCGATGGCTTATGACGCGGAGGAGGACGCACGGGTGATCAGGCATGGCCAGGCCCGCCGTGCGACGCAGTTCATTCCGCCCAACGTCAGCGGCTACGACGCGAAAATCGACAAGCCGGCGCGACGCGACGCCGCGGGTGCTCGCGCGCTGCTCGACAAGTTCGGCTACACCGATCGCGACGGCGATGGGCTGCGCGAGGCTCCCGACGGGCAGCCTCTGACTCTTCGTTTCTCGTCACCGCCGGACACACTGGCGCGCCAGCAGGACGAGCTGCTGCAGCGCAATCTCACCGAGATAGGCTTGCGCGTCGAATTCGTCAAGCAGAAATGGCCCGATCAGCTCAAGGCGGCGCGGCTCGGACAGCTGCAGATCTGGCAGGCGGCGAACATCAGCGTGACCGCGGAGGGTTTCGCATTCCTTGGCCTGCTGTATGGCGAGAACGCGGGATTCTCCAACTTGATGCGTTTCAAACTTCCCGAGTACGACGCTCTCTACGTGCGCGCTCGCGCTCTGGCGGAGGGACCCGAACGCGAGAAGCTGATTCGCCGCATGACCGATCTGATCGATATTTACGAGCCGTGGGCGGTGACGGTTTACCGGTACGAGAACGCGCTGGTGCAGCCCTGGCTGCTCGGGTACAAGTACAACCCGATCCAGCAGCATCCCTGGCAATACCTCGACATCGATGTGGCGCGCCGCGCGTCCGCGGTCAAATGATCGCCTGATGATCGCAAGTTCGCCCCGTCGCTTCGCAGCTCTCGCGCGCGGTTTTGCCGTCGCGCTGGCGCTTTCCGCGAGTCTGGATGCGCATGCCGCCGATCCGGACAAGGTGCTGCACGTGGCACTGCCGATCGCCGAAACGGGTTTCGATCCCGCGGCCGTTAACGATCTTTATTCGCAGTACGTCAACCGCGCGATCTTCGACACGCTCTACGTGTACGATCTGCTGGCGCGTCCCTACAAGCTGGTGCCGAGCGTCGCGGTGGCACTGCCGGACGTCTCGCCCGACGGCAAGACCTGGACGATCAAGGTCCGACCGGGCATCTACTTCGCCGACGATCCGGCGTTCAAGGGAAAAAAGCGCGAGCTGACGGCCGGCGATTTCGTCTACGCGTGGAAGCGCATTCTGGACCCGAAGATGCGCTCGCCGGCGCTGGCGGTGTTCGAGGGCAAGTTGAGCGGCATCGCGGCGCCGATCGCGGCCGCCAAAAAGCCCGGGGGCCGATTCGACTACGATGCGCCGATCGAAGGCCTGCAGGCGGTCGACCGGTACACGATCCGGCTCAAGTTCGATCAACCCGAGTATTCGCTGTTGTCCGACCTGACGACGATTAATACCGCCGCGGTCGCGCGCGAAGTCATCGAAGCCTACGGTGACGGCAATGGCTGGGCGATGGCCAACCCGGTCGGCTCGGGGCCGTACCGGCTGAAAGAGTGGCGTCGCGGGCAGCGCATCACTTTGGAAGCGAATCCGGGCTTTCGCGACCAGCGCTATCCCGACAGCACTGATCCGGCGGACAAGACTCTGCTCGCGGCCATGCGCGGCAAAAAAATTCCGATGATCGGCCGGATCGAAATCAGCATCATGGAGGAATCGAATCCGCGCTTGCTCGCTTTCCAGGGCGGGGATCTCGACTACCTGCAGATACCCAACGAGCTGATCTGGAACGTGCTGACTCCGGATCAGAACCTCAAGCCCGAGCTCGCCAAGCGCGGCATCCGCGTCGGCACCGGCATCCAGCCCGCGGTCGTATACACCTACTTCAACATGGAGGACCCGGTGGTCGGCGGGCTGACCACCGACAGGATCGCGCTGCGCCGCGCGATCAGCATGGCTTACAACGTCGACGAGGACATACGCATCGCGCGCCAGGGCCAGGCCGAGCCGTCGACGCAACCGTTGCCGCCGAATGTCGAAGGCCACGATCCGAATTTTCAGGGCTACGTTCGCTACGACGTCCGTGGCGCAAAGGCGCTGCTCGACAAGTTCGGCTACATCGATCGCGACGGCGACGGCTGGCGCGATCTGCCGGACGGCAAGCCGCTGGTCCTGTCGCTGGCCTCGCCGCCGTCGAGCAGCGACCGCCTCTACGACGAGCTGTGGCAAAAGAGCCTCGCCGCGGTGGGCTTGCGGGTCGAATTCGTCAAGCAGAAATGGCCGGATCTGTTCAAGATGGGGCGCGCCGGCAAGCTGCAGATGTGGACGCTGGCGAATACGAGCTCGACGCCGGACGGCGTCGGATTCTTCGATCTGCTCTACGGCCCGAACGCCGGCGATCAGAATCTGGCGCGCTTCCGCCTGCCCGAGTTCGACGCGCTGTTCGCCCGCGCCCGCTTGATGCCGGAGAGCCCGGAGCGCGTGAAAATGTTTCACCGCTTGTCCGAGCTCGTCACCGCCTACGCGCCGTGGCAGCTCAGCGTCTATCGGCGCGAAACCATCCTCGTGCAGCCGTGGCTGCAGGGCTACAAATACAACACGTTCTACGTCCACCCCTGGCAGTACTACGACATCGACATGAAGCGCAAGGCGGCAGGCGGCTGACCGATCGTCGTCCCGCGCAAGCGGGAACCCAGCGGTGCCAGGCCGAATGACGCCGGATCCCCGCGTTCGCGGGAATGACGTTTCGATGGTGCAGCCGCGCAGCGATTCGTCGCACAAATACGACACTGTCCGCGGCAGGCGCGCGCACGGTGCGCGATCGCGATTGCGCCGCCGATGCGATTTCGCGTACACTGGCGCCGACTTCAACCACTCTTCAGGGATGATCCTGCTATGACCAGAACGCCGACGACCTTCGTCACCGCGATTGCGATCGCGGCGCGCGCGTTCGCAGGAGAGTTTCCTTCCGGCGCGCATTACCCCGGCTTCTGCTCGGGGACGCCGCAGCCGCGACCTTAGCCCGGGCGTTCCCGCCGGGCTCGGCGGGAATCGGGATCCGGGGTTTTCCCGCGTTTCGTTTCTCGCCGGTGGCGATTGACCGGCGGCCGCGCTTTTGACAAGCCGCGGCCGGAGGAAACGACTATGAACGATACCGATAAATTACAGCACTGGTTTCGCCGCAACTTCGACGGGCTTTGGCTTTCCGCGAGCTTCCGGAGGCTCTGGCTGTCGCTGACCGTCACCTCGTTCGGCGCGCAGATCACCAATCTGGCGCTGCCGTTGACTGCCGCTCTGCTGCTCAACGCGACGCCGATGCAAATGGGCATCCTGGTTGCGCTCGAGACGCTGCCTTTCGCGCTGTTCAGCCTGCACGCGGGCGTCCTGCTCGACCGGGTGCGCAAGCTGCCGGTGATCATCGCCGCGGACGTCGGACGAGGCATCGCGCTGCTCGCGATTCCGGTCGCCGCATGGTTCGGCGTTCTCTCGATGGAAATCCTGTTTGCCGTCGGGTTCCTGTGCGGCATGCAGAACGTCGTGGGCGGCGCCGCCTACCAGGTGCTGCTGGCGCAAATGGCCGGCCGCAAGCGCCTGGTCGAGGCCAATGCCAAGGTGACCCTGGGCGAAACCTCGGCTGCGCTGATCGGTCCCGGTATCGCCGGCGGGCTGATCCATGTGCTGACCGCGCCGTTCGCGATCGCGCTCGATGCGATGACGTTTTTCGCCTCCGCCCTGATGCTGCGCCGGATCAAGGCCCCCAACGATGTCGCGCGCGATGGCGTCAACGGCGGCGTCTGGCGCGAGATCGGCGAGGGGTTGAAGCTCGTCTGGGGTAACCGGACGCTGTGGGGTCTCGCCTGGCTGGCAGGAATATGGCAGTTCCTGCATCACATGCAGGTCGCCGTGCTGATCCTGTTCGCCACGCGCGAACTCGGCCTGTCGGCCGGAGCGATCGGCCTGGCCTTCGTCTTCGGCGGCGCCGGGTGTGTGCTGGCGTCGGCTTCGGCCGAGCGCTTGTCGGCGCGGTTCGGTATCGGCCCGGTGATCGTCCACGGGCTGATCCTGTCGGCTTTCGGCTGGCAGGCGTACGGCCTGATCGGCGGACCGCCGTGGCTCGCGGGCTTGCTGCTCGGGATGGCGATGCTGGTGTTCGACTTCGGCGCGATCCTGTACGCGATCAACTATCTGTCGCTGCGGCAGGCGATCACACCCGATCGCCTGCTCGGACGCATGACCGCGACGATGCGCTTTGTCACCGTCGCGTCCGCGCCGATCGGGTCGCTGGTCGGGGGCGCGCTGGCGAGCCAGATCGGCCTTCGGTCGACGTTGCTCGTCGTCGGCGTGCTCGGACTGCTGCTGTCGGCCGCCGCGGTGCTCTGGTCGCCAGTGCGTCGGCACCGCGCTCTGCCCGACCCGCTGATGGACTAGCAGGCGAGGCGGCACCCGTGCCGCCTCGTGCTCACACCCTGCGGTAAAATGCGATGGTGAGCCGCACCCGGACATCCGTGCGGTGGAATCTGAAAAAAATCCATGCAGCCTTCTATCCTGTTCGTCACGCTAGACTCCTGCCGCTACGATGCCTTTGTCGAAGCGAAGACGCCGAACCTGAGCAAGATCGGGCCGCTGGTGCGCGCGCAGGCGCCATCGCATTTCACCTACGCCTCGCACGCTGCCTATTTCATGGGATTCACTCCCGGCGATCCATTGCGCCGAGAGCCGTACGCCAATCCCAAGTACGGGAAGATCTTTCGCATGGGCGGCGGTGGCGATCCTGGCGTCGTCGCGCCCTACATGACGCTGAAGGGGCGCAACATCGTCGACGGCCTGAAGAATCAAGGCTACCGCGCAATCGGCACCGGAGCGGTGAACTGGTTCAATCCCGAGCAACCGACCGGACGTGTGCTCACCGACGACTTCGACGTTTTTGGCTACGCACCCGGTGCCAACGTGAAAAAGCAGATCCAGTGGATCGACGACATGCTCGCGGAGGTCAAACCGGACGCGCCGCCGTTCGTCTTTCTCAACCTGGCCGAGACGCACGTGCCGTACTGGCATGAAGGCGCACCGTGGAATCGCGGCTACAACCCGAGCGTGCCGTTCGGCAACAACAATGACGCAGCCGAGGCGAGGCGGCGGCAAATCGCATGCATCGAATACTGCGATGCGGCGCTGGTGCCGCTGCTCGAGCGTTTCGCCGACGGTACGGTGATCGTCTGCGCCGATCATGGCGACTGCTGGGGTGAGGACGGGCTGTGGGCGCATGGCGTCTCGCATGCGAAGACGCTCGAGGTTCCGCTGTTGTTCCGTATCGCTGCGAACGTGCAGTGACGGCGCGCCCGGCGCGCGCGATCGGGATTCAGCCGCTGCGCTGGAACGGGTAGACGCTGCCCAGCCGAAGCAGCGCGGACAGCTCGTCGAGCGCCCGCCGCCCTTCGATGAGCAGGGCCGGATCGGCGAGATCCGATGGCGCGAGCCGGTCGCGATAATTTCTCTCGACCCAGCCGACCAGCGCCGCATGAAGCGCATCGTCCAGCCAGATGTTCGCCGCGATCGCTGCGCGTTCGGCGGCGGTGAGCGCAACGCGCAGGCGCAGGCACGCCGGCCCGCCGCCGTTTCTCATGCTCTGCCGCAGATCGAAGGTCAGGATTTCCCGTATCGGTCCGCCCGCGGCGACGAGCCGTTCCAGATACGCGCCGACCGATGGGTCCTCGGCGCATTCGGCCGGCGCGACCAGCAGCATGCCTCCATCGGCACGGGTCAACAGCTGGCTGTTGAACAGATATGTGGCTACCGCGCGCTCGACGCTTACTTCCGCCGCGCGAACGACGATCGGCGTGAATCCTGCGCCGACAGCTGCCGAGAGCTCGGTGAGCAAGGCTTCCTGCTCGACGAACGCGCTTTCGTGACAGAACAGGACTGCCTCGTTGCCGACGGCAATCACGTCGTTGTGGAACACGCCGGCGTCGATCACCGCCGGGTTCTGCTGGGCGAACAAGGTGCGCGCAGGGTCGAGGCCGTGGCCCCGCGCGATCGCTTGCGAGGCTTCGCGTGTCTGTCGTGCCGGAAAGCGCACCGGCGAATTCGCCGCCGTGTCGTAGGCGATCCGGCCATAGACGAAGAGCTCGATGCCGGGGGCGGCCGGGTTCGAGGTGAATCGGGTGTGGTTAGCCGCGCCCTCGTCGCCGAATTGCGCCGCGGCAGGCAGCGGATCGTGGACCGCGAAGCGAGCCTCGTCGGCAAAGACCGCGCGCAGCACCCGGGTCGTCGTCGGCGCTTCGATCGCGCGGTGGAAATGCGATGTAAGGTTGGCCGGGGTGAAATGCACGCGGTGGTCGGCAGCGTCGGCCGACGGACTCACGGTTGCGGCGTTGGCGGCCCACATCGCAGCAGCGGATGAGCACGCGGCGAGCAGCGGCGAGTCGTTGCGCGCAGCGCGCGCGATGATCGTGGCGTCGTCGCCGGTGAAGCCGAGCGAGCGGAGCGCAGCGACATCGGGACGCTCATGCGGAGGCAGGACGGCCTGCGCATATCCGCGGTCGGCCAGCGCCTTCATTTTGGCGAGTCCCTGCAGCGCGGCGAGCCGGGGGTTGGCGATCGCGCTGCGGTTGCGCTCCGACGCCAGGTTGCCGGTCGCGAGCCCGCTGTAGTTATGCGTCGGGCCAGGCAAGCCGTCGAAGTTGGCTTCGACTGCGGCCCGATCGCTTGGCGGAATCCGCGAGATTGCGTTTCTCCCGTCAGCAGATTGTCGAATTCATGCGGCGCCCGGGGACGCGCGCAGACCGTAGCGCAGTTCCTTCAGTCGTGATGCAAGAGACTCGCTTAACTGAAGTTGCACGGCCCTGGCCGCAGGATCGGCCACGAGGTTCTGCTGCTCCTCCGGATCGTGCTCCAGATCATAGAGCATGAATGCGGCGCCCCGCGCATCGATCGCGAGCTTCCAGCGCCGGGATCGAAGCATGATGCGGGGTTCGCCGTATACGATTTCGCCCACCTGCCAATCTCTTAGCTCGCCCCGTTCTTTGTGGATCAGCGGCCACAGGGAGCGGCCCAGACATCGCGCCGAGGGTTTGCCTTCGCCAGCCTGGACGACAGTCGGAAAGATATCGACGATTTCGACCAAGGCTTCACTGATCTCGTTCGCCGGAATTCTGCCCGGCCAGCGCAGGATGAGCGGGATTCGCACGCTTGCTTCATGAAACGTCGATTTTCTGATTCGTCCATGATCGCCGAGCATTTCGCCGTGGTCTGACAAAAAGACGACGAACAAGTCATCCACCCAGCCCCTTTTCTCAAACGCCGCCAGCAGGTAGCCGATGTTGTCGTCAATCAGCGAGATTTTTCCATAGTAATTTGCCCTGATGCTCGCCACATTGCCCAGGATCGCGTCGGGCAGGACTGCAAAGTCCCGCTTCGCTTTCAGTGCGTCTGGTAGCACAGCGTACTCGTCGGGGATCGGCGTCGGTTTGGCGGTGTCCTCCGGCCTGTACATCCTGGCATACTGTCCAGGCGCATCCCATGGTTCGTGCGGCCCGCCAAAGCCGACAAAAAGACACATCGGCCGGGGGTCGTCGTACCGCTCGACGAATTCGACCGCCTTGCGACCAACATAGCTGTCCAGGAAGTCCTCGACCGGAAGAGGACTTGGCCACACGCCGCCCGTTTCCGACCGGGCGCGCTCGCGGTAGTCCTCGACATAGCTTTCCAACAATCCCTTTGCCCTCCACTCTTCGGCCATGTAGGAAATCATCGCCCCCGCTACCTTCGGTCCGGGGATTTCATGAACGTATTCGAGGCCACGGGCATGCATGTAAGGCTCGCGGCTGCGCATATCGAGTCCCACCTTATGTTGATAAAAGTGGGCCTTGCCGACTTGCGCCGTGCAGTAGCCGGCGCTCTGCAACAGCTGAAAGAACGTCTCGTCCGTTGCCGGGAGTTCGCCCTGGTTTGCCCACATGCCATGGTTATGGGGGTACAGACCGCTGGCAAATGATGCGCGTGCCGGCATGCAGATCGGCGATACCGTCGTTGCCTGGCTATAGCGCACGCCCTCCGCGGCCAGGCGATCCATGTGGGGCGTCTTGAGTTGTGCATGACCCGCGCAACTCATGCAATCGGCGCGCTGCTGGTCGGTCATGACGATCAGGATGTGCGGTTGCTTCATACGCTCGATAATACTGGGTGGCCACCCGGCAGGTCACCGGTCCCGCGGCGACAGCGGGACCGCGCGCACCGAGTCGCCGGCGCGGACACCGAGTGCCTCGGCCGCGTGCGGCAACAGCGGAAATTGCGCGATGCGCGCGGGCGCCGGGCAGAGGATCGCGCGGAATGCAGCGAAATTGCGGTTTGCGACCAGCCACAGAACGTCTTCGCTCAAGCTGTCCGGCACCGGGTCCGCCTCGCCCACGCTGACCGGCAGGACCTGCGATTGCCGCACCGCATGGATGTCGTCGCGAAAGCACTCGAGCGTCGGACCCGCATCGAAGATGTCGACATAACCCTCGTAGCGGAATCCTTCCGATTCGAGCATCGCGCGCGCGGGCATCGTATCGGCGTGGACTTCGCCGATCACGGCACGCGCCTCCGCCGGCAGCAACGTCGTGTATACCGGATGGCGCGGCATCAGCTCGGCGATGAATGCCTTCTGGCCGATGCCCGTCAGATAGTCGGCGCGCGAATATTCGATGGTGAAGAAATGGCGGCCCAGGCCTTCCCAGAAAGGGCTTTTGCCGTCGGCGTCGAGACGCCCGCGCATTTCGGCAATGATCTTCGGCGCAAAGCGGTCGGCGAACTCGGCGATGAACAACAGGCGTGCTTTGGCGAGCAGCGGCCCGTTCTTGCCATGGCGATAGCGCGCGTCCAGAAACAGCGAGCATAGCTCGCTGTTTCCGGTGTGATCGTTGCTCAGGAACAAGGTCGGCGCGCTGGTATAGACATCGAGCTCGCGCGAGGCATGCACCTGCGTGCCGACGTGGTAGTTGTACCAGGGCTCGGCGAGCCCGACCGCTGCCTCGATCGCGCTGATGCCGACGACGCCTTGCGTCGCGCTGTCGATCAGCACGAACACATAACACGCATCGGCGCTGGCGGCATTTCCCGCGAATGACGCGAGAGAGCGCTCGATGCGCGAGCCCAGCCGCTCGGCGTTGGCCGGCAAGCTCGTCAGTCCCGTGCCGCTTTTTTCCGACAGCGCGAACAGCGCAGGCAGGTCCGCCTGCTCGATCGGTCGGAAGGTGAACATCAGCGCGCGGCGGAATCCGGCGTTCGCGTCACCGTGCGCCGCCGACCGCCGCCGCTCAGTTGAGCGCCTTGCCCAGCGCGGTTTCGAGCCGTGCCAGTCCCTCGAGGATTTCGTCGAGACTGATCACCAGCGACGGGGCGATGCGGACGACGTCGGGACCGGCCATCAGCACGATAAGCCCTGCGTCGCTCGCGGCGCGCATCACGTCGGCGGCCTTGCCGTGCCAGCGCGGCGAAAGCTCGCAGCCGATCCAGACGCCTTCGCCTCGGATGTCGGCGAAGACCTCGCGCCGGCCGTTGATCGTGCGCAGCCCCTCGACGAACAGCGCATGCCGCGCCTTGACGCCGTCGAGCACCTCGACCGTGTTGATCACGTCGAACACCGCGCCGGCCACCGCGCAAGCGAGCGGGTTGCCGCCGTAGGTCGTACCGTGCACGCCGACCGAAAACGCGCTTGCGATCTCGGTCGTAGTCAGCATCGCCCCTACGGGAAAGCCGCCACCGAGCCCCTTGGCGCTGGTCAGGATGTCCGGCACGACGCCTTTTTGCATGTAGGAGTACAGCGCGCCGGTGCGGCCCATCCCACTCTGGATCTCGTCCAGGATCAATAGCGCGTCGTGCTCGTCGCACAATCGACGCGCGGCGCCCAGGAATTCAAGCGTGCCGGGAGTCATTCCGCCTTCGCCCTGCATCGGCTCGAGTATCACCGCGCAGATATCGTCGCCGCCTTCCTCGGCGAACGCCGCTTCCAATCCGGGGACGTCGTTGTAGCGGATGTGGGTGAACCCGGTGGGCGCGGGGCCGAACCCTGCCGCATACTTGGCCTGGCCGCCCGCGGTCACCGTGAACAGCGTCCGCCCATGGAAAGCGTTCAGCGTCGAGACGATGCGAAACTTCTCCGGGCCGAAATGATCCTGCGCGTAGCGCCGCGCGAGCTTCAGCGCCGCCTCGTTTGCCTCGGCGCCGGAGTTGCAGAAGAAGACGCGCTCGGCGAACGTGGCATCGACGAGCTTCTTCGCCAGTCTCAATGCCGGCTCGTTAGTCATCCAGTTCGACACGTGCCATATCGTTTTCGCCTGCTCGGTCAGCGCGCGCACCATCGCCGGATGGCAATGACCGAGCGAGGTGACCGCCACGCCGGCGGCGAAGTCGATGTACATCCGGCCCTGCTGGTCCCAGACCCGCGAACCCTCGCCGCGTACCGGGATGAACGGCGCCGGCGCGAAGCACGGGACCATCAGCTGGTCGAACATCGCGCGCGTGACGGGCAAGGGAGCGGCCGTACCGGCGGCCGTGGCGCGCGTCCCTGTCGGAAGTGATGCGGTCGATGTCGAGGGAACGCTCATGAGCTGTTTTCCTATTGCGCCGCGATGACCTGGATCTCGATCTTGTAACCGCTGGCGGCAAGCTTCGCCTGCACGGTCGCGCGCGCCGGCGGGTGTCCCGGTACGATCCAGGCTTCCCACACCGCATTCATCGCCGCGAAGTCGGCCATGTCGGGCAGATAGATCGTCGCCGACAGCATGCGGTCTTTTCCGCTGCCGGCTTCGGCCAGCAGGCGGTCGATGCGCGCCAGCACCTGGCGCGCCTGCGTCGTGATGTCGGCGTTCAGATCGTCGGCGACCTGGCCGGCCAGATAGATCGTGCCGCCGTGCACGACCATGTCCGCGAGCCGCTTCCCGACGTGATGGCGTTGAATCGTCATGGTGCTATCCTTGCCGGAACCGCTTGGCGACTCGTAAGTGAGCGCCAGCGCATCATTGTAGACGAATTGCGCGCATCGCCCGCGCTCCGGACCGTGATGAACGCCAAGATCTGCCTGCTCTTTGCCTCGCTCGCGCTCGCCGCGGCTGTCGCGCTCGGCGCATTCGGCGCGCATGCGATGAAGTCGCGGCTTGCCCCGGACATGCTGGCCGTCTACCAGACGGCCGTGCAATACCATTTCTGGCACGCACTTGGCCTGTTTGCGCTCGGCCTGCTGATGCTGCAGTGGGACGCGCCGGTGCTGAACCTGGCGGGCTGGCTTCTGCTTGCCGGACTGATCCTGTTTTGCGGCAGCCTCTACCTGCTGGCGCTGACCGGCGCGCGCTGGCTCGGCGCGATCACGCCGCTGGGCGGGATTGCGTCGATCGCGGCCTGGCTCACCGTCGCCTGGGTCGTGTGGCTGCGCTGAAGGCTCAATCGACCTTCGCGCCCGACGCCTTGATGATCTTGGCGTACTTCGGAATCTCGCCCTGGATCAGCGCGGTGAACTGCTCGGGCGTCGTCGGGGCCGGCTCGGCACCCTGCTGAGCGAAGAACGCCTGCATTTCCGGCGTGTTCAGGATGCGCGTCACCTCGGCGTTCCACTTGGCGATGATTTCCTTCGGCGTGCCGGCGGGCGCCATGAAGCCCCACCAGGTATAGATATCGAAGCCGGGCAACCCGGCTTCGGCCAGCGTCGGCAGATCGGGGACCAGAGGCGAGCGTTTAGCCGTGGTGACCGCCAGTGCCTTGAGCTTGCCCGCGCGCACCTGCTGCATCGAATTGGCCAGGTTGTCGAACATCAGCTGGATCTGCCCGCCGAGCAGGTCCTGCATCGCGGGCGCGCCGCCCTTGTAGGGCACGTGCACCATGTCGACCTTGGCCTCGGTTTTGAACAGCTCGCCGGCAAGATGACCGGCGCTGCCGTTGCTGCCCGAGCCGAACGCGAGCTTGCCCGGATTCGCCTTCGCATAACTGATCAGCTCGGCGACCGAATTGGCCGGCACCGAAGGATTCAGCACCAGCACGTTCGGCGTAACCGCGACCAGGGTGATCGGCGCGAAGTCCTTGATCGGGTCGTACGGCATCTTGCTGTACAGGCTGACGTTGACCGCGTGCGTCGACAGTGCGCCCTCGAGGATCGTGTAGCCGTCGGGCGCGCTTTTCGCGACCAGGTCGGCGCCGATGTTGCCGCCGGCGCCCGGTCGGTTGTCGATGATCACCGGCTGGCCCCAGGCGATCGAGAGCTTCTGTCCGATCGCGCGGGCGACGGCGTCGAGCGACCCGCCGGCCGGAAACGGGACGACGAGACGGATCGGTTTCGACGGATAGCCTTGCTCCGCAGCGAACAGCGGCAGCGATAACGACAGCGACAGCAGAAGTCCCGCCAGCGTAGCGGTAACCGCGCGAACGAACATTGGTCTGGTCCTCATCCGATGGCCTCTCGGCGATTGTATATAATCGTGCGCTCGCGCGCTTGCGCCGGCAGCGCGTTTGCCGTTTTCGATCCCTGTCATGCCGCAGTCCGGGAATGCATCGATGCCCTTTTTGCGCCTGTTGTCGTTATACGCAGTGAAACTCTGTGCAGCGGTGGTGGTGCTGGCTTGCCTCGCCGCGTGCGGCAAGGAGGCCGCCGCACCCGCTGCAACCGTGGCCGCGCCGATCTCTGTGCGCACGCTTACCGTCGAGCCGCGCAAGGTACCGATCCGATTCGACATCGTCGGCCAGGTCGAAGGATCGAAGCAGGTCGAGGTGCGCGCCCGCGTGTCGGGCATTCTGCAGAAGCAGTTCTACAACGAAGGCGATGCGGTGAAGGACGGCGCGCCTCTGTTCGAGATCGATCGCGCCCCGTACGAAATCGCGCTGTCGCAGGCGCGGGCACAGCTCGCGCAAGCGACCGCGCAAGTCGACCAGGCGCGGCGCGAAGAGGCGCGATTGAAGCCTCTGGTACAGGACCGCGCGGTGAGCCGCAAGGAGTACGACGACGCGACATCGTCACGCCAGCTCGCGGAAGCGGCGATTCAACAGGCCAATGCGTCGATCAGGCAGGCCGAGCTGAATCTCTCGTATACACGCGTATCCGCGCCGCTGCCCGGCATCACCGGACGCGCCGAGCATTCGATCGGCACGCTGATCACGACCGATGCCAATGGCAGCCTGCTGACGACGATCAACCAGGTCAGCCCCGTCTGGGTTCGCTTCAGCCTGGCCGAGGGGGATCTGGCCAAGCTCCCTGACGGACGCCTGAACCGGGCGACGCCGGTCGTGATGGAGTTGCTGCTTCCAGACGGCTCCTCGTACCCGTTGAAAGGGCGGCTCAATTTTGCCGCCTCCGCGATCGATACACGGCTCGGCACGCAGCAACTGCGCGCGGAGTTCGATAACCCGCGCCAGGTTCTGCTTCCGGGGCAGTTCGTCACCGTCCGCATCACCGCCGGCGAGCGCGACAAGGTATTTCTCGTGCCGCAGGCCGCCGTTGTGCAGACCGAGAAAGGCAATCTCGTTTTCACCGTCGACGCCGAGGGCAAAGCGCAGGCGCGACCGGTGAAGACAGGCGATTGGATAGGCAAGGACTGGACGATCCTGTCCGGCCTCAATTCCGGTGACAAGGTGGTGGTCGACAACCTTCTTAAATTGCAACCGGGCGCTCCGGTGACCGAGGCGCCGCCGGCGGCGTCAGCCGCACCGGCAGCGGCGCCGGCCGCTCCAACCGCGCCGGCGGCGCCCGGCAAGAAATAAGGCGAGCCGACGTTGTTTTCGCAGTTCTTCATCAACCGGCCGATTTTCGCCGCCGTCATCGCGATCATCATCACGCTTGCCGGATTGATCGCGTCGCAAGTGCTTCCGGTCGCGCAATATCCGGAAATCGCCCCCCCGACCGTCGTCATCACCGCCAACTATCCGGGCGCGAGCGCCGAGACGCTGGCGCTGACGGTGGCGGCCCCGATCGAGGAGCAGCTCTCCGGCGTCGAGAACCTGATCTATTTCAGCTCGACGGCAGCGACCAACGGCACGCTGACGATCAATTGCACGTTCGAGGTCGGGTCGAACGCCGACAAGGCGGTGATCGACGTCAACAACCGGGTGGCGATCGCGCTGCCGCGGCTGCCCGACGTCGTGCGGCAGACCGGCGTCGTCGCGCAAAAGCGCTCGACCGACATTCTGCTGGTGATCGCGCTGGGATCGACCGATCCGCGGTACGACACGCTTTATCTGTCCAACTACGCGACGATCAACCTGCT
>Ga0207683_10000815_pt1 | contig 28504 bp, 26 predicted proteins | sample KBSM73metaG_FD_184333 | JGI IMG/M metagenome (GOLD analysis project Ga0207683, IMG submission 184333) | Miscanthus rhizosphere microbial communities from Kellogg Biological Station, Michigan, USA - KBS M7-3 metaG (SPAdes) (version 2) | ecosystem: Host-associated > Plants > Roots > Rhizosphere >... | reverse complement strand
CACGCTTCGATCGCGTATTTCTCTACGTGCTGTCCGTCGTTGAGCCACTCCGTAGTCAAGGCGTGATCGAAGGTGACGGGCTTGGCGAAGCTCGCTTCCATTACTGCCGAATGCGAGCCTGGAGGAGCGGACCAGAACGTATCGGCATCGCCGTCGAGGGCACTCGATGTGTTGGCGTCAGACGGCGAGTGGGTGAGCGCGAGATTTTTTCCGTAGCGAGTGCGGAGCGCGTCGCCCATCTCTTTGAGGCGAGCGACATCGGCGTCGGGCAGCAGGCCTTTGTTGTCTGGAGCGAGACCGAGCATAAGCTGGCCGCCGCGTCCGACGGTGTGTTCGTAGAGATCCGTTAATTCCTGTACAGATTTGAGGGAAGCTTCGTCGTCGGGGTGCCAGAACCAGTGTTTCTTGTGCAACGGGGTGTCGGCTTCTACTGGACGCCAGCGCAGAAATCCGTGGCGGTCGATCACGTTCCAATTCTCGTAAGGGATTTCACCGCCCTCGTTACCGACCCAGCGAATGTCGCCATATTCGAAGAGCGCCATGTCAGCGAAGACCAGCGTGTTTGGCTGGTAGGTGCGAAGGGTCTCGACAATCTTCTTGAAATCGTAAACGTGGCCTTCGCTGCCTGCGCCATCGAGCCAGAACTCAACCAGGTCGCCGTAGTTTTGCGCGAGCTCTTCCAACTCGGAAAGATAGTACTTGTCGTAAGCGGCCGAGTCTTTATAGCGGGGATCGTGGCGGTCCCATGGCGAAAGGTAGACGCCGAACTTCAGGCCGTATTTGTGGGCGGCGTCGGCTGTCATCCGAACGAGGTCGCCCTTGCCGTCTTTCCATGGACTCGCGGCCACGCTGTACTTGGTTTGCTCCGTGGGCCATAGGCAAAAGCCATCGTGATGCTTGGCTACGAGCACGACGTAGCGAGCACCCGCATCTTTCGCGGCTCGTATCCACTGGTCGGGATCGGCGTTGGCGGGATTGAAGACCTTGGGATCGGCAGTTCCATCGCCCCACTCGCGATTGAGGAAAGTGTTGGTGCCGAAATGGATAATGACGCCAAATTCGAGATCCTGCCAGGTAACCTGCTGCGGAGAGGGTTTGATATCGACAGCGTTGCTGGTTTGCGCATCCAGGCATGCCGAGGCGCAGCACCACAACCCAAGTGCAACAATCATCCCGCACAACTTCTTCACAGAGAACCACCTCATCGCGCTGTTTCCTTCCGCAAGGGATTTTAGCGGACGCTATCAGCGCGGTGCGCGCAATCAACCGGATGCCGTAATCTGAGCTCATGGCTTCCCGCTTGCCAATCAGCCAGGAGCGCAACGTACAGAGCGTACCTATTTTACGTGCGAGCCTGCTGGAGTGGTATGACCGCAACAGGCGCGATTTGCCATGGAGGCGGACCCGGGACCCCTACGCCATCTGGGTTTCAGAGATCATGTTGCAGCAAACTCGCGTCGCAGCGGTGATTGATCGCTACAACTCCTTCATGGCGCGGTTCCCGACGGTAAAAGCTCTTGCCGAGGCATCGGAGCAGGATGTGTTGGCGCAGTGGAGTGGACTCGGCTACTATCGCCGCGCGCGCATGCTTCAGAAGGCTGCGCAGTTTGTCTGCGCGAATCACAAGGGCGAACTTCCCACGACGGCCGCAGAGTTGCGAAATTTGGCGGGCATCGGTGCCTATACGGCCGCGGCCATCGCCAGCATCGCCTATGGCGAGCACGTAGCCGTGGTCGACGGCAATGTGGAACGGGTGCTGAGCCGGCTGCGAGGCTGGGAGTCGGAAGACTCAAAGGAGCTGGCGGTGACACGGCGCAGAGTTGATACGCTGGCCACGGAGCTGGTCGATGCGGGGCGCCCCGGCGACTTCAACCAGGCGGTGATGGAACTTGGCGCCACCGTATGCACTCCGCGTAATCCGCAATGCCTTGCGTGCCCGTGGGCGAGGGAATGCAGAACGCTCGGCGAGCACAAGACACCACAAAAACCCGGCATGACCAAGAGGGAAGTAGGGTACGCGCTTTGCGAGCGCGAGGGCAGCGAGCCTGGTTCGCGGAGCCGCGAGGTACTGTTCCAACAACGAGCGGAGACCGACACGGTGATGCCTGGTATGTGGGAGCTTCCAGCACTACGAGACGCAATCGTGCCGGAGAGCGAGCTGCGGATCACCGTGCGACACGCAATCATGCAGGTGAACTATCTCGTGCGAGTCCGATCTGTATCGCCGGAGGATCTCGTCGCCGTTGCGCATCTCAACGGCAATTCCCGGTGGGTTGCGCTCGATAAAGCGGCAGAGATGGCGCTTACCGGGCTGACGCGCAAGGTGCTTTCGCGCGTCGGGCTCTTCAAGAAATCGCCGCCGATCCCGATAGCCGGAATTGCGGCAGAGCCTACCGCCGACGTACTCTGAAACTTCGGGCGAGCCAGATCTTGCTGCCCCGATGCCGTCCTATCCACTCCTGGAGAAACAATGGATCCCTCCAAAGCCCTGATAATTCTCTTCACTGCATGCTTTATCGCTGCGACAACCAGCGCCCAAAAACCTGCGGACTCAAGCAAGGACTTGGTGCCTGCGATCGCCGGGCTGCCAGCCGGCGCGAGTGCAGCCGCAGCGTCTATTGATCCGGGGAAGATTCGCGATCATGTTCATTTTCTCTCGCTGGATCTGCTTGAGGGCCGTGGCCCCGGCACCCGTGGCGCTGAACTGGCCGCAGAGTACATCGCGACTCAGTTCGCCTTAGCTGGGCTCGAGCCTGCGGGTGAGAGTGGAAGCTACATGCAGCGAGTCCCGCTGTTCGCGGTTCATACGCTGGAAGACAAAACAAAATTCGCTTTTGTTCCCGCCTCAGGGCAGCCTGTCGAGCTCGCATACGGTTCTGAAATCGTGTCGAAAGATGAAACCGGTCAGGCGGTCGCGGATTTCGACGCCCCCATCGTCTTTGTCGGATACGGCATTCATGCCCCCGAGTACAACTGGGACGACTATGCGGGCGTTGACGTGAAAGGAAAGATCGCGCTCGTGATCGTGAGCGAGCCGCCATCGGATGACGAAAAGTTTTTCAAGGGCAAGGCTCTTACCTACTACGGCCGTTGGACTTACAAATACGAGGAAGCATCGCGCCAAGGCGCGGTTGGCGTGCTCATCATTCATCGTTCGGATCTCGCCAGCTACGGGTGGCAAGTCGTTCGCAATTCACAGGCGATCGAGAAGAGCTATCTCGAGGGCGACCCCACGAACACTCTGCGCGACGCGGCCTGGATTCAGCATGATGTGGCGCAGCGTCTCTTCACTGCGGCGGGGCTCGGCGATCTCGATCAGGCCATTGAACACGCGGGTAAGTCATTCCATGCCGTTGAACTTCCCGTGAGGCTTCGTGCGCATATTGAGAGCCGCGTTCGTCATTATGTTTCTGCGAATGTGGTTGGCCGCGAAGCAGGCGCCGACAACGGACGCCAGGCGGTTCTCTACACTGCACACTACGACCATCTCGGCATCGATCCAGATGCCAAGGGGGACGGCATCTACAACGGAGCCGCAGACAATGGTACCGGTTGCGGAATTCTTCTCGAGATGGCGCGCGCGTTTTCTCAGTCCTCTGTGCGCCCGCCCCATGCGGTGTACTTTGCCGCCGTGACGGCGGAGGAGCAGGGGTTACTGGGCTCGCAGTATCTCGGGGAACATCCGCCTGTCTCCGCGGGCAAGATTGCGCTCGATCTCAACTACGACATGCTGCTGCCGATCGGCATACCTCGCTCAGTGAACCTCGCGGGCGCCGACCGCATGGATTTCTGGCCAACTGTCCAGACGGTGGCCAAGGCATTCGATCTGGCGCTGATGCCGGATCCTGATCCTACTGCGGGACACTACTACCGCTCGGATCACTTTTCGCTGGCTCGCGCGGGTGTTCCTGCTTTCTCTATCGATGAGGGCCGCCTGTTCGAAGGACACGATGAAGCATGGGGCCGTGCCCAGTTTGCGGATTACGTGGCGCATCATTATCACCAGCCTGCGGACGAGTTTCGCGCCGACTGGGATTTTCGCGGGGATGCCAAGCTGGCGAGATTCGGTTTTGTGCTGGGATGGATGGCGAGCGAGCAGACGAAGTCCATCGAGTGGCACAGCGGGGACGAATTCGAAGCGGCGCGGAAGGCAAGCGAGGCTAAATAAATTGGCTGGAGAACGTTGACCTTTGCATAACGAAGTTGGCGGTAATCGAGGCGTTAGATCTGGTTGCGGCGGGAAGTTTGGGATTTAGTAGTAGTCCGCGCAGCTAAGGTAGTAGCCGCACTGGATGCAGACGAGCTTGCAATGATGTCCACTGAGCCGGTGGGAGCAATTCGGGCAGATCTGGCAGTGATGGTCGACCGGCTGATCGACGTCGACGGGGCAGACCGCACCACTTTGTGAGAAATCGGACCCAAAATCGCTGTCGAGAGCAAGTGGCCGCTGTGGGAGCATGCCCGACAGATTAGCATGGAGAAGAGGGCACAGTCGCCACTAGCGTCGCGGCGGGTGCCCCAGGCATCAACTTGATAGCGTCGCCCGCGCACTTCCACAGGCGACACCCAAAATCACCCCCAGAAATCACCGGAATTCAAAACCCCCAAAGGAGGGAATATGGCAAGCAAGGCTAGTGCGGTTTGGACAGGTTCATTGAAGGAAGGCAAGGGCACGATCTCGACAGCGACGGGCGTTCTGAGCAACGCGAATTATTCGTTCGCCACCCGCTTTGAAGGCGCGACCAGCGGCACCACCCCCGAAGAGTTGATCGCCGCGGCCCACGCGAGCTGCTTTTCGATGGCTCTTGGCGCGCAGCTTGGCGGAGCAGGCCTGACCCCCACAAAGATCGAGACGCACGCCGCCGTCACCCTGGCGAAGGTAGGTGAGGGTTTCCAGGTCACCAAGATTGCGCTTACAACGACTGCCAGCGTTCCAGGCGCATCGAAAGAAGTCTTTGACAAGGCTGCGGCAGATGCCAAGAGCGGATGCCCAATCTCGAAGCTGTTTGCCAATAACACTGAGATCACGCTCGACGCAAAGCTGGTCTAGGCCAGCCTGAATCGGCGCCTCGAACACAAACTGACATCCCATCTTGCTGACGTTCTTGTAAGCGTCCGGCGGGATGGGATGTTTTTTGCGATGCGTCAGAATTTGCCGGCGGCTTGCGGACCCTGCCTCGCTGTGGGAAATTAGTTGGGCGTCCTCGGTTCGGCGGTGAGAGGGCACAGCCGGAGTAGCGATGAAGAGATACAAGTTCAAAGCCAGAATTGAATCTGCGGGCGGGGGCGGCGCCTACGTTTTATTCCCGTATGACACGGAGAAAGAGTTTGGAACAAAGGCACGGGTGCCGGTCAAGGCTTTGTTCGACGGTGTGGCCTATACGGGATCGCTCGTAAAGTATGGTCGCCCGGAGCACATGCTTCCGATCTTGAAGAACATCCGGGAGCAGGTCGGGAAGGGGCCCGGCGAGATGGTTGAAGTCGTCCTCGAACGAGATGTATCTGCCAGAACGGTCGAAGTGCCGCTGCCATTTGCAGCGCTCCTGAAGAAAGAGAAGCTTCTGGCGGGGTTTGAAAAGCTGAGCTTCACACATCGCAAGGAATATTGCCGGTGGATCGTCGAGGCCAAGAAAGAAGAGACTCGGCAGGCGCGTATGACGAAGGCTATCGACTTGCTCAGAGCAGGCGTGAAGACTCCTGGGTAATTTGCAGGTTGCCTCCCCATCCTGTCCAAGAGTTGCTCTCAATCGCCCGGATTTAGATTCCGCTTGACAGCGCTGATGCGCCAGCCTGAGAGTCGACTCGCGATTACTTCCCCATCCTCAAAACGCCGCGAACTTGACGGCATTGGACTTCGTGCAACTTGGGAGGTGTTTCGTGGAACATATTCACCACTCTTTCAACCACCTAGCGATCATCGCTTCGGGCGTTTTTCTTTGGCTGTTTGGAGCGGTCTGGTATTCCCCTCCCGTTTTCGCGAAACCCTGGATGGCCATGCTAGGCATTCAAAAAGGTCAGAGCAAGCGGGCAAGCCTGATAGCTGGCATGATCTCCTCTTTGATCGGCGACCTTGTCTTGAGTTTCATCCTCGCGCATTTCATAATCTGGTCAGACGCATCCACTGTTGGCTGGGGTGCATTAATAGGCTTCCTCGTTTGGTGTGGCTTCTTTGCCGCGCCCAACCTGCCTCAGGGGATCTACGAAGGCAGGCCTTTCAAGCTGTTCGCGATCAACAATGGCTATTGGCTGATTGGTCTTTTGGTTTCAGGGGGTATTCTCGCGGCGTGGCGATAGACGAAGCGAGTCGTGGCCTGAGTCGCGTGCCGTGACGGGTGAATTTTGAGTCTCTGCAAGCTTCAACGGTAGAATCACCGCATGAGCAAGAACGTAATCGCCACAAACGCAGCGCCGGCCGCCATCGGACCTTATTCGCAGGCCGTCAGAACGGGCAATCTTGTCTTTACCGCGGGCCAGGTAGCTCTGGACCCGGCCACCCAGCAGGTTGTGCCGGGCGGCATCACTGAGCAAACGACGCGCGTGCTTGAGAATCTGAAGGCTATTCTCGAAGCCGCGGGATCAAGCCTGGCGAAGACAGTGAAGGCTACGGTGTTTCTGAAGGATTTCAATGATTTCGCGGCGATGAATGCGGTTTATGGGGCCTACCTGAGTGCCGGGGGTGCGGCGCCGCCGGCTCGCACCACGGTGGAGGTTTCGCGACTCCCCAAGGATGTGTTGGTGGAGATTGATTTAATCGCTGAGATTTGAAGCAGCGAAACCATTCGCAGCCTTCTTCGGCTCTTGTGCATCCAATGTGCTTCGGGGTTTCGAACTGGAGGTTGAATTGAACGAATCGGTGAAGACTTCGCAGATGCCGGAAGAGTTCACCCGAACTGAGGCGGAGTGGCGTGCCAGGCTCGATCCCGAGCGGTATCACGTGCTGCGGGAGAAGGGCACGGAACGTCCGTTCTCAGGGGCTCTGACTCAAAATCACGAGACGGGGGACTACCACTGCGCAGGCTGTGGAGCGCTGCTGTTTCATTCAGATGCGAAGTTCGACTCGGGTTGCGGTTGGCCTAGCTTCATGCTTCCTGCTGACTCGAAAGCGATCGCGGAGCACGAAGATAACAGCTTTGGGATGCGACGCATCGAGGTGACGTGCGCGCGCTGCGGGGGGCATCTAGGGCACGTGTTTCCAGACGGACCTCGTCCAACCGGGCTGCGCTACTGCATCAATTCCGCATCTCTCACCTTTACACGCGATGGAGATAAGCCTTCGGAAAGGTGAGGGATCTCTTGTCCAACTGGTGGCAAGACCAATTGGGGAAGGTGAGCCAACCGATCGAAGCCATTTTCAAACTGAAGGATTTATGCGGGCCGTAGATTTTGGACACAACAAAACCCCGTCCTGCGGAGGACGGGGTTTTTGTCGGACCTTGAACTCCTGGACAGGGTCGGACCGGCTAACTAGGCTTTGGCGATCTTGCCGCTCTTGATGCAGCTGGTGCAGACGCGAATGCGCTTCGCGGAACCATTGACGAGGGCTTTGACGGCCTGAAGATTTACATTCCAGCGGCGCCGGGTAACGTTGTGCGCGTGTGAGATATTGTTGCCAAACTGCGGGCCTTTGCCGCAAATATCACATACCTGTGCCATTACATTGCTCCAAACTTGTATGGTTTCATGCTGCCGGAATCGCTTCGCAGCGACTTTGAACCGGTCCTGGGCCATTTTGGCTTCAGTACGGCCACTCGGGGCGCGGAAAGACGCTCAGCCCCTCGGCTTGCCGAATCTTAAGTATACCCGGAATTGCCCCGCAGGCCAAGGTCGCGACGGATTGCGGCCAGGCGGACGGAGAGATAGTGGTTGAACTGCATAGATCTTCATCGGATCGGAACTCTCTTGGAAGCTCGACCTGAGGTGGATGGGGTGATCGAAGTCGAAAAGATCCCCTTCCGGTGAACCGGAAGGGGTTAAGGAAGGTCCATGTAGGACTAAAGAGGGAGGGTCTGAACCAAAAAATCAAATAAATCGAATGAACCAAAAGGTTTGATGCAGAATCGGGTTCCCAATGGTCCGCAGATTTACTACTGACCGGAAGCTGTAGGGTTCTGCAAAACGAGGCTGACCTTGTTGAGCTGAATGACTTCGAGCTGATCTGCTCCGCCAATGCGATTGACGGTATAGCTGTTGCGATCGTGCTTCTCTTCGACAAGCTTTGCCGGAACGGTGACCGGGGCTTTGCCATTTTGCTCAAGAGTGACCTGGACGCTGGGGCCTTCGCCCGCCCACGTAACCTTGTAGCTGCCGGCTGGGAGTTGTGTCGTTCCGACCTTCATGTCCTGCGCGAACTTCACGGACTGCGCATTCTTGGCGGCAAAAGTCGGGGCAGTTGAGAGGGCGAGCATGAGTGCGTAACCAAAGAAACGCTTCATATGAATCTCCTCGGATGCCTCGATGAATTTGAGGTAAGAATGAGGCACTATCGGGATTACACTACGACGCGCAACTTTTGCAGCTTAAGAATCCTTAAGAGCTATAACGCACTCGAAGCCTTGAAGATTGGCTCAAGATTTTTAAATGGCATTTACATCGAAGTCACAATTTGTGTGAGTGCAAGAGGGATAGTGATTTTCACGCGCAGACCTGGAAATGCATTTTCAGCCGCGATGGCGCCGTGATGCAGTTGCACGGCGCGCTTTGCAATCGACAAGCCCAATCCAGAGCCGCCTCCGTTTGCATTTCGCGCCTCTTCGACTCTGAAGAACGGGTCGAAGATTCGTGTCAGCGCCTCTTCGGGAACACCTGGGCCATAATCGCGCACTGCAACCACTGCATTGTTCGAGTTTTCACTCATGCACAATTGAAGGGCGGATTGCTCAGGCGAATAGCGAATGGCGTTGCGGAGCACGTTTTCAATCGCTCTGCGCAACAACTCGTGATTGCCAATTATCTTTCCGCAGACTTTTCCGCTCACGTCGATTCTGCAATTTCTGAACTCGGCTTCAACGCTGCAATCGTGAACAACTTCTTCAATGACTTTCCCAATTTGCACCGCCTCGGTGCGTTGGACTGCCGGATCGCCTTCAACAAAGTTGATTTCTACGATGTCGGCGACAAGCGACGTAATGCGATCCACATCGCGCTCGATGCGATCGAGGGCCGCATTGCTGTCCGCGCTAGTTCTCGCAAGCTTCGTGGCGAACTTCAACCGTGCGAGCGGTGATCTCAATTCGTGCGAGATGTCGCTAAGAAGTCGTCGTTCACTCAAGATCAGACGCTCAAGGCGTTCGGCCATCTGGTTGAAGGAGCGCCCTAGCTGTCCAATTTCATCTTCGCGCTTTGTCTTAACGCGGATGCTCAAGTTGCCGTGGCCGAACAGTGCGATGGTGTTTGCGATTCTCCTGATGGGAGAAACCACTGCGGCCGCAGCGAGCCAACAGAGAACGCCAGTTGCACCGATCACCAGGAAGTAATACGGAAGAAAGGCCCAGATGTGCGGCGGCCCGGTTGGGCCCTCGGCAACGAACCAGAACTTACCGTCTTGCGATCGATGAGTGATGATCCAGTGATCATGTGTCTGGGTGCGCGATTTGGTGAGGGGAGGCGGAGGGAGAAGTGTCGCTCTGTTGACGCCGTTGATGAGATCCAGACCATTTTGATCGAGCAGGTAGTGCGAACCGCTGAAGATGTTGTCGAGATTGGCAAGATAGGAGCCTAGTGATTTCTGCCCATTTTCTGCCAACTCGCTGCGGGCGCTCTCAAGCTGCAACTCGTCGAAGCGGTCATACATGGGATCAATTGTGAGTACTTTCATGCGCTGCGAGATCGCGCGGAAAGCGAGGAAGGAGAGACCGAGAATGCCGATCATTGCCAACAGCACCCAGATGTAAAGGGATTTCATCGGCAGTACTTTAGGACGTTCCGGTAAAGACATACCCCACCCCTCTCACAGTGCGAATCAGGCTGTGGCCGCCTTCAAGCTTTTTGCGCAGGTGACTGATGTGGACGTCGAGGAAGCGGTCATACGGAGTCGCTTCGCGCTCGAAGAGGGCCGCCGTAATCTCTTCGCGAGACACAACCCGGCCGGCTGCGCGCACCAGCATTTCCAATAGATCAAACTCCATTGCTGTAAGTTCGAGGGGCGAGTCGGCAAACCAGGCCTCCCGATTGGTGACATTGACTCGAAGGACGCCGACCTCAAGCACAATGCTTTCTGTTCGGCTAAAGGTCTCTGTGCGGCGCAGGACTGCGCGTATCCGCGCGAGCAGTTCGTCAGGGTCGAAAGGTTTGGGCAGGTAATCATCCGCCCCGATATTGAGGCCCATGATGCGATCATGCTGCTGAACGCGCGCCGTGAGCATGATCACCGGAAGGTCTTTGCGACGCCGCAACTGTTTCAGCACTTCGAATCCATCGAGGACGGGGAGCATCACATCGAGGATCACCAGATCGTATGTGCCATTCTGCGCCGCGGAGAGGCCCTCGCGGCCATTGTAGGCGCAATCCAACTGGTGACCGGCCTGGTCAAAGAACTCGCGCATCATGCCGCATAACTCAGCGTCGTCATCGACCAGGAGCAGCGACAACTTTTTCTGTTTCTCCACGATTTCCATTTGCCCGCTAAATACGCCCAATGAACCGGCGCTGCCCTCCGGCCTAAGTCTCGCACAATCGAAAGCGATGGGGCACTGCTTAACAATTCTTAAGGGACGCATTTGGATCGGGCAACTGCGTCATGTTCGCAGAGGGAAAAAAGAGGCGGCACCCTTGTGAGTGCCGCCATGGGAGACATACCTCTCGATGGACTTTCGTGACCTTAAGGGTAGATTCCGCGGAGATTGACAGCCTCGGCAACCCGGCTGATGCCAAGCATGTTTGCCGCGGTGCGCATCGGTACCTTGTGGTCCATATGGATTTTGAGCACGTCGCGGAACGATGTTTTCATCACGCGCTCAAGGCGGTTATAGACGTCCTGCGCTTCCCAGAACAGGTGCTGCTCGTCCTGCACCCACTCAAAATAAGACACCGTCACTCCGCCTGCGTTGCAGAGAATGTCCGGAATCACAAATGCTCTTCTGCTTTCCAGGATTCTGTCGGCTGCCGGAGTGACTGGCCCGTTGGCCGCTTCGGCGATGATGGTGGCGTTCACGGATTCCGCGTTTTCTGCAGTGATGGCATTCTCCAGTGCGGCGGGTACGAGAATGTCACATTTCATAGCGAGTAACGCAGCCGGATCGATGGCCTCGCTCTCCGGGAATCCGCTTACGTGGCCAGTGAGCGTCTTCATATGAATCAGCTCTGGAATGTCGAGGCCGTTTTTGTTGTAAATGCAGCCACCCGAATCGCTCACGGCTAACACCTTTGCTCCGGCCTCATGCAGTAGCAGGGCCGCAATCGATCCGGCGTTGCCGAATCCCTGCACAGCGACCGTCGCACCCTTGAGAGTCATGCCCATGTACTCGCACGCGGACCCGATGGTGTAGAAAACTCCGCGTCCGGTCGCTTCGTTGCGACCAAGGGAACCGCCCAAGCTGATGGGCTTTCCTGTTACGACGCCGGGAATGGGAAAGCCTTTGGTCATGCTGTATGTATCCATGATCCAGGCCATGGTCTGCGGATTGGTGTAAACATCCGGCGCGGGAATATCCTGGTCCGGTCCAATCAAAGGCAAAATTGCGCTGGTGTAGCGCCGCGTCATGCGCTCCAGCTCGCGTTGCGTCATCTGCTTTGGATCGCAGGTGACTCCGCCTTTTCCGCCGCCAAACGGAATGTTCACGACCGCGCACTTCCAGGTCATCCAGGTCGCGAGCGCTTTGACCTCATCCAGCGTGACCTGTGGATGGAAGCGGATGCCGCCCTTGGCGGGACCTCGCGCGGTGCTGTGTTGCACGCGATAGGCTTCAAATCGGCGAATATGGCCGTCGTCCATGCGTACCGGCACCGTGACGGTCAGCACGCGCTCGGGATACTTGATCATCTCCCGTGTATCGTTGTCGAGCCCAAGAACCTCCGCAGCAGTGTCGAAATTCTCCAGCGCAAGGTCGTAGGCGTTTTCTACAGCTTTTGTTGCGAGCATTGTGTTCCTCCCTTGGCCGCATCCCATTCACCGCGCGGTCGTAACAGGAATCATCCGCTCAATCAACATCACCCAGCCAGAGAGGCCAGTTCCTGCTCGTGCGTCATCCGCGATTGATAAATCGGCGTAAGCCAGTTCATGTAAGGCCGCAAATTTCCGCGAGTGGCATCGAAGTACAATTGCTGAATCGCGCGCGTAACCGGTCCAATGGTGCCGTCTTTAACGGGCCGGTGATCGACACGTACGATTGGCGCAATGCCCACCGCGGTTCCAGTGAAGAAGAGTTCGTCACAAACGTAGAGTTCGCTGCGGTCGATTGGTCGCTCTGACGCTCGCAGGCCGAGCTCTCTCTGCGCCAGCTCCATTACGGAACTGCGCGTGATGCCTTCAAGAGCGTTCTCGGTCACCGAGGGCGTAATCAGGTTTCCGTTTCGCACCATGAAGATGTTGCAGGTCGCGCCTTCCGCGACATGACCGCTCTCGTTGAGAAAGATTGCTTCATCAAATCCGTTCTGGCGTGCCTCGTCGCTTGCGAGCGCGCTGTTGACATAAGCGCCGCAGATCTTTGCACGCGCCGGAATCGCGTTGTCTTCGATGCGCCGCCATGAGCTGACTCCCGCGTGCAATCCCAATTCACTATGCAGATAGTCCCCAAATGGGAGTGGAACAATGGCGAAGGCGTCCTGCTCGTCGGTGCTTACCCCGACGCGCTCCGCGCTCTTGTAGGCGAGAGGACGCACATAGACATTTGTGTGGAAGGAATTACGGCGCATCAGCTCGACGGTGATCGCGCATAGCTCGGCGGCCGATGCCGGTACGTGAATGCGCAGAATGCCGCAGTTGCGCTTCCAGCGTTCGAAGTGTTCGCGCGGACGAAGCACAAACAGCTCCTCTTCGACCTTGTTCCAATGCGCACGAATCCCTTCGAAGACGCCGGTTCCGTAATGCAGGGCATGCGTCAGAATTCCCACGCGCGCGTCGCGCAACGGCATATAACGTCCATCAAAGTACACGATCAGGTTTGGATCCGCATCAGCTTTCATGCCAGTACCTCTTTTTGCGATTCCCGGTACAGTTCCCGGCCTCTTGCGAGAGCGCGCTCGTCCAGTTCATACCAGCGCGGGCTCTTGACGAGGCGGCGGAGTGCTGCATCGATGCTTTCCTGGGGCAAGGCTCCAGTGATCTCGAGCAGCGAGCCGAGCATCACCATGTTGGTGACCCGCGCATCGCCCAGGTCATCCGCCGCGTGGGTGAAATTGAGCGCGAGTACGTTGACGTCTTTCCGCTCGCAATCTGCGGGGAATGTGTCACCGTTGTAGATGACCCACCCGCCGGGCTGCACGCTCAGATCGAACTTGCGCAGCGACGGCTCGTTCATTGCAACCAAGACATTAGGGACAGACACAAGCGGCGAATCAATCGTCTCGTTCGACAGCCGCACGTGGCAGTTCGAAGTGCCTGAACGCATTTCAGGACCATAAGAGGGCAACCACGACACCTCAAGACCTGCGTCGAGGCCGGCTTCTGCCAGCACCTCACCGAGTAACAGGACACCCTGGCCGCCAAAGCCCGCAACCCGCACGCGAAGATCGGCATGTTGAACTGCTTCACGTCTGGGTGAGACTTCTTCGTGAGCGATGCCAAGGATCTCGGGGATCTTTTCAAGCATCGGTGGCGGCTCGGGCGCAGGTCGCGACTGCCTCTCCTTGGTGCGATCACAAACCACGCCTAGCGGATAGGTCTTTTCGAGCACATCGCGAACCCAACGCTGCGATTCCACCGGGGACATTTTCCAGATCGTCGGGCAAGGGGAGAGCACCTCAATCATCGAAAAGCCGAGGCCGCGTGTCTGGTTTTCTACCGCCTTGCGGATCGCCCGCGTCGCTTGCGCAATCTGCTTGTTATCTCCCAAACCTACTCGCTCAATGAACACGGGCGCGTCAAGGGTTGCGAGCAGCTCGCTCATGCGCAGCGGATAGCCTTCATTAGCCGCGCTGCGCCCCTTGGGAGTTGTAGTGCTCTTCTGTCCGAGTAGCGTGGTGGGCGCTGCCTGGCCACCCGTCATGCTATAGATGGCGTTGTTCACAAAAATTACGGTAATGTTTTCCCCGCGATTGGCCGCATGCAGAATCTCGGCCGAACCAATGGCGGACAAGTCTCCGTCACCCTGATAGCTGACGACGATGCTTTGGGGATGGCTGCGCTTCATGCCCGTAGCAACAGCGGGCGCGCGGCCGTGCGCGGCTTGTACATTGCCAACGTCGAAGTAGTAGTACGCAAAGACGGAACAGCCCACCGGGCTAATCAGGACGGTTCGATCCTGAATGCCCAACTCATCGATCGCCTTGGCGAGCATCTTGTGCACGATGCCATGGCCGCATCCGGGGCAATAGTGCGTCTGATGCTGGAGTTCTTCCTTACGCTCGTAGGTTTCGTAAAACACCTTCGGCTTGGCGTGCACAACCGCGTATTCCGATTCCATCGCACTAGACATGAGCCATCTGCTCCTTTTCAGGCGCAACCGCCGCCAGGTATTTCCCGGCCTGCTTCTCGACAAACCGAAATACTTCTTCGTGCGAAGGAACGTTGCCTCCAACACGGCTATAGAATTCAACGGGCCGCGCACCATTGAGCGCCAGACGAACGTCATCGAGCAACTGGCCATTGCTCATCTCGACTACAACAAAGGCCTTCGCGCATTTTGCCAGTCGCTCAAAATCACGTGTCGGAAATGGATAAAGCGTGATCGGCCGCAGTAAGCCTACGTTCATTCCGAGGCTGCGGGCCTCCGCCACAACGGCCTTCAGGATGCGGCCGACGATTCCGTAGCCCACCAGCACGACGTCCGCGCCATCTGCGTAATAGTCTTCGGCGCGCGTCTCGTGCTCCTCTGCCTGTCGATACTTCGCTTCCAACTTGTGCACATGGGCCTCGAGATCGTCGCAGCCCATGTGCAGGGAAGTGATCATATTTCCCCGCGTCTCGACGGTGCCTGCTACGGCCCAATCGGGCTGGCATGGCGCGGTTGCATTCTGCGCGAATTCAACCGGCTCCATCATCTGGCCCACAAAGCCGTCGGCAAGTAGAACGACCGGGTTCCGATAGCGGTCGGCCAATTCGAAAGCCAACGCGGTCAGGTCAGCCATCTCCTGCACGGAGTGGGGCGCGAGCACGATGGTACGGTAGTTTCCGTTGCCACCGCCCTTTACCACCTGGTGATAATCGCTCTGTTCTGACGCAATGTTTCCGAGACCCGGACCGCCGCGCGTGATGTCCGCGATTACGCAGGGCAGCTCCGCACCTGCCATGTAGCTGATACCTTCCTGCATAAGACTTATGCCAGGGCCGCTGGATGCAGTCATGCATCGTATGCCTGCCGACGATGCGCCGTAGAGCATGTTGATGGCGGCAACTTCGCTTTCGGCCTGCAGAAAGACTCCGCCGGTCTCGGGCATGTAGAGCGCCGCGGCTTCCGTGATTTCGCTGGCGGGTGTAATCGGATATCCATAGAATGCGCGGCACCCAGACAAGATCGCGCTCTTTACAATCGCTTCGTTCCCTTTCATCAGTTGCTTGCGCATCCGATTGATCCCTCCAAATCTCCGTGCAATGCTGGTCCAACGGCCATGCGATTCATCAGACGAAGAACTGTAATCGCTCCAGGCTCAGGGCAAGCCATAAAGCAAATGCCGCATCCAGTGCAACCCGTTCCCTTATAGGTCGCAGTGCGATATCCGTAGTGGTTAAGCCTCTCGCTCAGATGAATCACCTTCGGCGGGCATGCTTCCACACAGAGGCCACATCCCTTGCACTCATTTACATCAACCCGCAGCAAGCCTCGATCGCGCTTTTCCGCGTCCATCATTCCTCTCTCTTCCGCCGTCGCGTTCAGACGCACACAGCAGCCTTGCGTTCCAGGTAATGCGCCCGCAAGGCAAAATCTTCCAGTTCCGCTTGAAAGCGTGGGTCGGCAATTGCGATCAAAGCCTCTGCGCGCTCTCGTAGTGTTTTGCCATGAAGGTAGGCGATGCCGTACTCAGTCACGACGTAGTGCACGTCGGCCCGCGAGGTCACAACTCCGGCGCCGGGCTCCAGCACCGGCACTATGCGTGAAACCGCTCCCTGCATTGCTGTCGAGGGCAACGCAATGATCGGCACTCCACCGTGCGAGCGTGCAGCGCCGCGAATGAAGTCCAATTGCCCCCCAAATCCGCTATACGGCTTTGTTCCAATCGAATCCGCACACACCTGGCCGGTCAAATCCACCTGCAGTGCCGAATTGATGGCGACCATCCTGTCGTTTTGCGCCACCACGAATGGGTCGTTGGTGTAGGAAACCGATCGAAATTCGAAGCTTGCATTCTCGTGAATGAAGTCGAAAAGACGCTTCGTCCCGAGCACGAAGGCAGTCACGACCTTTCCTCGATTGATCGACTTTCGCTGCCCATTGATCACGCCCGACTCCATGAGCTCAATGACACCGTCGGGACACATTTCGGAGTGAATTCCCAGGTCGCGCTTGTCTCCCAGACATGTCAGCACGGCGGCTGAAATGCCGCCGATGCCGGTTTGAATGGTCGCACCATCCGGAATGAGTGACGCCACGTTCCGCGCAACCCCAAGATGAGACTCACATAACGGCTCTGCGCAGACTTCCAGGAGGGGGTGCGATGCGTCAACGAATGCAGTGATCTGGCTGACGTGAATGGAGGTGTCTCCGTGAGTACGGGGAACGTGTTCATTTACCTCGGCTATTACCGTTCTGGCGCAACGCGTCGCGGTCAGCGTGCAATCGACGGTTGAGCCCAGACTCACGAATCCGTGCGTATCCGGGGGTGTCACCTGCATTAGCACTACATCCAGCGGCATTGCTCCGCTTTCAAACAGTCCTTCTATCTCGCTTAGAAAGATTGGCGTGTAGTCGGCGCGGCCTGCTGCAACGGCCTCGCGTACATTCGCTCCAAGAAACAATCCACGATGACGAAAGTGTCCCTCGTACTCAGGCTTTGTGTAATCCGCGCTGCCCAGGGTCATCATGTGAACAATCTCCACGTCAATGACTTCAGGAGCCCGCGCGACGAGCGCACTTACCAGCGCTGACGGAGTGCCGCATCCCGATTGGATCCATACTCGATCGCCGGATCGCACCGCTTTCAAGGCTTGCGCTGCGGTCATCCGTTTGGCCTCATACTCCTCGTTCCAACTCAATGTCGCTGCCTCCATTGCGGCATCCCATATTTACCGATAAAAGCGGGCCGCTCGGGCCATGTTGATAACTCCCTCAGAGCCCGAAATATGTTGCGCTTTGCAAAAAAAGGGGGCTGTGACGACAATCACGGTCTGAATTGCCGCTCGTGTCCCGGTAGCCCGGCGAAGAAAAGAAGAATCAACGCGACGGATCGTGCAGGGAGCCAGGGCTTTTTCCGAATGAAGAGGTTCGACGTATCCCTATGGATCGCCGGGAGATATTCAGGGGACAACCGACGCCGCGCCGTCCACATCTGATTTGCTGTAAGCGCTTTGAGCGATTCAGGTGATAAAGGAGAGGATTAGATGAACACTACACTATCGCATCGTATGTTCCAGCTCAGCTCGGCTGCGGTGCTGGCCGGAGTAATGGTGGTTGCAGGTTGTGACAAACCCATGCATCCAGATGAGAAGTCTGCCGTAACAGACTCGCTGAAGAACAGCAATTTGAGCGATGTCAACGTTTCCCAGAACAGGGAAAAGGGCGTGATGACGCTGAGCGGCAACGTGGACTCCCAGGACTTGAAGACCCAGGCGGAAAGCGTAGCGAAGCAGGCCGCTCCTGACTACACCATCGCTAACGAAATCGGAGTACGGCCCCCCGGAGCGAGTGAGGCCGGCTCAGTAGCGTCACACCTAGACGACGCCATCGAAGACAACTTCAAGGCGATGATTAAATCGCATGCGAATCTGAACGATCAGAGCATCAGCGGCGACGCGAAGAACGGCACCCTGGTTCTCAAAGGGAGTGTGAAGACCACAAAGCAGAAGAAGGAAGTCGAGGACCTTGCCAAGAAGGTGCCGAACGTCCAGCAGGTTGTAAACGAAATCGAGGTGAAGCCGGGCAAGCACTCCACAGCGAGCTCCTAAATCTCAGAGCGACTAGTTAGCGAAACCGACTATCTCTAAATAAAAATGGTCGCCAGCCACCATTAAAACGCCCTGCGAGCAATCGCTGCTTGCGGGGCGTTTTGCTTCTGCGGAATGAAGTGTTGAGTCTGCCGGGTGTTCCAGAATGGCACATGCCCTGCCTCTAAGCCCCAAACGGGATTCGCAATTTCGAAAGCGCTCGAGTTTGCTGGCTGTATTTCGCCTGTTGTTCGAAATTGGAATGAGGGTCATCTCCGTCCGGGATTGAGAGTGCCATGCATTTAAATCTGGAATGGTTTTTCCCGTTCTTGCAAGGTCTGTCTTGCGGCGTGGGAGCAATGGTTTTGCACGAGTGCGGCCATATCGCTACTGCAACGGCATTAGGTGTGCGAGTGAAGCGAGTGGGGCTCAAGTGGAATAGAGGTATCTACACTGTGCGGGAAAGAGGGACTTTGAACAAGAACCTCGTAATTGCACTGGCGGGACCATTGGTGAATCTAATTTTGATTAGCTCTGGTTATTGGTCGCCGAAGTTTGGCCTGGCGAATTTCTGCTATGCCATTGCCAACCTTTTGCCCATTGAAGGTTCGGATGGTTCGCGCGTTCTTCAATGCTGGCAGGGACTGCGGAAAAGGACCTGGTCATCGATTAGCGCGTCGACTCCAGCCGAGGAGAATCAAGTTTAGAAACGCATTCATTGATGGTTGTGCTTCCCCTCAAGTGTCTTCAAGGAAAGCACTTACATTGAAGGTCGACACGGGTAGGTCATTTCCTAAGGGGAGATAGAAGTTGTATTTATTTACAACGATTGTGCGATGATCTTCGGCCTTGGCTACGGTTAGACTCTCATTTGTTAGGGGGCCATCCATGAAACAGAATGTGCATAGGGATATATATCGGTTCGCGTATGACGAAGCAACGAATGATCTGCGCAACATCCTGCGATCCTTTGAAGAACTTTGCGCCAAGAAGAATAAGGTAGAGAAGCTTCTGAAAGTGCTCAAGCCCGAGATCGGTCTGACTGAAGAGCCGAACTCCAACGGATGCAGTGAACGCAAGAGCCATCTTCCGCATTGCGTCGTCGTCACGCGTATCACCGTTCTTTAATCCGCCCACGGATCGTGATTACGCTGTACAGACCTCCGAGTTCGACGCATTCGACGTTGTCTGACCCCTATCCGACTTTTGGACTTCAGTTCCTTTCAAGTCGATTAATTTCCACTTTTAAGATTCACGACCCCTCCAGTTACGTTGTTGCTTATCCTCATGGCCAACTGCGGCAACTCCCAACTTTCCGCTTAAACTATTGAACTTAGCCTCCTCTCTTGCCGTAGCGCTGGGAGCGGCGGCAGGTATTTGCTCGTCACCTTCATGTTTCAATTGAATTTTGTGCATTGGTTTTGAGACAATCCGATGCTACCTTCACCCTGAGGCCCGCGAGATCGCCACCTGTTAGTTGGGAATGCCTGCGGCTGCAGGCCGTCGAAGACTGGAATATATGGATAGCAAGAAGCTTTGCGCATTCAACCTGACTCGAGAAAGCTTTCTGAGCATGGGTCTGACTGCCGTCGACAGCGCGACGGATCCGTTGGCCGTGTTGAAGGTGCTGGTCGAAGGACTTGAGCTCGATTCCGAGTCGGGGTTCTGGATTACGTCTCTGACCGGGATTCCGGGAGTGCCGCGGATTTCCCCCTTCGATTTGGTGTATCTGACTGAAGGAAAAACGGTTGTGCGGGGAATTGAAGTATTGCCTGGTGTCATGCTTCCGGCCCTGGAAAAACAGATTGTGAGTGTGCTGGTGTTGCCGCTCCATACAGTCTCTTCGACGCAGACTCGAGCCGGCGATCGGCTGCTGCTCTGTGCTGAAGAGGAGATGATGCGCCACCTGGCGCAAATCTCCCATAAGAGCGGCGATACGGCCATCGCGCAAAACGGAGGAGTTGTAGAGTCACCTCCTCGACGCACAGTCATCCCACCCCCGATTGTCCAGGTTCCTGCTCAGAGAGCGGTGAGTGCAGACGAATCTCGACGAGAGAGCGTCGCGCGCGCCGAACGAGAGATCCGGGCCAAGGTCGATTCGCTTCGAGCGGCGCCTGTCCCGCTGGCGAAAGCAACGGAGTCTGAAGCGGAGCGTTCTCGAACGCTGAAAGCAACGCCGCCTGCGATTCCCAAGATCGAACCGAATCAGACTCCTAACGGTGCGGGCGGGTCGAGGAAAGTGCCGCCAAGAAATCAAACCCCACAGATCCCAGTTCCGGCAGCAGGCTCTTCAGGTACACACAACATCGAATTCACCGTGGCGCAGGCTCCGATGTGGAGGATTTCGAGTCCCGTCCTTTCCACCTCCACGGCTGACATCCGGAAACTGCCGGTGAAAGAGTCGCGTCCAGCGCCCACAGCAAACGGGGTTCCGAGTTCGAAAAAAGCCGAAGCCGGTGCAGGAGAAATCGCCAAGCCGATTGGCGCGGCTGCCAAGGGCGCGGCGCCGACGGGCACCGGTCAGCCGATCGCCGTTCCAGCGGCTTTCGCTCCGGTGTCGGCCGCTCCATCAATCTCGGCATCTGCAGCCAAAACAGAAACTGCGTGGGTGGAGGAGCCGAATAGGCCAATTGCGACTGCGCCTTTGCAGAAGACAGGTGGGCTAGACAGGGAATCGTCGATTGAGAAGCAGCTAGATCGCGAGGCGGCTGCCTCCGCCAGCAGCACTCCATCGACGGGCACAAAGCCCCAGCCGCTGGATCGTGAATCCGAGGTTCAGGAGCGTGGGGACGATGTGTCGACGGGCCTCACCCCACACTGGCTCCGATTCGATCGCATGAAGAGCTCAGTGCAGCGATTCCGGCAATGGCTTAGTGCCGAACCGCCTGCAACAGACCGCCGGAGATCAGACCGAAAACACGTGCCAGGCTTGGTGGCCTTCTACTGGACGGGCGGAGCTCCGACGGAGCACAGGATCGCAGATATCAGTGAAACCGGCTTTTATTTGCTTACGGAAGACCGGTGGATCAAAGAAACCATGCTTCAGATGACTCTGCAACGATCACCCGGCAAAGACGGGAGACCGAGGCAATCGCTCGCAGTGCTGACGAAGGTTGTTCGCAGAGGCCGGGACGGGGTGGGACACGAGTTTGTGATGTCGGAGTCTCTGGACCGGAGCAGCCGCGAAGTGCTGCCCGCGCGTGGGACAGACAAGCTTGCATTAGGAAGATTCCTGTAGCGGTCGAGGCTACCCAGGCCCCCAAGTCCGATCGTGGCTTCCCGCCTGATAAGGATTGCTCAACTCCTCTATTTACAATGCAAACCGGGCGAAGGGCCAGAACCTTGTCGTGGCACCTTTTGGCAACGCCATTCAACTTATTGGGGATAGGTCTTGTGTGATTCCGATGCTACCTTTGGAGTCGACTGGGAGAGAGTGAGCAAGCGAACGACCTGAAAGTCCTCTGCAAGCTCCCGGTTTTTGACGTTTCCAGAGAAAAGGTCGGACGCACCTCGGACAGCAAGCTGCACAGGGGAGTACATATGAACGCCTCGATTGAACAACAGCAAAAGAACCCTGTGAACGGATCGCAGAGTCAGCGGAAAGAGACGCTCATGACGCGTCTTTTGCGCTGGATATACCCCGACCAACGCCACGCGGACCGTCATCCAGTTCCACCGCTTGTCGCGTATCTTGGAACCGCCAAGACGTCGCCGGCATACCGCGTTGGCGACATCAGTGCTGCCGGATTTTACATGGTTACGCGAGAGCGTTGGCTGCCCGGAACCGAAATGCCTGTCACCTTGCAAAGGACAGATACGGGGAAACTGGACTTTGCGTCGGCGCTGACCGTTTTATCGACGGTTGTTCGCACGGGAGTCGACGGCGTCGGCTTTTCATTTGTGGTATCCAGCTTTGACGTCGCAAGCCCTGAGGGACGTCCGGGGATGTGGGCGAGCCAGGAGGACCTGAATCTGTTTCTGAACGGTATTGAGCTGTCGAAACCTGGAGAGCACGATCTGGAGCGCGCTTCGTAGGTATTTCGACGCTGACGCGCTCGAGGTTAGATCGCGCTCTCGGCGACTTCGTTGCGGATTATTTCTATGTTTCCAACCGCCGTAAAGGAATTCAGGTTGTACATGCACAGCGCGGTTTTAATTCCGCCGCCCGTCAGAATCAGCCTTGAATTAAAAAGCAACCGCGACATGACCGTCTCTTCAACATGGTTCTTGAATCGCAGCCTGCCGTAGGAATAATTCCTTCCCGCGATGCCGTCATGATTCTCCTGCAGGAAGACCAAATCGAAGCAGAGCTCTGCGTTTAAACTGCCTGGGATTGAAACTACACCTGCCTCATTCAAGAATTCTCTTGTAACTATTGTCTCTCTCATCAATCGTGGCCCTTATAGGTCGATATGTCGATCTATGAGCGCGAGTTTATAGAGACCAGAAGACCGGTTGAAGTGATTTAGGTCACTACTTAAGAGAAAAAGAATTATCCGTTGGATAAGCCAGCAGAAACATTAGCCGGAAACCCGGGACAATGTCTTGAAGTCATTTTGGGGTGCGTGTAATTAAGGGATTATCGGGATGCGGCATCCTCAATTTACTGAGTAGATAATACCCACATGGGAAACAATTACACGAAAGAGGCTGTTTGAATTTACAGTGGAAATTCCGGCGAGAGTGCGTATGTTTCGCGCTAACTAAAACAATTTACTCGGCTAAATTTTAACCACCAGAACTCTCACCTGATTGGCCCGCGCATTGCTAATTATCAGCCAGATTCTCAAACTAACGGGCTCAACTAAAAGTTGACGCGACGCCGTGTGCGCGACAGCGTGCGTGTTCAATTCGGCGATTCAAGTCAAAAATGTCGTACGTCAGGATCCGGGTATGCATAACTCCAATCGAATCCGGGACCGGTTGCGACATCCCCTGAGCGATCGGGGGCCAGAGAGAACCGAGGCGCTTGTGCGTCCGCTGAGGAGAAGTAGATGTATGAATTCAAGGCTCCATTTTTGGAGAGCCGCTTACTTGCACTTCATAATGCATCTTTAAACGGGGTCAGTTCAGAAGCTGCTCGGAATCTCGTAAGAAATGATGCAAGATTCAACAGTTTTAGTACTCATACAGGTTTTTTATTAGCGATATTCGCGTGCTGCATCCTCGCTCTGTCTGGCTGTGGCGGTGTTGTGACGAGGGGAGCTTCTGCCTCCTCTTCACTCACAGATTCATTGGTGGCTTCGCCGGACTCCGTAGATTTTGGCGCTGTGAAGGTGGGTAACTCCGCCAACGCCCAGGTCACTTTGTCGAATGACGGCTCCGAGCAGGTGAATGTCTCGGGACTCCAATTTTCAAACGCGTCGTTTTCGATTGACGGAGCGGCGAAGCTTCCGATCATTGTCGCCGTGGGGGAGTCCCTCACCTTCAAGGTCCATTTCAAGCCGAAGGCGTCCACCGACACGATTGGCGAGTTGAGCGTCATGACAAGCACGTCAGCCAGTCCCGCAACGAAGATCAAACTGCACGGCAAAGGAGCTGATTCCGGCACTCCCTTTCCGACATTGAGTGCTCTCTCTTGCGCCAGCGCTTCGATGACTGGGGCTGGATCGGACACCTGCACCGTGACGTTGAGTGCTGCGGCGCCAAGTGGCGGAATGAGCGTGAACCTCTCGAGCAGCAGCGGCGCCGTGAAGGTCCCAAGCTCGGTAACAGTGCCGGCCAACGCGACGAGCGTTGGATTTACGGCGACCGTGTCGGCAGTCAGTTCCTCACAGTCGGTGGCGCTCATGGCGACATTAAATGGTGTTGCGAAGACCTTTTCTCTGCAACTGAATGCCTCTTCTGTCGCCATTGTGCCGACTTTAAGCACTCTCTCGTGCGCGAGTTCTTCGATGAATGGGGCTGGCTCGGACGCCTGCACCGTGACGTTGAGTGCTGCAGCGCCGAGTGGCGGGATCAGCGTGACCCTCTCGACCAGCAACGGCGCGGTAAAGGTTCCAAGCTCGGTAACAGTGCCGGGCAATGCGACGAGCGTTGGGTTTACGGCGACAGTGTCTGCGGTCAAAACAACACAATCCGCGACGCTCACCGCAAAGGCTAATGGCGTCACGAAGAGTTTTACCCTGCAACTGAATCCAGCGATTGCGCCGGTATTAAGCACTCTCTCGTGCGCGAGCGCCTCAATGGCGGGGAATGGCTCGGACGCGTGTACGGTAACTCTCAGTGCTGCGGCGTTAAGCGGCGGAATGAGCGTGACTCTGTCAAGCAGCAACGGCGCGGTAAGGGTCCCAAGCTCTGTTACAGTGCCGGGAAATGCGACGAGCGTCGGATTTACGGCTGCAGTGTCGGCGGTCAAAACAACACAATCGGCGACACTCACGGCGAAGGCCAATGGCGTCACGAAAAGTTTTGCGCTGAAACTCTATGCGGGCACGGCAACACTAAGCGTGAACTCAACCAGCATCGGCTTCGGCAATGTTGAGCTGAATACCACCGCATCGCAGCCTCTGACCCTCAAATCCACCGGGACCGCACCGGTCACCATCAGTGCGGCAACGCTGACCGGAACAGGGTTCACGATTTCAGGCGTCAGTTTCCCGCTGGTATTGAATCCCAGTCAGACGGCAGCGTTAAACGTACAGTTCGCGCCGTCTGCGAAAGGACTGGTGACCGGTCGCCTTACAATCTCTTCCACAGGCGGAACGGCAGTTATCAGCCTTAGTGGCACGGGAGAGGTCGCTTCGCACGAGGTAGATCTCAGTTGGGATGCACCTGGAAGTTCCAGCGTATCTATTGTGGGCTACAACGTATATCGATCGGCGGCTGCGGCCTCGTCATATCAGCGGATGAACTCGGCGGCGGTAACTCCGACGCAATACGCGGACAAGACCGTACAGAGCGGCAAGTCATACGATTATGTCGTGAAGAGTCTGGATTCCGCAGGGGTTGAAAGTGCTCCGTCGAACGTGACGAGAGTCGTTATTCCGTAGGCTGATTGAGGATGGGGACTCGATTTTTGCGAGTCCCCGCTCAGTAGAGAACGGGTCGGACACGCACCAACGCCTTTGGTGGTGCTTGCTCGCGAGGTGCGCGTCTGTAAATTGGCCTGTTAGTCAGAGTCCATTCTGAGAAATCCGACGCCGGTCACATTCCCGATATAGCTATTGCCAAAATAGGTATTTCCGTCTATATTTCCCTGAAATGACTCAGACGCCCGAACATCGCGACCTTTTCTCCGGCGCATTGGAAATGATGATTCTGCATTCGCTTCGACTGAAGCCAATGCATGGTTATGCGTTGGTCAAACACATTAAGCAGGTCTCGGCTGATTTGCTGAAGATCGAAGAAGGGTCTCTCTACCCGGCTCTGCAGCGAATGCTGAAGGAGGGCTGGCTGGAGTCGGAGACGGGCGTCTCAGCCAAAGGCCGTCCAACGCGGATTTACCGGCTGACGAGTACCGGCATACGTCACCTGGAACAGGAAAGATCCAGCTTCGAGAGAATGTTCGCCGGGATCACGCGCGTGCTCGCGGTCGCGGAAGCCTAGGAGTTCACATGAAATGGATGGAGCAACTCTTTGCCCGTCGCCGTCGCTATGAGGATCTTTCTGTCTCGATCCAGGAGCATTTTGCAGAGAAAGTGGAAGAACTGATGGAAGAGGGCATGTCGAGCGATGAGGCGATGCGCGCCGCGAAACGCGAGTTCGGCAATGTAACCTTGATTCAGCAGCGCAGCCGTGAAGTATGGCAATGGCCGACGTTGGAGTCTGTCTGGGCAGATGTGAAGTTTGCATTGCGGCAACTCGCACGATCGCCCGGATTCACCGCTGCTGCCTTATTCACGCTCGCCCTTGGCATCGGCGCAGACGCCGCGGTATTCAGCCTGTTCGATACTGTGTTACTTCACCCTCTTCCGTATCGGGACCCCGGCAGCCTCATGCTCGTAACAGAGGTTGAACCCGGCCAGGGCCACGACGAATTTGGCGTCGCGATCCAGGAAGCCCAGGATTATCAAAGCCGAAGCAGGACTTTCTCTGAGATGGGCACATTCGAATCGGGTGAATTCAATCTCACCGACGAAGGAGAGCCCTTGCGAGTGAATGCGGCCAAGGTTTCGCATTCCGTTTTCTCGCTGCTTGGCGTATCTCCGATTCTCGGGCGCACATTTGTCCCGGAGGAAGATCGGTACGGTAGCGATCACGTCGTCGTACTTTCGCAGAGCCTCTGGAAGAGCAAGTATTCCGGCGATACCAATATTCTTGGCAAGACCATCAAGCTGGACGAGACACCGCATCTCGTCATCGGCGTCATGCCTGCATCGTTTCGGTTTCCATTTGACGGTAAACCACCGTCGGAGCGGGCCGACATCTGGGTCCCCGATGCGGTCGCTCCATCGCGCATGGATCCGCAAAACCGCCTCATGGAATTCGGGGTTGGTCTGATAGGACGACTGAAGCCCGGTATCAAGGAAGCGGAAGCGCGAACGGAGATGACGCAGATCGCCGGTGGCTTCCAGAGAGAGCACCCGGATGTATACACGGCGAACCTCCGAGTCGAGGCGCACACTCATGCATTCGCTGGGTACTCGATGCAGAAGGCGCGCCCTTTGGTCATGTTGCTAATGGCGGCGGTGACCTGTGTGCTGCTCATTGCCTGCGCGAATGTCGCGAACCTGCTGCTGGCACGGGCGAGTCACCGCAGGCGCGAAATCTCCATTCGAGCGGCTGTGGGAGCAAATCGCGTTCGCCTGATCCGTCAGTGCCTGGTTGAAAGCATGGTGCTGGCCCTCGGCGGCGCAACGCTCGGAGTGCTGGTTGCGGAAGGACTGTTGTTTTCGCTGCGCCTTTGGGGACCACAGAATGTTCCGCGCCTGCAGGATGCCGCTCTGAATCCCCAGGTGCTGCTGTTTACCCTGGCGCTCACGATTGGAACTGGGATTTTGTTTGGCTTGGTTCCTGCGTGGAAGATGTCGCAAGTCTCTCCCCAGGGAGCGCTCAAAGATACGAGCCAGGTGGGAACGAGCCAAAGCGGGCAACGATTGCTCGATGGCATTGCGATCGTTGAAGTGGCGCTGGCGGTGGTGTTGCTGATCGGCGGTGGACTTCTACTTAGAAGTTTCGCGCGTCTTGTGGAGACGCCCTTCGGTTTCGATCCGAAGGGAACGTTGGTGGTGCGCACCAGTTTTGATCGTGCACGTTATCCGCAGGGCGCACGAAGGAATGTAGTGCAACGGGAGTTACTGCAGCAATTCTCGCATTTGCCCGGCATCACCAGCGTTGCCGCTGCGAGTCATCTCCCCATGCGCGATGAACGCCAGATTGGGGTTCGCCTTGAGCACTCCGCTCCCGATGATTTCCACTGGGCCGCAAACTCTCTGGTCAGCCCCGGATATTTTTCGACGATGGGCATTCCGCTCTTGCGCGGGCGCGATTTCAGCGATCAGGATCAGCCGGACGGAGTATCTGTGGCGGTGGTGAGTCAGGCATTTGTTGCGCAGTATCTTACAGGGAAGGATCCTCTCGGGCAGCGCTTCTACTGGGGTGACCGCGCTCTCTTTACGATCATCGGAGTTGCCGCTGATGTGCATATCGCCGCGCTCGATGCCGATCCTCCACCGATGGTCTATGACTCGATGTTCCAGATGGATGTCGGCGCGGGGAGCCGCACAGCTTTTCTGTTGCGCGGCAGTGAAGATCGACCGGTGAAAATTCCGGAGATCCAGAAGATTGTCTGGTCTATCGATCATGACTTGCCCCTGTATGACATGACGAGCCTTTCTTCACTCGTCGCGGAGTCACTTGCTCAGCGCAGGTTCGTGCTTCAGCTCTTGACTGCTTTTGCAGTGTGCGCCGTGATTCTGGCGGCGGTCGGTTTGTTTGGCGTGATGTCGTACCTGGTGGAACAGCGCGAACGGGAGTTCGGATTGCGCATGGCACTGGGCGCGGATCGAGTGAGTATCCTGCTCATGATCAGCCGGAAAGGCCTGCTGCTCGGATTGGCGGGCTGTCTTGCGGGCCTTTTGATGGCCGCGTTGAGCACGAGCCTGCTTCGCACAAGCCTCTACCACGTGAACCGTCTAGACGCGATCACATTTTGCAGTGTCCCTTGCGTGCTGCTGGCAGTTGCAATGCTCGCCGTTTTCGTTCCCGCCAGGCGCGCGGCATCCGCTGATCCTATCAAAGCCCTCAGATCGGAATGAACGAATCATTGACACGGAGAATGTTGAGAGGTCCAGAAATAGTGTCTCGATCGCTGGCGACGGCTCGACGCACATTCCTCACGACAAAGTGCGTTTCATTGCATACACTGATCCAACCATGGCCGTAGAGACC
>Ga0207683_10000814_pt1 | contig 28519 bp, 26 predicted proteins | sample KBSM73metaG_FD_184333 | JGI IMG/M metagenome (GOLD analysis project Ga0207683, IMG submission 184333) | Miscanthus rhizosphere microbial communities from Kellogg Biological Station, Michigan, USA - KBS M7-3 metaG (SPAdes) (version 2) | ecosystem: Host-associated > Plants > Roots > Rhizosphere >... | reverse complement strand
CGCGAGCAGGCGGTCGGCAAGCGCCTCCGGATTGATGCGCTCGACCGGGACGATCTCGACATCAACACCATGCGTCGCGCACGCCGCGGTCAGTGCTTCGGCCAGAACCTCGGTCGATCGGCCCGAATGCGCGGGAAGGAAGATGTCGAAACGTCCGCCGCTGCGCGGCGCGATGCGATGGCCGAGATCGCTCCCCGCGATTTCGCGAATGGCCTCTTCAACCCGCGCGACCGTTTTCTGATGGACGCCGCCGCGCCGGTTGATGACCCGGTCAACGGTCGCGGAGCTGACGCCCGCTTTGGCGGCAACATCGGCGACCTTGGGCCTGCGCGCGAGGATCGTCATGGACGCTCATTCGCAAGAAGTGCGTGCGAAAAATGATGGATACGCATCATTTTTCTTCTCGTGATATCATCAATACCCAAACCTCAGGATCAGCACAACATCAAATTCTGCAGTGTAGCCATCTTTTTCATTGACATAAATGATGTGTTTTTCGCAAGCTGGGAATTGTCCTTGGACATGCGGGCATCAGCGCTTCGCAACGGCCGGCGACAGCGCGATGAGAATGCTGGCATGATGGCGGCGATGCTCAAGACGATCGCGAGTGTCAGCAGAACCGGCCGAGCAAAGAGCCGGAAGCAGCCGCAGCGCGTGCTGCGCCAACAAGTGCTCAACAGGGAGGCAACGCAAAATGACAATCAGCCTGAAGACGACAATTTTGGCGCTCGCGCCGGCGATCACGCTGGCGCTCGGGGGGCTCGCGCAGCCGGCGCACGCACAGGACGGCACTATCCGCATCGGCATCACGTTGCGGATGATCGTGGAGAACGGCCTGAAGTACGGCCAGATGGCGAAGGACGAGCTCGAAGCCGTCAATGCCTCCGGCGGTATCAACGGCAAAAAGGTTGAGGTGACGCTGCTCGACGACGAATGCAAACCCGACAAGGGCATCTCGAACGTCAATCGCTTCATCCACCAGAACAAGGTCCATATCGTGATGGGATCGACCTGCAGCTCGGTTTCGCTGCCTATGGTCGACATCACCGCGAAGGAAGAAGTGCCGCATATCGTGCCGCACTCGACCAACAGCAACATCACCAGGAAAAACAGCGCGTGGGTTTTCCGCACGTCGGTGTCGGAGCGCTTCTACGCTTCGGTGCACGCCAAGTATCTCTCCGAGAACGTCGGCAAGAAAGTCGCGTACCTCTACACCAACGACGGCGCCGCGATCGGCTTCGCCAAGGACTACATGGCCTTCATGAAGAAGACCTACAGCATCGATCCGGCCTACGAAGCGCAGATGCAGGAAACGGATCTCGACTTCCGTGCGCACCTGCTCAAGATCAAGTCGCTCGGCGTCGACGTGCTCGCCATCGGCGGCCAGCTCGACGCGATCTCGCGCATCGCGCAACAGTCGATCGAGGTCGGCATTCCGTCGCGGGTACGCCGCGTGGCGGCATCCGCCGCGTCGAATGCGCCCGTGCCCGAACTCGCCGGCGACGCGGCGGTCGGCCTCACCTTCGCGGCCGCCTTCAATTGCAAGGACGACCGTCCGGTCGCGCAGGCCTTCGTCAAGCTGGTGAATGAGAAATACAAGGTCCGTTGCCCGGACCATGATTTCAGCCAGGCCTACGAAACCGCGCAACTCATCAAGCTGGCACTCACCAATGCCAAGCTGACCTTGACGGATGCATCGCTGAAGGCCGACCGCGCCGCGATCCGCGACGCGCTCGCCAATATCAAGAACTTCACCGGTCTCGCGTCGGGGCCGATCAATTTCTGCGCCGAGCCGACGCCGCAGTGCCGCGACGGAAATCGGGCCGGCATCCTTGTGGAGTATACCAAGGGCGGCAAGGACTTCGATACGCGCATCCTGGCGCGCGTGTCGTTCGATCCGGACTTCGGCCTCTGAGCCGGCGTCGTTGAACGCGCGCAGGCCGTCGCTCACACGCTGATGCGTGAGCTGCGGCTTTCGCGCCCCATCTTCCCGGCGTCTCCGGCAATGCACGCGCGGTGTCACGGCTCATGAGCGAGAAGTCTTTCTCGGCTCCGGCGGTGTCCGGCCCCGGCTCCTGGTTCGCCGGGGTGCATCCGATCGTGCCGTGGCTTGTCGCGTGCGCCATCCTGGTGCCGTTGCCCTACTTTCTGCGCAACGCCTACACCCAGTTCGTCGTCAATGTGATGGCGATCAATATCATCCTCGCCGTCGGCCTGAACATCGTCAAAGGTTTCTGCGGACAGGTCACCGTCGGCCACATCGCCCTGATGGCGATCGGCGCCTATTCGTCCGCGGTGGCTTCGACCATGCTCGGATTCCCGTTCTGGCTCGCGCTGCCGACGGCCATGCTGGTCACTGCACTTGCCGGAGCGATCGTCGGTGTTCCGGCACTTCGCCTCGAGGGCGCCTACCTCGCGCTCGCGACGCTCGGGCTGGCCGAGTCGGTCCGCATCTTCATATCCGGCACGGAGTTTCTCGGCGCCGCGGTCGGATTCGAGAACATCCCGCCGCCCTTCATCGGCGGCTGGTCGCTCGGCAATCATCGCGCCTATTACTACGTCGTGATGCCGATCGCGCTGCTCGGAATCTATTTCTCGTTCAGCATCCTGCGCTCGGACATCGGCCGCGCGTTCAAATCGATCCGCGAAGACCCGCTCGCTGCCGCGGCGAGCGGCGTGAGCGTGTCGAAGTACAAGGTGATCGCCTTCGTGATCAGCGCGCTCTACGCGGGCTGCGCCGGCAGCCTGCAGGCGCACATGGCGCCCGGTTTCCTGCATCCCAACAATTACACCATCAACGAGATGATAACGCTGCTGCTGATGGTGGTGTTCGGCGGGATCGGACACATCTGGGGCGGCGTGATCGGCGCGATCGTCGTCACGATCATCGATGACTTCACACGCGACTATTACACCTATCGCATGCTGATGTTCGGCATGGTCATCGTGCTGGTGGTGATCTTCATGCCGCGCGGCATCGGCGGCATCATCGACGACTTCTTCGTGCGGCGCCGCTTCAAGGCGATCCGCGAGGCCAGACGTGAGGCATCGCAGAAGGCCGGCGCCAATGCTGCTTGAGGTCAAGAACCTGACCAAGCGGTTTGGCGGATTCACCGCCGTCTCGAAGATCGACCTCACCGTGAAGCAGGGCGAAGTGCGCGGCATCATCGGGCCGAACGGTTCGGGCAAGAGCACGCTCTTCAACCTGATTTCCGGCGTCTACAAGCCTGAACCCGGCGCCAGCGTTCTGTTCGACGGGCAGGATATCACCGGCAAGGAGTCGCACGCGATCGCGCGGCTCGGCATCGCGCGCTCCTTCCAGATGCTGCGCATCTTCCAGGGCATGAGCGTGATCGAGAATATGCTGGTCGGACACCACGCGACGGTCCGCTACGGCATGGCCTCGGCCGTCATCGGATCGCCGGCAGTGTGGCGCGAGGAGCGCCGCATGCGCGCCGAGATGATGGAGCTGCTCGCGTTCATCGGCCTCGCGGACTATGCCGAGATGCCGGCCGGCGAACTCTCCGGCGGACAGCGGCGCCTGCTGGCGCTGGGCCGCGCGATGGCGGCGAAGCCGAAGCTCCTGATGCTCGACGAGCCCGGCGCAGGCCTGTCGCCGGCCAACGTGGACATCCTGCTCGACACCCTGCGCGCCCTGCGCAAGCGCTTCGGACTCACGGTCGTCATCATCGAACACATCCTCAAGCTGGTGATGGACACCTGCGAGATCGTCAGCGTGCTCGAACACGGCGAGAAGATCGCCGAAGGCACGCCCGACGAAATCAAGGGCAACCATCGCGTCATCGAGGCTTATCTCGGCAAGGAGATGAAGGACGAGGAAGTGCGCGCCTATATGAGGTCGGCGTGATGGCGCCGATGCTCGACATCAAGGACCTCGTCGGTGGTTACGGCAGCGTCCAGATCCTCAACGGCGCAAGCCTCAGGGTCGATCGTGGCCATATCGTCGCGCTGCTCGGCGGCAACGGCACCGGCAAGTCGACGCTGCTCAAGGCGACGTCCGGCCTGCTCAAGCCATGGAGCGGCTCGATCGCCTTCGATGGCGAGCGGATCGACGGCATGCGGCCGGACGCGATCGTGCGCCGCGGACTCGTGCAGGTCACACAAGGCAAGGAAGCGTTCCCCGGCATGACAGTGGAGGAGAACCTCCGGCTTGGCGCCTATGTGGTGCGCGACCGCGCAAAGACCGCGCAGGCGCTCGAGCGCGTCTACTCGTATTTCCCGATCCTCAAGGAAAAGCGCAACCAGCTTTCCGGAACGCTGTCCGGCGGTCAGCTCCAGATGGTCTGCATCGGGCGCGGCCTGATGTCGTCGCCGAAGATGATCATGCTCGACGAGCCCAGCGCCGCACTCGCGCCGCAGATCGTGATGGATATCTTCCGCACCATCCATCGTATCACGCGCGACGGCATGACGGTGCTGATGGTCGAACAGAATGTACGCATGGCGCTGCTGCTGGCGACCTACGGCTATGTCATCAAGGACGGCGTCATCCACATCGAGGGATCGGCCGAGAAGATGATCCACGACGACAATGTTCGCCTTTCCTACCTTGGCGGCACGGTCGCGAACCGCGAAGCGCAACTGTGAGCGAGAACGGGAGGCTGATGTGGACTTCTTCATCGACCTCGTGATCATCGGCCTCTCGGTCGGGATGGTCTATGCGCTGGTCGCGCTCGGCATTTCGCTGATCTTCTCCGGCCTCGATATCATCCATTTCGCGCATGGCGAGATCTACATGCTCGGGGCCTTCATCGGCCTCATGCTGTTCCAGAAACTCGGCCTTCCCTACATCCCGACGCTGATGCTTGCTGTGATCATCACGGGCTTCGTCGGCGTGATCATCGAGCGCGTGTTCTATCGCCGCCTCACCAGCGCCGGCGGCGGCTACACGGTTGCCGGCATGGGCATGGTGATCGTCGGCTTCGGCATGTCGATCGTGCTGCAGAACGTCGCGTTCCTGATCTGGGGCCCGAAGCCGCTGCCGTTCCCGGTGCCGTTCGGCCGGCCGATCGAGATCGGCAATCTCACGTTGCCGATGTCCTATGTGTGGATCGTCGTGACGGCGTTGGCGCTGATGATCATCCTCAACCTCGTTCTGCGCAAGACGATGATCGGGCTCGCGATCCGCGCAGTCGCGCACAATAAGGACATCGCATACCTGAGCGGGGTCAACGTGCCGCTCATGATCTCGGTGATCTTCGGCACCGCCTGTGCGCTCGGCGCCGCGGCCGGCGTACTGATCGCGCCGATCAACTACGTGCAAGTACAGATGGGCATCGGCATCCTGATCAAGGCCTTCGCGGCGGCCGTGGTCGGCGGGTTCGGCAGTCTGCCCGGCGCGGTACTCGGCGGGCTTCTGGTCGGCGTCGTCGAGAGCCTCGGGGCGGGATTTATCTCCGGCACCTACAAGGACATCTACGCCTTCATCCTGCTGATCGTCGTGATGATGGTGAAGCCGTCCGGCATCCTCGGCGTCGAGGCGAAGGTCAAGGCATAGCGAGCGAACGCATGCGCACAGGGATTGCCGCGGTGCGGCGGCAACCTGCCGCCACTCGTGCAGTCGGAGCGGCGTTCTTGCGCCGCCGCACGGGGCTACCAACCAGCCCGGAATACGCCTACCGTGCATGAGTTCGGGTTGATCCGTTGAACCCAAACCAAATCATTCGGGAGGCGGCCATGGCGGGCATCAATCGTCGCAGGTTTCTCCAATCGTCCGGCGGCCTCGCCGGCATTCTGGCGAGCGGCCGGGCGCCGGCCTTCGCGCAGACCACGACGCTGCATTGGCTGCGACTGGGCGATTTCGTTCCCGCCTCCGACACTCTGCTGCGCCGCGAACTGTTGCCCGAGGCTGAAAAAGCGCTCGGGTTCAAGATCACGCTGGAAACCATCAACGGCAACGAGTTGCAGGCGCGCATCGCCTCGTCGATCCAGTCCGGCAGCGGCGCCGACGTTATCCATGCGATGCACAACTGGCCGCAGCTCTATGCCGAGAGCCTTGTGGACGTCAGCGACGTCGCCGAGGAGATCGCCAAGGAGCAGGGCGGCTTCTACGACATCTTCCCCGCGATCGCGAAAGGCGAGAAAGGCTGGCTCGGGGTGCCGTGGGCCGCGCTCGGCATTCTGCTGTGCTACCGCAAGTCCTGGTTCGACGAGATCGGCGTCAGCAAATTCCCCGACACCTGGGAAGGCTACCGCGCCGCCGGCAAGCTGCTCAAAGCGAAAGGCCGCCCGATCGGGCAGACGCTTGGGCACGCCTACAACGACGCGCCCGCGTTCACCTACCCGTATTTCTGGTCGTTCGGCGGCAAGGAGCTCGAGACCGACGGCAAGACCGTCGCGCTCAACAGCAAAGAGACTTTGGAGTCCGTCAAGTTCATGGCCGGCTTCTGGAAGGATGCGCACGACGAGGGCGGGTTAGCCTGGGACGACAGCAACAACAACCGCGCATTCCTCAGCGGCACGATCTGCTCGACCAGCAACGCGGCGTCGATCTACATTGAGGCGCTGCGCAAACCCGACCAGTATCGCACCGAAAAAGGCACGCCGCTCAAGGACGACATCCTGCACGCGCCCTATCCGAAGGGCCCCGGGGGCGCTGCGCCCCTGCATCCGCCGCAGACCCACATGCTGATGGGTTATTCGAAGAACCAGAAGGCCGCCAAGGATTTCCTGCGCTGGGCGAGTTCGCGCAAGGTTTTCGAGAAATGGTTCATGTCGCAAAAGGGCTTTTCGATCCCGGCGGCGCGCGAATGGTCGAAGCATGCGCTGTGGAACGAGGATCCCATCATGGCGCCGTTCCGCGACGTGATCCTGACCGCGCGCGCCCCCGGATGGCCGGGGCCGTCGAGCCGCAAGGCGGCCGAGGTCGTCTCCAAATACATCATCACCGACATGTACGCGAAGGCGGTGCAGGGCATGCCGGCCGAGGAAGCGGTAAAGTGGGCGCACGCCGAGCTGGTGAAGGTCTACGGGTAATTTCGTGGAGACCGGGACACCGGCGCAAGGGTTGCCTCTGGTGTTCACACCGGACCGACTGTCGCGCGATGCCGCCTTCATGCGCGCATGAATCTGTGGGAGCTGACAGCCGCCGAACTCGCCGCGGGTTACGCCAGCCGCGCGTTCTCGCCGCGCGATGCGCTTGAGTCCGTGCTGACGCGGATCGAGGCCGTCAATCCGAAGCTCAACGCGATCGTGACCTTCGACATCGCAGGCGCGCGCGCCGCGGCGGATACCAGCACCGCGCGCTGGCGCGACGGCCAGGCGCGTCGCGTCTTCGACGGCGTGCCGCTGACGGTCAAGGACAACATCCCGGTGCGCGGCATGCGCGCGACCTGGGGCAGCCGCATCTACGCCGACTGGGTGCCGGACAAGGACGAGTTGCCGATCGCGAAGCTGCGTGACGGCGGCGCGGTGATCCTCGGCAAGACGAATTGTCCCGAGTTCACGCTGCAGGGCTACACCGACAATCTCGTCTTCGGCGTCACGCGCAATCCGTGGGACCTCGCGCTGACGCCGGGCGGCTCGAGCGGCGGCGCGGTCGCGGCGGTCGCGGCCGGCTTCGGTCCGGTCGCGGTCGGTACCGATGGCGGCGGATCGATCCGCCGTCCGGCGGCGCACACCGGCTTGGTCGGGTTCAAGCCGTCGCGCGATGCCGTGGCGCGCAGCGACGGGTTTCCCATGATCCTGCTCGACTGCGAGGTGATCGGACCGATCGCCCGCACGGTCGCCGACGCGCGTGCGCTGTTTCATGCGCTCGCGGGGCTTCCAGTGCCCCCCTCTCCTGCTCTACGGCCGTTGCGCATTCTTTACGTCAGGCAGTTCGGCGGCTCGCCGGTCGACGCGCAGATCGCCGCCAGCGTCGACCAGGCAGCAAAGCATCTCGCCGCGCTCGCCCACATCATCGAAGAGGCAACTGCGCCGTTCGATATCGACGCGCTCAATCGCGCCTGGCCGGTCATCAGCCAGGTCGGCCTTGCGTGGCTGCTGAAGGGTCATGCTCAGCGGCTGGACGAGATTTCGCCGCCGATGCAGGACATGGCGCGCGCGGGTCATGCGCTGTCGGCGACGGATTATTATGCGGCCGTCGAGGTCATCCTCGCACTCAGACAACGCCTCGCGGAATTCTTTGTCCGCACCGATCTGATCCTCACTCCGACGATCGCAGCGCTCTCCTGGCCGGCCGCCGAACCGTTCCCGCCGACGATCGCGGGACAATCGGTCGGCCCGCGCGGACACGCCGTCTTCACGGCGTTCGCCAACATGGCCGGTTGCCCGGCGATCAGCATCCCGTGCGCGCCGTCGAAAACCGGACTGCCGATCGGTTTTCATCTGGTCGGCCGCGTGGGCCACGACGACATGATCCTGGCGGCAGCCGCGCAGTACGAGGCGCTCCATGCCGATTCTCGAATGCCTTTCCCGCCGCTCTAGATTGTATCGGCCGTCACACCGATCGGGCGGCGGTCGAAGGGCTGATCGCACCGAGCGGCCCGGTCACTAGGCTCCTGTTGACGGACAATCGCTGCGCCGCCTAGCGTAGCGGCGAAACGAGACGCTGCGGGCTGACACCCGCGAAAAGTCTCGATCCATGGAGGAAGACGCGATGTTCAGATTCGTGGCGATCCTTGTGGCCGCGGCATTTGTTGCCGCCGGCTCGGCTCAAGCCCAGCCGACAAAAGAACTGACGCTCTGGACGCACTGGGCGGCCGAGCAGATCAAGCGTCAGTACGTCGAAGAGGCGATCGCCGATTTCGAGAAGAAGAATCCCGGGATCAAGATCAAGGCCTCCTGGTATGAGAAGAACGCGCTCTACGCCGCGCTGAAGACCGCGCTGCGTGCCGGACAGGCGCCGGACATCTTCTACGCCGAGCCCGATCAGGCCGAGTATTACGAGAACAGCTTCCTGCTCGACCTCTCGAGCCTGAACTGGGCCAACATCGAGCCTTGGGCGAAGCAGGCCTGGAGCTACAAGGGCAAGCCGTATGGGCTGCCGCTGGAAGCGTGGACGGTCGAGCTTTACTACAACAAGAAGCTCATGAGCGATCTCGGCATCAATGTTCCGCAGAACTTGCAGCTCTCCGGCGACGCCTTCCTCGACATGGTGAAGAAGGCGAAGGCCAAGGGCATCGTGCCGATGTCGCTCGGTAGCGGCGACCGGCCGTTCACCGGCGCGCACCTGACCCACGAGGCACTGCTGCAAAAGCTCGGGCTCGACGATTACGGCAAGCTGCTCACCGGCAAGCTGCAATGGACCGACCCGCGCGTCGTCGACACGCTCAAATGGGTTCGCAGCCTGGTCGATGCCGGGCTGCTGCCGACGACGTTCACGTCGCTCAAGCTCGGCGAGGCGCACATCTACTTCCACACCAAGCCGGGCGCCCTCACCTTCCTCAATGGCAGCTGGTACACCAGCCGTGCGTTCAACGCGCCGGACCAGGGCGGCCAGCCGGTCGGCTTCCCGCTCGGGATCATGAAATTCCCGGCGGTGCCGGGCGCCGCGTGTGCGGAGTGCCGCAGCATCGCGGTCGGCGGCTCCTACGTCATCAATGCCGAGACCAAGCACGCCAAGGAAGCCGTCGCGTTCCTCAATACCTTCGCGACGCCGGAGATGGGCAACAAGTGGCTCGACCGCGTCATGGTGCAGACCGGCATCAAGAGCGATTCGTCGAAGATCAGCGGGCCGAACGCCGAGTACTTCAAGATGCTCGAAGCGAGCAATCGCGGCGCGAAGTACTATTTCGGCATTCCGATCCAGGTGATGCAGGGCAAGCCGAAGGAAGTGTTCACACAGGTCATCAACATGGCGTTCCCGGCGGGCACGATCGATGTCGATGGCGTCGTGAAGCAGATGGGCACGGCCTACTGACCGATATCTGAAAGCTGAAGTCCGGCGATCCCGCTCCGAACGGGCGGGATCGTCCTTCGTTGGGGCTGCGGGTCCATGGCGTCAAACACGTCTTCGATGCGCGATGACGGCCTGCGCCGGCCGTGGGGCGCGATCGTGGCGTTCCTGCTGCCGGCGCTGACGATCTACGTGGCGTTCACCGCCTACCCGGTGGTGCGCACGCTGTGGAACAGCGCGCACAAGGTGCTGCCACGGCGCGAAGTCTTCGTCGGCCTGGAAAATTATGCCGCGCTCGCACAGGACGAGATCTTCTGGCGATCGGTGCGCAATACCATCACCTGGGCGTCGATCTCGCCGCTCGCCGAAGTCTCGGTGGCACTGATCCTCGCACTCGCGCTCTACGCCAAGGTGCCCGGCGCGCGCTTCTTTCGCATCGCCTGGTTCACGCCGGTGCTGATGTCCTACATCGTCGTCGGCATCCTGTGGGTCTGGATCTACAATTTCGACTGGGGCCCGGTGAACGCCGCGCTGCGCGCCATCGGGCTCGGCGGATTGGCGAAAGCCTGGCTCGGCAATCCCAACACGGCGCTGCCGTCGCTGATCGTCGTCACCACCTGGATGTGGATCGGCTTCAACATGGTGGTGCTGCTCGCGGCGCTGCATTCGCTGCCGAGGGAGGTCATCGAAGCAGCCGAACTCGACAACTGCGGCTGGGGGCAGAAGCTCGTCTACGTCATCCTGCCGCTGATCTGGCCGACGGTGCTCAATCTCATCGTCCTGTCGTTCATCGGCAAGATGAAAATCTTCGACCTGGTCTGGATCACCACCAAAGGCGGTCCGCTGTGGTCGACCGAAACGGTCTCGACTTATGTCTACAAGCGCGCCTTCGAGTGGTCGACGTTCGATCTCGGCTACCCGTCGACCATCGCGGCGATCTGGTTCGTCATCGTGCTCGCGATCGTGCTGACGTTGACCCTGGCGCTGCGCCAGCGCAGCAAGCTCGAATATTGAGCGCCATGACAAAGCCGCTCAAGCATTCCCTCCTCATCATCCTGCTGGCCGGATACACGGCGTTCGCGGCCGGACCGTTCGTGTGGGTCGCGATCATGTCGCTGCGCACGACCAGCGAGATCATGGCGGATCATTTCGCGCTGCCGACGATCCTGCACTGGGAGAAATTTCCGATCGCCTGGTTCAATTCGAACTACAACGTCTATTTCAAGAATTCCGCGATGATCGTGCTTGCCGCCGTCGCAATCCTCACGATCGTCGGCGCGATGGCGGCGCACTGCCTTGCGCGCTATCGTTTCAGGCTCAATCGCGTGATCTACTTCGTTCTGTTCTCGACCATCATCTTCCCGCCGCAGATTACGATCATCTCGCTGTTCCAGATTCTCGTCCAATACGGGCTTTACGATACGCGGGTCGGCCTCACGCTGGTCTATGTGGCGATCCAGCTGCCGCTCACGATCTACATCCTGGAAAGCTTTTTCGCGCGCATCCCAAACGACCTGTTCGATGCCGCGCGCATCGACGGCTATTCGGAGTGGGAGATCTTCTGGCGCGTCAGCTTCCCGATCGCGCTTCCGGCGATCGCCACGACGATGATCCTCAATTTCATCCTGCTGTGGAACGAGTTCCTCTATGCCGTGGTTCTGATCACCGACGACGCCAATCGCACGCTGCCGCTCGGCATCCAGCGTTTCATGGGCGACCAGCTCGAGGACGTCGGCATGATCGCGACCGGCCTGATGATCGCGATCGTGCCGGTGATCATCGTCTATGCGTTCTTCTCGGAAAAACTGATCCAGGGCATGACGGCCGGAGCGGTCAAGTGAGTGCAGCATGGCGGTCGTGACGCTCGACAGGCTGACGAAGATCTACGAGCGCGGGCATGCGCCAGCGGCCGATTCCGTCAACCTCGAGATCCGGCATGGCGAGTTCATGGTGCTGCTCGGCCCCTCCGGCTGCGGCAAGACCACGACCTTGCGCATGATTGCCGGGCTGGAGTCGATCTCGTCCGGAACGCTGTCGATCGACGACCGCATCGTGAATGGCATCCCGGCCAAGGAACGCGATATCGCGATGGTGTTTCAGTCCTACGCGCTCTATCCGCATATGAGCGTCAAGGAGAATCTTGCGTTTGGGCTGCGCCGGCGCGCCGTGCCGCGCGACGAGATCGAGCGCCGCGTCGCCGGAGTCGCCGCCACGCTCGGGCTGACGCCGCTGCTCGATCGCAAGCCGCACGCGCTGTCCGGCGGGCAACGGCAGCGCGTGGCGCTGGGGCGCGCGATCGTGCGCGATCCGAAGGTGTTCCTGTTCGACGAGCCGCTCTCCAATCTCGACGCCGCGCTGCGCGTTTCCACGCGCGGCGAGATCTCCGCGCTGCATCGCCGCCTTGGCGCGACGATGATCTACGTCACGCACGACCAGGTCGAGGCGATGACCATGGGCTCACGCATCTGCATCATGAACGGCGGCAAAGTAGTGCAGGTCGGCGAACCGCTCGAAGTGTACCGCCATCCGGCGAATATCTTCGTGGCGAGCTTTCTCGGCAATCCGCCGATGAACCTGATGCCGGCGGTCGTCTCGGACGACCCCGGCGGCCGCGCGCTTCGCATCGGCGCGTGGTCGTTCGCCGTCCCGGCCGAGCGCATGCCCCCGCTGCCGCCCAATACCAATGTTATCTTCGGCATCCGGCCGGAGAAGATTTCGGTTGCGCAAGCGGGAGGCACGCACATCGAGGCGGAGATCGTGCAGGTCGAACCGCTCGGTGCTGAAACCATCTTTGCGTCACGCATCGCGGGAGTCGAGAAGCCGGTCTTTGCCCGCGTCGGTCCCGACGTCGCGGTGAAGGTCGGAGAGCGGCGTCGGCTGGGCGTCGATCTCGCCGCGGCCCACGTCTTCGATGCGGACGGAAAGGCCCTGCACCCCTGAGCCACAACGGAGAGCAACATGGCCTAGCCTGGACCAGGGAGAAACTGAATGCGAAAACGCATTGCCGTCGCCGGGGCAGGCGCGGTCGGCGGATATCTCGGCGGTCATCCGCACCGAGATCGGCGAGTTGAACGGACTAATCGTGCAGAAAGCCAAGGACGCAGGCTGCCCGGCGCCGACACACGAGCGGATTGTCGATATATCGTGCGTCGTGTCGAGCGCTGCGCGGTCACGCCACGGCCGGAGCTGCTATTCGATGCATGACACCGGCTTGGACAGAAAACAGCAAAGGATTTGACCATGCCCGAGTTCCGTCGCGCCGGGAAACCGACGCTGCACTATGCGCTCGACGACTACACCGACCCTTGGCGCGATGCGCCGCACCTCATCTTGCAGCACGGTTACGGCCGCTCGGGACGGTTCTGGTACAGCTGGGTGCCGTACTTGAGTCGATTCTACAAAGTCGTGCGGCCGGATCTGCGCGGGCTCGGCCAGTCGGGAATTCCCGACGACCTCGAAACCGGACTCAATGTCGAAGCCTACATCGACGATCTCCTTGCGATCATCGATGCGCTCGGAGGCGGGCCGATCCACTATTGCGGCGAGTCGCTCGGCGGCATCCTCGGCATGGTGCTGGCGGCGCAGCATCCGCAGCGGCTGCGCACGCTGAGCCTCGTCGCGGCGCCGCTGCTGATCAACCAGGATACGCAGCGGGCGTTCGCCTTCGATCACCCGACATGGCAGGACGCGCTGCGAACGATGGGCTCGCGGAAATGGGCGGAAGCCGCAAACTCGGCGACGCGGTTTCCCGACGGGACCGACCCCGGCCTGCTCGCGTGGTATGCAGACGAAATGGGCAAGTCACCGGTGGAGGTGCTGATCCGGATGTCACGCATCGCATCGAGCGTGGACGCCACGCCCTACATCGACCGCATCAAAACCCCGACGCTCGGCCTCTATCCGGAACACGCGCCGGTGACGATCCAGTCGCAGGAGCAGACGCTGAAAGAGCGGATTGCCTCGCTCAAGATCGTCCACGTTCCCTCGCGCCACCACACGATCCAGAACCTGATGCCGGCGACACTCGCGAAAGCTGTTCTCCATTTTGCCGCTCAGCACGACGGCGTTGCCTGCCGCGAGCCATAGCCAACCCGGAGAAGAATGATGAACCGTGCTTCCCGCTTGCTGCTTGCGCTCGCTGTCGTCGCGGCGTTCGTCGCGCCGACGTCGGGCTTCGCGCAAAGTTATCCGAACCGGCCGGTCCGCCTGGTCGTGCCGTTTCCCGCGGGCGGCCCCGCGGATGCGCTGGGCCGCGTGCTTGCCGACCAGCTGAACAAGACGTGGGGCCAGCCGGTGATCATCGAAAACCGTGGCGGCGCCGGCGGCAATCTCGGCGCCGAGGTGGTCGCACGCGCGGCACCGGACGGCTATACGCTGCTGCTCAATGCGTCGAGCCACGTCATCAATGCGAGCCTGTACGACAAGCTGCCCTACGATCCGATCAAGGACTTCACGCCGGTCTCGGAAGTCGCGTCGTACATGTTGGTGCTGGTGGTGCACCCGTCCGTTTCCGCGACGTCGGTGAAGGACTTCGTCGCCTTCGCCAAAGCCAAGCCGGATGGATTGTCGGTCGCGAACGCCGGAATAGGCACCCCGACGCATCTCGCGGCGGTGCTGTTTGCGCAGGCCGCCGGCGTCAACCTGATCCATGTGCCTTATCGCGGCGCGGCACCGGCGAGCACCGATCTGATCGCGGGCCAGGTGCCGGCGATGTTCAACAACCCCGTCAACGCCGTGCCGCAGGTCAGGGCGAACACGCTGCGCGCGCTGGCCGCGACGGGATCGAAGCGTCTGTCCCTGCTGCCGGACCTTCCGACGATCGCCGAGTCCGGCTACCCGGGATTCGAGACCAGGACCTGGTATGGCCTGTTCGGTCCGGCGGGCCTGCCGGCCGACATCGTGCGCAAGCTGCATGCGGATGTGGAACGGGCGCTGCGCATTCCGGAGATCGCGAATAATCTCGTCGCGCAAGGGTGGGACATCACGGCGAGCCCGCCCGAACAGTTTTCCGTCGTGCTGCAATCGGAATTCGAGCGCTGGTCCGCCGTCGTGAAGCGCGCCGGCATCAAGGCGAATTGAAATGGATCTCCTCATCAAAGGCAGGCGGGCTCTCGTCACGGGCGCAAGCCTCGGCATCGGACGCGCCGTCGCGGACGAACTGGCGCGCGAGGGCTGCGACGTCGCGATGGTGGCGCGCACCGAAGACACGCTGCGGCAGGCCGCGGACGATATCGCGCGCGCCAGCGGCCGGCGCGTGGTCGCGGTGCCAGCCGATGCGTCCGTGCCGGAAGCGGTCGTCAGTGCGGTCGAGCAGGCCACGCAGGCGCTGGGTGGACCGATCGACATCCTGGTGAACAACGCGGGATCGACGCCGGAGGACGGCATCGACCGCCTCGACTTTGCCAAATGGCAGTACTCGGTCGCGCTGAAGCAATTCGGCTACGCGCGATTTGCCCAGCTCGTGCTGCCGGCCATGCGCGCGCAGAAGTGGGGACGGATCGTCAACGTCATCGGACGGTCCGGGCACCAGCCGCGCCCGGTGTATCTCGCCGGCGGGTCGGTCAATGCGGGGCTGCTCAGCTTCACCAAGGGGCTCGCGGAGGACTGCGCCAAGGACAATGTGCTGGTGACCGGCGTCAATCCGGGCCCGATCGATACCCCGCGCTGGCAAAGCCTGCGCGAGGCGGCGGTGCGGACGCGCGGCGTGACGGCCGAGCAATACGACGGCCGCGCCATTGCAGGCGTCCCGCTAGGCCGCATCGGGACATCCGAGGAGGTGGCGGCCGTGGTCCTTTTCCTCTGTTCCGAGCGCGCCAGTTTCGTGACCGGCGAGATCATCAACATCGATGGCGGCGGCACGCGCTGCATATAAGGTGGCGAGGCGCGAGCCGATGACATGATCGAGGAGGGCGCCGATGATGGATCCTGTCCGACGCACCATACTGACAACGGGCGCCGCCGCGACCGCAATGGCGGCTGCGCCGAACGTGTTTGCCCAGACCGGAGGAGCCGCCATGTCGTTCTATGAAAAAGGCGCCGTCCGCATCGCCTATCAGGAGACCGGGTCCGGCTTTCCGTTGCTGCTGATCGCGGGCGGAGGATTGAACTCGTCGATCTCCAATCTCACCGGCAACTCGCCCTTCAACCCGATCGCGGAGTTCAAGCGCGAGTACCGCTGCATCGCCTCGGACCTGCGCAACGCCGCCGGCGGCCAGTCCACCGGCCCACTCGAGATCGACCGGCCGTGGGATGCCTACTGCGACGACCAGATCGGCCTGATGGATCACCTCGGCATCGGCAAGTTCATGGTGCTGGGCTTCTGCATCGGCGGCCCCTTCATCTGGAACCTGCTCAAGCGCGCGCCTGACCGGATCGCCGCGGCCGTGCTGGCGCAGCCCAGCGGATCGCGCCCCGAGATGCGCGACCTGTTCTACGACAACAACATGAAGGGCTGGGGTCCCGAACTGGTCAAGCGACGGCCCGACATCACGATGGAGACGGTCGATAAATTCCTGACCAAAATGTACCGCACCAATCCCGACTTCGTTTTCACCGTGACGCGCGATTTCGTGCGCAATTGCCAGACGCCGGTGCTGATCCTTCCCGATGATATCCCGGCGCACCCATACGCGGTCGCCATGGAGGCCGCGATGCTCGCGCCGAAGGCCGAAGTGAGCATGTTCCCGTGGAAGGAGCCGAAGGAGCGAATCCCACTGGCGGTGCGCCAGATCCGCTCGTTCCTGCGGGCGCATCAATCTGCTTCTGCCTAGATGACGGCTGCGGTTACGATGGCGTCGGACGTGCGTGCCATGCCGCGAGGACTGCGCTCTCTTCATCGGCGCTGAGACCGGTGACCGGACCACCGCGCCCTCGCATCCAGGACAACGTATCGCGCGCGGTTTCCGAAAGCGGGCGCACCCTCAGGCCGGCATCGCGCGCCGGCGTCGTGTCGCGCGTCGCGAAACCCGCATAGTCCGGTAGCGGGAGCCACAGCGGCAGCGAACGCGGGCCGGCCCAGCGTCTCACATCGTGGCTCTCCAGAAACCCGCGGTCGGTCCAGGTGAATGTACAGCGCGAGCCCACCGCACTGGCGCACTCTGCCAGGAATTCGCCGCGCGTGAATGACGGCCCGATGCCGTCAAAGCAGCCGGTGAGACGGGTTTGCGCGGCGTACACGATCCATTGGGCGAGATCGCGTACGTCGATGAGCTGCATCGCGTCGTCCGGCGCCCCCGGCACCAGCACCTCGCCACCCCGATCAAGCCGCGCGGGCCAGTAGGTGAACCGGCCCGTCGGGTCCTCCGGCCCCGCGATGAGCCCGGCCCGGCAGATGAAGGCATTCTCGCCGACCGCCTGCTCGCATGCGACCTTGGCGGCGCCGTAGATCTCTTCGGTGCTGTGCTCGATCTCAGATCCCGTGGGCGGGCGCAGCGGAGCCGTGTCCGCCCGCTGCCCGGCCGTGCGGTTGTCCGCATACACGCTCACAGTCGACACGAAGGTCCAATGCGCCGCGCGTGGCTTGAGCGCGGCGACCGCGCGGCGCACCTGGCCGGGATGGCGCGACACATCGACGACAGCATCGAACTGTTCGCCGGCGAGCGGCGCGAGGCCGTCCGGTTCATCACGGTCCATGCGGATCAAGCGGGCTCCTTCCGGAACCTCGCCTGCGAGACCACGCGCGGCGCACGTCACGTCATGGCCCGCCATAAGCGCTTGGGCCGCAATGGCGCGCCCGAGAAACCGTGTGCCGCCGAGGATCAACAGACGCATGCGTGCACGCTCCGGCCAGTCTGTTCGAGCACTGTGGGCAGCGTACGCGCGACAGGTTCGGCGGTGAAGCGCCTTGACTTGCGCGCTTGCGCCCTGAGGATGCGCCCCCGAACGCCGCAGGACGGAAGCGCATGGCAACAGAGAACGGCGAGGCAATCATTGCGCGGAATGCGAGCAAGATGTTCCTCGACGGCGCCGTGGTGGCGTTCCGCGCGCTCGATCTCGTGGTGCGCGAAAAGGAAATCCTTTGCATCGTCGGCCCGAGCGGCTGCGGCAAGACCACGTTCCTGCGCTGCATCGCGGGCCTGACCGACATCACCGGCGGCGCGCTGACCGTCGGCGGCACTCCGGTGACCGGGCCGCCGCAAGGCGTCGCGATGGTGTTCCAGCATTTCGGCCTGTTGCCCTGGAAGACCGTCTACGACAACGCCGCGTTCGGGCTGGCGATGGCGCATGCGCCGGCCGCGCACATCCGGGAACGCGTCGGACACTATCTCGACCTGGTCGGACTGAAAGGCTTCGAGCGGCATTATCCGTATCAGCTTTCGGGAGGGATGCAGCAGCGCGTCGGCCTGGTGCGCGCGCTCGCGATCGATCCGGACATCCTGCTGATGGACGAACCGTTCGCCGCGCTCGATGCACAGACCCGCGAGGTGCTGCAGGAGGAGCTACTGCGCATCATGCAGGACGAACGCAAGACGATGGTGTTCATCACGCATTCGATCGACGAGGCGATCCTGCTCGGCGACCGCATCGCGGTGATGACCGCCCGGCCCGGCCGCATCCATGAAATCCTCGACGTGCCGCTGTCGCGTCCGCGCGACGGCAATGCGCTGCGCGCCGATCCGCGTTTTGCCGAGCTGCGTGCGCATATCTGGAACGAGTTGCGCGCGCCGGCCGAGGCCGCGTGATGGCGGAAGCCGCCACACGCGACGACGCCGGACTCGAGCGCGCCCAGGCGCGCCACAACGCGACCGCGCGCAAACGCCGCCGCGCCTGGCAGATGCTGGGCATCCGGATCGCATCCGTCGTCGTGGTATTGGCGCTGTGGCAATATGTCGGCTCGGGCATCGATCCCGTGCTGTTCACGACACCGAGCGCGGTCGCGCGCGCCGCCTACGGCATGCTGCGCTCCGGCGAGCTGTGGACCTATCTGTGGCCGAGCCTGGTCATTTTCGCGGTCGGGCTCACCATCGCGGCGATCGTCGGCGTCGCGGTCGGGCTGCTGCTGGCGCGCTTCTGGGTGATCGACGTCGCGTTCGGCGTCTACATCACGTTTCTCTATTCCATCCCCGCCGTCGCGCTGGTGCCGCTGATCGTGCTGTGGGCCGGATTCGAATCGACCGCGAAGATCATCGTGCTGTTTCTCTTCGCGTTCTTCCCGATGGCGATCAACACCTATCAGGGCGTAAAGAACGTCGATCCGCGCCTCATCGAGGTCGGCCGCGCGTTCCGCTGCTCGGAGCGCCAGCTCTGGGCCAATATCGTGCTGCCGGGTGCGCTGCCGTTCATCGTCACCGGCCTGCGGCTTGCGGTCGGCCGCGGCCTGATCGGCATGGTGCTGGCGGATCAATACACCGCGATCTCCGGCATCGGCTATCTGATCGTGCGCACCGCCGCGACCTATCAGGTCGACAAGATGTTCGTGCCGATCGTCACGCTCGGCATTCTGGGCATTACGCTGACTGCGCTGCTGCGCGTGCTCGAACGCCGCGTCGCGCCCTGGACCCTGGCGGCCGAGCAGGATTGATCGGAAAGCCACCGCCGCTATGCTGGCGCGGGGCACAAGAAGACGACGGAGGAAAACAATGCGCTGGTTCGTGGCTGCGGCGATCGCGCTCGCCTCCCTCGTCTCGTCCGCCTCGGCGCAAAATTGCCCCGCGATGCGCAAGATCAATGTCGGCGTCGCGGTCGCGCCGCCGAACGTGGTGCACACTGCGCCCTATGTGGCGAAGGCGCTCGGGCTGTTCGCCAAGCACTGCGTCGAGGCGAACATCATCCAGTTCGACGGCGGCGCGGCCGGCACGTCGGTCACGGCGGTGGCGCAGGGGAGCGCGATCTCGAACCTGCCGGACGTCGCGATCGCACGCGGGCTCAAGGGCAAGCAGATCTGGGGCCTCGGGCCGCGCCTGCCGCAAGCCTACGTCGTGCCCGCCGAGGTGAAGACCGCCGCGGACCTCAAGGGCAAGCGCCTCTCCGCGGCGGGCGGGGTCGGCGGCTTCAACTGGCTGATGGGACGCGAGATCCTGCGCACCGCGAACCTGACGCAGGACGACGCGCAGTTCATCTCGCAGGGCACCGCCGGACGGCTGCCCGGATTCCTCGCCGGCCAGATCGAGGGCGTCGCGCTGCATCCGGAGGACGTGTTCCTGGTGCAGCAGAAGAAGCCCGGCGCACGCATTTTGACCATGCTGTCCGACCTGCTGCCGAACTACGCGTTCAATCACTACGGCGCATCGGACGCCATGATCGCGAAGGACCGCGCGCTTCTCATCGACACCATTGCGGCGATGATCGAGGCGAACCGCGCGATCTATCGCGACAAGGACAAGGTATTGCCGATCATCGTCGAGGCGACGCAGAAGCCGAAGGACGCGGTCGAATACGCGATCGAGGTGTTGACCAGGAACTGCATCCTGTCGGTCAACGAGGGCTTCGTGCGCGCGCGCACCGAATGGACGCACCAGAACAACGTCAACACCGGCGACCTCGAGCCTGAGAAGAAGCTCGCCTTCGAGCAGATCGCCGACCTCAAGCTCGCAAGCGACGCGGTCGAAAAGGCCGGCGGGCGGCAGACCATCGGCAATTGCAAGGATTGAAAATAATGAATGCCCCTGCCCGGTCGAAGCCGCTGCCCTGGGACGAACTGAAATCCCGGCTCGATGAAAACCAGCCGTTCAACATGATGCGCAACACGCCGTATTACCGCGACGCGGTGTACGAGCAGTTTTCGCAGCACGAATACGCGCGACGCTACGCCGCGATCCGCGCCAAGATGCGCGCGGCGCGGCTCGACTGCGTCATCGTTCCGGGCGGACCCAGCCACTGGAGCTTCGGCGGCGGCATGCTGTGGCTCACCGGGCATTGGGAGTGGCACGCGCTGTGCTGCTACGTCGTCGTCCCGCTCGAAGGCGATCCGACCTTGATCTATTCGATGGGCGGCACGCATGCCGAGGCAGTGCGGCGCATCACGTCCGCGGCGCTCTCGGACGTGCGCGGCAGCCGCGGCGGGCGCTATGCCGACGTGATGGTGGACCGCATCCGCGAACTGAAACTGGAGCGCGGGCGTATCGGCCTGCTCGAGATCGATCCACGGCACAAGGACTATCTGCCGGTCAACCAGTTCAACGTGTTGCGCGAGAATTTGCCCGATGCCGAGTTCGTCTTCACCGAAGGCTGGATGCACGAGCTGCTGTCGGTGCACAGCAATGAAGAACTCGACTGCATCCGCAAGGCCGGGAAGCTGTGCGAGGACGCCATGAATGCGATGGTTGAGCGCGCGCGACCCGGCGTGACGGAGTATCAGCTGCGGGCCGCAGCCGGCGCCGCGATCCTGGAAGGCGGCGGCGACATCGATTTTCTCATCATCGGCTCCACCCCGATGGCAAACCCCGCGCAAGTCTTCGGCAATCCGCGTCCCTCTTCGCGCGTGCTGCAGAAAGGCGACATCATCAACATGGAGCTCGCCGCCGGCTATCGCGGCTACACGGCGCAGATCGGCTCGCCGATCTGCCTCGGTCCGCCGACCGACATGGTCAAGCGCTTCTGGGACGAGATCGCGCTGCCGGGCTTCGAGAAAATGGCGGCCGAGATCAGACCGGGCAATCCGCTGGAAGCGATCCGCACTGCCGGAAAATTCTTCCGCCAGAAGGGCGTGCAGTCGCGCCCGATCCACGCCCACGGCATCGATCTCATCACCGACGGCCCGCACGTGTTCTGCGAGCACGTGCATGCCGAGCCGTTCGAGCAGACCTTCAAGCCCGGCATGGTGTTCATGGCCGAGCCCAACCCGATCACCGCCGACGGCCAGTTCGGCATCTTCGTCGGCCATACCTTCATCGTCACCGAGAGCGGAAACGAGTGCGTCGATAATTTCCCGTGGGAGCTGGCGGTGGCGGGTTGAATGTCGGAGAGCGCTGAATCCGCCGCGAGCTTGTCGCACGCGGCGGCGTGGCTGGCGCAGATCGATGCGCTCCCGGCCGATGTCGACGCCAAAGTCCGGCTGCTGCTGCTCGATACCTTCTGCTGCCTGCTGGCCGGGCTACGTCACCCGCAGGTGAAACAGTTGGGAGAAGCCTTGCGGCTTGCTTTCCCCGGCGACACCGCCTGGCCGTCATCGGATATCAAGCTCGGCGCGGGCGGCAGCGCGGCGCTCGGCGCCGCGGCCGCCTGCTGGGACGAAGCGTGCGAAGGCAATTCGTCTGCGCACGGCCGGCCGGGATTGCCGGTCGTCCCCGCGCTTCTCGCATTGAGCGCGACGCACGACGTCAGTCTCGGCGACCTGCTCGTTGCACTCGCCACCGGCTACGAGATCGGGGCGCGCGCCGGCGAGATGTGGCGCATTCCGCCGGGCTGGCATGTCGACGGCAGCTGGCATTCGCTCGGCGTTGCAGCCGCGGTGGCCCGCCTCACCGCGGGGCCTCACGCGATCCAGCCCGCGATCGAGGCGGCCGCATGCCAGATCCCGGCGAGCCTCTATCTGCCGATCGCCGCGGGCTCGGTTCTGCGCAACACCTATCCGGCCCATGCGGTCCTGCTCGGGATGCTGTCGGCTTCCGCCGCAGCCGCCGGTTTCGAGATGCCGCACGGCGCATTCGACGAAGCCCGCCGCCGCGTCCTGCGCGCGGCGGAGCCCGCGTCCGCGACGCCGGCGGGGCAGTGGACGATCCTCGCCGGGTATCTCAAGCCCTTCGCCGGCGTGCGTCATACGCATTACGGCGTCGAGGCCGCGCTGCGCCTGCGCCGCCACCACGCGTTTTCGCTTCAAGGAATCGACGCCGTCAGGCTCACGACCTATGCGGAGGCTGCGCAGTATTGCGGCAATCGCGCGCCGCGCACCGCCATCCAGGCGCAATTCAGCCTGTCCTACGCCATCGCGGCCGCACTCGTATTGGGCGACCTCGGGCCGAATGCCTACGACGATATCGGCGACCCGATCATCACACGGCTGGAACAGCGCGTCGTCGTCGAGGCAGATCCGGCGCGTCTGCAGCGCGGCGCGCAACTGACCATCGAGATTGGCGGCGAGAGCCTCACCGAAAACGTTGACGCCGTCGCCGGCGATCCCGCAAGGCCGATGACGAAGGACCAAGTCGTGGACAAGTTCCGCCGCTATGTCGCGCCGATGCTCGGTGAGCGAGGCACGGAAGCGTTAATTCGGTTTTTCCTCGACGGAGAGCCTGACCAGCCCGCGCGCGCGTGCTTTACTCTCGCGCGGTAACATTTGCGATCCGCTCATTCCCGCGCAAGCGGGAATCCAGGGCCAAGAACTGGGTCCCCGCTTTCGCGGGGACGAGCGGAGATGGTTAGGATCCGAAGGAATAGGAATCGTGCAGCAACAAGATCGAAACTGGTCGCGGCGAACTCTGCTCGGCGCCGCTCTCGGCGCTCCATTCGTATTCAGCGCCGCAGCGCAGACCTATCCGTCACGCAACCTGCGCCTGATCGTTCCGTTTCCGGCCGGCGGTCCAACCGACGTGCTCGCGCGCATCGCGGCTGAACGCGTCAATCCGGGCCTGGGTCAGCCGCTGATCGTCGAGAACCGGGCGGGCGCCGGCGGCAACATCGCCGGCGAAATGGCCGCCCGCGCCGAGGCGGACGGCTACACGCTGCTCGTCGCGGGCCAGGCGATCCTCGCCATCAACAAGGCCCTCTACAAGAAGATCTCCTACGATCCCGCGACCGATTTCGCATTCGTCGGCATGCTCGGCGTGATCGCCAATGTCCTGCTGGTCAATCCCGCGGCAGTGCCGGTCAATTCGCTGGCGGAGTTGATCGCGCTCGCCAAGAAGAAACCCGGCGACATTTCCTACGGTTCGAACGGCCCGGGCTCGTTCACGCATCTCACGACCGCGATCCTGGCGCATCAGGCCGGCGCGGAATTCCTCCACGTGCCGTACCAGGGCGCGGCGCCCTTGATGACGGATTTGCTCGCCGGCCGCATCGGCATGACATTCACGGCCGCGTCGGCCGCGCTTCCGCTCGTTCAGTCCGGTCAGTTGCGCGCGCTGGCGGTGACCACCGGCCAGCGCAGCCGCTTCAGCCGCGACATTCCGACCTTGGTCGAAAGCGGGTTCCCCAGCCTCGATGCGCCGGTCTGGTTCGGGGTGGTCGCGCGCACGGCAACGCCCGCACCGATCCTCGCGCGGCTGCGCACCGAGTTCAATGCGGTGATCGCAAGCGACGGCTATGCGAAAGCGCTGGAAAGAAATTTCATGGAAGTCCTGGCGGTTCCGCCGGACGCCTCGGATCAGTTTCTCGCCAGGGAGCGCAAGCTCTGGTCGGACGCCGTGAAGGTGACCGGAGTCGCGCTGGACTAAACGACGATGCGGCGAGCCGCGAGAACCGTATTGCGCGACGAATGCCCGAGCATCAGCGATCGAGCAGATGGCAGGCGGCAAGATGCCCTGCGTCGACCGGCTGGAATTTGGGCTCCTCCACGCGGCAGCGATCGAAGGCGTGCGGGCAGCGGGTGTGGAAACGGCACCCCTTCGGCGGATTGATCGGGCTCGGCACGTCACCCTTGAGGATGATGCGCTGCCGGTTGGCGCCCGGTTCCGGCACCGGCACCGCCGAGAGCAGCGCCTGCGTATAGGGATGTTGCGGGGCCGCGAAGATCCGCCGCTTAGGCGCCACCTCGACGATCTTGCCGAGATACATCACCGCGACGCGGTGGGTCATGTGCTCGACGATGGCGAGATCGTGGCTGATGAACAGCATCGCGAGACCGAGATCCTTCTGCAGATCCTGCAATAGATTGACGATCTGCGCCTTGACCGACACATCGAGGGCGGACACCGCTTCGTCGCACACGATCAGGTCGGGGTCGGCGGCGAGCGCGCGCGCGATGCCGATGCGCTGACGCTGGCCGCCGGAGAACTCATGGGGCCAGCGCGCCGCCGCGTCGCGCGGCAGCCGCACCTTGTCCATCAGCGCCGCCACCCGCGCATCGAGATCGGCGGCCGAACTGGCGAGCCCGAAATTGCGGATCGGCTCCGCGACGATATCCTTCACCCGCATGCGCGGATTGAGGCTCGAGAACGGGTCCTGAAACACCACCTGCATGCGGCGGCGCGCCGGACGCAGCGCGCCTGCCGAGAGGTCGTCGATGCGCTGGCCGTCGAGGATGACCTGGCCCGCCGTGATGTCGAACAGCCGCAGAATGGCGCGGCCGACCGTCGACTTGCCGCAACCGGACTCGCCGACCAGCGAGAGCGTCTCGCCACGCGCGATCTCGAACGACACGCCGTCCACCGCGTAGACCACGGCCCTCGTACGCCCGAGAAATCCGCCGCCTACGCGAAAATGCTTCTTGAGATCGTTGACCTCGAGGAGTGGCGCGTTCATGCGGCGGCGACCTCGCGCTGCGCATAGTGGCAGGCCGCGATATGGCCCGGCGCCTTGAGCTCAAGCGGGGGAGCGACTTCGCGGCACAGGTCAGTGGCGAGCGCGCATCGGCTCGCGAAGACGCAGCCGACGATGCGGTTCTTCAGGCTGGGGACCAGGCCGGGGATTTCGGCAAGCCGCGTGGCTTCGCCGGTCACCGACGAGCCGAGCTTCGGCACGGCACCGAGCAGGCCTTGCGTATAGGGATGCCGCGGCGAACCGAACAGCTTGCCGACCGGCGCTTCTTCCACCTTGCGGCCCGCATACATCACCATGACGCGCTCCGCGACTTCCGCGACGACGCCGAGATCGTGCGTGATCAGGATGATGGCGGCGCCGACGCGGCTCTTGAGATCGCGCATCAGGTCGAGGATCTGCGCCTGGATGGTGACATCCAGCGCGGTGGTCGGCTCGTCGGCGATCAGCAGTTTCGGGTTGCAGGCGAGCGCCATCGCGATCATCACACGCTGCCGCATGCCGCCGGAAAACTGGTGCGGATATTCGCGCACGCGCCGCCGCGCCTCCGGGATGCCGACAAGGTTGAGCATGTCCACCGCGCGGTCCTCGGCGGCTTGCCGGTCGAGCCCCTGGTGCAGACGCAGCGTCTCGCCGAGCTGCCGCCCGATGGTGAGCACGGGGTTGAGGCTCGTCATCGGCTCCTGGAAGATCATGCTGATGTCGTTGCCGCGGATCTTGCGCATCGCCGGCTCGTCGAGCGTCAGCAGGTCCGTGCCCTGAAAGCGGATCGAGCCCGCGATCCGGCCCGGCGGCTCCGGGATCAGGCGCAGGATCGAATTGGCGGTGACGGATTTGCCGCAGCCGCTCTCGCCGACCACCGCCAGCGTCTCGCCCTCGCCGACATGAAACGAGACGCCGTCAACGGCGCGGTTGACGCCGTCCGGCGTGCGGAAATGAGTCTGCAGATTCTCGACTTCCAACAGGGCCATGCGTTAGAGACCCTTGGCGAGGCGCGGATCGAGCGCGTCGCGCATGCCGTCGCCCAACAAATTCACGGCGAGCACCGTCACCGACAGGAACGCGGCCGGAAAGAACACGATGAACGGCTTCACCTGCCAGAGCGCGCGCCCCTCCGCCATGATGTTGCCCCACGAGGGGACGGTCGGCGGCACGCCCGCGCCGATGAAGGACAGGATCGCCTCCACGATCATCGCGCTCGCGCAGATGTAGGTCGCCTGCACGGTCATCGGCGCCAAGGTGTTGGGCAGGATGTGGCGCAGGATGATCATCGGCGTGCGCGTGCCGGCGGCGACCGCCGCATCGACGTAAGGCTGCTCGCGCAGCGACAGCACCACGCCGCGCACCAGGCGCGACACGCGCGGGATCTCGGCGATGGTGATTGCCATCACGACATTCCCGATGCTGCCGCGGGTGAGCGCCATCAGCGCGATGGCGAGCAGGATCGGCGGGATCGACATCAGCCCGTCCATCACCCGCATGATGAACCCGTCGGCCCAGCGCACCATGCCGGAGACGAGCCCGATCGCGAGCCCGGCGATCGAGGCAAGGATCGCAACCGAGAAGCCCACCGTGAGCGATACGCGCGCCCCATAGACGACGCGCGAGTAGATATCGCGCCCGAGCATGTCGGTGCCGAACCAGTACAGCGCGGAGGGTTCGCGCGTGCGGCGCGACGTATTCAGCGTGGTGGGATCGACGGTCCACAGATACGGCGCCAGCACCGCCATCAGCACCATCAGGATCAGCAGCGCAGCCCCGATGGCAACCGTCGGATGGCGGCGCAGGAAGCCGCCGATGCCGCGCAGCGGCTTGACCGGCGGCCACAGGTCCGGCAGCGACGGCGCCGCGATGACGTCCCCGGTCGGCGCGGCTATGGCGGGCGGCGGGCTCAATAGCGGATCCTCGGATCGAGCACGGTGTAGAGCAGATCGATCATCAGATTCACCAGCACGTAGACGAAGCTGAACAGCAGCACGACGCCCTGGATGACCGGATAGTCGCGCCGCAGGATCGCGTCGACGGTCAGGCGGCCGAGCCCCGGAATGGCGAACACGCTCTCGGTCACCACGGCTCCGCCGATCAGCAGCGCGATGCCGATGCCGATCACAGTGACGATCGGGACGGACGCATTCTTCAGCGCATGGAGAAACAGGATCGGGCTCTGTGCCAGACCTTTGGCGCGCGCCGTGCGGATGTAGTCCTGCTGCAGCACCTCGAGCATGGTCGCGCGGGTGATGCGGGCGATCAGCGCGATGTAGACGCAGCCGAGCGCGATCGACGGCAGGATCAGGTTTTCCAGCCACGGCCAGAGGCCTCGCGCGATCGGCGTGTAGCCCTGCACCGGGAGCCATTCGAGCTGCAGCGCGAACGTGTAGGCGAGCACGTAGCCGACCACGAATACCGGGACCGAGAAGCCGAACACCGCAAAGCCCATGATCGCGCGATCGAACCAGGTGCCGACCTTCCAGGCCGCCAGCACGCCGATCGGCACCGCGACCACGATCGAGAGCAAGAGCGTGATCAGCATCAGCGACATGGTCGGCTCGATGCGCTGCGCAATCATGGTGGTGACCGGCAGGTTGGTGAAGATCGAGCGGCCGAGATCGAAGTGCAGCAGGCGCCATGCCCAGTCCGAGAACTGCACCAGGAACGGCCGGTCGAGCCCAAGGTTTTGCCGGATGCGCTCGACGTCGGCCGGCGTCGCCTGATCACCTGCGATCACCGCGGCCGGATCGCCGGGCGCGATGAACAACAGGCTGAACACGAAGAGTGCGACCACCACCATGACCGGGATGGTCGCCAGAATACGCCTGACGACGTACGTGAACATGAGACCACGCTACCGCGGGATCACGCGCTCTTCGACACGTTCCAGAAGAACGGGATCGGGCCTTTCACAATGCCGCTGACGTTCTTGCGCCACGCCTGATAGGTGAGGAAGAACCCGGTCGGCGCGTACACGACGTTGTCGAGCGCGGCCTTGTTGAGGCGGCGCGCGGCGGCCTTTTCCTCTTCGACGTTCTTCGCCTCGAACCAGGCGGTCACTTCCTTCTCGACCTCTGGCACGTTCGGCCAGCCGAACCAGGCGCCGTCGCCGCTCGCGCGGATCGCGAGATAGACCGCCGGATTGATGCAATCGGCGCCCGCGTGCCACGAGTGGAACATGGCCCAGCCACCCTGTCCGGGCGGGGATTTCTGCGCCCGGCGCTGGCCGGTGGTGCCCCAGTCGGTTGCGACGAAGTCGACATTCATGCCGATGCGCTTCAACAGCTCGGCATGAATGTCGACTTCGTCGCAACCGACTGG
>Ga0207683_10000812_pt1 | contig 28567 bp, 22 predicted proteins | sample KBSM73metaG_FD_184333 | JGI IMG/M metagenome (GOLD analysis project Ga0207683, IMG submission 184333) | Miscanthus rhizosphere microbial communities from Kellogg Biological Station, Michigan, USA - KBS M7-3 metaG (SPAdes) (version 2) | ecosystem: Host-associated > Plants > Roots > Rhizosphere >... | reverse complement strand
GTGCGCTCCTGGAGCTCAAGCTCCATGCACCAGTTGTTGGTCGGCATGTAGAAGATGTTCGGCTCCTTGGGATCGACAGCACCAGGCTGCTGGTCCTTGCCGCCCATGGCAGACGGGCATGCTTCCACATTACGGCCACGCTCGAGCGGAGAGTGCTCGCGCACTTTCACCGGACGGCCGGTCTTCATGTCGACCTTCTCGGCCCAGTCCACCGTCACGTATTTCGTGGCGCGGAGCAGCGTGCCGTCAGTGCGGTCGAGCACATAAGCAAAGCCGTTACGATCGAAGTGAGTGAGGGCCTTCCGCTTTTTGCCGTCGACTTCCATGTCAGTCAGGAAGTTCTCGTTGATGCCGTCATAGTCCCACTGATCGAAGGGTGTCATCTGGTAGGCGAACACGGCCTCGCCGTTGTCAACCTTGCGGCCGAAGATCGTCATCGACCACTTGTTGTCGAAATCGCCAGCATTGCACTCTTCGTGGGTCTTGTCGGGGCAACGATAGGCTGGGCTCCACAGGCCGGGGTTGCCGGTCGAGTAGTAGACCATCTTGAGCTCTGGATCATAGCTGTACCAGCCCCAAGCAGCGCCGCCGCCGATCTTGTAGTCCTCGCCCGGGAAGGTCTTGATACCCAGGTCTGAACCAGCCTGACCGAATTGCGGGTTGGCTTTGTTGGTGTCGGCGGTCAAGCACACGTCCTTGTCGGAACCCGTGCTTTGGCACTCCCACGCCTTCGAGCCATCCTTGAGGTTGTAAGCCGTGATGCGGCCGCGAGCGGCGAATTCGTCGCCACCGAAGCCTTCGATCACCTTGTCGTCGGCGATCAATGGAGCGGGGGTGATGGTCTCACCTTTCTCCGGCCAAGCATGCTTCACGACCCAGACTTCCTTGCCGGTCTGGCCATCGAGGGCGATCACAAAGCCATCGAGGGTGCCGTACACGAACTTGCCGTCAGCGTACGAACCGCCACGGTTGACGGTGTCGCAGCAAGCCCGCGGAACAGCGGACTCGTCGCGGTCAGTCGTCTTCACGTAGCTCCAGATCTGCTTCGGGTTGTCAGCATCGGTCAGGTCCAAGGCCTGCACGACGTTGCAGTTCGACATGGCCGGGCAGCCGGAAACCATGAACAGCACGGTCTTGCCGCCAACGTCCTTGATCACGAGAGGCTGACCCTCATGACCGCGGAGGGCGTTGGTGCCCTGCAGCCATACCATCTGCAACTTGCCGACGTTCTTGGTCGTGATCTCGGCTAGGTCGCTGTGACGCGTAAGAGCGAAATCCCGGCCGGGGGCTGGCCACTGATCGGGATCCTTCATACGCGCAAGCTGCTCCTCATCGGAGCCAGCCATCGCCTGACCGGAAACGCCCATCATCACCGCGACGATGGCTCCGGCCAGGACACCAAACTTTATTTTCATGTCTTTCTCCTCTCCCTAGCTTACTCAGTTCACCGAAACGAAAGCTGAGCTATTCTCATTGCTCGGACGCGTTGCACCCTTGAGCGAAATGCCAAGAGAGCATTGAGCCCTTGCAGATTTTCAAGCTGTCACTGTGGATATGGGAGGTTGCCCGAAAATATCGAAGCAAACAGATACGCCTCGCGCCCGCTCCTGGCGGCGGGTCCTCCGATGAACACATCACGCGATGACACCTCACGAGGAATCACAGCCTAGCGCAGAGTGCGTCGCGTCGTTTATCGAATTCGCGATGAAACGAGCTTCCCACACATTGCCAAGCTGCAGGCTCATAATTGCCAAATGTAATGGGTTTGCAAGTGAAAAGTGCTCGCGCGAACAAAATGTACTGGCATCTGATCCTTTTCGCTGCACTGCATCAAGATGCCGGGCCCATAGCCAAAACATGTCAAGTCAAATCTTGCGCAATTTATGTGCGAGCATGCGCACTTGATCCGCTCACTGAATTTTCGCCGAGGTTACCTGCGCGTAATCACGAATCATATTGGGTTGCGCGAGCACGAGATACTCGCGGAATTGCGCGCCGCCGCTATTAACGAAGATTGCAATTAATCGCGGGGGACCTTCGCCGTCGCCGAGGGCAGATGTTGGATCGCGATGCGCATCAGCTCGGGCAGCGTGCGCACACCGAGCTTGGCCTTGAGCTGGGTGCACGTGTTGGCGACGGTCTTGTAGCTCACGTGCAAATTCTCGGCGATGACGCCGTAAGGCTTGCCTTCAGCAACGAGGGCGAGCGTCTGAAGCTCACGCACTGTCATCCGGCGCAGGGGATTGGTCGTCCCCCTCGCCTCCATAAAGGCAACCTCAGAAGCAAGGTCGTGACTGAGATAGGGACGGTTCTCGCGCACTCTCTGAAATGCCTTGAGCACTTCATCCGAGGACGTGTCCTTCAGCACGTAACCTGTGGCGCCCACTTCCAGCGCGCGGCTGACGATCACCGGATCAGAATGCATGGTGAGCACGAGAATCGGCGTTTGCTGATCGTGCAAACGAAGCCTTCTGATGAAGGAAAGTCCACCCAGCGCCCCGTTGCGCATGGCGAGATCGACGATAATCACGTCTGGCTTGTGCGTGCGGTAGAGGCGGAAACCCTCGGCGAGAGTTAATGCCTGAGTAATCTGGTTGACACCGGCGTCCTCGAGCAGCTGCCTTACGCCTTGCAACACGATCGGATGGTCGTCGATGACGAGAACGCGGCTCATCAAAGTGCTCCTACCCACTCAGGCTCGCGCGCTTTTTTCTCTCTTTCAGCCTTCACGGGAATTTCGACATGGATCGTCGTTCCCCTGGAGCGCGCGCTTTCGATCACGCAGCTCCCGCCAAGCGAGCGCACACGCTCGGTCATCGCGGTGAGGCCGAAGCCCTTCGCTGTCGAGGGCGCAATTCCTTTGCCATCGTCGCTGAGAGTGAGGCTTAGCTTGTCCGGCTTTCGCCGGCTGCCGTTGCGGCGAATCGCAGACTCCTCTAACAGGTCGACAGAGAGATTGCTCGCCTTGCCATGACGGATCGCATTCGTGATGCCTTCCTGAATGCAGCGATAGAGTGCGAGGTCAATGGCCTCTCCGTATGAATCGGCCAGCGCGCCGAAATTAACCATGATATGCGCATCGGAATGGCGGCGCTGGAAGCCCGCAATCAGCTCGTCGAGAAGGGCAGAAAGTTTCACCTTTCCGAGCGGGCCCGGCCTCAGCTTCTTCAACAAGGCCCGATTCATTAGTTTAAGCCGCTCGGTGATCGACAAAATCTCGCCGACGCGCCGCGTGATCTCGGCCGTGCGCCCGTCAGGTCTCTGATTAGCAAGCATCTGAATCGAGGACGCATTGGCGGTGATGCCGAACAAACATGGTCCCGCCTCGTCGTGCAATTCGTTAGCGATCTCGCGCCGCTCCTCCTCCTGCACACTGATCAGCTGGCGATACAGCCGGCTATTCTCATCGCGCGCAGTGCCGAGCGCGCTCGCAAGCTTATTGAAAACGTTCGGTGAGGACGCCGAGCTCCTTGACCTTTGGCAAAGCAAGCCGCGTCGCATAACGGCCCTCCTCAAGATTGAGCATGCCCCGGGAGAGATGGGCAAGCGGATCGAGGAGGCGGCCGAGCACCGCGTAGAGAACGAGAAGGATCAATGCGTTAAGAGTGAGCCACATGATCGCGAGCGAGGAAAAATCGCGCCAAGCTTCGGCAATCTCATCGGAGGGCTCGCCGATGATGATCACGGGATTGGCATGATCGATTGCGACCACTCTGACCGCGCGCCCGACGAGCTGGGGCCGCACCAAGGCTGCGAACCAGCGCGGCGCCTGTTCCGGACGAGTCACGCTGCCGGGCTGGGGCGATACGACGGTGAGCTGACCCATCGTATCCATGAACATGATGCGAACGTGACGGAGATGCTTGAGCTCGAGCGGCAACTCCTCCTCGAGCTGCTCCAGGCGGTCTTGGGCTGCGAGATCCTTCATGGTCGCGGTGACGAAGCGCTGAGCAATTTCGAGAGAGGCTTCGATTTCGACGCGGGTCGCGCTGCGCGTGTTGATGATGGAGATGACCCCGGCGAGAAGCGCCGCAATAAGATTGATGGCGCCTATGGCGATCAGAAGTTGCGTCCGGACCGGGCGGTCATACCAAAGCTTTTGCAGCATGGCTCGATCGTCTCCACACCGACTTTGCCTCCGCTCTTCGATTAAGGGGAAACCCCTCTTTTCCTTGAGCTTCCCGAAACTTCATTCGCCGCTTCCATATCTCATTTCGGGAGACTTTGGCAGGAGAGCAGGCGAAAAGTGCAGTCCACGTCGGCGGTGGTGAAAAAGCAATGGCAAAGCTGGCAATCGGCTTGCCAAATGTTCCCGACCACTTTTGATCCGCAAGGCTGGAGACGGACCTGCCATCTGGCAGTAGCCTCCACACATTGTTGCCGGGTCTACCGTACCACCTGGCGCGATAAAGAAGCCTAGTCCGGAGGGTGTAGTTCGCCGGCTTCATCCTCCGGCTCCTTTCGCAAATAACCAACGGCAAAAAGCCGCGTTGCGGCCGAAGGCAGGCGCACATAAGACGGTTGCGCCGGCGGCGCGGCGCTCGGTTGGCCCCCCGCCCTTTCCTGACGTGCCTAGCCTTTCCTTACAACTCCCATCAGAAAGTTTGGAACAGACAAGGAGGCCAGAGGATGAAGCTTTCTATCCTGACGTGTTTAGTAGTGCTGGCGAGCGCCGGCTTGGCGAGCGGTGTGGCTCAAGCTGCGGATGTCGCCGTCCCCGCCGACAAATGCGATGCGGCATGGAGCATGGCCTCGCCAAATGGCGAAACGATTGCCAAAGATGCCGCCACGCCCTTCGTGCTGAACTTCGCCATGATGGATTCGAACAACGATGGCGCGATCGACCAAGACAGTTCAGCAAGGCCTGCTCTGCGGGCCTCGTGAAAGCGGACGAAGCCACTGTCAACGACATGAAATAGATGGGACGATCGCTCTCCTGACCCATATATAAGGGTGCGCCGCGCGGCGCACCCTTATCTTTGGAATATCGCGATCCGCCAGGTGCGGCTCGTTCTGCCCTGCGGCCTTCAAGAAGGGGCGCAAGTCGCAGTCGAGCCAGCCTGCTAACGGACAGACGGGAGATGCTCAGTCAAGTCGTGATCCGGGACTTTGGTCAGATCCTTCTGTAGATCGCTGACCACCAGTTTTGCCATTTCGCTCGAGAGACTCTGCTTGAGCTCCGTCAGCGCGCGTGGCGGGGCTACGAGCACGAGCTTATCGAATTGACCGCGCCCGTGCTCTTCGTCGAGCTGATCGGCCACGAGCTTGACGAAGTCCTCCTTTGAGGCCTGGTGCAGATCGCGGCGCGGCTCGATCGCATGGCGCGCCGGCGAAGCGCTCTCCTTGGCCCGTGGCGGAAGGTCGAGGCCAAGATCGTGCGAGCGCCTGTGCAGCTCCGCTGCGACCAAACTCGACACCGTCCTGAAGGCTCCGCCATCGTCGCGCTCGACGAAACGAGCCCTGCCGCCATCGGCGATGACGTACCAAATCTTTGCGCGCTTCATGCTGCGACGCTCCTCGCTTACTAACCGATCATTGGTGTTAGAGTTCGCTGACCGCTGATGCAATTTTGCCGTAGACGTTACCTCGACTCTCGCAGCGTTAAGATCTAGGCGGCGAGATCGGCGAGCTCGCCCTGGGTGAGCGGAATCGAAGGCATTGGATGCTCTTATATATAATGTCTGGAACATTGTCCGACAGGAGGATGAAATGGCCGGGAAAGACGCCGAAATGCCTGCTCAGAGAGCGCTCAGCGACGATATTCAGGAGATCGCCAACCACCTCGCCAATTTGCGCAAGGATCTTGAGGCCTTGACCGGACAGATCAAGCGCACTGGCGACCATCAACTCGAGCGAATGCAAGATACCGCGGGGGAGGCGCTCAAAGCGGTCGAGGATGCCGTGCGGCAAAACCCTATTTCCGCGCTCGGCATTGCCCTTGGCCTCGGTTTCCTGGTCGGCATCGTGCTCCGCCGCTGAAGTTCGAGCATCCTCAGCAGCGCGGCAAGAACATTTGCCCCGCTTACGCATTCTCTATTACGCTTCCAAAACGACGCTCAAAAACGAAAGTAGAACCAGGCTTATTGGCTCGAGTGGAAAGGCGTGACGATGCAGATTCCGCTGCAAATCAGTTTCCGCAATATGGACCCTTCCCCTGCCGTCGAGGAGCGCATCCGCAAGAAGGCGGCGAAGCTCGAGCGCTTCCATGACCGCATCATCGGTTGTACGGTCGTGGTCGAGGCTCCGCATCGCCATCACCATAAGGGCAAGCTCTACAGCGTGCGGGTCGATATCAGCGTTCCGGGGAAGGACGTGGTGGTCGACCGGGCCAAGCCGAGCGATCAGGCACATGAGGACGTCTATGTCGCCATTCGCGACGCCTTCGATGCCGCCGCACGCCGGCTTGAGGATGAAGCGCGGAAGATGCGCGGCAACGTGAAGAGCCGCGCGAGCCCTTAAGCCTTCCAGAAAGCCTTGGTGTCGATGAAGCGGGCGAAGGCCTCCTCGGCATTGTGAAGAAGCTTTGCGGCTTGCTCTTCTGAGCTTGCCGGACCATGCTCAACGCCGTGCCCGATCAGCGTTTGGCGCGTAGCGATGTCGTTGAGGCCACCTAGCGCGTCTTGCAAATCCTTGAGGGCGGATAGCGAATCGCTCCTACGTTTCTCGCTCGTGTGGCCATCAAAGGTGCCGGCGAAAAACTCGGTCCCATAGCGGAGCCGCTTAGCGCGGATGCGGAGCTTGTGCCTTTGGCGCACACTCTTATGGCGGAGGTTGGCGCCCCTTTTCTTTATCGTCTTGCGCAAGCGGCGAAGCTCCTTCTTCGCCAGCTCGGCAATCGGACGGGTCCGCAACTCTTTGCGGAGCTCGTCGTCATCGGTCGACCAGGGCCCGGTCTCGACCCATTCCACGACGTCGATCACGACCGTGCGGAAGCGCTCAGAGCGCAGCGACTCCGCTACCCGGGCATAGGCGGCAGTGCGCTTTTCCTCGATATCGCGCAGAGCGGCGGCGATGTTCTCATCCCCCGGCCTCGCTTCGCGTTGAGGTCTCAGCACATCGGTCACGAAGACATCAAGATCCCTGGCGGGTCCGAGATGTTGGGTAACCCATTTGAGCTCGGCCTTGATCTTCCCCTGCTGCTCGTCGGCGACGATGTCGTCGAAGATGGCAAGGGCCGCGCGCAAACGCCGCAAGCCGATGCGCATCTGGTGCAGCGCTTCGGGAAGCCCTCTGCATGTGGCCGGCGCGTTGGCGATGATCTGCGTGAGGCAATTATTCGCGATGGCGCGGAAGGATTCCTCGCTCCTCATGTCGGGCTTGATATCGATGTCGGTGGCCTTCTCGACATCATGCGTGCCGCCCTCGACGAGCTCATAGCCCCGCTCGGCTTTGGTCTTGACCGCGAGCCTCAGCGGCAAGGCTTCGGCAAGAGAACGGGCGAGACTGAACAGATCCGTCGTGTTGCCGCGCTTCAGCTCAAGCTCGACCTCAGAGATTGGCCGCCTGCCCTCGCCGGATAGAACATCGCCCTGGTCGAGGGCGACCTCGATCTCCGAGTGTCCTTGTGCCACGAGATAAGTTTTGCGCTTGACGGTGGTCACAAACAGCTGGCGCAAGGACCCCTTAATTTCCGGCGTCAACACCGGCGCAAGCGCGGTCCCTTCGGCGTGGTCGAGCTCCGGGCGGGGAGAGGTAATTTGCCGCTCCCATTCGAAACGCTCCATCGGCTCGGCTTCGCTTCTCATCGACTTGACGGTCTGCACATATCCCGTGCCGGTGTCGCGGACGCGGAGATAGACCCCCGCCTTACGCAGGGCGAAGTCGACGGTATCGAAATAGGCTGAGGTCAGATCGCGCTCTTCCGGCGGGACAAGGCTGTCCCGCAGCAAAGGGTGCTCAGCAACGCGTGCGGCATCTTGAGGATCGACCTCGAACTTGAGCTCGATCTCCTTCGAATGGTGCGCGGGTTCGTCTCCAGACACCAATCTCTCCATTTCTCCGTTGCGACCTCAAGCGCCGAGGAACCGCAGCCGCCACTCGGCGGCGTTGCGACTTGAGGGGATTGCCATAGAAACAAAAATGCCGACCGCTCAGCATGGCAGCCTGACGGTCAGCCCGCGGCGAAAGAACCTACATATTACTGTCACAATCAAGGGGTGATCTGCGCTGCGCCGCCGCAGGATCTTGCGGCCGAGACAAGGATCAGCCGCGGCGTCTAATCTGGTGAAACAAAAAGTAATTCCAGCAAGCGTGGTTACCGGCTTCGCCCACCCACTTACGAGCCTCCGGCGCCCGCAGGCTTCTGGAAGATGCATACCAGGTCGCCCTGGGCCAGCACATGTCTGCGCATCGCATCGAGCAACTCCTTGCGTTTGGCCTCAGCGCCAGTGCGCCGCTATAGAAGACGAACTGCATGGGAGCGGCGTCGCGGTGTACATCAAGACCGGATCTCGCGTATCAGGTCGTCGGCAAATTTCGCAATGTGGAATCCTTCAGGCAGCTTGAACTTGCCGATATCGGCGCTGTCCGGATCGAGCGGCTTGGGTTGAAGGATATGCCCGGTTCGCTCAACTTCGATGTGCTGAGGCGGGTCTTTTGATCAACTCGCCGCCGGCGCGAGAATAAGCGCGACGACCGTGCCGGCGACTAAAGACCGTAACATCACGGCGTCTCCTTGAGCTGCGGCACCGGGGCACGACGCTGCCCCGGTGCCTTTTCATTTTTATCGATTAATAGTCGGATTAGGCTTCTGCTCCGCCGCCGATGATTTCGGAGGAGCCGAACTCTGCTCCTTGGCGCCGGACGACTGATCCGACCCTTGCACACTCGACGCGCCGGCGTTCGAGGACTGCGAGCCGGCGGCCGAGGAGGGCGGGGCTGAACTCTGCTCAGCGGCGCCACCCGACTGATCGGGGCTTCCAGCCGGCGGCATCTTGGCCGCATTCGACGCATCGGGAGACACGCCATGCTGCACCGGCGGTGTCGTAGAAGTGTCGGCGGCAAGCGCCGGGACCGCGCCCATAATCAGGGCGAGCGCCGTTAGGCTAAGAAAACGCTTCATCATAGGATCCTTTCTCCTTGGCAGCCGTCAAACGGGCCGCCCCGCGTTTCCCTCCGGCCCGCTGAACGTGTCGCGGCCAACGCGAGTTCCGGTTCCTCTCACGGATGGGTCAGCCGGCCCCACCAATCGGAACCCTGGCTTGGCTTCGCAATTATGTCGCCAGCCGCTTCGCAGCGGCGAGCGAAGCCAGCATGCCTGGACGCATGCATTCCACAGGGAGCAAAGCCATGGGGCTGTTCACCAAGGACATTAAATCTATGGAGGATCTGTTCCTGCACACCTTGCAGGACGTCTACTACGCCGAGAATCAGATCGTGAAAGCACTGCCGAAGATGATCGACAAGTCGACCAACCGGGAGCTCGCGGCCGGCTTGCGCAACCACCTGCGCGAGACGGAAACCCAAGTGACACGGCTTCAGCAGGTGTTCGAGAGACTCGGCCAGGAGCCCAAAGGTGTGGACTGTCCCGCCATCGATGGGTTGATCAAAGAAGCGGACGAGGTAGCCGGCGAAGTCGACGACAAGAAGGTGCTCGACGCCGCCATCATCGGCAGCGCCCAGGCAGTCGAGCATTACGAGATTTCCCGCTATGGGACGTTGATCGCCTGGGCCGAAGAGCTTGGGCACGCCAACGTGGTGAGCCGGCTCAATGCCAATCTCAAAGAAGAGAAGGCTGCCGACAAGAAGCTCAACATGCTGGCCGAAGGCGGTGTCAACAAGCGCGCCAGCGGTCGTACCGCCGCCAAGCGCAGCACGCGGTCGTCCCCACGCAGCAAGCAGGCGGCCGCGCGGGCGACAAGCAGCAAGCGTATTGGCAAGGCCAAGCGTCGCATGCGCGCCGCGCGCTGATCGCCTTTTCTTCTTCTTATCGCTGCACGTCGAACGATTCTTCACGATCGCGCGACAAACGAAAGCGCGGGCCGGACCGAAGTCCGGCCCGCCGCATTTCTGTCCGATAACGAACCGTGCATGAAAGGACGCATAGGAACTAAGTTTCAATGACTTCGTTGTCGCTTTAAGTTGCGATCCCGAAAGGACTTCTCATGTTGGCCGATATCTCAATGGCCGTCATGGCCGGCCTGTTGATACCGGTCGACGCCCCAGCTCAGCCGCCATCCGAAACGCCACAGGTTTATGTGGAATTGATCGTCAAGGCGTGCCCGGCAGATCAGCCGGACGTTCAGGCAGACAGGCCCGACGCCGTGCGCGGCTACTACGCCGAGGCGATCAACCAAGGAAAAAGCTACGAAAACGAGCGCTCGCCAACGCGAGCGGAGCGTGAAGCCACATTCACCGCGATGCACTGCATCGACGTGCCGGGTGCCGCCGGAAGTGATGATGGGCGATTCCCTCACCAGGCAAGCCTGCATGGGACACACCGGCTATCTGATCGCTATGCAGTACCTGCAAGAGAACCCGGCCTACAAGAAAAGCTTCCCTGACGTGGGCGAGTGGTCATGCATAGAGCACTCCTTCCCGGTTCAAGGCGTAGCCGGAATGTAGCGAGCTTGTTGAGAGGAGAAGTCGGCGCGTTGACGTCCTCCCCTGCCAGCCGCCGACTCTGTGAGGCCCGGGTTCGAACCGGGCCTTTTTCTTTGCAGCCTTCTTTCGGAACCTTTGCCAAGGCGCGCTTGTTGCAAGCCGGAGGGGTCAGATCGAAAAGGAAAAAGGCAAAGGCAATGACCACCCAATCGAAACTGACATTCGCGATCGCTATGGCGCTCTCGCTTGGCCTCATCCACTCCTCGCCCACACCGGTGAAAGAAACACCGCTGTCGAAGAGCGATATCGTTATAGCGGAAGACACGAGCGGCCAAGACTCGGCGAGGATGGGCGAAAGTTCCGGCACAAAGACCGGAAGCGACGGCCAAGCGTCAGAGGGTAAGACCGGCTCAGAGAAGATGTCGCAACAGCCGTCCAAATAGCCGAATGCGTTCGGTACTCATGATCACCCTTGGTCGACAGTGAGCGTCGTATGACCCCTGGGCCAGAGATACTGGAAGCGCTTCCTGTCGCCGTCTACATCACCGACGCTGAGGGGCGCATCACCTTCTACAATCAGGCTGCCGCCGACCTTTGGGGCCATCGCCCAAAGCTCGGAACCGACTTCTGGTGCGGATCCTGGCGCCTTTATTGGCCCGACGGCGCGCCGATGGCTCATCACGAATGCCCGATGGCGACCGCTATCAAAGAAGGGCGGCCGATCAGGGACATCGAAGCTGTTCTCGAAAGGCCCGACGGTGCCCGCGTCCCGTTCCGTCCTTACCCGAGACCGTTGAAAGACGAATCCGGCCGCGTGATTGGCGCCATCAATTTGCTGATCGACGCAACGGACCTGAAGCAGGCGGAAATCGAATCCGCGCGGCTTGCGGCTATCGTGGTGTCGTCCGACGACGCCATCGTCGGCAAGACTCTCGATGGATGCGTCACGTCGTGGAATGCAGGCGCGACGCGCATCTTCGGCTATGAGCCAAAGGAGATGATCGGCCAATCCATCATCAAGATCATCCCCCCCGAGTTGCGCCAGGAAGAGGATGAAATCCTTGCCAAGCTCAAGCGCGGCGAGCATATCGCCCATTATGAAACAGTTCGTCTGGCCAAAGATGGTCGGCGCCTCAATATCTCACTCAGCGTGTCGCCTGTCTTCGACAAGACCGGCCGGATCATCGGCGCTTCGAAAATCGCGCGGGACGTCACCGAGAAGAAGCGGGTCGAGGCTATCCAGCGCGTCCTCATCGAAGAACTCAATCACAGAGTCAAGAACACGCTGGCAATGACGCAGGCTATTGCCAGCCAATCCTTGCGTCATGCGAAGAGCGCGAGCGATTTCGTCGAGAGCTTCACCGGCCGCGTTCAGGCCCTTGCAAAAGCTCATAGCCTCTTGACTGACCGCAAGCTTGAGGGCGCCGAGCTGACCGAGCTCGTGCGCGAGCAGGTGACGCTCGGCGTTGCCGACGAGCGCGTCATCTGTTCCGGCCCCACGGTCATTCTAGGCGCTCAGCCAGCCATCCACCTCGCGCTCGTACTGCATGAGCTAGCCACGAACGCCCGCAAATATGGCGGGTTGTCGGTTCCACAGGGGCGGCTCTCGGTCAAATGGGAGGTCCATAGCAGCGGCAGTCGTACTCTTCTGCTCGATTGGACGGAAAGCGGCGGCCCCCAAGTCAGCGCTCCGCTGACGGCCGGGTTCGGCACCACGCTCATCGAGCGAACGCTGCAAACTCACGGCGGCCAGGCTACGGTTCGCTATGGTGTCACTGGCGTAACCTGCAAGCTGAGATTGCCTCTCGGCGAGACCGCCCGTCCCGAGGTCGAGGCGGCACTCGCGGCCTTGAGCAAATCCGCTCATGCCCAGGTCCGCGGCCAAACCGATGGCCGGATTTTCGAGGGACGAATGATCCTTATCGTCGAGGACGAGCCCCTTCTCGCCATGGAGCTTGAGACCAATCTCAACGCGTTGGGCTGTAAGACTCTGCGGTCGGCAGCGACACTCAACGCGGCAAAGGCGGCGATTGGCGATTCCGGGTGCGATGCAGCGCTCGTTGATGTCAATCTTGGCGGGCGACAGGCCGATGAACTCGCAGTCGCGCTTACAAGAAAGAACATTCCGTTCGCATTCGTCACCGGATATGGACGTGAAGGTTTGCCTGCCGGCTTCAAGGAAGTCGCCATACTGAGCAAGCCGTTCGCCAAGGAGGAGCTCCTTGTCGTGCTTGCTCAGCTCCTCCAGCCGTCATCGGACGTGGTCCGTTTGAGGGACCGACGGAATCTCCGCTAAGCGCTGGCCGCCGAACGCGCTGAACATGTGCGCACGTTGAAGTCGTTGGATCGGGAGGCCATTGCGCTTGCTCAGATCAACAAGCACATCTCCTTCGCTGGAGATCATCGGCGGCATCGCCTAATCGTTTGAATGACTGCCACGAAGAGAGAGGGTCCAGACACGGGCCCTCTCTCTTTCTTTGGTGCGCAACTTGCTCATTAATTTTTCGGCACCGAAAAGTAAGGGAGCACCGAATTGCTTAAGGACGCGTCGCGGCGCTCGGGCGGTTCGTCCCGCGCTAGATGGCGCCGAGGATGATCGCGGCAAGGAAGGCGAACGAGATCACGGTCACGATTGTCAAAGTTGTCGTTGCCCGCATTGCCGACTCCATACACGATCTCTTCGATAGAGATTGGGAACAATGATCCTTTCGGTCGCTCCTGTCAATTGAACAGCGTTCGCTACGGTGTCATGCCTAGAAAAGCCTTGCTCGCATTGGTCTTGGCTGCACTACAAGCGAAAAGGAATTCCTGGCAATCAGACGCGCTGAGCGGCTCACAAAGTCTTAGATCGGCCGAAGCTCGGTTTAATCTTCCCTGCGCGTTGGAACTGAGCTCTTGACACTATCCAATACTGAGCAACCAAAATTCAGGGTCTCGTGTTTCACGCAGCGGAAGTCCGAAGGTAAAAATTCAGAACATCTGGCTAGAGGGAGAACGCTCAATGACGATGGCCGGGAGAGTGGACGCGGTCGCGCGGCCAGAAGCGCGCGCGGGGCGTTGGTGGCAGCTGGTGATCGGCATCGTCTGCATGGCGATGATCGCCAACCTGCAATATGGCTGGACCCTGTTCGTCCCTCCCATCGATGACAAATATAACTGGGGCAAGGCCTCCATCCAGGTCGCCTTCACCATCTTCGTTCTGTTCGAAACCTGGCTGGTGCCGCTCGAAGGCTACCTCGTCGACAAATATGGACCCAGACTGATCACGCTGATTGGCGGCGCACTATGCGGAATTTCTTGGGTGATGAACTCCTTCGCGAGCTCGCTCGCCATGCTCTACACCGCGGCGGCAATCGGCGGCATTGGCGCAGGCGCAGTGTACGGCACCTGCGTCGGCAATGCGCTCAAATGGTTTCCTGATCGGCGCGGTTTGGCCGCAGGCCTGACGGCGATGGGATTTGGCGCAGGCTCGGCACTCACCATTATCCCGATCGCCACCATGATCCAATCGCGCGGCTATGAGCAAACCTTCCTCTATTTCGGATTGGGCCAAGGCATCATCGTGGTGCTGCTATCGCTCTTCCTGGCCGCTCCTCCCCCGGGCTACCGGGAGCGCGTGATGGCTAATGTTCCACTGTCAGTCCGATCGACGCGCCATCAATATACGCCGCGCGAGATGCTGAAGACGCCGGTGTTCTATCTGATGTACCTCATGTTCGTGTTGATGGCGTCGGGCGGGCTGATGGCAACGGCGCAACTCGCCGTGATCGCTAAGGATTTCGGCGTCGCCGACACGCCGGTATCCATTCTCGGACTGACGCTCCCGGCCTTGACCTTCGCACTCTCGATGGACCGCATTCTGAATGGCTTGACGCGCCCATTCTTCGGCTGGGTGTCAGATCAGATCGGGCGCGAGAACACCATGTTCATCGCCTTCGTGCTCGAAGGCGCGGCGATCTTTCTGCTTAGCGCCTACGGCCAGAACCCGGTCTTGTTCGTGGTCTTAAGCGCGTTCGTGTTCTTCGCCTGGGGAGAAATTTACAGTCTCTTCCCCGCCACCAACGCCGACACCTATGGCGAGAAATATGCGACGACCAATGCTGGACTGCTCTATACCGCCAAGGGAACCGCGGCACTCCTTGTGCCGCTTTCCAGTATTTTGAGTGAGGGCGGTGAATGGCACGTTGTCTTTTATCTTGCCGCAGTCATGGCGATCCTTGCCGGAGTCCTGGCGGTGGTCGGGCTCAAGCCGATGCGCCAGCGCGAGATCGCGCGCTCGGAAGGGTTGACTGGCGCGCGCGCGGCGGCGTGAGGCGCGCTGGAGGGTTGGTTTCGGCGGGCGAAGCATGAGAATTGCGATTGTCGGCGCGGGCGCTATCGGTGGCTATCTCGGCGCGAGACTTGCGCATGCGGGCGAGGACGTCACGCTGATCGCGCGCGGCGCAAACCTCGCTGCCCTCAAGCAGCATGGCTTGACGCTTATCGAGGAGAATGGGACCGAGCTCCGCACCAAAAACGTGAAGGCTGTCCAGAGAATGGCCGAGGCCGGCCCGCAGGACAGCATCTTGCTCACAGTGAAGGCGCACCAGATTGCTCCGATCGCAGCCGATCTGCGTCACCTGTATGACGCTGATACCACTGTCGTGACCATGCAGAACGGGATCCCGTGGTGGTACTTCTGGAAGCATGGCGGTACGCTCGAGGGTACCCGACTCGAAAGCGTCGATCCCGGCGGGGAGATCGCTCGCCATATCGATCCGGCTCGCGTGATCGGCAGTGTCGTGTATCCGGCCGCCGTGCTCACAAAGCCTGGCGTGGTCAAGGTGGTCGAGGGCAACCGGTTTGGCCTCGGCGAACCGTCGGGAGAGATCACCGAGCGCGTCAAGGCGCTGTCTCAAGGCCTGACCAAGGCCGGCTTCAAGGCGCCCGTAACAAGCGATATCCGTGGCGAGATCTGGCTCAAGCTTTGGGGGAATCTGAGCTTCAACCCGATCAGCGCGCTCACCCATGCAACTCTGGTCGACATCTGCAAGTTTCCTCCGACGCGGACGCTGGCAGCCCAGATGATGGAAGAGGCGCAAGCCATTGCCAACAAACTCGGAGTGACGTTCAGGCTCGGGATTGAAAGACGCATCGCCGGGGCCGAGAAGATCGGCGCGCATAAGACATCGATGCTGCAGGATGTCGAGGCCGGGCGGGCCATTGAGCTCGAGGCTTTGGTCGGCTCGGTTCTGGAGCTTGCGCGTCTGACCGGCGTGGAGACGCCGCGGATCGATGCGTCCTATGCTTTGATGCAGCTTCTCGTGCAGACCCTTGACCATAGCAAGGGTAGGCTGCAGATCGAGCCGCGGGCGTGAGTAAGCGAATTAGCGAGTAAGAACCAAGTGACGGCGAACCAGGAGAGCAGCGCGCGGACCTTATGGGACCTGCTTGATGCGGGCGACGGTCAGCAAAACGCGCTCGAAGCCTTCAACGACGAACCGCTCAGCTTCGAGGCACTCAAGTCGCTGATCGATGCGACCGTGGCGATTCTCAACGCTCATGGCGTCGGGAGCGGCGACCGCGTTGCTATCGTGCTGAACAATGGCCCGGCTATGGCCACTTGCTTTCTCGGGATTGCTGCCGGTGCCGCCGCAGCTCCACTTAACCCCGCCTACAAAAGCGAGGAGTTCGAATTCTACCTCACCGACCTCGAGCCCAAGATTCTCGTGATCGAGGAGGACCAGCAATCGCCTGCCGTCGATGTCGCTGGGAAGCTCGGCATTCCGGTGGTGCGGCTCCGGGCCATGCCTGAGTGGGGAGCTGGCCATTTCGCGCTCCTATTCCCTGGTGAGTTGAAAGAGCGGACGCCGGCGAGCAGAGGATTCGGCAAGACCGACGATATCGCACTTCTCCTTCATACCTCGGGCACGACCTCGCGCCCCAAGCTCGTCCCGCTGCGGCATGGCAATCTCTGCGCTTCGGCATTCAACGTCGCCGCAACACTCAGGCTCGCCGAGGATGATCGTGGCCTCAACATGATGCCACTCTTTCACATCCATGGCCTTGTCGCGGGCCTCCTTGCGCCGCTATGCGCCGGAGGTTGCGTGATCTCAAGCAAAGGCTTCAATGCGCTCAAGTTCTTCGGCTGGCTGGCCGAAGCAAGACCCACCTGGTACACGGCCGTGCCGACCATGCATCAGGCGATCCTCGGGCGCGCGAGCAAGAGCGCCGAGATCATCAAGAGCAACCCGCTACGTTTCATCCGCTCCTCCTCTTCCTCGATTCCGCCGCAGGTCATCCGCGAGATCGAGGACATCTTCGGCTGCCCGCTGATCGAGTCCTACGGCATGACCGAGGCTTCACACCAAATGGCGAGCAATCCGTTGCCTCCGGGCGTGAGAAGGCCGGGCAGCGTCGGACTGCCGGCTGGACCGGAAATAGCCATTGCCGACGAGAATGGCCGACGTCTCGGGCATGGCGAGACCGGCGAGATCGTGATCCGCGGCGAGAACGTCATGAATGGCTACGTGAACAACGAGAAGGCCAACGCGGAAGCCTTCACCACCGAGGGATTCTTCCGTACCGGTGACCAAGGCGTGATCGATGCCGACGGCTATCTCAGCATCACCGGGCGGCTGAAGGAGATCATCAATCGCGGAGGCGAGAAGGTCTCGCCGCGCGAGATCGATGAGGTGCTGATGGACCACCCCAGCGTGGCGCAATGCGTGTGCTTCGCCGTACCGCATGCCAAGCTTGGCGAGGATATCGCGGTGGCGATCGTGCTCCGCGAGGCGACGATCGCCGACGAGCGTTCGATCAAGGAATTCTGCTCAAGCCGGCTTGCCAAGTTCAAGGTGCCGGAGACGGTCATATTCCTGGAGGAGATTCCCAAGGGCGCGACCGGCAAGCTCCAGCGCATCGGCCTAGCGGCCAAGCTCGGCCTTGCCTGACCGGCCAAAAAGCCCCTCTGAGCCGGTTTTGCTCGGTTGAACGGGCAGAAAAAGACCTTACCTGTCTCTGGCTAGACGTCCTGCTAGACCATTATCTCACTGGTTTTTATGCCGCTCGACTTCTTCCACCCTGCGGTCCGCGCGTGGTTTGACCAAAGTTTCGCCGCGCCGACGCCCGCGCAAGGAGATGCCTGGCCCGCCATCAAGGTCGGCCGCGACGTGCTGATCGCTGCGCCTACCGGCTCCGGCAAGACGCTCGCCGCCTTCCTTTGCGCCATCGACGGCTTGGTGCGCCAAGGTCTCGAGGGAGGGCTCAGTGACGAGACGCAGATCGTCTATGTCTCTCCACTCAAGGCCTTGTCGAACGATATCCACCGCAATCTCGACGTTCCGCTCGCCGGCATCCGCAAGGCGCTTCGCGCGCAGGGACTGCCCGATGTCGTAATCCGCTCCTGGGTGCGGACCGGCGACACGCCCCAAGCCGAGCGTCAGCGCGCGGCTAAGCTTCCTCCGCATATCGTGGTGACCACGCCGGAGTCGCTCTACATCCTGCTCGGCTCCGACTCGGGCCGCGCCATGCTCAAGACCACGCGCGCAGTGATCGTGGACGAGATCCACGCCGTGGCCTCAAGCAAGCGCGGCTCTCATCTTCTGGTGTCACTCGAGCGGCTGTCGGCTCTTTGCGGCGGCAAACTCCAAAGGATCGGGCTGTCGGCCACCCAGAAGCCGATCGAGGAGGTCGCAAATTTCCTGGTCGGCGCCGCCGCCGAGCGCGAGCTCCCGCTAATCGTGGACAGCGGACACTACCGTACGCGCGACCTTCAGCTCGAAGTCCCCCCCTCGCCGCTCGAAGCCGTGATGTCGGCGGTCGTCTGGGACCAGGTCTATGACCGGCTGGCGGAGCTGATCGAAGCCCACCGCACGACACTGATCTTCGTCAACACGCGACGCATGGCCGAGCGCGTCACGCGCAAACTCTCGGACCGGCTCGGCGAGACCCGGGTCGCGGCCCATCACGGCAGCCTCGCCAAGGAGCAGCGGCTCGATGCCGAGCAGCGGCTGAAATCCGGCGCGCTTTCCGTCATGGTGGCGACCTCATCGCTCGAGCTCGGCATCGACATCGGGGACGTGGACCTCGTCTGCCAGCTTGGTTCGCCGCGCTCGATCGCGGCCTTCCTTCAGCGCGTGGGCCGCTCCGGCCATAGCGTCGGCGGTCAGCCCAAGGGGCGGCTGTTCCCGCTTTCCAATGACGACCTTGTCGAATGCGCCGCACTGATCGATAGCGCCAATCAGGGCGAGCTCGACCGGCTGATCATGCCGGCCGCGCCGCTCGACGTGCTCGCCCAGCAGATCGCGGCAGAGGTCAACGCCGAGGAGTGGAACGAGGCCGAGCTATTCGCACTCGTCCGCCGCGCCTGGCCCTACCGCAACCTCGAGCGCGAAACTTATGCTTCTGTGCTGCGCATGCTGGCCGACGGCTTCACCACGCGGCGCGGTCGGCGCGGCGCCCTGATCCACCGCGACGAGGTCAACGGCGTGCTGCGCGGGCGGCGCGGAGCGCGGCTCACCGCCATCACCTCCGGCGGTACCATCCCCGACAACTCCGATTTCCAGGTTTTGCTCGAGCCTGAGAACGTGGTGGTCGGCACGGTGAACGAAGACTTCGCCGTCGAAAGCCTCCAGGGCGACATCTTCCAGCTCGGCAACACTGCCTATCAGATCATCCGGGTCGAGCGCGGCGTGGTGCGCGTAGAGGACGCGCACGGCCAGCCGCCAACGATCCCGTTCTGGCTTGGCGAGGCCCCAGCACGTACCGACGAGCTATCCCAGTCTGTCTCGCGCTTCCGCACAGAGATCGAGCACCGCCTCGACGACGGCGGCGCCGTAATTGCGCTTGACTGGATCGTGGACGATCTTCGGCTCGACCGCGCCGCGGCCGAGCAGATCGTCGACTACCTCGGCGCCGCCTATCGTGCGCTCGGTGCGCTGCCTACGCTCGAGACGCTCGTGTTCGAGCGCTTCTTCGACGAGGCGGGCGGCATGCAGCTCGTGATCCATTCGCCCCATGGCAGCCGCATCAACCGCGCCTGGGGGCTCGCTTTGCGCAAACGCTTCTGCCGCAAGTTCAATTTCGAGCTCCAAGCGGCGGCAACGGAGGATAACATCGTCCTCTCGCTCACCACCGCGCACAGCTTCGACCTCGCCGATGTCGCGCGGTATCTCAGCCCGAAGACCGTGCGCGAGCTGCTCGTTCAGGCGCTGCTCGATGCGCCTATGTTCGGCACGCGCTGGCGCTGGGTTGCCGGCGTCGCGCTGGCGTTGCCGCGCTTCCGCGGCGGCAAGAAGGTTCCACCGCAGCTAATGCGCATGATGGCCGAGGACCTTGTCGGCACAATCTTTCCGGACCAGGTGGCTTGCGCCGAGAATCTCGTTGGCGAGCGCGAGGTGCCGGACCATCCACTGGTGGCGCAGACCATTTCTGACTGCCTTCATGAAGCGATGGATATCGAGGGCCTGGAGCGCCTGCTTGGCAACATCGAGTCCGGCACGATCAGGATTGTCGCACGGGATCTGACCGAGCCTTCGCCGCTTTCCCGCGAGGTGCTGACCGCCCGGCCTTACGCCTACCTCGATGATGCCCCCCTTGAGGAGCGCCGCACGCAAGCCGTGATGAGCCGGCGGTGGCTCGATCCTGAATCCGCTGACGAAATCGGCCGCCTTGATGAGGCGGCGATCGCGCGCGTGCGCGAGGATGCATGGCCAGATGCCGCCAACGCCGACGAGTTGCACGACGCGCTGGTCTGGCTCGGATTCCTGACCGAGGCAGAAGCCGACGCGCGCGAAAACTGGAAAGAGTGGCTCGTGGCACTCGCGCGATCACGCCGGGTTGCGCTGCTTAGTGCGCCTCAAGGCGAGTTTTGGATTCCGGCCGAGCGGCTGCGTCAGTTCGAGGCGGTCTATCCCGACACTGTCGTCGAGCCCGCGATCGGGGCGCCTGCCAGCGCCGATCAGAATTGGGAGCCGGAGGCAGCTTTGGTCGAGCTGGTACGCGGGCGGCTCGAAGGTCAAGGGCCGACCACACTCTCGCAGCTCGTCAGCACGTTCGGGCTTTCGCCCGAGCAGATTTCCGCCGCGCTGACGGCGCTCGAAGTCGAGGGCTTTGCGCTTGCGGGATCGTTCACGCCGGGCGGAGGCGAGCGCGAGTGGTGCGAGCGACGCCTCCTCGCCCGCATTCACCGCTATACTGTGAACCGGCTTCGCGCCGAAATCGAGCCTGTTTCGGCGCGCGACTATCTTCGCTTCCTGTTCGATTGGCAGGGCGTCTCTGCCGATACGCAGCGAGAAGGAGCGCAGGCGCTCGACGCTGTTGTCGAGCAGCTTGCAGGCTTCGAGGCCCCGGCTGCCGCGTGGGAGACCGCAATCCTGCCTGCCCGCCTTTCTGACTACGAGCCGAGCTTGCTCGACGATGCTTGCCTCTCGGGTCGCATCGCTTGGGCGCGGCTCGGGGCGCCGGCGGCCAAGCCGAAAGCGAATGGCAGGCGTCCTGCCCCGCTGAAGTCCACGCCGATCAGCCTGTTTCCGCGCAATTCTGCCTCAATCTGGACACGGCCGGTTGCCGAAGAGCCTGCGCATGTCAGCGCGAGAGCCGCGAAGGTCGCCGAATTCATCCGGGAGAACGGCGCGTCCTTCTTCGACGAGATCGTCGACGACACGCACCTTTTACGCACCCAAGTCGAGGAGGCGCTCGCCGAGCTCGTCGCCGCCGGGCAGGTCATCTCCGACAGCTTCGGCGGCTTGCGCGCGCTGCTCACGCCGCCTCGACATCACCGCCGCCGGGCAAGCGGCGCACGCCTTGCTGGCGCCGGCAGGTGGGTGCTCGTCAAGCGGAAACGCGGTGATGAACACCGGCCTGCGCATAAGGCAGAGCGCATAGAGCAGATTGCGCTCGCGCTGCTTCGCCGTTACGGCGTCGTGTTCATGCGCATGCTCGAGCGTGAGGCGGGATCGCTGCCGAGATGGCGCGACCTGCTGCGTGTCTATCGCAAGCTCGAGGCGCGTGGCGAGATCAGGGGCGGACGTTTCGTCTCAGGCTTCTCCGGCGAGCAGTTCGCCCTTCCCGAAGCGATCGCAGCCTTGCGCGCGATCAGGCGGCACGCACCTGACGACAGCCTCGTCTCAGTGTCAGGCGCTGATCCATTGAACCTCGCTGGCATCCTCACGCCGGGCCCGAAGCTCGCGGCGCTTACCGGCAATCGCGTGCTCTATCGCGACGGCATTCCGATCGCCTTCCTCGAAGGCGACGAGACGCGACTCCTCGAGCCGGTCGAAGGGGAGATGGAGAATAGGGCGCGGCTCGCCTTGCATGGTCACTTAGAGCCTGCCGCGCATCTGCCGCGCATGCGGCGGCTCGCGCAACTCGAAGCGGCTCGGGCTTCAGCCGAGGCGCACCGCCGCTCGCGACGGGGCAGACCACACGCCGCTTGACGTGGCCCAGACTAGCCGCCAGGACCCTGACCTTATCAAGACTGAGATCGGTTTGTGGTGCAAATTCGCCCACGTCTCGGCGAAGGGAATATCCATTTCCCTGTTTTTGTGGCCTGAAGAAGACCTCTCGGCCAAGTCAAAGGCCGCACGCTGCTGGGCCGTATCTAGTTGCAAGGACGAAGTCACTTACAAAAAACCCCTGATACAAACCTGGCTAAATTCTTTGTGTTCTGCAGATGAACGCAATAGAGGAGGCGCGGGTTCAACCGCCATATTTCTCGGCATGAGGCTGACCTCATTGCGAAGAAAGGCCGAACTCCGAAAACGGTATGAAGTTCACCATTTCGCCTGCACGGACCTCCTCGACCTCCTCGGGGACCTCAATCAGGCCATCGGCCTCCCGCAACGAGGAAATCAGCCCGGAGCCGTCGCGCGGAAACTTCGCGACTTGCAATTGCCCCTCGTCGGTTCTCATTAGTCGCGCTCGCCAGAACTCACGCCGACCGAATTTCTTCCTCTGGCTGAAAGCTGCCGGCAGCGGAAAGCGAACGGGCTCAGGCCATCGGCCACCGGCAAGCCGGGTCAGCACCGGCCGCACATACATCAAGAAACACACGAACACCGCGACAGGGTTGCCGGGGAGACCGAGCACGACGCAGTCCCCGATCTGACCAAAGCTCATTGGGCGCCCGGGCTTGATGGCGATTTGCCATAGGTAGCGTTTTCCAAGAGCATCGAGGCTGCGGACAACATGGTCCTCGGCGCCCTGGCTCGCTCCGCCGGAAATGATGATTGCGTCGTAGGTCTGGCTTGCTTCGGAAAGCGCGGCGCGCACACGCTCGGCCTTATCAGTCAAGACGCCGAGTTCAACCACTTTCGCTCCGACACTCTTCGTTAATCCCTCAAGCATTGAGGCATTGGCGTCGTAGACCTTCCCAGGAGCAAACGTTTCGCCCGGGCGAAGAACTTCGTCCCCGGTCGAAGCAATGGCCACGTTCAGTGGCGCGTAGCAGCGGAGCCGGTCGAGCCCAGTCGCGGCGGCGCTTGCCACGTCCTGTGGCCTTAGTCGCGTGCCGGCTTCGACCAGCACCGCCCCAGCCTTAGAGTCTTCTCCAGCAAGTCTCCTGTTTGCCCCCTGGTTTAGGCCAGGCGGAATGACAGCCCAGCGTTCCCCTCCCTCGCCTTCAAGGACTACGTCCTCCTGCATTGCTACCGTATCGAAGCCTTGCGGCATGACGGCACCAGTGAAAATGCGCACCGCATGGTCGAGCGAAGGCACGCTTGGCAAAGGGTGACCCGCCGAGGCTTGGCCCGCAATCTTAAGACGAACTCCCGCGTCCTTGTCGTAGGAAGAATGGGCGAAAGCGTAACCATCGACGGCCGCGTTGTCGTGCGCCGGAATCGGACGGGGCGATAAGATTGCTTCGGCGAGAAAGTGGCCTGTCGCATCAGCCAAGGGCACCTCTTCGATGCTCGCCACGGTACGCACACGTGCCTCGAGGATGGCGAGAGCCTCATGGTGGGGAAGCCTGTCCTTGTCGAGGACGAAGCAATCGTCGTCGAGCTTTAGGGTCATGGCCGCGCGAGTCCCAGATGCTCAATGATGAAGTCGGCGATCCCGTCCGTGTCGTCGAGATGGAAGGTGCGAAGCGAGTCTTCTTCGGTCTCAGGCCGGTCGGAGGCTATGCTGACGATTTCAGGAAAGTTTCCGCGCAGCGGTTCGCGAGACGCGGCTCCATCCCGGCGTATTTCGATCTTGGGAAATGCTTCGCGTTTGAAGCCTTCGACCAGCACGAGATCGCTCGGACCGAGATAGGCGCGGATTTCCTCGAATGGCAGCTCTGGCTCGTTGCCAAGCTCGCGCATCAGAGCGAAGCGGCGCGGTGACGACAAGGCAATTTGACATGCGCCGGCTTCGCGCAGCTTGAAGGAGTCGCGACCCGGATGATCGATGTCGAAACGCTCGTGCGCATGTTTGATGACAGAAACTGCAAATCCTCGCCGGCTAAGTTCTCTGACAAGATTTGCCATCAGTGTCGTCTTACCGGAGTTCTTCCAGCCAACCACGCCAAAAAGAGGCGGCCTCATCGGGCTTGCTCCTTCAGCAGCGCGTCGGCCTTGGCAAGCTCCTCGGGCTCATTGATGTTGAAAAAAGGATCAATCGGCGCCCCGCCGATTTCAGCCTTGGAAAAATAGACTTCCACGGCGTCCTGCTTTTCGACAAACGTTCCTACTTTATGCCTACCTTGCTTGAGGAAGCTTTCGAGAGCTGAAGCCAGTTGGACCGGCCAGAGTCCGATCACCGGATGCACGCCATCGTCCGATCGCGCCACAAGGAGCGTGTTGCCCTGCCTCGCCTCGTCGAGAAAATGCTGAACCAGGTCGCGCGGAAAGAAGGGCGTGTCGGTGGCAACGGTGACCACATGACTCGTGGCGGGACGGTTTGATTGAACCCACTCGAGCGCCGCATGCACGCCGGCCAGCGGTCCTGCGAAACCGGCGATGCTGTCCGCTACGACCGGCAGCCCATAGCCGGCAAAGCGCGAGCTGTCTCCGTTGGCATTGATAATGATTTCAGAGACTTGCGGCTTCAGACGCTCAATGATGCGAGCAAGAATCGGCCTGCCGCCGAGCAGTCGCAGGCATTTGTCGCCCCCGCCCATGCGGCTTGACCTGCCACCGGCAAGAAGGACGCCGATGACACTCTCCTCCAAACTCATTCCAAGAATCTAGGTCTAAAGACCCCAGGCTGTCACGTTCAGCCCGGGTTCTGGCGCAGGTCGGTCCTTTCCGTCCGCCGGCTCGATTCTTACGGCGCAATATTTGTACTCTGGGATCTTGCCGACTGGATCGAGCTGCGGATTGGTCAAGATGTTGGCGGCGGCCTCGACATAAGCGAAGGGAATGAAAACCATCTTCTCCTCGATGGCGAGATCCGCGCGGGCGGTGAGCTCGATGCTTCCTCTGCGAGTCGTGACCCGGATCAGCTCGCCTGGCGCAATGCCGTAGCGCACAAGCGTCTTGGGATTGAGGCTTGCCGTTGGCCCCGGCTCAAGCGAATCAAGCACGCCCGCTCGCCGTGTCATGGCGCCGGTGTGCCAATGCTCGAGTTGCCGGCCCGTCATCAGCACCAGCGGGTATTCTGCGTCGGGCACTTCGGCGGGTGGGAGCACTTTCGACGGGACGAGCGTGGCACGCCCGGTCTTGGTGGGGAAGCCGTCGCCGAACACCACCGCCTCGCCGGGATGATCCGGTGCAGGGCACGGATAGATGACCGAGGACTCCCTTTCGAGCCTGTCCCAGGTGATGTTGTCGAGCGAAGGCATGGCCAACTTCATCTCGGCAAAGACTTCCGAAGGGTGCGTGTAGGTCCAGTCGAGCCCAAGTCGCTTCGCGATCTCGACGATGATCAACATGTCGTCGCGCGTATCACCCGGAACATCGAGCGCTTTGCGCCCCATCTGCACCTGCCGGTTGGTATTGGTCACCGTGCCTGTTTTCTCGGGCCATGCCGAAGCAGGCAGGATCACATCGGCCATCATCGCCGTCTCGGTGAGGAAGATATCTTGCACGACGAGGTGCTCGAGCTTAGCGATGCCGGCTCGCGCATGGTCGAGGTCAGGATCGGACATGGCCGGATTTTCGCCGTGTATGTACATGCCCTTGATCTCGCCCTTGTTCGCGGCGTTGATGATCTCGACCACGGTGAGCCCGGGCTTGGTGGAAAGTTCCGTCTTCCACAGATCTTCGAACTTCTTGTGGACCGGCTCGCTCTTCACGTCGGCATAGTCGGGATAGAACATTGGGATAAGACCGGCATCCGAGGCGCCCTGCACATTGTTCTGCCCACGCAAGGGGTGAAGTCCCGTGCCGGGTCTGCCGACCTGGCCGCACATCAAGGCAAGCGCAATCAGACACCTCGCGTTGTCGGTGCCGTGCACGTGCTGGGAAATGCCCATGCCCCAGAAGATGATGGCGCGCTCGGCGCGGCCGTACGCCCTCGCGACGTCGCGGATCGTCTTGGCATCGATGCCCGTGATCTCCGCCATCGACTCGGGGCTATAGGCTGCGAGATGCTCCTTATAACGCTCGAAATTCTCGGTGAACGCCTGCAGGTACTGCACGTCGTAGAGCCCCTCCTCCACGATCACATGCATGATCGCGTTAAGCAGCGCGACGTCGCTCGCAGGCTTGAATTGCAGCATGTAGGTCGCGTATTCGCGCAGCGCCTGCCCGCGCGGATCGATCACGATCAGCTTGGCCCCGCGTTTCGCCGCTTGTTTGAAATATGTGGCTGCGACCGGATGGTTCTCGCTCGGGTTGGCGCCGATGATTACGATCACGTCGGCATGCTCAACCTCGTTGAAGGTTGCGGTGACCGCACCCGAGCCGATACCTTCGAGCAGCGCAGCGACCGACGAGGCATGGCAGAGCCGGGTACAGTGATCGACGTTGTTGTTGCGGAACCGCGTGCGGATCAACTTCTGGAACAGATAAGCTTCTTCGTTGGTGCATTTAGCCGAGCCAAAGGCGGCGATCGCTTCGTTGCCGTGCTTATCGGCCACGGCTGCTAGACCACGTGCGGCAAGATCCAGAGCCTCCTCCCAGCTCGCCTCGCGGAAATGCGTATAGGGATTCGAGGGATCGACATCGACACGCTTGGGCAGGCCCGGCTTCCTTATGAGAGGCTTCATCAAACGCTGCGGATTGGTGATGTAATCAAAGCCGAACCGTCCCTTTACACAGAGGCGGTTCTGGTTGGAGGGACCGTTGCGCCCCTGCACAAAGGCGATTTTATTGTCGTTGATCTCGTAAGTGATCTGACAACCGACACCGCAGTATGGGCATACCGAGTGTACTTCGCGCTCGACCTCCCTGCTGCCATGCTGGGTGATGGGGTCGACAATCGACTTTGGCATCAGCGCGCCAGTTGGGCACGCCTGCACGCATTCGCCGCAGGCGACGCAGGTCGAAAGGCCCATCGGATCATCAAAGTCGAACACGGGTTTCGCGCCGATGCCCCTAAGCGCCATGCCGATGACGTCATTGACCTGCACTTCGCGGCAAGCCCGCACGCAAAGCCCGCAATCGATGCAGGCGTCTAGATTGACTGCCATGGCAGGGTGGGAGAGGTCCGGCTTGGGAATGCCGTGGGCCGGGAATCGCGAGGTTTCAATGCCCTGGACCTCGGCCCAGTGCCAAAACTTGGAGACGCGATCAGGAGAATCCTCGCGCGGGGGCTGGTCGGCGAGCAGAAGCTCCATGACCATGCGGCGAGCCTTGACTGCTCGGTCCGTCGCCGTTTTCACCACCATGTTTGGGTTCGGCTTGCGAATGCACGAAGCAGTGAGCACCCGCTCGCCCTCGATCTCGACCATGCAGGCGCGGCAGTTGCCATCGGCCCGATAGCTCGGCTCGGGCAACCAGCAAAGATGTGGGATGTCGATTCCTTCGCGCTGCGCCACCTGCCAGATGGTCTCGCCGGGCCGAGCCGACACCACCTTGCCATCCAGCGTGAAGAGCAATTGATCAGTCATGGCGTAATTTCCTGCCCTTCCAGGGCTTCTGCTCGATAAAGTCGATGACGTTTCTATCCATCAGGCGCGTCCCGCCACCTCGGTTCCAAGCCGCTCATCCAGGAAAAATTGCATGGCCGAGATGAAGGCGTTAGGGGCAGCCTGTCCAAGGCCACAGATCGATGCGTCACGCATCGTCTGGGCGAGCTCGGCAAGCAGCTCCTTGTCCCACTCGCGCTGCTTAAGGAGCGCGACCGCCTTATCGCAACCGACGCGGCAAGGCGTACATTGCCCGCACGACTCGTCCTTGAAAAAGCTCAAGAGATTGATGGCGATCTCGGCAATATCATCCTGCTCGGAGAAGATCACGATGGCGTGGCTGCCGACGAAGGCGCCATATTTGTCGAGAGTTCCGAAATCGAGGGGCACTTCGGCAAGGCTCGCAGGCAAAATGCCTCCAGAAGCACCGCCTGGAAGATAGGCTTTGAACTGATGGCCGTCTTCCATGCCGCCCGCGAGCTCGATCAGCTCCCGGGCCGTGACCCCGGCGGGCGCTACGATGACGCCGGGCTTCTTTACCCGTCCCGAAACGGACCACGAGCGGAAGCCTTTGGCTCCATTCACGCCGTGGTCGGCGAACCACTTGGCGCCCTTCTGCAAGATCTCAGGCACCCAATAGAGCGTCTCGACATTGTTGTTGAGAGTTGGCCGGCCGAATAGTCCGACCTCGGCGATATACGGCGGACGGTTGCGCGGATAGCCGCGCTTGCCTTCGATCGACTCGATCATTGCCGACTCTTCGCCGCAGATATAAGCGCCGGCACCTCGCCTGAGCTCGATCTTGCCCTCCTCGATGATGAGTGCCTCCTCCAGCGCTGCAATCTCGTGAGCGAGGATGTGAAGGACGGCCGGATACTCGTCGCGCATATAGAGGTAGATGCGTTCTGCATCGGCGGTCCAAGCGGCTATGAGCGCGCCCTCGAACATCTGGTGCGGATTGCGCTCGAGATAGAAGCGGTCCTTGAAGGTGCCGGGTTCGCCCTCGTCGCCGTTGATGGTCATGAGTCGAGGGGCGGGGTAGGAGCGCACGAC
>Ga0207683_10000809_pt1 | contig 28622 bp, 26 predicted proteins | sample KBSM73metaG_FD_184333 | JGI IMG/M metagenome (GOLD analysis project Ga0207683, IMG submission 184333) | Miscanthus rhizosphere microbial communities from Kellogg Biological Station, Michigan, USA - KBS M7-3 metaG (SPAdes) (version 2) | ecosystem: Host-associated > Plants > Roots > Rhizosphere >... | reverse complement strand
AACTTGGCGGCGTGCCCCTCGGCGATCAGCCTGCCGGCGTGGTTCTGCCCGATCTGGTCGAAATGTCCGTCGCGCATGAACTCCACGAAACCGTCGAGGTTGGCCAGGTACGGCGGCTCACTGCTGCCGATCGACACCCGCTCGGCGGCCAGCGTCGTGCGGCTGACCTCCCAGCCGCGGTTGACCTCGCCGAGCACCAGCTCGTCGGGAACGAACACGTCGTCGATGAAGACGGTGTTGAACATCGCGTTTCCGGTCAGCTCCCGCAACGGCTTCACCTCGACGCCGTCGCTGTGCATATCGAGCAGGAAGTAGGTGATGCCGTTGTGCTTCGGAGCGGCGGGGTCCGTCCGGGCAAGCAGCATGCCCCAATGGGCCAGCTGCGCGGCTGTGGTCCAGATCTTCTGGCCGGTGATCCGCCAACCACCGTCGACCTTGGTGGCTTTGGTGGTGAGGCCCGCCAGGTCCGAACCCGCGCCCGGCTCGGAAAACAGCTGGCACCAGATCATCTCGCCGCGGAAGGTCGGCGGCAGGAAGCGCTGCTTCTGTTCCTCGGTGCCGAACGCGACGACGGACGGGATCAGCCACGTAGCGATGCCCATCGGGGGGCGGCGCACCCGGCCGGTGTCGAATTCCTGGGCGATGAGGATCTGCTCGATCGGACTCGATGCGCGGCCCCAAGGCATGGGCAGGTGGGGCATCACCCAACCGCCCTCGGCGATCGCGACATTGCGCTCCTCATGCGGAATCGCTTTGAGGGCTGCGACTTCCGCGCGAATCTCCTCCCGCAGCTTCTCGGTCTCCGGGTCGAGATCGATGTCGATCTTGCGCAGTCCGGCGCTCGTCGCGACGTCGACCACCTGCTGCGGGTAGTCCGCAGCGCGGCCGAAGCAGGCGGCGAGCATGATCGCGCGGCGATAGTAGATGTTGGTATCGTGCTCCCAGGTGAAACCGATGCCGCCGTGCACCTGGATGCAATCCTGGGTGCAGTGCAGCGCGGCGGCGGGTGCCAGTGTCGCGGCTACTGCGGCAGCGAATTCGAAAGCGCTTTCTTCCGAACCGGATTCGCGGTACTCGTCGATGGCGCGGGCCGCATCCCATACCGCCGCGGTCGCCCGTTCGGTGTCGGCGATCATCTCGGCGCACTTGTGTTTGATGGCCTGGAACTGCCCGATGGGCCTGCCGAACTGCTCGCGGATCTTGGCGTATGCCGAGGCGTTGTCGGTGGCCCAGCGTGCGACGCCGATGGACTCGGCGGAAAGCAGTGTCGACATCAGGGCGCGCGCCAGAGTCCGGCTCAGGTTGCTCAGCACGCGGTCGTCACCCACCTCGACCGCGTTCGCGCGCACATGGGCCAGCGGACGCAGCGGGTCGACGCTCTGAACGGGCTCGATCTCCAGCTGATCGGCGTCGAGCACCAGCCATTCTTCACCGCTGTCGATGGCGACCGGCAGCACCAGTACCGACGCCTGTGCGGCTGCGGGAACCGCACGCACCTCGCCGCGGATGACAAGGCCGTCGCCGTGCCGGGTGGCGGTGAGCCCGGAGTCGATGGCGTACGCGGCGATCACGTTGCCGGAAGCGAGGTCGTTGAGCACCTTGGCGTCAGGGTCGTGGGCCGAGATCAGCGCGCTGGCGATCGCCGACGGGACGAACGGGCCCGGCACCGCGCCGTAGCCGAACTCGGCGAGGACAATGGCCAGCTCGAGGATGCCGAATCCTTGTCCACCAACGGATTCCGCCAGGTGTACGCCCTGCAGGCCCTGATCGGCCGCGACTTTCCAGTACGGCGGCGGGTTCGGGATCGGCGTCTCGAGGGCCTCGTGCAGGACGTCCGATGGCGCAACGCGCGCCACCAGGGACCGCACCGAATCGGCGAGGTCGTTGTGCTCAGGAGTGATCGCTATGGGCATGGCTACACCTCTTTGTGGGGCGTTCCCGATTAACCGGTCGGTTGGGCGCTAGCGTACTCGTTGACCACGTTGGCAAGTTCACGGCCGTCCCTGATCCGCCGGCAGTTGTCCACCGCGTGTTCCAGGTAGCGCCGCATGGTGTCGACGGTGTACCAGGTGACGTGCGGGGTCAGCACCACGTTGTCGAGGGCGAGCAGCGGATCATCGGCAGGTATCGGCTCGACCGCGAACACGTCTAGGCCCGCGGCGGCCAACCCGCCGGTGCGCAGGGCGTCAACGAGCGCGTCCTCGTCGACCACGGCGCCGCGTGACGTGTTGACGAGCACCGCGTCCGGCTTCATCCGGGCCAGCGCGGCGCGGTCGAGCATGCCCGCGGTTTTCTCGGTCAGCGGCAGATGCAACGAGACGATGTCGCTGGCGGCGAGAAGTTCCGGGAAGGGACGCCAGCCAGGGTGGCCGTCGTCGCGGGTGCTGGTGTGCAAGACATGGGCGCCCATCGCGGCCACGTAGGTCTCCACCGTCTTCGCGATGTTGCCGTAGCCGACCAGCCCCACCGTGCAGCCGCCGATGTCGCGGACCGCCTCCCCGAGGGTCGGGTCGGATGGCCAGCCCTTCCCCTCGCGGGTCGCCCGGTCCAGCGCGGGCAGCCGCCGCAGCGCGGCCAGCATCAGCAGCACGGTGCCTTCGGCGACCGAGGGGGCGTTCGCGCCGGGCATGTTCGCCACCGCGATGTGCAGCCGCGTCGCGGTGTCCACGTCGATGGTGTTCACCCCTGCGCCCATCTTGTGCACAAGCTTGAGTCCACGCGCCTGCTCGAGGTCGTTACCCGAGATGGGCCGCAGCACATGCCAGATCACCTCGGCATCAGGCAGCTCACGGTAGAAGGTATCGTCGTCATCTTCGGCGCAGTGGCGCACATCGAGCCAATCCATCTCTGGCGCAAGGAATTCGGTGACCCTATCGCCGGGAACGAAGTGTGCGAAAACTCTTATCGCCACCGCTTGCCGATCCACTTGGCGATGGTATCGGCCTTGTCGCTGCGGGCCCCCGGGGTGGTGAAATAGTGGTCCGTGTCGATCGAGCACTGGGACTTGTCGGTGCTGGCCAGCGCGTCGTGGATGCGCTGTGCGTCGCTGGGGTACACGCCCGTGTCCTGTTCTGCGTTGATCACCAGCGCAGGACAGTCGATGCGCGCCAAGTGCGGTTCGGCGCGGGTCTGCGCATGCCGAAGGCTCCACATCCCGAGCCAGTTACGCAACGTGCAGGCAGCGGCGATGCCGTGCGCGGAGCGGTTGGCCTTGACAGGGACACCTGCGTAGCACATGTTGGCAGGCCGCTTCGTCGGTTCGATTGTCGGATCGACCATCCGCGGGTCCGCCCATGTCCGCAGGACCGTGAAAGGACGGTCAGAGAAGCCGGCCGCATGCACTCGTTTGAGTTCGGTTTCGACCCAGTCGGTGATGGCGTTGTTGCGGGCGATCTGTGCGGATCGATAGCGCTTGATGAACTCTTCGGTAAACGGGGGACCGTTGCGCTTGTCGAAGAGGTCCAGGTCGGGATCACTTGTGACGGAGTCATTCTCGTCGACCACGGAAGGGTCCATCCAGGCGGTGAGCACGTCAGGACGGCCGGGGTGCGCAGCGGTGGCCACGTACCCGTCGGCGGGTGGCAGCTCAGTCAGTCCAGCCGCGGGCCGCATGCCCTCCAGTGGCGTGACGTGTGGGTCGACGGCTTGCGCCTGGTAAGCCGCCATCAGGGAGCCACCGCCGGAATTACCAAGCAACACAATGGTTTCTATGCCTTGAATCTCCCGCAGCCAGCGCACCCCGACGCCGATGTCGACGAGCGCGTGGTCGAGCAGGAAGCTGCTCTCGTAGCCACGGTAGCGCGTGTTCCAGCCGAGGAACCCGATCCCGCGGGTGGCCATGTAATCGGCGAGATAGTGTTCGGAGAAATCGATCTGATAGTGCGCGGCGATCATCGCGACCTTCGGCTTGCGCCCCACGCCGCGGTGATAGAGGCCCTGGCACGGATGGCCGCCCGAACCGGCCCGCCGGGCCGTCGGCGAGTCCATCCCGACGAATTCGCGGGTGACGCCGGGTGTTCCGGATGTCGCCGATGTTCTCGTCATATCAGCCCGGGCTCCTTGTGATAGATGGTCCGGTAGAAGAACTTGGCCAAGGTGGTGATGCACGCGTCATCGTCGACGGTGTCACCGACGGCGGCACCGGACAGTTGCGTGTAGCAGAACTGATTGAGCATCGAGACCATCGCGACCGCGATGAGATGCGGGTCGTCATCTTGAGCGCAGAAGCCATGCTGTTGAGCCTGCTTCACCATGTGCGTGATCAATTCGATTGGGAACGAGCAGATGTCGGTCCAGTACTCGGCGAAGTCGTCGCTGATCATGGCGAGCTGCGAGACGCTGATGATCTCGGCCAGCCGGTTGCGGTAGGTGTTCCAATGTGCGGCCGCGGCTTTGTAGGAACGCTCCCAGTTGGTCAAGCCGGGTTCCGCGGCAGCCTGCGATCGTACCCGTGCCTCGTCGCGGAACCGCACGGCCCACTCGCGGACCATCGCTTCCTTGGAGTCGTAATAGTTGTAGAACGACGCGGTGGACTTACCCGCTTCGGCCGCGATATCCGAAATCGTCGTCGCCAGAATGCCCTTACGCGCGATGACCGCCCTCGCCGCCGCATCGATCGCGGCCTGCGTCTGCCTGCCGCGCAGAGTCGGTAACTGCTCTCGGGGGCTGACCGTCACTGAGCTCCTCGGCCGTTGATCGGATCTGAATGTGATGTTAGATTCAGATCCCGAGCTTGGCTAGAGGAGCTGCGACGTGATCAAGCCAAACAATCTCAATTCCGAATTCGAGCTCGGCGGCATCAACCACGTGGCGCTGGTCTGCTCCGACATGGAGCGCACCGTCGACTTCTACAGCAATGTTCTTGGTATGCCACTGATCAAGTCGCTGGACTTGCCGGGTGGTATGGGCCAGCACTTCTTCTTCGACGCCGGCAACGGCGATTGCGTTGCCTTCTTCTGGTTCGCAGAGGCTCCCGACCGCGTGCCGGGCCTCTCGTCACCCGAAGCGATCCCAGGGATCGGTGACATCGTCAGCGCCGTGAGCACCATGAACCACTTGGCATTCCACGTCCCCGCGGAGAAGTTCGATGAGTACCGTCAGCGGCTCAAGGACAAGGGTGTGCGCGTCGGGCCCGTGCTCAACCACGACGAGAGCGCGGCGCAGGTGTCGCCGACGGTGCATCCAGGCGTGTACGTGCGGTCGTTCTACTTCCATGACCCTGACGGCATCACACTCGAGTTCGCCTGCTGGACCAAGGAATTCACCGCCGACGACACGCAGACGACGCCGAAGACCGCGGCGGACCGCCGGCCTCCGGTGCCTGCTGGGCGCTAGCCCTTGCGGAACTGAGGGACGGCTAGCGCGTCGATCATCACGGCCAGCTGATCGACGAGGTCGTCGCTGTCGAGCACGATGTCGCCTGCCAGCCATGCGGTGATCATCTGCGTGACGCCGCCGACCACGAAATGTGCCGCTGCTTTGGTGCGGTCATTGTGCTGGGCCCCCAACACGCCGGCGTGCTGAAACGTCAGCATCGCCATCAATGCAAACGATTCCGCGCGCTTGCGCAGGACGACGGCGTTGGACAGCTGCGAGCTGAACAACAGTTGGCCCACTCGGCTGTCGGCGGCGATCGTCCGCACGATGTTGGCCATGCCCGCGCGGCTTTGTTCGGCGACGGGTGCGGATGCGACCGCAGCCTGGGTCGTGGCCGCGATATCGGCGATCACCCAGTCGTACACCTGCCCGACGAAGTCGTCCTTGTCGGTGAAGCTCTCGTAGAAGTACCGCAGCGCGACGCCGGCCTGCCGACAGATGCCGCGCACGGTCAAGTCCGACAGGTCGGGATCGGAACCGAGGATGTCCAGGCCCGCTTCCAGGAAGCGGCGGCGCCGCTCGGCGACCCGGTCGGCCGCCTCGACGCCGCGGTAGGGCCGCACTTGAGTCATCCCGTCAATCTTGACACCGCTGTCGTCGCGCGGGCAATATATCTGGAAACACAGGTTCTCACATTTGCCGTTAGGTGGGTCGATGACGATCAGTGAGCCGGTCGAACACCTCGAGCGAGCGGTGAGCGAGCCGGCCGCGGCGCTTCCTAGGAGAGCGCGGCGGCGTGCTGCGAGCTTCGACGACGGGCTGATGGGTGTGGCGCTGCTGGCAGGGCCGGCGAACGTGATCATGCAGCTTGCTCGGCCCGGTGTGGGCTACGGCGTGTTGGAAAGCCGTGTCGAGAGCGGCCGGGTGGACCGCCATCCGATCAAGCGTGCACGTACGACGTTCACGTACCTCGCGGTTGCGACGAAGGGCTGCCCTGAGCAGAAGGCAGCGTTCCGGCGTGCGGTGAATCGGGCGCACGCGCAGGTTTATTCGACTGACGAGAGTCCGGTCGAATACCACGCGTTCGACCGCGACTTGCAGTTGTGGGTCGGCGCGTGCCTGTACAAGGGCGCCGTCGATGTGTACCGGCTGTTCGTCGGCGAGATGGATGAAGCGACCGCCGAGCGGCATTATCGCGAGGGGTTGCCGCTCGGCACCATGCTGCAGGTGCCCGAGGACATGTGGCCGAAGGATCGCGCCGAGTTCGACCGGTATTGGCGGGAGTCGTCGGCGAAGGTGCACATCGACGACGCTGTGCGCGAATACCTGTGGCCGATCGCGGCGGGGCGCATGCGCGGCGTCAATCTGCCGATTCGCGTGCAGCGTGCGTTCGACAACTTCGGTCTGTTGATAACGACAGGCTTTCTGCCGCAACGCTTCCGCGACGAGATGAAGCTGGACTGGAATCCCGGCATGCAGCGCCGGTTCGACCGCACGATCGGTGTCCTTCGCTTCGTCAACCACCTGATGCCGCGGTTCATCCGCCAGTTCCCGTTCAACGTGCTGCTGAAGGACCTCGACTTGCGGATCCGGACGGGACGCCCACTGGTGTGATCAGCGGGGTGCGTCCCACTGGATGAAGACGCGTCCCAACAGCAGCAGTGACAACCGCGTGCCGGGCAGTTTCACGGCTCCGCCACAAACCGAGTCTGACGAAGCTGTCAGAATCCGGGCGTATAACCGGGTACGTGCGTACCGAAAATGACAGCTGGGACATCAAGACGAGCGTTGGCTCGACCGCCCTGTTCGTGGCCACGGCCCGGGCACTGGAGGCCCAGAAAGCTCACCCCGTGGTGCTCGACCAGTTCGCCGAGGTGTTCTGCAGGGCCGCTGGCAGGGAATGGGCCGACGTGCTCGACGGTGGCGCCGCTGACCACCCACTGAGGACCGAGTTCGGCCGCTATTTCGTCGACTTCCAGGCCGTGCGGACCAGGTATTTCGACACCTATTTCGAGGCCGCGGCTGCGGTCGGGGTGCGACAGATCGTCATTCTGGCCGCGGGTTTGGACTCGCGGGCCTATCGGTTGCGCTGGCCGGACGGGACGGTGGTCTTCGAGTTGGACCAACCGCGGGTGCTGGACTTCAAACGCGAGGCGCTGGCTGCGCGCGGTATCGAGCCTGCCGCCGTGCGTGTGGAGGTCGCAATCGACCTGCGCAGCGACTGGCCACAGGCCTTGCGCAACAGCGGGTTTGATCCGTCGAAACCGTCGGCATGGATCGCCGAGGGATTGCTCATCTATCTGCCGGCCACGGCACAGCGCCAGCTGTTCGCAGGCATCGACTCATTGGCCGCGCCTGGCAGTCACCTCGCCCTCGAGGAGTCCGTGCCGCTGGCCGCCGACACATTCCGGGCGAAGCGGGAAGAAGAAGTCGCGGGTGGCAACGACCGCACCTTCTTCACCCTCGTCTACAACGAGCAGCACGCGCCTGCGAAGGAGTGGTTCGGTAACCGCGGCTGGTGGGCCGCGGCCACCCCGCTGCCGTTCCAGCTGCGCTCGCTCGGTAGGTCCGTGCCGGCCCCAGACTCCGAAGCCGGTCTGATGACGGGCAACATCAGCCTGGTCAGCGCGATCAAGGACTGATGTCGCGTCGCTGGCCTACGAAGAGATCAGCGGTTTGAGCGCCTCACCGACTTTCGTTATCACTCCAGGTGTGTAGCGATGGGTCGGCAAGTTGACGATGACTCCGTCGATGCCGACATCAAGTACGCGACGTTTGATCTCCTCGGCCACTTGGTCGGGTGAGCCTGACAGGGCGCGATCGCCTCGAGCTTCGTCGATCGCGCTATGGGATTCGTACCCGTCGAGCACCACGGTCAGCAGGCAGCTCGTTTCCAGCGTTGCGGGGTCTCGGTTGGCTTCGGCACATCGTTCTGCCAGCGCGCCGAGCTTGCGCGGAAGTTCGCTCATGCCCGCGATGATGTTGAGGTGGTCGGCGTATTGGGCGGCCAGCCGGAAGGTCTTCTTCTCACCGCTGCCACCGAGCATCACCGGAATGTGGTCGCGGTAGCGGGGCTCGTTGATGGCGTCTTCAGCGTGATACCACTTACCTGAAAAGCGTGGCCGCTCACCGTGAGTCATCGGAATGATGATCTGCAGCGCCTCCTCCAGCTTTTCGAATCGCTCCGTGAATGTGCCGAATTCGAAACCAAGCTGCTGGTGCTCCAGCTCGAACCAACCGGCCCCGATACCCAAGATCGCGCGCCCTCCGCTGATCACATCCAGAGTGGTGATCTCTTTGGCGAGCAGTGTCGGGTTGCGGTAGGTGTTTCCTGTCACCAATGTCGAGAGCTGTACACCCTTGGTGGCGGTGGCCAACGCACCCAACGTCGTGTAGGCCTCCAGCATCGGTTCATCCGGCTCGCCCAGCGTGGGCAGCTGATAGAAGTGGTCCATCACCAACACGGTGTCGAATCCGGCCTCCTCGGCCTCCTCGGCCTGGGCCTTCACCGCGGAAAACAGCTCGGCTACGGGCGTTCCATAAGAGAAGTTCGGAATCTGCAATCCAAGTCGAATAGTCACGCCCGTGGTTACCTCACCTCGGCGAGTTTTATTCCACAGGCGATGCCGACGTACGCCTCGACACAATGCTGACTTCAGCCAAGTTAGTTAAGGCATGACTAAATAAAGAGACGCGGTGGGGCGTGACACGCTGGCGGCTCCTCCTGCCATGACGCGGGTCGACCGGGACGTCGTCAGCCGGTTCGCCACCTGCTGTCGTGCGCCGGGCCTGTCCGTTCACGGACGGCAACGGCCCGCGGACCTGACCGCGGCGCGATCCGGCTTCGCGTGGTTGACCCACACCGCGCATGAGCATCGCGATGCGTGGACCGGTCTGGCCGCAGCCGGCGACGTCGATGCGCATGTCGTGGAATCGATTTGGCGCACGTCGGCCACCGCGGGTGTACGGCGATGACACTTCGGGCTCGCGCATTGCCGCCGTCACTGGAACATGAAGTCGCGCATGAAGCGGGTCATCCGGCGCAGGTAGTCCGGCTGGCTGATGTGCAGGATGTGGTTGCCGGGAAACCAGTGGAATGCGCAGCGATCCCAGTGTTCCCAGAGCAACTCGGCCTGCTCGGGCGGCGCCAGCCGGTCTCCGAGGCCGGTGATGATCAGCCGCCGGTGCTTGGGCACCAGCGGGGGATAGTTCAGTGGTGACGGGTACTTCGTTGCGGCGCGGACCACGTCGTCGTCCGTGCCTGCGATGAGATCCGCAACCGCACCACATAGTTCGCGGGGAACCACTCGTCGACCGTTCTGTCGGGGGTGACAACCGGCACGTTGGGGATCACCGCCTGGATGCGGTCGTCGACGCAGGCGATCAGCGCCGACGTGTAGCCGCCGAGCGACATTCCGGTCAGCGCAATACGGTCGACACCCGTGAACTCCAGATAGTCGATCAGCGAACGGAAATCGTGCACCGCCTGCGCCATCGCCTCGGCGAAACCCGCGAAACCATGAGCGAAGTAGCCGTAACCACTGAAGGGAGAACCCTTTTCGGCGCGCGCCCCGTGGAATGGCAGCGTATATAACAGCACGTCGTAACCCGATCGGTAGAACCACGGCAGCGAAAAGAACAGCCCGTTGAACAGGTACGGCGATCCCATGAACCCGTGGATCACAGACAGCGTCGGATGCGGTCCGTCTTCGTGGCGCCAGTGCTGGGCGTGCACCACGTTATTGCGGACGTAGCCGCGGCACTGCTCGCGCAGGGCCGGATTGACGGCCTCGAAGCTGCTGTTGAACCGGATGTTGTGAACGGGGCCATGGGCCATCCACTCCGCGACGGGGTTGGCGGCCCGCGATGAGATGCGAGGCTCCTCCGTCGGCGCCGGGAACGACAGCTCCGGATCCTTGGCGCTCGCCAACTCGGCGTAGAACCGCATGTTGTCCCGTTCAGCGCGCGACTCGGAGCGTCGCAACGCGGGACCGAGCATTGTGGGCATCATCGTGACACTCAGCAGCGACGCGATCGCGGTGCGCAGCGCGATGTCGGCGGCGGCCGACGAGTCGACGATCAACCGTTGCCGCAGCGTGAGGTCGACGCGACGGGGTAGCCCACCAATGCTTGCGTCGGCGCCGGAAACGTCGGGAACTGGGATCGGCGGCAGATCGACGGGAGCGGCGTCGGAGTCCTGCGAGCTGGACGCATGCGCATGGTAGCGGTCAGAACAGGCGATACATCGTCGATCCGCCGATGAAAGTGCCGGGATAATGTGCCGCGACCCAATCGGCGATCTCGCGGGCGTGCGACGCGGTGTGTACTTCGCTGCGAATCACGTCGCCACGGACGGCCGGTGAATTCGGTCCGCGGCCTGCCTCGACGTAATACGAGATCTTGCCCGCGTGTACGTCGTCGACGAACTGCTGCAGCGTCGGCACCGGGTCACCGCTCCAGCCGCCGACCGCCATCACCGATGTGCCGGATGCGATTTCGAGGGCGGCCGCGGACTGCGATCCGTTCGTCGCAGCCGACCACTTCGTGTGGGTGGCCGCGAGCATGCCTGCGAGTTGGGTGTTGGTTGCCTCGTCGTTGATCCAGCTGCCCATCACCTGCGACGTTCCGACCGCGGTCGGCATTGTCCCATGATGCGGGGTCGCGGCGGTCGCGACGGAAAGCACTGTGGTACCGGCGAGCCCGGCCAAGCACCCGGCCACCAACGCGATCGTCGGTGGTCGGTGCCACAGCACGGCGACGGCGCTAACCGCGGCCGGTACGACGACCACCCATGGCAGCCATGCCGGTCCAAAGGCGTTGCGGTGCACTAGGACCGCCGACGGAACAGCCGCCAGTATCATCATCGTCGCCAGCGCGCAGCGACCATCCCAGCTCGACCTTCGTCGCCAGGCCAACACCGCACCGATACCCACCAGCGCTGCGATCGCGGGAGCCAGCGCGACGGTGTAGTAGGGGTGAACCGTCCCGCCCATGAAGCTGAACACCACACCGGTGACCACCAACCATGTGCCCCACATCAGCAACGCACACAACTCCGCGCGGCTGAGCATCTGTCGCGCGGCCAAGTAGATCCCGAACGCGACAACAACCAACGCCACCGGTATCAGCCACGAGATCTCGTTGGCCATCTCACCGGTGAACAACCGGTGCACGCCGGTGCGTCCGTGCAGCATCGGCAGGTTCGAGCTGCCCCGGTCACCCAGCGGTTTTCCTTCCCGATGGCGGCCGAGGATGCGCTCGATCCCGTTGTAGCCCAACGCGAGATCGAGCACGGTGTTGTCCGTCGACCCGCCGATATATGGGCGCGCGCTCGCGGGGATCAGCTGTACCGCCAGCACCCACCAGCCCGCGGAAGCGATCAGCGCGCCCGCAGCCCCGAGGACGTGAAGTACACGCTTGCGCCATGACGTCGGCGCAACAAGCAGGTAGGCGAGGGCGAAGCCGGGCAGCACCAGGAAGCCCTGCAGCATCTTGGTGAGAAACGCGGCGCCCATCACGATGCCGACGAGCATGAGCCAGCGCCACGATGCAGCGGTCGCCGCGCGCATCAGGCAGTAGGCGGCCACGGTCAGCAACAGCACCAGCAGGGCGTCGGGGTTGTTGAAGCGGAACATCAACGCAGCAGCCGGGGTGGCGGCCAGCACGGCACCGGCCAGCAGGCCTGCGGCGGCACCCTGATTGGGATCGGAGAACGCCCGCCGCACCGCGCAGTACAACACTGCGACGGCCGCAACACCCATCAGCGCCTGCGGCGCCATCACCGACCAGCTGCTCATGCCGAACAGTCGCACCGACAGCCCGGTCACCCACAGTGAGGCGGGCGGCTTGTCAACCGTGATGAAATTCTGGGCGTCGAGTGATCCGAAGAACCACGCCGACCAGCTCTGCGAACCGGCCTGGGACGCCGCGGCATAGAAGGTGTTGCCGTATCCGCTGGCCGACAGGTTCCACAGGTACAGGATCGCCGTCGCCGCCAGTAGCGGCGCCAACGCCCACCGCGACCAGCGGCCCTGGTGCGGCGACTCGAGGGCCTCTGCGGCTACCGGTTGGTCGACGAGGGCAGTCACGACGCATACGGTGCGGTAAATACCAGCCGCAGCCCTGTGGCACGACTGCGAACCCGCTGTGAGTTGTGTGGGTGCGACACTGACCTCATGTGGAATCCCGACGTGTACCTGGCCTTCGCCGACCATCGCGGTCGCCCGTTCTTCGACCTGCTGTCGCGCGTCGGCGCCGAGGCGCCGCGCCGCGTTGTCGACCTCGGCTGCGGTCCCGGCAATCTCACCACGACAGTTGCCCAACGCTGGCCCGGCGCGGTCGTCGAGGCGTGGGACAGCTCACCGGAGATGGTCGACGCCGCGCGAGAACGCGGTGTGGACGCTCACGTCGGCGATGTGCGGGCCTGGAACCCGCAGCCGGACACCGATGTGGTGGTGAGCAATGCCGCCCTGCAGTGGGTGCCCGAACACGCCGAGCTCCTGGTGCGGTGGGCCGGCGAGTTGGAGGCGGGCTCGTGGATTGCGATGCAGGTGCCCGGGAATTTCGACGCCCCGTCGCATAGGGCCGTGCGCGAACTCGCCCGCCGCGAGCAGTGGTCAGAGCCGTTGCGCGACTTCCCGTTTCGAGAGGGCCAGGTTGATGATCCGTCGGGCTATGCGGCGCTGCTCAGCGACGCAGGCTGCACCGTCGACGCTTGGGAGACCACTTACATCCACGAACTCAGCGGCGAGAATCCGGTGCTGGAGTGGATCACCGGTACCGCGCTGACCCCGGTGAAGAGCCGGCTCACCGAACCCCAGTGGCAGCAGTTCCGGCAGGAGCTGATCCCGATGCTGGACGCCGCGTACCCGGCGCGTCCGGACGGCAGGACGTTCTTTCCGTTCCGCCGGATATTCGTTGTGGCTCAGACTGGTTGACGCCGGACGTTGAGCAGCGCGATGACCTGCGCAACGAGCTGGTCGATATCGGCGCTGGTGGTGTCCAGTACCAGATCGGCACTGTCCGGCGGTTCGTAGGGGGCGTCGACACCGGTGAGGCCCTTGAGCTCACCCGCGCGCGCCCGCGCGTACAACCCCTTGGGGTCGCGCCGTTCGCATTCTTCGCGTGGCGTGGCCACGTAGACCTCGATGAACGGCAGCTTGGCAGCGTCGTTCAACGCGCGGGCGATCTCCCGGTCGGATTTCAGCGGCGACACCAATGAGGCCAATGCAACTACCCCGGCATCGGCGAACAGCCGGGTGAGATGCCCTACGCGACGGATGTTTTCGGCCCGATCCCCGGCAGAGAAGCCGAGGTCGTCGGACAAGCCGTGGCGGATGTTGTCACCGTCGAGCAGATAGGCGACCTGACCGGACTCGACGAGTGCGCGCTCCACCGCCACCGCGATCGTCGACTTACCCGACGCAGGGAGTCCGGTGAACCAGATCGTCGCTCCGCGCTGCCCGGCGGCCGCCCAACGGTAGTCGCGATCCAACGATGAAGCGTGCCAGCGGATGTCGTTGCGTGCGTGGACACCCGGCTTGACCTCGCGCGGCTCTATGATGGTCCCCGCGCCGACGGTGTCGTTGGTGGTCTCGTCGATCAGGATGAACGCGCCGCTGTCCCGGTTGTCGGTGTAGGCGTCGGCGACGACGATCGAACTGGTTCGCAACGTCACCGACCCGATGTCGTTGAGGATCAACTCGACAGGGTTGTCCAACTCGTCGAGTGTCTCGGGATCCAGCCTGCTGTGCAGGGCCTGCACCGTGGTGCGCACGGTTCGGGTGCCCTGCTTGAGCGCGAGGCGGTCACCGGCGCGCAGCGGGCTGTCGATGAACCAACACACCGTCGCGTCGAGTTCGCGAGCCAGCACCGGGAGCGTAGCGTCGTCGGCGGCGCTTACGAACACGTCGCCACGGCCGACGTCGATGTCATCCGACAGCTCGATCGAAACCGACAGCGGGGCAACGGCTGTCGTGCGGTCATCGTCCAGGGTGTCGACGACGGTGACCGTCGAGCGGGTGCCCGCGGGCAGGCTCACGATCTGGTCGCCGACGTTCAGCGTGCCCGCCGAGAGCCGACCGGTGTAGCGGCGGCGCAGATTGGCCGTCGGCCGCGACACCCATTGCACTGGCACCCGCAGCTTGGTCGGTTCCGGTTGCGGCGCCGAGAGTTCGACGTTCTCCAGGTACTCGAGCAGCGTCGGCCCCTGATACCAAGGGGTGCGGTCGGACCGGTGCACCACGTTGTCGCCGTGCTTGGCCGCGATCGGGATCACGGTGATGTCTACACCACCGAGGCGCGCGGCCACCTGGCGCAACTCCTTGTCGACCTCGGTGAACCGTGTCTGGTCGAAGCCGACCAGGTCGATCTTGTTGATCGTGGCGACAAAGTGCTTGATGCCGAGGAGCTTCGCGATGCGCGCGTGCCGGTTGGTTTGGCGCAGCACACCGGCGCGGGCATCGACCAGCAGGACGGCGACGTGGGCGTTGGAAGCGCCGGTGAACATGTTGCGTGTGTACCCCTCATGGCCGGGCGTGTCCGCCAGGATGTAGCTGCGGGCATCGGTCGAGAAGAACCGGTACGCGACGTCGATGGTTATGCCTTGCTCCCGCTCGGCACGCAGGCCATCGGAAAGAGCGGCGAGGTCGGCGATCCCTTCCTCGTCGGTGACCGCCTCGAGATGGTCGAGCGGCAGACTGTCGGTGTCGTGCAGCAGCCGGCCGATCAGTGTGCTCTTGCCGTCATCGACGGATCCTGCGGTGGTGATCCGCAGCAGTTGGCGCGTCGCGGTCATCAGAAGTACCCCTCGCGCTTGCGGTCCTCCATCGCGGCGGCCGACGTTCGGTCGTCAGCGCGGGTCTCGCCGCGCTCGGAGACGGTCGCCGCGGAGATCTCGGCGATGACCCTCTCGATGTCGGTGGCGGTCGACCGGACTGCGCCGGTGATGGTCAGATCCCCGACGGTCCGGTAGCGCACCCACTCGATCGCCGCGGTTTCCCCGTTGACCGGCCTGGCGAACTCCGATACCGCAAGCAGTATGCCGTCGCGCTCGAACACCTCACGTTCGTGCGCGTAGTAGATCGATGGCAGCTCAAGGTTTTCCAGCTCGATATAGCGCCAGACGTCGAGCTCGGTCCAGTTGCTCAACGGGAAGACCCTGACCTGTTCGCCCTTCTTGATCCTGCCGTTGTAGAGCGACCACGGCTCGGGTCGCTGTGCGCGGGGGTCCCACTGGCCGAACTCGTCGCGGAAGCTCAGGATGCGTTCCTTGGCGCGAGCGCGTTCCTCGTCACGGCGTGCGCCACCGAACGCGGCGTCGAAGCCACCCGCCTCCAACGCGTCGAGCAGCGTGCGGGTCTGCTGACGATTGCGGGACTCGCCATGACCTGGATCCGGTACCCGGCCGCTGTCGATGGATTCCTGCACCGACGCGACGATCAGTTTGTGGCCGTGCCCGGTGACCCGCCGGTCACGAAACTCGATGACCTCGGGGAAGTTGTGTCCGGTGTCGACGTGCATGACCGGAAATGGCAGCGGGCTGGGCCGAAAAGCCTTCTCCGCCAGCCGCAACAACACGATTGAGTCCTTGCCTGCCGAGAACAGCAACACCGGCCGTTCCAGTTCGGCGACCACTTCGCGGATGATGTGCACGGCCTCGGCCTCGAGCAGTCGAAGTTCGTCGACGTGCACCGTGTCGAAGCTGGTGTCTGCTGTCGTCATGTCGGGAGCCCCTCCCTTTGCGCGTCGGCCCGGTAGCGGTCCACCCATTCGTCGGAGCGTTGATCGGCCTGGCGTTCCAGCACAGGCGCCGGTGCGAGCCGCGGATCCTGTCCGAGCTTCTCGAGGACGGTGCCGACGATCTGGGTGAGGTTGCGCCAGAGAACGGGGTACGAGATATCGATCGGCTCGATCCCTTCCTCGTCGAACCAGGCGCGCCAGCCCTTCTCCTGTTCACGCAGCATCGTGACGACATGCGCGATCGCTGTTGGGTGATACTCGGCACGGGAGTCGCGAACCGGATCCGGCCTACCGCGCCAAACCCGGGTCTGTACCGCACGCCAGAACGAAACCGCTTGCGACACAACGTCTGGCCGGTAGACATGCACCAGAACGGGATCGCTGCCGATGACATCACGGATGGCCGAGAGCAGACCCGCTCCGGAGCGGTCGGGCAGGCCCGCGGCACGTTGCAGCAGCAGCGGTGTCTGGTTCCACATCAGCTTGCCGCCCCAGATGCCGTTGGGGGTGCGGCCAACGGTGCGGATGTAGTCCCGCCAGATCTCGGGTGGGGCCAGATCCGGCTTGCCCGCGTCGAGCGGATCCAGCAGTTGAATGATCGACTCGTCCTCAACACCTTCGAACCACTGTCTCGGCTGCGGCGATTGGCTCGTCTCCGGCAGGTACTGAAAGAACTCACCGGGCTCGCCTGCCACACCCGTAGCGCGAAGCGATTCGACGAGCAGCGTGCTGCCACTGCGTTGCGAGGCAAGCACCAGATAGGCCGTCGGGTGTGGCATGGGCGTGAGCCTAACTGCAATCAAATCGCTTGGCACTGGCGAACATTGCAATCACCGTGAATAAAACTATCGGGCGGGACTATGGTCGTCGTCGATGCCTCGTTCCGAGGCGATTGCAGACCGGCTGGTAACCCGTGGTCCGTGAACTTGCAAGTAGGTTTCGGTGTAGCGTTCTGCAATTCGGGTGCCCGCGAAGTCGGACGGTATAACGTCGTTGGTCTTGTGACGCCAGTCGTCGAGGAGCATTGCGAGGTCGTTGGCGATCGCCTCCGCCTTGTCGGTGGCGTCGGGCCCCAACAGGTTGCGGGACTCCGCCGGATCTTCGATGAGGTCGTACAGTTCGCGCGCAGGCCGCGGCGCGTGTACGAGCGGCTCCATGACGCGGCCCGGCGTGCTTTCGGCGACGTCCCACGGCAGATCGAGCAGCGGCGGCCGCGATGCGTAGTTCTCGATGTAGCTGTACTCCTTCGTCCGGATCGCGCGGATCGGGTCGAAGGAGTCGTGGTACGTCTTCGTGGTGTAGACCTCGGTGCGTACCGGCTTGATGTGCTGAGGCGGCGTGCCCAGGTTGTCCGCATGCGATATGCCGTCGATGTCGTCGGGGATGTCGAGGTCGAGCAGTTCGAGGAGCGTCGGCAGCAGGTCGACACCGCTGAACAGCTCGTCGTAGATCTGCGGCTCGATGCCGGTGTTCCGCGGCGGGCGCACGATCAGCGCGATTCCGGTGCCTGCGTCGTACAGCGTCGACTTGGCCCGCGGTAGCGCAGGACCGTGGTCGGTCATGAAGACCACCCAGGTCGATTCGTCGAGGCCCGTTTGGTCAAGCGTGTCGAGGAGCCTGCCGACCGCGGCGTCCGCGGCCGAGATCGATCCGTAGAAGTCGGCGAGATCCTCCCGGATGTCGGCGGTATCGGGCAGATAGTCGGGCACCACGACGTCGTCGGCCTCGGCGGGGTCATAGCGATCGCGTGGAAATGGCCGGTGCGTTTCGAAGAAACCGGCGGTGAGCAGGAACGGCTGCTCGGGCGGATCGGTGAGCCAGCGGGTGGCGTGCTCGACGACGTATTCGCAGTAGGAGTTCGACACGTCGAATTCGTGGAAGCCAAGCTTCGGCGGGTACGACGTCTCGTGCTGCATCCCGAATAGTGCTGTGTACCAGCCGGATTCCGACAGAAGGTGGGGAAGCGTGCGAACGTCGGCGCGGTATTCCCAGCCGTGATGGGCCAGTCCGACGAGGCCGTTGCTCTGCGGGTAGCGACCGGTGAACAAGGAGCCTCGCGACGGGGAGCACAGCGGCGCGGTTGCGTGCGCACGGGTGAAGACAATGCCCTCTGCGGCGAGTCGATCGAGCCGCGGGCTGGAGACGTCGCTGTGGCCGTAGGCGCCGAGATACCGGCCGAGGTCGTGCCAATGCACGAGCAGCACGTTGTCTCGTCGCGCCGTCATAGACCGTCCTTTCTCCCGTCGCTACACCGAACAGTGCCTATGGGTATCCGGCAACCCTTTGGCTCACGCAGAGCAACTTATCCACAAACTCGAATTCATCCACAGGTTGTGCTTGCGGCGGGCCGTTTAGCCACTAAATCGAACTAGTGTTCGAAGTATGAACGCGGAGACTTTGGCGGTTGTCGCGCGGTGGGAGCAGGCCCAGGCCGATATGGCCGGGCTGTGTTTCGCGGGGTTGACCGCAGCGGAGGTGCTGGCGATCCAAAAGCGGCTCGAACACGGCTACCGCGCCCAGCCGGCGGTCGATCACCAGCTGATCCATCAGCTCACCGCGCAGGCCACACCGGCCGAGCTGGGCGCCAACTCGTGGCCAAAGGTGCTCTCCGAAGCGCTGCGGATCTCCACAGACGAGGCCAAGCGGCGGATCAAGCAGGCCGAGCTGTTGGGGCCGCGCACCGCCATGACCGGAGAACCGTTGCCCCCGACGCTGCCGAATGTGGCCGCCGCGCAGGCGCGCGGTCAGATCGGGTCCGAGCATGTGCGGACCATCGAGAAGTTCTTCAACGAGCTGCCCAGCCGCATCGACGCCCAAACCCGGGACCAGGCCGAGGCCGACCTGGCCAGGATCGCCACCGGGTTGGGGCCCACGCAATTCCGCGCCGCCGCCGATCGGTTGGCGCTGGTGCTCAACCAGGACGGCGATCTGCCCGATGAGGCCGATCGGGCCCGGCGGCGCTATTTGACCATTGATAAGCAGGACGCTGGCGGGATGAGCCGCTTCCACGGCCTGCTCGACCCGGAAGCCCGCGCCACCCTCGATGCGGTGTTGGCCAAGCTGGCCGCGCCGGGCATGTGCAACCCTGACGACGAAGCACCGTGCGTGGACGGCGAGCCGACCGACGCCTCGGTACAGGGTGATGCGCGCAGCCCGGGGCAGCGCAATCACGATGCGCTGAAAGCCATGGGCCGCGCGGTGCTGGCGTCGGGCGAACTGGGCCGCCACAACGGCCTGCCGGCCACCATCATCGTCACCGCCACGCTGCAGGACCTGCAGTCCGGCGCCGGGGTGGCGGCCACCGGCGGCGGCAGCCTGCTGCCGATGCGCGACGTCATCCGGTTGGCGTCCCAGTCGCACCACTACCTGGTGATCTATGACAAACACACCCGCCAACCGCTCTACTGCGGCCGCGCCAAACGCTTCGCCACCCCCGGGCAGCGCATCGTGCTGCACGCACTCGAGCGGGGCTGCACCCGGCCGGGCTGCACCGCACCGGCCTACTGGTGTCAGGTCCACCACGTCGATGACTGGGTCGCCGACAACGGCGAGACGAACATCAACGACCTCACCCTGGCCTGCGGCCCCGACAACCGCCTCGTCGAAGACGGCGGCTGGACCACCCGCAAACGCAACGACGGCCGCACCGAATGGCTACCACCACCACACCTCGACACCGGACAGCCACGAGTCAACGACTTTCATCATCCCGAGAAGTACCTGGTTGATCGAGACGATGAGGACCCTTAGCCGAAGGCGTTGTCCTCGAAGACTTTCCGCAGAGCTAGGGGTGGTACGGCACCCCAACCGCGCGGAACACATACTCGGGAGGCACATCGAAGGCCAGCGACCGACGCGGTATCCGCATCAAGATGTCCTCGGGCAGCGGGTCTTTGTAGTGCAGCGACAGATGGCCTGTGCAACGCTCGTCGACCTCGGCGACGTTCACGTCGAGCACAAGGCCGGTCGCGGAGAGCTCGGCCTTGACGGCGCCCGCCTGCGGCGCATCCCAGCGCTGATCGATAGTGCGGCCCGCCAACTTCGGCACCGACGACAGCGTGGCCAGCACCCGCTGATTGGTCAGCACGACCGAGCCGACGTAACTCGCGATGCTGCCTGCCGACCGATTTCCGGGGACCCGACCGCTGAACCGGCGCGTGACCGACACGTATTCGGTGAGGTGAATGATTCCCTCGGCCTCGACCTCTGCGCGCATCTCGTCAGGCAGCTTGCCGATCCCCAGCAGCTTTCGCAGAAAGACAGCCATGTGCAGTAACCCTAACGGCAGCCCGCAGCTTCGAAGCCACTACAGGTGGTACAGCTGGAGAGGTGACACCGCGCAAGACCTGGCTAATCGTGTCGGCGGCACTGGCCGTTGCGGTGTACGCGCTGATGTGGATCGGCTACGCGTCAAATTGGAACTGGCTGACGACTATTGACTCGTTCTGGCTCGACATCGGGCATCGCTATAGCGTCGCGCACCCGGGTCGGGTGGCGACGTGGAACGTGTTCTGCACCGTGCTCGGACCGACCGCCTTCCGCTTGATGGCGCTGATCGTGATCATCTTCGCGCTGGTGCGCCGCAACCTACGCGTCGCGCTCTTTCTGGTGATCAGCGTCGAGCTGTCCGGAATCATCACCGAGATCGCCAAGTACGCGGCCAACCGTCCACGCCCCGCGACGGCGTTGGTCTCCGCGCCGTCGACGTCGTTCCCATCCGGACACGCTCTCGGCGTGATGGTCGGCGTGCTGGCACTGCTGACCGTCATCCTTCCGGTCGTGCGCCGTCGGCTGCGGGGTTGGCTCATCGCCCTGGGCGCCGTGGTCGTCATCCTGATCGGGGTCGGTCGCGTCGTGCTAAACGTGCACTACCCATCGGATGTCGTCGCCGGATGGGCGTTCGGCTACGCGTATTTCGTCGCGTGTCTGCTGATGGTCCCGCCGAAGCAGCCCGTCACGGTATCGGACGAAACACCGGCAGCGCTCGGTACCGCACGCTGAACGTGGCCTCCGTTACCTCTGTTCCGACCTCACCGTCATGCGCGAGCGTCGTCGGTCCGTCGACCGACTTCAAGGTGAACTCGGGCACTCGCATCTCGTGATACAGGGGGCTGCGCTCCAGGCGGCCGAGCGCAAGCGAGGCCAGAATCCGCACCGTGCTGAACCGTCGGCCCGTCTCCAGAATCCGGACGTCGAGCAGGCCGTCATCCATTCGGGTCCGCCGCGACGGCGCGAACCCCGATGGCAGATACGTCGAATTGCCGACAAAGAACAGCGAGGTCTGCAGCGTCTTGTTGTCGTAGGCGATGCGCACGGGCTCGTCGCGGCGGAGCGTGTGCAGCATCGAGTACAGGCCCGCCAGCGGCTTGCCGATCTTGTGCTCGAGCTTCTCGCGGGTCTGCACGAACGCCGGATATGCGCCGATGCTCGCAGTGTTGATCACCAAGTGACGCTCGTTGAGACACACGAGGTCGACGCAGGCGACGCTGCCCTTCCGGACGGCATCGACCGTCTTGCCCACGCTGTCGCAGCCGATGTCCTTCGCGAAATGGTTGAACGTGCCACCGGGAAAGACGGCCAGTGGGACACCCGCTTCCACCGCCACGCCCGCCGCGCATGACACCGTCCCGTCGCCGCCTGCGACGGCGAGCACTTCCGCCCGGCTGACCGCCTTACGAAGGGCCTCTTCGACATCGTCGTCGTCGCCCAGTTCGACAATCTCGGTCCGCGGCAAGGACTCTCGCACTTCATCGATGACGCGCGCGCCTGATCCGCCACCTGATGCAGGGTTGACCACCAACACCACGCCTGCACCGTCGGGGCGCTCTCGGGTGTCCACCCGCAGCGGGTCCGCTGCCGGAATCTTGGTCACCACGATCGGCGGCACCACCCGCGCGCCCAGCACGGCGATCCCCGCGCCGATACCGAACCCCGCGAACACGTCACCGGGATAGTGCGCCCCCGTCGCGACCCTGGATAGGCCCACCAAGCCCGCCAGCAACGCCAGCCCGAGGCCCAGCGGCGGGCTCTCCAGACCGACGCCGACCGCGAACGCCGCCGCGCTCGCCGAGTGACCGGACGGCAGCGAGTTCGAGGTCGGCGTGCGGTGACCCCGGCGCGCCAGTGGCACCAGATGCCAGTTCGGTCTCGGCCTGCGCCACACCCGCTTGGCCACCTGATTGGTGACCAGGCTGGTCACCCCGAGGGAGACCAGCCCGCGCGTCGCACCGCGCTGCGCCGACGGACCCCCGATCACGACGATCGCCGCTGCGATGGCCATCCACAGTTTCGAGTGGTCCGCGAACCGGCTCAGCCGCGGCATCGTGGCGTCGAGCAGCGGGCTGGGCGACTCCGCAATCGCCTCGAACACCTCGCTGTCCAGGGTGCCCAGGCCTTGGCCAATCTGCCGGATGCCGCGCCGGCGCCCACGTAAGGGCAGCAATTCCATGTCGTCAACGTAGCCCGATGCGGCGATCTTCAATCGTGTCTGAACCTTTACTTGACCCGGCAGTTCGGCACCGCCGACGATGGATCGGTGCGTCGACTGCTGGGAGCGCTGTGTGCAGCAGCTGTGTGTCTGACCGCCGCTCCGATGGCGCACGCCGAGTACACGCCGTGGTTTGCCCCGCAGGTCGGCGACGCCACCCAGGTAATTTCCGTTGTGGGAGCCGGTGGTTCGTCGGCCAAGATCGACGTCTTCCAGCGCGACGCGGCCGGATGGCAACCGTTGCGCGGGGGAATCCCCGCTCACGTCGGGGCGAACGGGTTTGCCGCCGAGACGCACGACGGGAACATGAAGACTCCGCTGGGCATCTACAGCCTGGACTTCGCGTTCGGCACCGCGCCGAATCCCGGCGGCGGACTGCAGTACGTCCAGGTCGGCCCCGACCACTGGTGGGACGGCGACATGAAGAGCCCGACCTACAACACCATGCAGGTGTGCAAGAAGGCGCAGTGCCCGTTCGACACGGCCCCGGACAGCGGCACCGAGAACCTCGACATCCCGCAGTACAAGCACGCCGTCGTGATGGGCGTCAACAAGGCCAGGGTGCCGGGCAACGGCGGTGCGTTCTTCATGCACACCACCGACGGCGGACCCACTGCCGGATGCGTCGCGCTGGACGACGGCACGCTGGTGGAGATCATGCGGTGGCTGCAGCCGGGCGCACTGATCGCCGTCACCCAGTAGCCGTCAGATATTAAGGGCGCGACCGGTTTTCAGTTTGAAGTTGAGGTTCTCCGTCGACATGGTCGCGTCGTAGGTACGGTCATAGCCGGTCTTGCTGATCCTCCAACCGTCGCCGGTCTTCCGGTACTGGTCGTGGTAGAAAGCGGCGCCGATCAACATGAAGTTGAAGTCCGGCACGATGACGCGGTCCTGCAGATACCAGGTGCCCGTCGCTTCGTCACCGGTCACGGTGATCTCGGGGTGGGTGACGCGGTGCTCGGTGATGATGTTGGCAGGCATCGCCGTGCGCATGAACTCGACGAGCGAGTCCCGGTCGGTGAAGTGGTGTGACTCGCCGATCGATGCGTCATAGTCGCCGATGACGTCCTCCGTCAGCGTGTCGGCGAAGTCGTCCCAATGCTTGGTGTCAAGCGCGCGCAGGTACCGATACTTGACTTGTTGAATCTCGTCGATGTCACCCATGGCGACATTGCAACACAGCCAGCAGGGGCCGCATAGAGTCCGGTCATGAAATTCATTGACGGCTAGGTCAGGTGCCCGTTGGCGGCGATCATCTTCACAGGAGCGTTCATCGAGTTCTATCCCGATTACGCAACGGGTGCGTCGACGTCGTGGGCGCGGATTCTGATCGTGGCGTAGGGTCTCCCCGCCGGAGACGGAAGCTGCCCAGCCGCAGTGAGATTTCGCGCTAACCCCAGAAGTCGTTGTTGTGGTTGTCGCCGTCGCCATCGCGATGGTGGTCGTCGTGGCAGGTGTTCCAGTCGAAGTTGAATCCCCACTCGGGCCGCCAGAACTCGCCTGGGCACCAGTGATAACGGGGGACGTAATAGCGCGCGGGAGCACCGAAGTCGCGGTGGTGGTCGTCACCGTCAATATCGCGGTGGTGGTCGTCGTGGCAGGTACCCGCATCCCAGTTGTCGCCCCATTCTGGATGCCAATCCTGGCCGGGGCACCAGTGGTAGCTCGGGAAGTCACCCACCTGGGCTGTGGCGACGGTTGGTGCTCCTACACCGACCAATCCGAGTCCGGTCGTCATGATGAATGTTGTTGCTGCGCACCGTGCCAATGTTTTCACGGCTACCACCACAACACGGAATTCTGTGCCCCAGCTATGCGGTTGGGTCCAACCGGCTGGCAATGCTTCCCAAAAACCGGAGTGTCTAACGGAATTGGTGTCGTCTGACCGCTATCGTGTGGTCCGTTATGAGCGACCCGTTGGGGTTGTCGATCGGGACGACCAACCTGGTCGCGGCCCGAGTCGACAATCAACCGGTGATACGGCGTTCGGTGCTGACCCTGTTCGGTCATGCCGCGCCGGCAGTCGGCGTGCCTTCAGCGCACACCGACGGCATCGTGCTGAGCGGATTCGTGGAGCGGGTCGGCGACCCTGTCCCGCTGGTGGCCGTCGACGGCTCTTCGCATCACGCCGACCAGCTACTGGTCGACGCGCTGCAGGCGATGATCTACGCCGCCGGCGGCCAACCGTCGCCGCTGACCGCGATCGCCGTACCCGCGCACTGGGGGACGTCGACGCTGTGGGCCCTGCGCAACGCGATGCGGGCCAATCCAACACTTGCGCCCAACGGGATGCCGGCCAGGCTGGTCTCGGACGCGGTCGCCTCGCTCACGGCGCTGCACACCAACCCGGGTCTTGGCGCGCACGGCGTGGTGGCGCTGGTGGACTTCGGCGGCGGCGGTACAAGCATCACATTGGCGGACGCCGCATCCGGATTCGAGCCGATCGAGGACACCACCCGGTACACCGAGTTCTCGGGCGACCAGATCGATCAGGCGTTGCTGAACCATGTGCTCGAGGACATCGCCAACGCCGATGGTATCGACCCGGCAGGCACCGCGGCCGTCGGGTCGCTCAGCCGGCTGCGCGAAGAATGCCGTGACGCCAAGGAGCGGCTGTCAGCCGAGACATCCACCGAACTGGTCGCCGAACTGCCGGGATACCGCTCAGGAATCCGGATCACCCGCGCCGAGTTGGAAAGCCTGATCGCACAGCCGCTGGATGGGGTGCTCACCGCACTGGAAAATGCGTTGGAGCGCAACAGGATCACCTGGCCCAACGTCTCCGCTGTGGTCACCATCGGTGGCGGTGCCAGCATTCCGCTGATCACCCAACGGCTTTCCCAGCACTCTCAGGCGGCGGTGGTGACGACACCGCAGCCGGCGCTGGACGCCGCCGTGGGCGCGGCGTTGTTCGCCGCCTATGGTGCGGAGGCTGAAGCGAAAACCGGGGTGGCGCCGGTGCCGCTGGTAGACGTTCCCGATCCGGTCGGCTCGCCGGATTCGGCGACGTTCCGCGCGCTGGCGTGGTCGCAGGACGACGACGGCGACGACGTCGTGCCGTACACCGGCGACATTTACGACGCGGGCATTACCGATGCGCGGCCACAGGTGCAGTACGTGCCGCCGACGGAACCGATCGACGAGCCGCGTTCGACGTGGCATCGGTTGCCGCAGTTGATGTTCGGGATCGCTGCCGTGATCGCGGTGGTGGCCCTCGGCGGGGTCGCGGTCGCGCTGACGAGCGCCACCGACAGCAGCAAGGCCACGGAGCCGTCGAAGCCGGCCACTTCGGCCCCAGGACCCACCAGCGCGGCGCCGCCGCCGACGAGCGCGCCGCCACCGGTCCAGACCGTCACAGTGACCAGCGAGGCGCCCCCGCCGCCTCTTCCGCCCACGACAACCGTTCCGCCCCCGACGACGACACACGTCGTCACGACGACCACGACAGCACCCACCACAACAACAACAACGGCCACCACAACGACGACAACGACCACCACGACGACCACGACAACAACAACGACGACGCCGACAACCACCACAACCACCACGACGACGACGACACTGCCAATGACCACGACGTACATCAAAGTGCCGTTCGTGCCTGTGCCGATCCCGATTCAGGTGCCGCAGACCCAGCCGCCGCAGTACCAGCCGCAGTACCAGTACCCGCAGCCTCAGCAGCTGCCCTGAACGGCCGCCTCCTCGACGTTTCGCGGGTGGTGGCATGCGGCCACATGTGCCGACGCGTGCTCGACCAAGGCAGGCTCATCCGTAGCGCAGATCTCGGTGGCCCAGGGGCATCTCGTGTGGAAGCTGCAGCCCGGCGGCGGGTCGATCGGGCTCGGCACGTCACCCTGCAACACCAGCCGCTCGCGCGCGGCGTTGCGCTTCGGATCGGGAATGGGCACCGCTGACAGCAGCGCATTCGTGTACGGATGAATCGGCTTGCGGTACAGGTCTTCTGTTTCGGAATTCTCGACGACCTTGCCGAGGTACATCACCGCGACCCGGTCGGAGACATGGCGAACCACGCCGAGGTCGTGCGCCACGAACAGATACGACAGGCCGAACTCGTCCTGAAGCTCCTTGAGGAGGTTGATGATCTGGGCCTGCACGGAAACGTCGAGCGCCGAAACGGGTTCGTCGGCGACGATCAGTTTCGGGTGCAGGGCCAGCGCCCTGGCGATACCGATGCGTTGGCGCTGACCGCCGGAGAACTCATGCGGGAAGCGGTTGTAGTGCTCGGGGCTGAGGCCTACCCGGTCGAGCAACTCCTGTACCCGTCGCTTCAGGTCGGCACCCTTGGCCAGCCCGTGTAACTCCATCGGATCGCCGACGATCTGGCCGACCCGCTTACGCGGATTCAGCGACGCGAACGGGTCCTGGAAGATCATCTGCATCTGGCGGCGCAGCGGGCGCAGGTCCCGGCGCGACCGGCCCACCAACTCCTCGCCCAGGAACCGTACCGATCCCGACGTCGGCGTCGTCAGCTGGAGGATCGCCCGGCACAGAGTGGATTTGCCGCAGCCGGATTCGCCGACCAGACCGAGTGTTTCGCCTTCGCGCAGGGTGAGGCTGACGCCGTCGACCGCGCGCACCCTGGCGACCTCGTGGTCGACGATCACGCCGGACTTGATCGGGAAATGCTTGACGAGGTCGGTGACCTCCAGCAGCTGATCGCCCTTACTCACGGAATCACCTGTGCCCTAAGGGATTTCTTCTCCTGTGGATCGAGCCAGCAGCGGTCGAGGTGGTTGCCGCCTGCTCGGGCTTCCAGTGCAGGAGGCTCGTGGCACTTGTCAAAGGCATACGCGCAGCGGGGAGCGAACCGGCAGCCCGCTGGCGGCGCCAGTAGCGACGGGGGCTGCCCGGGGATCTGCGCCAGCCGCGCGGTGCGCGATTGATCCAGCCGCATCAGCGACCCGAGCAGTCCCCAGGTGTAGGGGTGCTGCGGGTCATAGAAGGTCTCGTCGAGCGTCGCATTCTCGACGATCTGGCCTGCGTACATGACCACGACACGGTCGGCCACCTCGGCGACCACCCCGAGGTCGTGAGTGATCAGGATGACGGCCAGATCGCGGTCGCGGTTGAGTTGGTCGATGAGGCGCAGGATCTGCGCCTGCACCGTGACATCGAGCGCGGTGGTCGGCTCGTCGGCGATCAGCACGTCTGGCTCGAGGGCAAGCGCCATCGCGATCATCACGCGCTGGCGCATCCCGCCCGAGAATTCGTGCGGATAGTGGCGCACGCGGCGTTCGGGATTGGGGATGCCCACGGACCGCAACAGCTCGACAGCACGGTCGGCCGCTTCGCGTTTCGAGACGTCCCGATGCGCCCTGATCATCTCCGCGATCTGATCGCCGACGCGATACACCGGGTTCAGCGAGGTCATCGGATCCTGGAAGATCATCGCGATCTGCTCGCCACGCACGTCGCGCAACTGGTCGTCATCGAGGCCGTTGAGCTCACGGCCGCGATAGGTGACCGACCCGGTGATCCTCGCGTTCGGGGCGCGCGTGAGCCCGGTGATCGTCTGCGCCGTAACGCTTTTACCGGAGCCGGATTCGCCGACGATGGCCAGCACCTCGCCCGCCTGCAGCTCGAATGAGACCCCGCTGACGGCCTGCACGACACCGTCTTCGGTGGCGAAGCTGACCCTGAGGTCATCCACCTTGAGGATCGCACTCATGCGGGTGCCGCCTCCCCCAGTCGGATCCGCGGATCCAGCACGGCATACGCGATGTCGACGATCGTGTTGAACAGCACGATGAAGAACGCGCCGAAGAGCGTCACCCCGATCAGCGGCGGCAGATCCAGGCTGCGGATGGCCTCGCCCGCGTACAGCCCAACCCCGTTCAGGTTGTACACCGTTTCGGTGAGGATCGCGCCGCCGCCGACCACCTGCCCGAAGTCGAGCCCGAACAGCGTGACAATCGGAATCATCGAGTTACGAAGCACGTGGCGGATGCGGACCTGGCGCTCGGAGAGCCCCTTGGCCCGAGCGGTGCGGACGTAGTCCTCGTTCATCGCGTCGAGCATGTTGGAGCGCAGCATTCGGCTGTAAAACCCGACGAAG
>Ga0207683_10000808_pt1 | contig 28633 bp, 28 predicted proteins | sample KBSM73metaG_FD_184333 | JGI IMG/M metagenome (GOLD analysis project Ga0207683, IMG submission 184333) | Miscanthus rhizosphere microbial communities from Kellogg Biological Station, Michigan, USA - KBS M7-3 metaG (SPAdes) (version 2) | ecosystem: Host-associated > Plants > Roots > Rhizosphere >... | reverse complement strand
AGCGCTTCTACGAAATGATGATCCTGCTCGCGGCCGACGCGGTGCAGGACCGCAACTGGCAGACCGCCTACAACATTGCGAGCCAGGTCGACGATGCCCTTCAAGAAGGAGCGAACGTCGCCGAGCAACCACTTGGAATTCGGGACAATTATACGACTTTGGCCTGGCTCGCGGGATCGGTTGCCCTCGACCGGATGAATCGCCCGGCAAGCGCGATCGGGATGTTCGACCGCTATGCGCGTGCTGGTCGCTCGCTCCAGGTCCTGACAAAAGGAAGCTATTGGGCAGGCCGCGCATCCCTGGCCGCCGGCCGCTTCCAGGAAGCGAACAGCTACTTCCAGCGCGCTGCCGCTTACCCCGAGCTATTCTACGGGCAGCTTGCACTCGAGCGCCTTGGACGGTCGGTCGCGCCTCCGCCCGCCGCCCTTCCACAATATGTGACGACGCAGCTGCAACGAACCGCCTTCAACAGCCGTCGCCTCGTCCAGGCAATCCGCATCCTCGGGCAGCAGGGCCGTTCGACCGAACAGGCTTTGTTCGTCAGGGCCCTTGCCGAATCCCTGGACAACGACACCGACCGGAACCTGGCGATTGAGCTTGGGCAACAGATTGGCCGCCAGGACATGGCGGTCTGGACCGCCCGGATGGCGCGCGTGAAAGGGTCGACGTTCTACGTTCGCCAAGCCTATCCGACCCTCCCCGCATCAGTATCGGGGCAGATCTGGTCGCTGTCTCACGGCATCAGCCGCCAGGAGAGTTCGTTCGACCCCTACGCCGTCAGCCATGCGGGCGCCCGCGGCATGATGCAGCTCATGGTAGGAACTGCGCGCGAGCAGGCAGGCAAGATGGGCGTCGGCTTCGACAGCTACAGGCTGATCACCGACCCGTCCTACAACGTGATGATCGGCTCGGCCTATTTTCAGCGAATGCTCAACATTTGGGGCGGAAACGTGCCGCTTGCCGTCGCAAGCTACAATGCCGGCGCTGGAAACGTGCGGAAATGGGTGAATACGTACGGAGACCCGCGCGGCCAGGTCGACGTTCTCAAATGGATCGAGGCGATTCCTTACACTGAGACCAGGGCCTACGTGCAGCGGGTTATCGAGAACAGCGTCGTCTACGATTCGATGCGCTCGACGCAGCAACAGCAGACGGCATTTCACGTCTCCCGCTATCTTGGGAAGAGCCGCCCCGGCTGATAGTCACTGCGGTTGTGGCTGATCGTTTCATCACCGCCGAAGGGCTGGCTCGGATCCGGGCCGAATATGACGAGCTGTTCGGGGCCGAGCGCCCAAAGATTGTCGAGACCGTCTCCTGGGCCGCCTCGCTCGGCGACCGCTCCGAGAACGCCGATTACATTTACGGCAAGCGCCGCCTTCGGGAGATCGATCGAAGGCTGGGCTATCTCGCGCGAATCATGAAGGAAGCGAAGGTCGTCGATCCGTCAAAGCAGCAGGCTCGCGATCAGGTCCGCTTCGGCGCGACGGTCGAGGTCGCGGACGAAGAGGATAATCGACGAACGCTCACGATCGTCGGTGACGATGAGGCCGATGCGACGGCAGGCAGGATCGGCTGGAGCGCGCCACTCGCACGGGCCCTCATCGGCGCACGCGTCGGCGATGAACGCATCGTTCGCCTGCCGGCGGGCGAAAAAAGTTACGAGCTGATGGCGATCCGCTACCCGGATTAGGCGACGCGCGGTGAAGTCACGAGCTTGGGCGGCTCGGCCGGCATTGCCTTCGACCAGGCTTCGGCAACGGCTTCCAACGCAGCGAGGGCGGCTTGCCCTTCGTCGTCACCGTCGATCGTCCGCCAGGGCGACCAGCGCGTGTCCGTGTTCGCACGCAATTCCTCGAGAGCGCGCTGATAAGCGGGATCGTCAGCGCGGATGAACTCTTCCTCCTGGAATCGTCCGCGCCAGGGATTTTGCCGCCGATGCGAAACCCTCCGTTCCTGAACGTCGGCGCTGACGTCAAAATAGAGTTTGACGAGCAAGGTGCCGTAGTCGCGCTGCTGTACCTCGAACTCGTTGATTTCGTCGAATACGCGAGAGATCGATTCCTCGGGCGTGCGGCCGAGAACCCGATCGTCGAGCACACGGCGATACCAGCTGCGAAAGAAGATCGCGGTGTTTCCGGCAGGAGGTAACTGCCTCCAGAATCGAGCGAGCCAATGGCCCTCGCTCGCCTCGCGACGGTCATAGCCGGTTGTGTGGACGACGAAGTGACACGGGTCGAAGGCTGATGCGAATTGCTTCAACGCGAGCTTTTTGCCTGCGCCTTCAGGTCCCTCAAGCAGGATGATCGCACGGCGCCGGTGCGCAATTTGCGGAAGCTGGAGCTCGGCGAGATGTTCTCGCAGCGCAGCAAGCGCTGAACCGACATCCGTCGATCCGCTACCGAAAGTGACTTCCGTGCTCCCCATCGGCAGCGACGTTAACGCAATTAACGGCGCGCACAACGGGTGCTTTGGCCGAGACCTTTCTCAGCTGTCTGCGACGACCTTGATACCCAATTCCTTGAGCTGCTTCGGCAGGACGGGGGCCGGGGCGTTCATCATGAGGTCCTCCGCCTTCTGGTTCATCGGGAAGAGGATGACCTCGCGGATGTTCGGCTCGTCGGCGAGCAGCATGACGATCCGGTCGATTCCCGGTGCCGAGCCGCCATGCGGAGGAGCGCCGAACTTGAACGCATTGATCATGCCCGCGAAGTTGGTGTCGACTTCTTCCTTGGAGTAGCCGGCGATCTCGAACGCCTTGTACATGATGTCCGGGCGATGGTTGCGGATCGCGCCCGAACTCAGCTCCACCCCGTTGCAGACAATGTCATATTGCCAGGCGAGGATCTCGAGCGGGTCCTTGCTCTCCAACGCCTCCATTTCGCCCTGCGGCATCGAAAATGGGTTGTGGCTGAAGTCGATCTTCTTCTGATCCTCGTTGAACTCGAACATCGGGAAGTCGACGATCCAGCAAAAACGGAAAGAGTCCTTTTCGATCAGGTCGAGCTGCTCGGCGACGCGCGTGCGGGCCAATCCGGCGAGCCTGGCTGCTTCCTCTTCCTTGCCAGCTGCGAAAAAGATGCCGTCGTCCGGACCGAGGCCCATCTCCTCGGCCAAAAGGTTCATGCCTTCGTCGCCGTGGTTCTTCGCGATTGGGCCGCCCCATTCGCCACCCTTCCGGGTCGCGTAACCGAGGCCGGCGAAGCCTTCGCCCCTCGCCCATTCGTTCATGTCGTCGAAGAACTTGCGGCTCTTTTCCGCGGTGCCCGGAGCCGGGATCGCCCGAACGACACCCACACCATCGACGATCTTCGCGAAGAGGCCGAAGCCAGAGCCTTTGAACTGATCCCCAACGTCGCTGATAAGCAACGGATTGCGAAGGTCGGGCTTGTCGGAGCCGTACTTGAGGAGCGCTTCCTTGTACGGGATTCGCGGATATTCGCCCGCCGGAGTCACGCTTCGACCGTTCGCGAATTCCTGGAAGACGCCTGAAAGCACTGGCTCGATCGCCGCAAAGACATCGTCCTGCGTGACGAAGCTCATTTCGAAATCGAGCTGGTAGAATTCGCCCGGGCTGCGGTCGGCGCGGGCATCCTCGTCGCGGAAGCAGGGCGCGATTTGAAAATAACGATCGAAGCCCGCGACCATGATCAGCTGCTTGAACATCTGCGGCGCCTGGGGGAGCGCGTAGAATTTGCCGGGATGGACGCGGCTCGGAACCAGGTAATCGCGTGCGCCCTCGGGCGAGCTCGCGGTCAGGATCGGCGTCTGGAACTCGGTAAACCCCTGATCGACCATCCGCCGGCGGATCGACGTGATCACCGCCGAGCGCAGCATGATGTTCTGGTGCACCTTTTCCCTGCGAAGGTCGAGGTAACGGTACTTGAGCCTGATCTCCTCGGGATATTCCTGCTCGCCGAACACCGGCATTGGCAACTCGGCCGCAGCGGATTGGACCGTCACATTGTCGGCACGGACCTCAATCTCTCCTGTCGGCAGGTTTGGGTTCACCGTCTCCTTCGATCGCGCCACGACTTGGCCATCGATCGTCACCACCGATTCGACGCGCAGCCGGTCGAGCACCTTGAAAGCGGGCGAATCCGTATCGGTCACGATCTGCGTGATTCCGTAATGGTCCCGGAGATCGACGAACAGAAGGTGTCCATGATCGCGCTTGCGATGGACCCATCCCGAAAGCCGGACGATTTCGCCGACATTGGCGAGGCGCAGCTCGGCGCAGGTGTGGGAACGGTAGGCGTGCATGATGAAGTTCGCTCGCTAACGAAAAAATTGTGGAGAAAAGCGCGCGCCGCGCTTCACTGGGACGAACCTTTTTGTCAACCCGAGAAGCCGTCGCTAAAGCGCCCTTCAGACCATGCGTATCCATCCACTGATTACCAAGTCCGACGACCTCAAGGCGCTCGTCGACCGCCTAGCCAGCCAGCCGTTCATCGCCGTGGACACCGAGTTCATGCGCGAGAACACCTATTGGCCGGACCTGTGCCTGATTCAGGTCGCAAGCCCCGACGAGGCCGCGGCGATCGATCCCAAGGCGGATATCGACCTTAAACCCCTCCTCGACCTGTTCGTGAAGAACGAGGAAGTGCTGAAGGTCTTCCATGCCGGCGGCCAGGATCTTGAGATCATCCACAATCTCACGGGCAAGGTCCCTCATCCTCTCTTCGACACGCAGATCGCGGCGATGGCTCTCGGGCATGGCGAGCAGATCGGCTATTCGAACCTCATCGAGAGCCTGCTGGGGCATAGCCTCGACAAGGGCGCGCGCTTCACCGACTGGAGCCGTCGGCCGCTCGACAAGCGCCAGATCGATTATGCCATCGCCGACGTCACCCACCTCGCCGCAGTCTTCCCGCGAATGGTCGAGAAGCTGAAGAAGAACGGCCGTGGCGCCTGGCTCGACGAGGAAATGGAGCGGCTCGCGGATCCGTCGAGCTTCGCCTTCGCTGCTGAGGACGCATGGAGGCGCCTGAAGCTTCCGAGCCGGAACCCAGCCGTGCTAGGTCGCCTCAAGGCCCTCGCCGGATGGCGAGAGACAGAGGCGCGACAGAAGAATCTTCCGCGCGGGCGCATCATCAAGGACGACACGCTGAGCGAGATCGTGCTTCATCCGCCGAAGACCCAGGACGATCTCGGCCGGGTGCGCGGCTTGTCCGCCGGCTGGAGGACCAACGATATCGGAGCCCGGCTGATGTCCGCCATCAGCAATGCCAAGCCCCTGGAGCATGACGAAATGCCAGATCGCGAGCCGAGGCGACCCGGGCTGACCAAAGATGCGGCGCTGGTCAGCGACCTTCTGAAGCTGCTGCTCAAGATCCGAGCCAAAGAGACCGGCGTCGCGGCGAGGCTGATTGCACGGTCCGACGATCTCGAAGCGCTCGCCGCCGGTGTCCGGAAGAACCTCAATATCCTCTCCGGCTGGCGCTACGAGCAATTCGGGAAGGATGCGCTGGATCTCGTCGAGGGTCGCCTCGCGTTTGGGATCGAGAACGGCAAGCTGAAGATGAGCCGGGTTGACACCAAGGAAACTGTGGATGCGTAGGTTCGCCTTCGCCGCGGCAATCCTCCTCGCCGGATGCACGGCTCATCCGCCACCCGCAGCGGCTTCAGCGGAGCCCGCTCCTCCGATCGCGGACCACGGTGCTACGCTCGGACATGTCTGCCAATTGCAAGGTACGGAAAAGTTCGTCGGCCAGCCGGGCAACGATGAGACGAAGGCCGCCATCCTCCACGCGTCGAATTCGGCAGTCCTTCGATGGGCGCCGCCCGGAGCGATGATGACGATGGATTATCGCACCGACCGGGTGACCGTGTATCTCACCGGCGATCGCAAGATCACGAAGATCAGTTGCGGCTGAAATCCTAGGCGGCTTCGCCGATCATTCGGGAATCGATCAGGGCTCGCCGAATCGTGGGCAGCGAAAGCCTTGCGCGTTCCGCGATCGCATAGCGATCGACCGCTTCGACCGCCCGCTCCACCGTCCAGTAATCGCGATGCAAGCGCTCGCTCATGAATCGCAACGCGTCGGCTGGGATATGCAGGCCCCGATCAGCGAAATGAAGCTGGATCAGGGCGCCGAACAATGCATCGTCGGGGTGACCGATCCGAGTGACGGGAGTGACGGCGAGCCTGGTCTTGAGATCAGGCAGGCGCGGGATCCAGGCAGGCGGAACGATGTCTGCGACCATCACGATTGGCCGCCCACTGTCCTGCGCCTGGTTCCAGGCGTGGAACAGATCCTCCTCGTCGCGCTGGTCGGCGTCGTCGAACAGCCTTCCTCCCACGCGTTCGACAAAGCTTCGGGCCAGGAGCGTTCGCCCGGAGCGCCGCGGGCCCGTGAGAATCGTTGCCTTTACGGGCCACATGCTGAATCGACTGAAATGCTCGAACGCTTCTCGGTTCGCATCGGAAACGATGAAGCGGACGTCCCCATCGCTCTGGGGCCAGTCCAACGGAAGGGCGATCTGGTCCGGACCCTGCTTCACTGCTGGGTTTTCGGCGGCTGGGCCGCCGGCTGCGGCGGTGGCGGCTGTGTTGCCGAAACCTGCGACGGCTGCGATGCGGGTGTTGCCCCCTGCGGCTGCGGCTGAACCGGCGGCGGAGGCATCGCCGGCGGCTTGTCGGTATCGGAGTGAATTCTGACCACCGTGCCCGCAAAATCGACAATCCATCCCCGAGCGCTCAGCGCTGCGGCAAGCTGCGAGATATCGCCTCTGTAGGTCACCAGGATGTAGCTCGTCCCGCCCGGATTGATCTGCTGCGGCGTCGCCGAGTCCACACCAGTCAAGGTGCGGAGGTGCGCCATTGCGAAATTGTAGAAGTTCACGTTCTTGCCGGTGACCTGCACCTGGAACGAGTTGACCAGCTTGACCGGCGCGACCGGTTTTTCCACCACCGGCACAGCCAAGACCGGTGGCGGCGGAAGGTTGAGCGACGAATCCCGCGTCAGGCGTCCCGCGGCCATTGCCTCCGCGAAGAGTTCATCCATTTGCTGCGCACCCTGCGCCATCATCGCGGGGACGCCGTCGCTGTTGGCCGCCGTCAGCGTGAAGCCTCCGACGATCTCATTGTCCGGGCCATGGCGCGCGATGAATCGCGCCCGCGCGGGTCCGCCCGGGTAAAGCCGCTGCAGTTGCACCTCCGCGATCAGGATGTCGGAAGCCCCGTACATGTCGAGCAGGTTGCGCCACCAGCCGCGGCCGGGGCGAGTGACTTGCGCCGCATTCACGAGCAACGGGTCGGAACCCATGCCGCTGATTCGGACATAATCGATCGGGCTTTGCGAGGTTCGAAACTGTGCCCATGCCCGTTGCCAGGCATTCCGCAGTTCCAGGCTCGTCGCCGTGCCCGCAGTCACGGTCACCGGAATCAGGAGCATCGGAACCGATCGCGTGACCTGCCCGCCTTCGACGCCGAGGAATGGAGCGGCGCGGGCTCGGTCGAACAAGATACCAAGCGTAGCGATGTATCGGTTCGGCCCGATCTGTTCGTTCTCCACATTGATCGAGCTGACGATCTGATCGAGCGTACCGTCCGGAAGATTGGGCGCCTGGTTGATGGGCGCATGGTGCATCTTGGCCCAGAGCGCCTTGAAACCCTGACGCTGGGCAAATCGCCAGCCCGAATATCTTGCACTCTGTGCATCCGTGCCGCCGACATCGACATGGATCCCGCCGATCTCGAGCGTGTTCGAGCTGTCCAGCGGCAGGATCCCGCGGTCATTCGTTTCCAGCTGAGCATAAAGCCCGCCGGCGATTCCGATCGCGGCGAGGAGCAAGATGAACGGGAGAGCGAAACGACGATAGGGCATTCGGAAGCGTCTTTTGGCGACAACGGCGTGGAAATCCAAGCGGCTTGTCTCTACTGCCCGCCGCGATGAGCCCGAAACCCCTGACTTATGCCGATGCCGGCGTGTCCATTGATGCCGGGAATGCATTGGTCAAGGCGATCGGGCCGCTTGCCAAATCGACAGCTCGTGCCGGCGCGGGTGCCGATCTCGGCGGATTCGGTGGCTTTTTCGATTTGAAAGCTGCGGGTTACGATGACCCCCTGCTGGTTGCTGCAAACGACGGTGTAGGAACCAAGCTCAAGCTCGCGATCGACGCGGGCCGTCATGACGGCGTTGGAATCGATCTCGTCGCAATGTGTGCGAACGACCTCGTCGTTCAGGGTGCAGAGCCCCTGTTCTTTCTCGATTATTACGCAACCGGAAAGCTCGACAATGAAGTTGCGGCTTCCGTCGTCGCTTCCATCGCCGAAGGCTGCAAGCGCGCGGGCTGCGCGCTGATAGGTGGAGAAACCGCCGAAATGCCCGGAATGTATGCGGCCGGCGACTATGATCTCGCAGGTTTCTGCGTCGGCGCCGTGGATCGCGAGAAGGTCCTTACCGGATCCGAAATCTCGGCAGGCCATATCGTGCTCGGGCTCGCGAGCTCGGGTGTTCACAGCAACGGCTTCTCCCTGGTCAGACGCATCGTCGACCAGGAAGGTTGGGATCTCGACGAGGATCTGCCCGGCGAAGCGGGTCGCACGCTGGCGGAAGTTCTCCTGGAACCGACGCGAATCTACATCCGCAGCCTTTTGCCGCTAGTGCAAACGAAGAAGATCAAGGGGCTCGCGCACATTACCGGCGGCGGACTTCTCGAGAATATTCCGCGCGTTCTGCCGGAGAATTGCCATGCGATCATAGAAGCGACTCGATGGGAATTCCCTCGGATCTTCACTTTGCTCCAGGAAGGCGGGGGCGTCCGGGCCGAAGAAATGGCGAGGACCTTCAACTGCGGCATCGGTATGGCCGTCGTCGTCGCCAGTGCCGAAGCGATTCTCGTGAGCGCAGCGCTCGAAGCGGCTGGAGAGACAGTATTCGAGATCGGCCGGATCGAATCCGGCGCTCGCGGCTGCACCGTCGAAGGAAAGGCTGGCAGCTGGAATTCCCCGGAGGGATGGTCCGCCACCCATCATGCGTGATCCGAAGCGCGTCGCAATCCTAATCTCCGGGAGGGGCAGCAATATGCGTGCCCTGGCGGAAGCGGCACGCGGCTATCGGCTTGTCCTGGTCGGATCCAACAAGCCCGAAGCTCCGGGCCTGAAATGGGCCAGCGAGCATGGGATCCGGACCTGGGCACTGGAGAGCAAAGGTCTCGGCAAGGAAGAATTCGACCGGCAAATGAGTGCCGCACTAGACGAGCATGACGTTGGGACCATTGCGCTCGCCGGGTTCATGCGAGTCCTTTCGCCATGGTTCGTGAATGAATGGGCTGGCCGGATCGTCAACATCCACCCTTCCCTTCTTCCTAAGTACCGCGGCCTCGATACCCATGCTCGTGCGATCGAAGCGGGAGACGATGTCAGCGGCTGTTCGGTGCACATCGTGACCGAGGAATTGGATGGGGGGGACGTCATTGGTCGCGCGGAAGTGCCGATCGAACCGGGCGACACGCCAGGCACGCTTGCAGAGCGCGTGCTCGCCGCGGAACATGATCTCTATCCGCGAGTCCTCAGCGAGTTCGTCAAGCGATGACCGACCCCCTTCAGAAAGTGCGCGAGGCAGCGCTGGAAATGCCGGAGACCGAAGAGCGGGTGTCGCACGGTCAGCCGACCTTCTTTGTATCCGGTAAGCAGTTCGCCCAGTTCAGGGACAACCATCACGGCGACGGCAAGACGGTCGTCTGCGTTAGGGTCAGCAGCCTCGATGAGCAGGCAATGCTGATCGAGGCCGATCCCGAAACCTATTCGAAACCCGCCTACATGCCCTCCTGGCTGTCGATCAGCCTCGCTGGCGATGATGTCGACTGGGACCATGTGTCCGATCGCATCGCTGCGAGCTGGGAGCTTGCAGCACCGCGCAGGCTGTTGGAAGCTGGCGGACGATGAACGATCAACAGTCTCGGCGCCCGTGGATCAATATCGGCGAGGTCATTGCATTGGGGGCGCTTGTCGTTTCCGCGGCGGGCGTCTGGATCGCCTGGAAAAGCAGCAGCGAGGACAAACCGACTCGCGTGGTGGAGCAGCGCCCGGCCGTTCCGCTGGCGCTCAGGGGAAGCGTCGACAGCGGCGGCCAAACACTGACGATTGTCCCCGCTGACCCTTCGCATGCAGTCGAATCGCTGACCGTCACGATCAAGGGCGCAGCGCCGATCGAGGTTGGAAGCGACGGCAGGCTCTCGGCGAGCGACGTCGAAGCCGCGCTCAAGGATCGCGACAAAGAGCCGAAGGACGTTACGCATAGCCTGCCCGTCCGGATCGCGGCACGATACGTCGAGGCGGGCGCCGACCGCCGTGGTGGTGGCGCCTACGCACTGCGCTACAAATGGGAGGGCGGCGGCCTGTTCGGCGGCCGCTCGCTCCACTTGGTGAGCTTAAGTAGAGGCTGATTTGGGCTCTTTCTCGCTCTGGGCCGAGGTTCTGCTGGTCTTGGCCGAGGGGGGATTCCTGTTCCGGGTGCTCACCCGACCCCATCGAGAGCCCGCATCGAGGCTGGCCTGGATCATCGTCATCATCGCCCTGCCGCTGCTGGGGATGATCGCTTATTTGATGCTTGGCGAAACCCGCATCAGCGGGCGACGTCGTTCGCGAGGACGGGAAATCGACGCAGGGCTGCCTCGTCCAAACACCGACGCGTCGTGCCTCGACAAGGTTCGTGGCGGCCCGCAGGAAGCGCCCTTCGCGCTCGCCAGAAGTATCAACTCACTCAATCCGACGATTGGCAACAGCGCCCGAATCGCTGCCGACAGCAACGTGGCGATCGATGAAATGGTGGCCGACATCAATCGGGCCCAGCGCCACGTGCATATCTGCACCTACATCTGGCTGGCCGACCATAATGGGCTGAAGATCAAGGACGCCTGTACCAGAGCAACCGCGCGCGGCGTCGAAGTTCGAATTCTGGCCGACGCGCTTGGCTCACACCGGCTGATCCGTTCATCCCACTGGGGCGAGCTGCACGACAGCGGTTGTCAGGCACGGGTCGCTTTGCCCGTTGGCAATCCGCTTTGGACGTTGATTCGGGGCCGTGTTGACCTGCGCAATCACCGCAAGCTGCTCGTGATCGACAACTCCATCGCCTGGTGCGGAAGCCAGAACCTTGCCGACCCTGAATTCCGCATCAAGCCGCACTATGCCCCCTGGGTCGATGTCATGACGCGCTGGGAAGGACCGGTTGCCCAGCATTGCCAGTTCCTCTTCGTCTCCGACTGGATTGCCGAGGGTGGCGAGGACATCAGCGGACTATTGCTGGAGGATTTGGCGGCCCCACCGACAAGTGGCGTGATCATTGCGCAGGTGATCGGCACCGGCCCAACCGCGACCTTCGATGCAATGTCCGCCTGCTTTTCCGAACTGATCCACTCGTCTCGGCAGGAGCTCGTGATCACAACCCCGTATTTCGTCCCTGACGAGCAATTGCTCTTCGCACTCACGTCCGCCGCACGGCGCGGCGTAAGGACGATCATGGTGGTTCCGAAGCGATGCGACAGTCGCGTCGTCGCGGCAACGTGTCGAAGCTACTACGAGGATCTCATCAAGGCCGGCATCGAGTTGTACGAATACCGCAAGGGCCTTCTCCACGCCAAAACGATGGTCGCCGATCGTTCGGTCGCGCTAATCGGCAGTGCCAACCTCGATCGCCGCAGTTTCGAACTGAACTTCGAGAACAATATTCTGTTCGCCGATCGCGCATTCGCCGAGGCGATACGCGGCCGGCAGGACGAATATCTCGCAGATTCCGACAGGGTGAGCGCCGACGAGGTTGCAGCCATTGGAGTTGGCCGCAGGCTCTGGCAAAACCTGCTCGCGACAATGAGCCCGGTGCTCTGAGGTTAGCCGACGATTTCGTCCGGCTTGAAGAAAAAGTCGATTTCGATCTTCGCATTCTCTTCGCTGTCCGATCCGTGGACCGAATTGGCCTCGATCGATTCAGCAAAGGCCTTGCGGATGGTTCCCTCGTCCGCCTGAGCAGGGTTGGTCGCGCCCATCACCTCGCGGTTGCGACTGACGGCATTCTCTCCCTCGAGGACTTGGACCACGACCGGACCCGAGGTCATGAACGTGCACAGATCGTTGAAGAAGGGCCGCTCCCGGTGAACGCCGTAGAAGCCTTCGGCCTGGTCGCGAGTCATTCGGATGCGCCTGGAGGCGACCACACGCAGTCCCGCCTCCTCGAGCATCTTCGTGATGGCTCCGGTCAGGTTGCGGCGGGTAGCGTCGGGCTTGATGATGGAAAAGGTGCGCGTCACGGCCATGACCGGGCGATCTCCTGCAAATGGCTTGGGTGGATTTCGTGCGCCGCCTAGCCGCGCGAGGCGGCGGCGGCAAGCCTCAGGCTTTCTTGACCCACTTGCCGCCTTCTCGGGCCCAATAACGCCGCTCAACACTGTCTCGGCCCGCAAGCAGCTTCCAGGCGAGCCGCGCCGCTTCAAGTGTGGAATCGTCGAACAGATAAAAGCTTCGATCGTAGGTGAGAGCCGCCTCTCGCCATATTCCATCGGCGATCAACATGTTCCGGGCCTGGTTGGGCGCATCTGGGCTGGTCGACAAAAGGACCGGCTGACGAGCGTCTTCGGCGCGGCCGGCGAGACCATGGGGCAGAAAGCTTGAGGAGCCCTGGTCCCACAGGATCCGGTCGAGGCGGGTCAGCAACGCTTCGTCCTCCGCGACGACAAGCAGCCGCCCGTCGGATTCGAGCACCTTTTCGGAAATGCTCGCAATCACCTGTTCGGCGGGCGTTCCCGACAATTGATAGAAATCGACCTGCACCTTCGGTCCGGATCAGCTCTCCAGCACGTCTGCGACATATTGATCCAGGAGGCGGACTCCGAAGCCCGTCGCACCCTTTTCGTAGGTCGAGCCGGCCTTGTCCGACCAGGCCTTGCCGGCCATGTCGATGTGAGCCCACTTCACGCCATTCTCGATGAACCGCTGGATGAACTGAGCGGCCGTGATCGATCCGCCTTCGCGCGGGCCGACATTCTTCATGTCGGCGATCGGCGAATCGATCAGGCGGTCGAAGGTTTCCGCGAGCGGCATGCGCCAGAGCTTGTCACCCGATTCGTCCGCGGCTTGCTGAAGCCGCCCGGCGAGCTCGTCATTATTGGAGAAGAGACCCGCCCATTCGTGGCCGAGGCTGACCAGGATCGCACCGGTCAAGGTCGCAAGATCGATGATCGTGGATGGTTTGTAATTCCGCTGCACGTACGTGACGGCGTCGGCGAGCACGAGGCGCCCTTCGGCGTCTGTATTGATGACCTCCACGGTCTGGCCCGACATCGTGGTCACGACGTCGCCAGGTCGTTGTGCGTTGCCGCCCGGCATGTTCTCGACGAGGCCGCAGATGCCCACGATGTTCGTCCTGGCCTTGCGCAGGGCCAGCGCCTTCATTGCCCCGACAACGGCGCCGGCCCCGCCCATGTCCCACTTCATCGCTTCCATGCCGGCTGCGGGCTTGATCGAGATTCCGCCGGTATCGAAGGTTACGCCCTTGCCGACGAAGGCGACTGGCTGGCCGCCCTTCGCTCCCCCGTTCCACTTGAGAATCAGCAACCGGCCTTCGCGGACGGAGCCCTGCGCGACGCCGAGCAGCGCGCCCATCCCAAGCTTTTTCATGGCCGCGGCATCGAGCACTTCCAGCTCCAGCCCACTTCCGTTGACGGAGGCCTGGACGCGTTCGACGAAGCTTTCAGGATAAATGATGTTCGCGGGTTCGGTGACCAGTTCGCGGGTAAGCGACACGCCTTCGACCACCGGCGCCCAACGCTGCTCATAACGTTCTGCAGCGCCGGCTTCGGCGCCGACGATCACGATTTCCTGAAGCGTCGGCTTCTGGTTGTCCTTCAGTTTCGTCCGGTAGCGGTCATGGCGCCATGAGCGCAGAGCAGCGCCGAGCGCGACCCGCGCAGCAGCATCCGTCTCATATCCGAGCCCGGTCAGATCGATGACGGCGGTCTTCTCACCTGAAGTCTGCAACCGCGCGGCAGCCGTCCCGCCGAGTTTTTCGGCGGAGTCGCCGGACGACGTGCCAGTGCCCGTTCCAACCAGTAGAAGCCGGCGAATGGTGCCGTTCTCGTCGATGAACTGTTCCGACGCGCTCGACGCGTCGCCCTCGAAACGCTGGCGATCGAGCGCTGCTGAAACTGACTTTTGAGACCCACCGAGAGCGCCCAGCGAAGTGCGGTCCTTCCCAGCAACCGGCAACACCAGCGCATAGTCCCCGGCAGGCCGGCTCTCCGCGAAACGAATTTGCATTAATGGCTATCCTCAGGAGGCGAACGTTCGCTCGGTCCTTTAGGGTGCAAGGCAAAGCTTGGCAAAGGAGCGCTTGACGAGTTCTTGGGAGTGATTGTCGGAGCGCTCCTGAGGTGCGATAGGCCCATCGGAATAATGGTCATTGAGGGTCGGGACGGCATAGCGTTGCGGACGAAATTTGTCTGGTGGTCGGCGCTTCCCATGCTCCTGGTGCCTTCGACAGCGCTGGCTGCCGCGCAAAACGTCGCGCCAGCACCAGCACCAACATCATCGCCAGTGTCGGCTCCCGTCACTGACGAAGATCAGATAGTCGGCTTCAGCGCCGATGAGGTGAGCTACGACAGCGACTCCGACGTCGTCACCGCGAGCGGCGATGTCCGCATGGACCGCGAGGGGAATTACCTCGCCGCGGACCATGTGATCTGGGATCGCAAGTCCGGCCAGGTCTACGCCAAAGGCAATGTGGTCGTCGTCACCCCGGAGGGCGACAAGCTGGTCGGCGACAATGTGCAGCTGACCGACACGATGCGCGACGGAACCGTAGAGAATCTGACGGTTGCCCTGGAAAGCGGCGGGCGCCTCGCTGCAAAGCGCGGAGCGCGGGTCAACGGCGTCTCGACGTTCTACGATGCGATCTACACGCCCTGCCCCGTCACCAGCTCAACAGGATGCCCGAAGCGGCCGAGCTGGTCGATCACCGCCGCGAAGGTCATCTACGACCCGAAAAGCGAGCGCGTCCGTTTCGAGGGCGGCAGACTGCAACTGTTTGGCATCAACATTCCGCTTCTTCCGGTATTCAATGTCGCAAAAGGCACCGAAGGCGCGACCGGCTGGCTTGTGCCGAACTTCAGCGTTTCGAGCCGAAACGGCTTCGAAATTGCAGTGCCCTATCATCTGCAGATCGGGCCAAATCGCGATGCTACCATCACCCCGCACGTCTATACGAGCGTGCTTCCGGCAATCGATATCAAGTATCGCGAACTCAGCAGCATCGGCGCGTTCCAGGTCAGTGGCTTCCTGACCTACGGCAAGATCGATGAGACGAACCCGCTCGACACCACGACGGACCACGGCTTCCGCGGCTATTTCGATGCGAACGGCCGCTGGCAGCTCAATCCCGAATGGTCGATCACCACGTCACTTCGAGCAGCGACGGACAAGACCGTCACCCGCCGCTACGACATCACCTACGACGACCGGCTGAGAAACGTCGTCAATGTCGAGCGGATCACTCCCGACAGCTACATTTCGATTGCAGGCTGGGCCTTCCAGGGCCTTCGTGACGAAGACCGGCAAAAGCAGATCCCGATCGCGTTGCCGGCAATCGACGCGAGGTTCCGCATGGGCGAGATCGCCGGCGGAAATGTCGAGATAGAAGGCAACAGCCTTGGGATCCTGAGGATCGACGGACAGGACACGCAACGGGCGTTCGCCAGTGTTCGCTGGGACCTGCGACGCCTGACCCCATGGGGCCAGGAGCTGACCCTCACGGCTTATGGCCGCGGCGACGTCTACCATACCGACGACGCGGAGGAGACCGTAGTCCCCATCTATCGCGGGACGGATGGATGGCACGCGCGTGCCGTTGGCGCGCTCGCCGCAGACATAAAATGGCCGTTCATCGGCACCTTGTTCGGGGGCACGCAGCGGCTCGTTCCGAGGGTCCAGTTCGTCCTGACCCCGGAAACATCGAATATCGAGATCCCCAATGAGGATTCTCGATCGATCGACCTTGAGGACACCAACCTTTTCGCGCTCAGCCGCTTCCCGGGATACGATCGCTGGGAAGACGCATCACGCGTGACCTACGGGTTCGACTGGTCGCTTGAACGCAAGAATCTCGCCATCAATACCACGATCGGGCAAAGCTACAGGCTCGGTCGCCTGAGGGATATTTTCCCTGAAGGCACGGGACTTACTGACCGCGTTTCAGATATCGTGGGAAGAACACAGATCCGCTACGGCAGGCTGATCGAGATCACCCACCGGTACCGCATCGACAAGGACACGTTCGCGATCCGCCGCAACGAGCTCGACCTGACGGTGGGAACCACCCAAACCTACGCGCAAGTCGGCTACCTCAAGCTCAACCGCAATATCGACCCGCTCATCGAGGACCTGCGAGACAAGGAGGAATTGCGTGTTGCGGGACGCATTCTGTTCCATCGCTACTGGTCGATCTTCGGAGCGACGGTGATCGACCTTACCGACAAGAGCGAGGACCCCTTGTCCCTGGCCGATGGATGGCAGCCGGTGCGCAACCGGATCGGCATCGAATATGAAGACGAATGCATCCGGGTTGGCGTGACGTATCGCCATGATTATGAGCGCATCGGCACCTTTCACAAAGGCAGCACCTTTGCCGTTCACTTGGCTTTCAAGGGGGTAAGCCGCTAAGCCTGCGTTCAGCGGGCTCGCAGCATGGCAATTATTGGGAAACTAAGGGAAAATCTAAACGTGGCATCAGCTTCTCGAGTGAATGTAACGCGCGCGTTGATCGCCGGCGCCGCAATGGCGTTGGGCCTGGCGAGCGGTGCCGTGGCCCAGGAATCGGGACAGCCTGACGAACAGCAGCCTGGCCAGCAGCCGTCGGTGAACAGCAGCCAGTCGCTGAAGCTTCCGCAAAATCCTCAGGTTTTCGGCAATGCAATGCCGTCGGTCGTCAAGGCCACCGCAATCGTCAACGGCGACGTGATCACCCAGACTGACGTCGAACAGCGCCTCGCATTGATGGCAATCGCCAATGGCGGTCAAATTCCTCCCGAAGAGAGGCAGAGGCTGGGCGAGCAGGTCCTTCGCAACCTGATCGACGAAACCCTGGAGATCCAGGCAGCCAAGACCGAGAAGATCGACATCAAGCAATCGGACGTCGACAAAACCGTTCAGCGCGTCGCCGAAAATGTGAAGAAGAATCCCGCGCAGCTTGCGACGTTCCTCGATGCGAACAATAGCAGCATCAAGTCGCTGCGCCGGCAGATCGAGGGCGAAATCGCCTGGCAGCGCCTTCAGCGAGCGAAGATCGAGAGCGGCGTCAGCGTCGGCGACGATGAGGTCAAAGCAGTTCTCGACAAGATGACTGCATCGAAGGGCACGGAAGAATATCGGGTCGGCGAAATCTTCCTGTCGGCAAATCCCTCGACCGAGGCGCAGACTCTCGAAAATGCGAACAAGATCCTGACGCAGCTCCGGGGCGGCGCATCCTTCGCCGGCTATGCCCGGCAATATTCCGAAGCTTCGACGGCAGCGGTCGGCGGAGACCTTGGCTGGGTTCGACCGGAGCAGCTTCCTGCCCCGATCGCGGACGTTCTGAAGCGGATGCCGGCTGGCGCAGTCAGCGACCCCATTCCCGTCCCCGGAGGCTTTTCGATCATCGCCGTGCAGGACACGCGCAAGATCCTGACGCCCGATCCTCGCGACGCGCTCCTCAGCCTGAAGCAGGTGTCGATCACCTTCCCCAAGGGAACCAGCCGCGAAGCGGCCGAGCCGATTGTCGGACGTTTTGCCGAAGCCGCCAAGAACATCGGCGGCTGCGGCGGAGCCGAAAAGATAGCGGCAGATTTCCATGGCGAGGTCGTCACCAGCGATCAGGTCAAGATGCGCGACTTGCCCGCGGCCTTGCAGCGGCTGATGTTGCCGATGCAGGTCGGCCAGGCGACCCAGCCCTTCGGTTCGCTTGACGAAGGCGTTCGAGTGCTGGTGATGTGCGGCCGCGACGAAGTCGATCAATCGGCGCCGACCTACGACGACGTCTACAACCAGCTCAACGAAGAGCGGGTCAATTCCCGCGCTCGCCGCTACCTTCGCGATTTGCGGCGCGACGCGGTGATTGAGTTCCGCTGATCGGAGTTTGCCGCTAATTGCGGCGACCGATGGCTCCCGCCCCCAATAATCCGCTTGCCGTCTCGCTCGGCGATCCCGCCGGAATCGGGCCGGAAGTCATCGCCAAATGCTGGGATCACCGCGAGACGTACAGCCTGCCGCCGTTCGTCGCGATCGGTGACCCGCGATCCATCACTGCGGTGTGGGACGGCCCGATCGAGGTCATCGGCGATCCGCGCGAGGCCGACGGCGCCTTCGACTATGGTCTCCCCGTCATCCAGCTCAACGCGCCGCAGGCAGACGTCCCCGGGCATCCAAGTGTCGGCGGGGCTCACACCTCGCTGGACTCGCTGGAGATCGCCGTCGGGCTTGCCCGATCCGGCTCGGCTTCGGCAGTGATAACGGGGCCGGTCGCAAAGGAGCAGCTATACTTAATTGGGTTCCAGCACCCGGGTCAGACCGAATTCGTTGCCGAGCGGTGCGGCGTTTCACCCGGCAATGTCGTGATGATGCTGGCCGGTCCCACGTTGAGGACCATTCCGGTGACGACACACCTGCCGCTGAGCGAAGTGGCGTTACGGCTGAACAGCGCGCTGATCGAATCGCGGGGCCGCGCGGCACTGCGCGGGCTTCAGCGGAATTTCGGAATTGCCGAGCCGCGGCTGGCTGTTTCGGGACTCAACCCTCACTCCGGCGAAGGCGGTCAGCTTGGCCGTGAAGAGCAGGAAATCATTGCCCCCGCGATAGCAGCGCTTGCGGCAGAAGGATGGAGAGTGACCGGGCCGCACCCCGCCGACACCATGTTCCATGCTCGCGCCCGGGCCAATTACGATGCAGCCCTTTGCATGTATCACGACCAGGCGCTCATCCCGATCAAGGCCCTGCATTTCGAGGATGCCGTGAATGTGACCTTGGGCCTGCCGATCGTTCGCACTGCGCCCGATCATGGTACGGCGTTCGATATCGCCGGGCAGGATCGCGCCGATCCGCGGCCGATGGCCGCCGCGATCAGGATGGCGGCAGAAAACGCGATCCAGCGCACCGACGCCGCTTGAGCAATCCTCCGGAACCGTTGCGCGAGCTGATCGCCCGTCACGGGTTGAGCGCGAGCAAGTCGCTCGGGCAGAATTTCATTCTCGATCGCCAGCTTCTCGCCCGCGTCGCGGCTATTCCGGGGCCATTGGAGGGACAAAAGGCCTATGAGGTCGGTCCTGGGCCCGGCGGACTGACGCGGGCATTGCTCGACGCCGGTGCATCAGTGGTTGCCGTCGAACGAGATCGCCGCTGCATTCCGGCCCTTGCCGAGCTTCAGCAGGAATTCGCCGGCAAGCTCGAAGTCATTGAGGCTGACGCACTGAAAGTCGACGAGCGTTCCGTCGCCGGTGACGGCGCCCATATCGTTGCGAACCTGCCGTACAACGTGGGCACGGCGTTGCTGCTGAAATGGCTGGGTGGCGCATGGCCCCCGTGGTGGTCATCGCTAACCCTGATGTTCCAGAAAGAGGTTGCGGAGCGCCTTGTCGCGGAGCCTGGCAGCGATGCCTACGGGCGGTTGTCCGTCGCAGCCCAGTGGCGAGCTCTCCCGAGGATCGCGATGAATGTGAACCGATCGGCCTTCGTCCCTCCTCCGAAAGTCACCTCGGCGGTTGTGCACATTTTACCTGGGGAACAGCCTCCGGGCGTTCAGCCATCGGTTCTCGAGAAGCTCACGGAAGCAGCGTTCGGGCAGCGGCGGAAAATGCTTCGTTCCAGCCTGAAGCAGATGCCGGGCGCGCTCGAGGCCGCAACGCAAATCGGCATCGACACACAGCGTCGTGCTGAAACGCTTGGCGTCGATGAATGGGTGGAGCTCGCCCGGGTCCTGTCCAGGACCTGAGCCGGATCAGTTCTTCTTCGGAACGTCCGGAGCCTTGGCCGAAGCGACCGTGGTCGGTCCACGGCTGATCGCTGCCGAAAGCTGCGCCGCCTGGGGGCAACCCTTTGCGCCGCAAATGGTCTGGAGTTTCTGAAGGTTCGCCTGCGCGCGGGCAGTCGCCCCCATTTCGACCATTGCTTCGCCCTGGACTGCGATTGCATCGGTGTCGTTCGGGTCGATCAGCAATGCCTTGCTAGTCATCAGGATTGCCTTGCCGAACAAATGCTGCTTCTCGGCGACACGGGCGATATCCACGAAAGCGCCTCGATTGCGCGGATCGACGGCAAGTGCCGTTTCAAGCAGGTCTTCGGCCTGTTCGAACTTGCCGGCCGAAATCAGCTCCTTTGCCTGGCGCTGCAGCTCGACGGACTTTGGAAGGATCTGGTCGTCAGGACGTTGGCTCGCGACCGGCGCGGCAAGCGCAAGCCCGGCGATACCGATGAACAACAGACGAGGCAGTGACTGCATCAAACTCTCCATGTCGTCGCCAACTAACACGGTCGGCGCAGCCGCGCGACGAAAAAGCCATCGGTCTGGTCGTGGCCGGGCGTCAAGAGCCGGCCGGAACCATCCAAACGCCCTGCCGCAATGGGCGTTTCCTCCATAATCCACGATGAACGGGCTTCAAGGAAGCGATCAATCTGCCCTGCCCCTTCACGGGACAGAAGAGAGCAGACAGCGTAGACGAGCGCGCCCCCCGGCCTGACGAGCTCGGCACCGATTCCGAGCAATCTCGTCTGCAGTTCGACCACTCGGTCGAGCCGGTCGGGCGACAGCCGCCAGCGCCCCTCCGGATTACGGCGCCACGTTCCGCTGCCGGAGCATGGCGCATCGATGAGGACGAGGTCGGCTTGGCCGTGCCAGTCGGCCAGGTCGTCGAGTTCGCGCGGCGGATTGAGGAGACGAGTCTCGATCTGTGCCCCTGCCCGCTCGGCTCGGGGCGCAAGGCGCGAAAGCCGCGCGCGGTTGCTGTCGGCGGCAAGGATTACCGCCGTCGGCGCTGCGGCCGCGAGCGCGAGCGACTTGCCTCCCGCCCCTGCGCAAAGGTCAAGGATCCGCGTTCCGTTGGATGGCTCGCATGCAAGAGCAATCAACTGGCTCCCTTCATCCTGCACCTCGATAAGGCCGGCCCCGAATGCCGGGTGGTCGTCGACCCGGCTGTCCGGCGGCAGCCTGATTCCCCACGGGCTGACGGGCGTCGGTAGCGCACCTTCGAATTCCTGGAGGAACGCCTCTCGTGTCGCACGCGAAACATTCACTCGAAGGTCGACTGGAGCTCGTTCCAGCAGCGCCGGCCATTCGTCCTCGGCAACGAGGGGCGAGAGTTCCGGACGCAGCCATTCCGGCACCAACGACGAAGGTCCGGCTGCTTCACCGTCCGTCAGGGGCTCCGGTCCTCGGGGTTGCCCAAAGAGATCGTCCAGTGAGGCATCTTCCTGTGCCAGGCCCAGGATCGCCAACCGCCCGGTTTCGGGCCGATCGCCGGATCGGCGGATGGAGCGGAACACCAGTTCGCGCACTGCGCGCCGATCCTTCGACCCAGCATAACGGCGATGCTTGAAATATCGCGTGACGATGGTGTCGGCAGGCGGTCCGTCGTCGCGTGCCGAGACGATCACCTCGTCGAGGATCTCGATTGCTGCCTGCAGGCGGGCTGCGGGCGTCATCTTTCAGCGCGTTGGGTAGTTGGGAGCCTCGCGCGTGATCGCGACGTCATGGACATGGCTTTCCGACAGGCCCGCGTTGGTGATTCGGACGAACCTCGCCCGATTCTGCAGTTCGGCGATCGTGGTCGAGCCCGTATAGCCCATTGCAGCCTTTACCCCGCCCACCAGCTGGTGGATGATCTCTCGCACCTGGCCCTTGTACGGCACCTGTCCCTCAATGCCTTCGGGCACGAGCTTCAAATGATCCCTGATGTCCTGCTGGAAATAACGGTCGGCCGAACCGCGCGCCATTGCACCGACCGAGCCCATGCCGCGGTATGATTTGTAGCTGCGCCCCTGGTACAGGAATGTTTCGCCCGGGGCTTCCTCGGTTCCGGCAAGCAGCGATCCGACCATGACGGTCGACGCTCCGGCGGCAAGCGCTTTGGCCATGTCGCCACTGGTGCGGATACCTCCGTCGGCGATGATCGGAACTCCGTTCGCGCCTTTCGCGGCGTCCATGATTGCGGTGAGCTGCGGGACACCGATGCCGGCGACGATCCTGGTCGTGCAAATCGATCCGGGGCCGATGCCGACCTTGATCGCATCCGCCCCGGCATCGGCAAGCGCTTTGGCTGCGTCCGTCGTTGCGATGTTGCCCGCGACCACCTGCACGGAATTGGAGAGATCCTTCACGCGCCGCACGGCCGCGGCCACGTCGCGATTGTGGCCGTGGGCGGTGTCGATGACGACGCAGTCGCAGCCCGCATCGATGAGGGCACCTGACCGTTCGAAGCCAGTGTCGCCGACGGTCGAGGCGGCGGCGACCCGGAGGCGCCCTTCCGCATCCTTGGTCGCAAGCGGCGCCGCTACCGATTTCTCGATGTCCTTGACCGTGATCAGCCCGACGCAGTGATTGTCACCGTCCACCACCAGCAGCTTTTCGATCCGCCGCTGGTGGAGGATGCGCCGCGCTTCTTCCTGGCTGGTGCCGATCCGCACGGTCGCAAGATTCTCTCTGGTCATCAGCTCACTGACCGGTTGGCGCGGGTTCTCCGCAAAGCGGACGTCGCGGTTGGTGAGGATGCCGCAAAGCTTGCCGGAGCTCTCGACGATCGGAATGCCGCTGATGCGGTTCGATTCCATCAGCTCCAGCGCGTCGGCCAGGGTCTGGTCGGGTGCCATGGTGATCGGATTGACCACCATCCCGCTTTCGAAGCGCTTCACCTGCCTGACGGCCGCCGCCTGCTCCTCGACGGTCAGGTTGCGATGAAGGACTCCGATGCCGCCGAACTGCGCTAGCGCGATCGCCATGTCGGCTTCGGTGACCGTGTCCATTGCCGAGGACAGGATCGGGATGTTGAGCGGGATTTCGCGTGTCAGGAAGGTGCGGGTGTCAGCCTGGCTGGGAAGCACGCTGGATTCGAGCGGTTGCAGCAGGACGTCATCGAAGGTGAGTCCGAGCCGGATGTCTGGGGCGTCGTTGAGTTGGGCCATATCGGCCCATGACAGGGCGAAGCCGATTCGCCAAGCCTCGGCTCAGCTTGAGGCGCGTTCCAGCACTCGCTGCGCCGCCTCGACGTGCATGCGCTCGATCATCTCGTTCCCGAAACGCTCGGCGCCGCCCTTAAACGCTTCGACCAGCGCTTTCGCCCTTTGCACTTCCGCTTCGCCCGGAGCGAAGGCCTCGTGGCAGGGCGCGATCTGATTGGGGTGGATTAAGCTCTTTCCGTCGAAGCCGAGCCGCCGCCCTTCCTTCGCCTCGCGGGCGAAGCCGTCCGAATCGTCGAGACTGTTGAAGACACCGTCGAACGCAGCGATTCCCGCGGCGCGAGCGGCAAGCACGATCATCTGAAGCGATGCGGAAATCGGTTCGCGCGTCGCATCGAGCGGCAGCCGCAGGTCCGCGCGAAGGTCGTTGGTTCCGGCGATAAGGCCGGCACAGCAATGTGCGATTTCCGCTGCGCTAAGAACGCCCGCCGCCGTCTCGATCATGGCCAGCACGGGCTTGTTCACGGCCTCTGCAACGCCGTGCATGAGATGCGCCGAAATTGCGCGCGGAACGACCACGAAGTCGGCCTTCGATCGTGCCGCAGCGTCCAGGTCGAGCGAATGCCATTGGCTCCCGACGCCGTTCACGCGGATTGCAACCGGAGTTGGCCAGGCGGTCTCCACTGCATCGACCGCCGCTCGGCGGGCAGCCGGCTTGTCGTCGGGTTTCACGGCGTCTTCGAGATCAAGCACGACGAGATCGGATCCGGCCCCCCGCGCCTTGGCGATCGCGCGCTCGTTCGAGGCCGGCAGGAAGAGCAGCGATCGTACGGCGAACAGGTCGAGGCTCTTGTCGTTTTTATCTTCCGCTATGGACATGGCCGTCGCATCATGCCCTGAACTGGGGAGGCCGGGAAAGACAAATGCTTACGACGTTCATGACTGCCGTTGCGGTCCTTGTGCTTTTCTACGTGATGATGGGCGTGAAGATCGTCCGCCAGGGCTATCGCTACACCATCGAGCATTTCGGCAGGTTCGTCCGCGTTGCCGAGCCGGGCTTCAACTATGTGACTCCCTTCTTCTATCGTGTCGGCCGCCGGATCAACATGATGGAGCAGGTCCTCGACATCCCGGGGCAGGAGATCATCACCAAGGACAATGCGATGGTCGCAGTCGACGGCGTGGTCTTCTTCCAGGTCCTGGACGCAGCTAAAGCCGCCTACGAGGTGGCCGACCTCTATACCGCGATCATGGCGCTTTCGACGACCAACCTGCGGACGGTCATGGGCTCGATGGACCTCGACGAGACACTGTCGAAGCGCGACGAGATCAACACGCGGCTTCTCGCAGTCGTGGATCACGCCACCGAAAATTGGGGCGTGAAGATCACGCGCGTGGAGCTGCGCGACATTCGCCCGCCACAGGACATCGTCAACGCCATGACCCGCCAGATGAAGGCCGAGCGCGAGAAGCGCGCGGTCATCCTCGAAGCCGAAGGTTCACGTCAGTCTGCGATCCTGCGCGCTGAGGGCGAGAAGCAGGGAGCAATCCTTTCCGCCGAGGGTGCTCGCGAAGCGGCATTTCGCGAGGCCGAAGCTCGCGAAAGGGCCGCGCAGGCCGAGGCGGCGGCCACCAAGGCGGTCAGCGACGCGATTGAGTCCGGAAGCGGCCAGGCAATCAATTATTTCATTGCGCAGAAATATGTCGAAGCAATCAGCGAATTCGCCCGTTCGCCCAATGCGAAAACGATCCTTTTTCCGGTCGAGGCGACCCAGCTGATCGGCACGCTCGGCGGGATCGCTGAGCTGGCGAAAGAAGCAGCGGGCGGCACCGTAAGTGCGCCCGCAGCCCCGCGGCCGAAAGCCGTTCCAACCGTTCCCAAAGCGTCCGAATGACCGGAATCCCGATCGAACCTGCGTGGCTTTGGCTGATCGGCGGCGTATTGCTGCTGATTGCGGAGCTCATCGCGCCAGGCTTCTTCCTGATTTTCATCGGTGCGGCGGGAATCGCGACCGGACTGCTTGCGCTGCTGCTTCACCTTCCGCTCGCCCTCCAACTGGCGGCGTTTGCTGTTCTCGCGATCCTCGCCGTTCGTGTCGGGGGTCGCCGATTTTACGCCTCACGCTACGATTTCACGCCCGACCCCTTTCTCAACGATCGCGCCGCGCGGTTGCTCGGGCAGGTGGTTGTCGTGGTCGAGCCGGTCGACGCCCATGGCGGGCGCGTTCGGGTCGGCGACAGCGAATGGTCAGCACGCGGCGGTCCCGCCGCAATCGGCGACCGCGTCAGGATAATGGACATCGACGGAAATTGTCTCAAAGTCGAACCGGAACACATTCTTCCCCCCGCCTAGTGGAGATTCACGCTTGAACATGCTCCCGCTCAGCCGGCGCGAAGCGCTTGCCGGCCTTGCTGCGACCACTGCCCTGCCCCTGGTCTCAAGTCCCGCTTTTGCAGCCCCCACGAGCGAGCCTCAGGCAAAGGCGTTGCTCAATTCGATCGCCGAGAACTTATTGCGCCTGCAGCCCGCTCAAGCGACTTCACTCGGCATCGACACGGGCGCGCGCGCTTCCTATCGAAGCCGGCTCGAGGACCGTTCGCCAGCTGGCCAGGCGAAGATTGCTGCTACCCTCAAGGCGGACCTGGCGCGGGCCGAAGCGATCAACACCAGCGCTCTTCCCTTTGCTACCAGGACGAGCGTCGAGGTCGTGAAGAGCGCTTACAGAACTGCGCTTGAAGGATTCGCCCAGCCCTATGGCGATGTCGCGGTCGGAGGCTGGCGCAACACGCCCTACGTCGTGATCCAGAATGTCGGCGCCTACATCGACACCCCCCAGTTCCTCGACACCGATCATCCAATCGAGAACAGGTCCGATGCCGAAGCCTATCTCAGCAGGCTCGCGCAATATCCGCATCAACTGGACGGCGAGTTGGCACGCATGCGCGCGGCGCGCGCCAAGGGCCTGGTCCCTCCCAGCTTCCTGATCGACAAGGCGATCAACCAGTTGAGCATTTCGCTGAAGAATACTGAAGCGGGTGGGACGATCGTCGATTCGCTGGTGCGGCGGACGAAGGAAAAAGGGATCGCCGGCGATTGGGAAGCACGTGCGCGCAAGATCGGCACGGCCGAAGTCGTTCCGGCGCTCCAACGGCAGCTTGCCGAACTGCAAGCCGAGCGCGCCGTCGCGACCGACGATGCGGGCATGTGGTCGCGGCCGCACGGCGACGAATATTATCGCTGGGCGCTGAAGGCCTCGACAACGACAAACCTCAGCCCGGATGAAGTTCATCAGATGGGCATCGAGCAACTCGCCGAGCTGCAAGGGCGAATGGATCCGATCCTCAAGTCGCTCGGCTACACTCAAGGTAGCGTCGGCGAGCGCATGCAGGCTCTTGCCAAGGATCCCCGCTACAAGTTCAGTGAGGGCGACAAGGGCCGAGCAGAGATCCGCTCTTATATCGACGAACGGCTGAAGATGATCCGCGCCGTCTTGCCGCGCGGCTTCCATACGCTTGTCCCGGGCCATCTAGAGGTCAAGCGGATGTCGCCGGAGCAGGAGCCCGGAGCGCCGGCTGCATACGGCGGCGCTGGATCGATCGACGGCAAGATTCCCGGCAAGTTCTGGATAAACCTCCGAACGACCGACCTGCACAGTAAATACAGCCTGCCTGACCTTGCGGCGCATGAGGCGATTCCCGGTCACGTCTGGCAAGGTGAATATGCGAACAAGCTGCCGCTCATCCGCACCTTGCTTGCTTTCAATGCTTATTCCGAAGGCTGGGCGCTTTATGCCGAGCAACTGGTGGACGAGCTTGGAGTCTATGACGACTTCCCGGTTGGCCGGCTGGGTTATCTTCAGTCCATTGCTTTCCGCTGCTGCCGCCTGGTCGTCGATAGTGGAATGCATGCCAAGAAGTGGACGCGACAGCAGGGTGTCGACTTCTTCGTCCAGCGCAACGGCTCAAACCCGCTGGAAGTCGCAAGCGAGGTCGACCGGTATTGCAGCTGGCCCGGACAGGCCTGTGGCTACAAAGTGGGCCATTCCACGATTAACCGACTCCGCGACAAGGCGAAGGCGGCGCTTGGGCCGAAATACGACCTCAGGGCCTTTGACGATGCGGTCGTCCTTGGCGGTAATGTCCCGATGGACGTGCTCGCCGGGAACATCGACGATTACATCACCAAGGCGAAAGCCTGATTTGTTTCAGTCCACCGGCGCGCCAGGCGAAAGCTTTGCCGCGTCGAGTGCACGATAGAATTCGATTCCGTAGCTCTTGCCACTCGTCCAGACGACGCGCGCGGCCGCAAAGATCGCGCCCCGCTTGAACAGGACGTCGCAACCCGTTCGCGGAGCTTTCGACGACGAAAGCTGCGCTCCCGCGGGCGATAGATTCCTGATGGTCGCCTGGTGCGTTCCATTCGGATCGATGATCATCGCCTTCATCAGAACGCGCTTGCGTTCCGAATGCCGGATCTGGGCGGTTGCCACGCGGGACTCCGTTGCTGAAGTTCATATGTTGGCCATCCCTGATCGGAAGCCTAGTTTAGTACTAATCGATCTATTCACTTACCAAATCGTTAGCACGACGTTCACCGCAGGGCGGCGACATCGGGATTCAGGAATCCTCGCCTGGCAGCCACCGAGAGCAGCCGGTCGCGCGAATAAAAGCGTAGCGGCCAATCGCGACGGCCCATCGGGGAAAGCAAGAGGTCGTTGACCAGTTCGCTTAGGGGTTCGCCTGCCCTCGTCTCGCTCAGGAACAAGCGAATGCCGTGCAGATACACGCGCGTGATCGTGTCGTGATAACCTTCGGTGTCGCTGTTCACCCCGCCGACGCTCTCGTTGTAGCGGCGGATGATCCCGGGGAGTTCTTCGTCGAGATCGATCTCAGGATGGCGAAGCAAGAGATAGGTGGTTGCCGCAAGATGAGCTTCGTGAGTCCACTCGTCGCGCGGCAGTGAACGCGCAAGCAATCCTTCGCCTACGCGTTCCACTGCGGCGTCTGAGGCAAATAGTCTTGGGCGATAGTCGGTCATTGATCGGGTCCTTGGAAGGGCCCGATCAGCGACCGGGCCGTTAGGCGGGTGTGCTCTGCGTCTGGCTGACTTGCGCTTGTTGTCGCGCAGCCTTCGGCGCAGCCTGGCGGACGCCTTCGTCCACCTGGTCAGCGAATTGCGCGAAATTCTCGACGAACAGGTCGACGAGCTTTGCCGCCATCGCGTCATATTGAGCAGGGTCGGACCAGGTCCCGCGCGGGTCGAGAATGGACGTATCCACTCCCGGCACGGAGACGGGCACTTCGAAACCGAAGTTCGGATCCTTGCGGAATTCGACGTCGTTGAGGCTGCCGTCGAGCGCGGCGTTCAACAGCGCGCGCGTTTCCTTGATCGGCATGCGCTTGCCGACGCCATATTTGCCGCCGGTCCAGCCCGTGTTGACCAGCCAGCACTCTGCCCCGCCCTCGGCGATGCGCTTCTTGAGCAGATTGCCGTAAACCGACGGAGGG
>Ga0207683_10000806_pt1 | contig 28685 bp, 23 predicted proteins | sample KBSM73metaG_FD_184333 | JGI IMG/M metagenome (GOLD analysis project Ga0207683, IMG submission 184333) | Miscanthus rhizosphere microbial communities from Kellogg Biological Station, Michigan, USA - KBS M7-3 metaG (SPAdes) (version 2) | ecosystem: Host-associated > Plants > Roots > Rhizosphere >... | reverse complement strand
AAATTGCGCTTTCTCCGGCATTGCTTTCGATTCTGCGCGAAATCTCTATCAGGCTGATGGCACGGCGGGCAGCATCTACAAAGTGACACCCAATGCCGGCAACCCCGGGTCATCCGCTGTTTTTGCTTCCGGGGTGCCCGGGACCAACGGTCTGGCATTCGACCGCGACGGTAACCTCTGGACGGGCGATGGCACTACAGGCCAGGGAAGGGTATGGAGGATCACCGGTCCGAACGCCGATTGTACTCCGGCGTCGCTTAAAAATTGCGAGGAAGTCTTTCGTATACAGCCGATGCGCAACGGTACTGCTCTAGGCGGAGACATAAGCACGGTACCGACAGCCAACCAACCGACACAAGGCGTCGGCCGCTCGGCGAACACATTTCCTCACACTGCGGCGGGGGGAAATCCGCAGGATTTGGTCGCCAACGGTATCGCCTTCAATCATCAAGGAGACATGTTCGTGATCGATTCCGCGCGGGGCGCTCTTTGGAAAATCGAATTCGATCGGAGAGGAAATCTCAAGAGCCCGGTCGGTTGTGATTCGACCTTTACACCGAACACGCTCTGCCTGAGCAATGTCTTCGTGGCTCATCCGATTCTGGAAGGTGGAGATGGTATAGCCCTCGATGTCGCTGGCAATATTTGGGTTGACGCTAACGAACGGAATGCTGTCGCAGTCGTCACGAAAGACGGCCGTGTGGCGGAGGTTTTCCGTAATCTCGTAAATGCCAGTGGACTCAGGAGTTCGGCAGACACCGCGGTCGGAAATAAATACATCCTAGAATTTCCAACCAGCCCCTTTATCACCGGAAAGCTGTTTTGCACCGCGAACTCTGACGGCAATCGACGGGATAATTTTCCCCGAACAGATGGCGAGATTGACGGTGGAGGCGCCACGGTTGGCAAGGATCTCGGCAAGATCTCGTGTTTGGATCAGGATCTCGAAATTCGAGGTTTGAAACTGCCCGTGCAGTGACTCTTCAAACGAGTCAATTTAAGAAGGGGCGGTGGAAGTTATTTTCCAGCGGCCCCTTCTGTTTTACGCACGGCGCAATCTCATGAATCTACCTGTTCGCCTCATCGATGTACTTGCGCAGGAAGTTCACCACTTCCGGTGAAACCGCCGAAGCCTGCTTGAACAATCTTTCACCGGCTTCACCGACCTCGAAGCGCGGCTGAAAGCGCATCGCTGAGATCGCGTCCTGGAGAAAGTCTTGATCCCGTGAGAGTCCGTCGAAGGCTTTGCGCAAAATCGCAATGCATTCGGCCGGCACTTTCGGCGGCATTAACACCATGCGGGTCATATTCGTGCTCGACATATTGGCCGCCTTGAGGGCTTCATATTTGATTCCCGACGGCAGCTTGCCGAAGATTTCCTTGTAGTAATACGTAAAGGGTTGAAGCTCGGGAACATCGCGGCTCGCCAGAATTTCGCCGCTCGGCGCCACCAGATCCGTATAATAGATGGGCGTCACCATGCCGGTCTTGACCATCTGCGGCTCGACTTGGGAGCGGTAGCTTGGCAGAGTTTCATCGTGGTATTGGGCTTCGCTGCGCTGCACCGCGAGCCGCGCATCGGAGCTGTTGTTGTAGCCGGTCACGTAATCGTACTTGAGCCCGAGCAGATCGAAAGAGAGGCGGAAACGCACGTCCTTCGCACTGCTGACCCCCAGCCCTGCGGCGCGAAATTTCTGCGCCTTGACGAAATCCGAAGGTTTCTTGATTCCCGGTGGCACATCGGCGCGGATGTAAGAAACAGTAACGCCATGGACTCCGGTGATAAAGCCGAATTTGGCGATATCTACGCGTAGCGCGGGGTCTTTAATCTGATGCTGAAAAAGACTTCCGGTAAAGTAAGCCGCGGTTAAGCCGTCCGGCTTGACGACTTCGCCGATGTAGTTGACCGCCGTCAGGCCGCCACCGCCGCCCATATTTTGAACGGTAATGGTCGGGGCACCGGGAATGTGCCGTGACAAATGCCTGGCGAAAATACGCGATTCGATGTCGGTCGGGCCACCGGCGCCAAAGTTAATCACAAGGTTGAGGGTCTTGCCTTGATAGAAGGGCGGTTTTTCCGCAGCCCCGGCTTTCAGCGCAATGCTCAGAAGACACATGATCACTGTAATCAACAAGTAAGCTCGGCAACGCTTCGGCCTCATTCTCTTCCTCCCCCTCGTGGGATTACTGATGTTGCAACTGTCCTCGTGAAAAATCGCGTAGCGTTTTGCTTGCCGATTTTCATACTCCATCCGTGCAGTGTTTGTCCAATGCAGGGTTGAGCAACGGCATTAACCCGAAGGCTCGGTCAGCCGCTTGCTCGCGCCGCCGAGAAGAATTCAGGCTTTGGGGTTATAAAATTTGGACTTGCCGATTTCCGCCCACGTTTCGTCGAGCCGTGGCGGACGAGGGGAATCCATGTGCTACGACGGTGTGGTTAACTTGAATACCCGCGGTCGGTCATCGTAAAGCGAACGGCTGAAGGGTAAATTTTCGTTGAGAGGGTTTACAGTCCGAAGATTTGGCGAAATTCCCGGGCATGATCGTCGAGATGGAGATAAACTTCTTTGGGCACGGCTTTCAATTTGAGTTTACTTTGATCCATTTTAGGCGCGAGCGGTTCAATGTCCGTGCGCGCCGGAATTCGGCGCATGCCGCGCACCATCTGTTGGCCTTTTTTCGAGGTCGCGAAATCGATGAGGAGCTTGGCACTGTTCGGATTGGTTGCCTTGGCGCTCAAACCCATACCGCTCACCGTGACCACGATCGGATCGAAGGTTTCGATCCAATCCACCGGCGCGCCTTCGGTTTTCATGCGCTCGATGCGGAAGTTATAGGCCCAGGCGAGCGGCACTTCACCGGCGCCAAGCAATTGCGCGGTAAGACCATGACCACGGCGCCAGAGCGGGTTCTGTGTGGAAAGGCGTTTCATATACTGCACAGTTTTTTCTTTGCCCCAAACCGTGGCTAAAGTGCCGAACCAATCGTAATCCGTGGAATCCATTAACATCTTGCCCTTCCATTTGGGATCGAGCAGGTCCGGATAATTTTTCGGCGCGTCCTTCGGCGGCACCATTTTCGTGTTGTAGCAGAGCACCAGATTGTTCACGAACACGCCGGTCCAAAACCCCTGCGGATCTTTGAACTCGCTCAGAAGTGCATCGCGCTCGGGAGCGTTGTAGGCCGTGATGAGGTGGCGATCTACTAGCGCTCCCATCGCGCTGGTAGAGATGGCGTCGAACAGCCATTGACCGGCTCGCGTTTCGCTCAAGACCCGATTCATCAGCTGTTCTTCTCCGGCACGGACCAATTCAGCTTTGATGAACGGGTATTCCTTTACGAAGGCGTCGAGCAGCGGCTTCGACGTGTCGATCGCCATCGACGTATACCAGACGAGCTTGCCTTCCTTCTTTGCGGCTTCGATCAGCGTCGGCTGAGATTGGGCTTGAAGGCTGGCGACGACGGACAAACAACAGAGAACGATTGAGTTGAAAAAATATACAAATAATCTCATTCAAGTTCTCCGGTCGGCTGAGGATCGAAGATGGAGAATCGAGGATGGCAAAATCGCACGCGCGATCTTCTATCCTCCGTTCTCCATCCTCAACCCGGCCGAGGCGCGTGGATAAAGCGCGTCGATCATTAAGCGCTTGTGATGGCCGGGCGTACCTAAATACTGATACAGCGTATGCGCGAGCACGCTATGCGCCATCATGGGATGGCCATAGTCAGTGCCTGGACCGGCCCAGACCATATGGGCATAGTTCGTCGACTGAAAGTAACCGTCACTGGCCACTGCTTTGGCTTCGTGAACAGCGGCGCGAGCCGGCATGTTGCTGTCGATCCGCCACAACGTTTCGTATGTCGCCCAGCGCGCTGCATCGAGATGAATTGAAATTTCGACGCAGTGATCCTGGACCCGCTGGAAGCGCCCAATCGGTTGGCCGAAGACAACCCGGCTGCGCGTGTACTCGCAGGTGAAGTCAAAGACCTCCTGTGAGGCGCCGACCTGGTAAGCGCAAAGAATCGGCAACGCTTTGTCGAGTGCGGTTTCCAGAGTCGCCCAACATGCGCCGCTCGTGCCGAGCAGATTTTCAGCTGCAATGCGAACATTGTCGAAGCGAACTTCAGCAACGGAAACGAGAAAGCCGACGTGCGGCATGATCGTGACGCCGGGAGTTTTCGCATCGACGATGAGAAAGACAACTTTGTCCTCTTCCGAGCGCGCCGCGCAGAGAAAGTGGGTCGCTGCCTGGGCATCGAAAACAAAGCGCTTGGCTCCCGTCATCAAATAACCACCCGGAGTTTTGGCCAGCCGGGCTTCAACCGCTTCGGGGCCCCAATAAGCCGCCTTATCGGTGATTGCGGGGACGATGATCGATTCGGCTTTGCAGAGTTGCGGCAATAAGGATTTTTTTTGCTCTTCGGTGGCGCTCTCCAGGATCATTTGCGCGGCGAAAATGCCGGAGGTGAAGAGCGGGCCGGGCACGGGACCGCGGCCCAATTCCTCGAACACGACGGCACAGTCCGTGGCGCCGAGCTCCGACCCGCCGTACTGTTCCGGCAACATCATGCCGAGCCAGCCAAGCTCGGCGGCTTTCTTAAGCAATTGCGGCTGAAAGGTTTGTTTGTTCTTGTACCACTGGGTCATCTGGTGCGCCGGCACTTCGGCCCTGACGAAATCGGCGGCGACTTTTTTCAACATATCTTGGTCTTCAGTCAGTGATAAATCCATCTTCATCTCCTATAGGGCGCAGCATGCTGCGCCCCTACAACAATTCGAGAAAAATTGCCTAACTGTTGTCCATGGCCTTTGTTAATCCGTCTCGGGTGCTTTTTCCGTCGTGGGACGGCCGAGGCCCAACCGCCGCGCAAAGATCAGTCGATCCGTATCTAATGTGCCGCCGCCGTGAAGCTGTCCCGGGCCGGTGCGCACGGCATACTCAAAATCCACCACTTCGTGCACCGATAGATCTTGCACGAGCGCATCGGCGCCCATGATCGCTTGCAAGCGCTCGCCGTTGCGAAGCCGCATCATGCGTTGGAAGTAGCGCTGCTGGGGTCCGCCGTAGGGGTGCGGCTTCTTGGCAAACCGACGCCAGTAGATGAGCTGATTGAAGCGGCGGAGCGTATTCAGATCGATCATCATCTCCGCGACGAGATCGCGCACGCGTGGGTCTTCCAACAGAGGCTTGCCGCCAACGTGCGTATTACGGCAGTACTCGACGACCCGCTCGACCAGAGGATCCGCGGCAATTCTGCCGTCGCCGCCGTGTTCCAGCTCCATGTGGGTGCTGGCAACTTTCCAGCCGTTGTTTTCGCCGCCGATCAAGTATTTTGCCGGGACGCGCACGTTATCGAAGAACACCGCGTTCTTGATACCCATCATTAAATACATGTGCTGGATCGTAATGCCGGGAAGATTTGCCGGAACGTGTAGCCACGCGAGGTTTTCGTGGCGCTTGCCCTGCGGGTTCGTACAAACGAGGGTCCAGAGATAGTCGGGCGGCAGATGATGACCCACCATGACCTTCTGGCCGTTGACGATATAGTCATCGCCGTCGCGGATCGCTTTGGTCTGGCAGTTTGCAATGTCGCTGCCGCCGTGCGGCTCGGTCAGGACTTGCCAAACGCAGGTTTGCGCCCGAGTGATAGGCGGGAGAAATTCCGCTTTTTGCTCTTCTGTTCCCCAGCGGATCAGCACCGGCGCAACGATTCGCGCGAGGGTGTAAAAGACATGCGAGAGATTCAGTCCGTATTTAAACAGCTCGGTTTCGAGCACGATCTGATGATCGACCGTGAGCTCGGCGCCGCCGTACTTCTTTGGATAAATCGGAAACAACCAGCCGTTAGCGCCAAGCTTTTCGGCAAGGCCGCGGCGAAACTTATATTCCTGGTTGTCCTCGCGCGTCGACCAGGAAGCCGACCAGCGCAGGTGGCCATAACCCTTGAACTGCTCGGCGAGCCATGCGGCGACCTCGTTACGAAACTCGACAACGTGTGGCGGATCGGCAGATACGTTAAAATCCATATTCACTCCTTTTTCTTCGGCGTTTAGAGTCTCGGGTCCGGAGTCTCAAGTTTCCCCACCCGGGACGTGAGACGCTAAACTCCAGACATTCTATATCACTCCACTTGCTCTTAACTCCTTCAGTGCTTGATCGGCGTAGCCCAGTTTTCCCAAGACTTCTTCAGTATGCTCGCCCAATAACGGCGCCGCCCGGTAAAATCTCGCAGGTGTCGCCGAGAGATTGATGGGGCTGCCGACCAGATTGCTCGTTCCCAGCTTCGGGTGAGCGATCTGCTTGGGAATTCCCATGTGCTTGATCTGCGGATTTTCGAAAACTTCAGCGATCGTGTTGATCGGCGCATTGGGAATGTGATTGGCGTCAAGCCGGGGCAGCCAGTAGTCGCGTGGTTTGCGCCGAAACTGCTCGCGCAAGAGTTTGACGATCTCATCGTGCCGATCGGTGCGGAGTTTGCTCGTGGCAAACCGCGAGTCGCTGACTAAATCGTCGAGTTCGCCCGCTTTCAACAAGCCTTCCCACGCCTCGTTGTGGCCGGACAGATGAACCATGAAGGGTTTTCCATCGCAATCGAGCAAACTGTAGATCCTGCCCTTCGGGAAATTTTCGCGCGATACCGCTTCGCCGCCGTTCAGGTAATCGGCGACGTGAGACTCGATGAACGCGATGGCCACCTGCAAAAGCGACACATCGATGAACTGGCCACGTCCGGTTTTGCCGCGCGCCAGCAGCGCGGCCATGATGCCGTGCGCCGCAAAAACCCCGGCGGCATGATCCACAAAAGAGACGCCGGCGACTTTTGGGTCGTCGAGATCGGTGACCAAGCTCATCATCCCGCCGAGCGCCTGGCCGATGGTGTCGAATCCGGGCTTGTCGCGATAAGGACCGCTTTGGCCATAGCCGGAAATCGAACAATGGATGAGTCGGGGATTACGTTGCGACAATTCGTCATAATCCAGATTCAAGCGGCTGCGTGTTGCTGGACGAAAATTTTCTAGAAAGATATCCGCCGTTGCCAGCAATTTCAGAAGAATTTCGCGGGCCTTCTTTTCTCGCAGGTTGAGCGTGACGCTTTTTTTATTGCGATTGAGGGCGCGAAAACTCGGGCCGTAACCTTCATATTTCGGATTGCGCCCACGATGCGTATCGCCGCCTCCCGGCAATTCGATCTTGATCACTTCGCAGCCAAGATCACCGAGGAGACTGCTTGCGTAGGGGCCGGCGACATGGCCGCTGACATCGATGCAGGTAAATCCTTCGAGCGCTCCGGAAATCATGGTTCAATTTACGTTCGCTTCGTGCTCACTACGTCATTCCCGGGGAACGCTGGAATTCAGGTTCGAAGGTCGTGATTCCAATCGCGCTACCCGCATGGCGTTTCGTGCTTTATCGAATGACGACAGATACAAGTTGCCTTATCGCAATCAAAAAAGCTTTTCCAGTCTGGAAATTCTGCCCGGTTCATCTGAAATCTGACCGGGCGCAGGAGCGAAGGCAGATCGATTCAAGAAGGCTTTCTCTCTCCGTTCGAAATGACAAATGTGCCGAATGACGGTTCTTAGATTTGTGGATAATTCCTAGTGACTTTCTCGCAAGACGAGCGAGTTTTCTTGAGCAGCGCTTAGAGATGTGCAACTGTGGCGGCAAAATGGCTCAGGAGGTTTTCATGCGGTACGAGCTTTACTATCAGCCCTCGATCCAAGGCCGGGGTGAATTTGTTCGGTTGCCGTTGGAAGATGCCGGCGCCGATTATGTCGACGTGGCGCGCGATCCGAACTTTGGCCGGCCCGGAATTATGAAATTTCTCGAAGACGCAACTTTGGAACATCCGCCGTTCGCCCCGCCGTTTCTGAAAGCGGGCAAGCTCCTGATTTCCCAAACTGCCAACATTTTGCAGTTCCTTGGCCCCCGACTCGATCTCGTGCCAAAAAGCGAAGCAAGTCGGATCTGGGCGAACCAGCTACAGCTGACCATCGCCGATTGGCTTTATGAGGCCGGCCAAACGCATCACCCCATCGCCAATGTGCTCTACTATGAGGAGCAAAAAGACGAAGGGAAAAAACGCGCCGGCCACTTCATTGCGAATCGCATCCCGAAGTTCCTCGACTATTTTGAAAGAATTCTCAAACAGAACGCGAACGGCGGCGATTTCGTTTTCGGTAAAAGGGTTTGCTATGTCGATCTCTCACTGTTTCAGATGATCGAAGGCTTGCGCTATGCGTTTCCCAAGGCGATGGCGCGACTCGAGCCGCAACATCCGCGCATGGTGACGTTACATGATCGGGTCGAAGCGCGGCCGCCGATCGCGGCGTATCTTTCGTCAGCGCGGCGCCTTGCGTTCAACGAGCAGGGGATTTTTCGCCATTATCCTGAGCTGGAAGAGGAATAGATCTAGAACAGATTCGCTAATCCGGGAACGCCGGAAGCAAAGAACTGGAGCTTTCACCACGAAGACACGAAGGTTCTCGTAGAGTGCTGTGCGACCTTTTTGGACGTCTCACACGCGCATCAACATCGCGGTGGCCGGCCTGCCAGTCGCGGCCTCGATGGCCGCGGCATAGAGTCCGACTTGGCGTCGATAAACGATTTCATGATCACCTAAATCTTCATCGGTCTTGAAATCAATGACGATCCAGTGCCGATCTTGCTCGAAGGCGATGTCCACGACACCCTCCATGAGAAAGCCTTCGTGATCGCGCCACGCAATCGGCGCTTCGCGACGGCAGAGGTGTTGTTTCGCCGCACTCCGTGCCTGATCGAAAACCGAATGCGCAAGGGCCGCCGCGACAGCTTCGCCTGCCGCAGCGATCTCTTCGGCTGTGGCACCGATGATGCGGCCATGCATGGTCGCGAGCTCGCGAATTAATTTTAAGTCGCCGTCGAGCGGTATGCTTGCTAAAACGGCGTGCACCAGGCTGCCGAAGCGTGGTCCCGAGGGCCGGTTCGTCGCGCGAGCCAGCTCGACTATCTCGACGGCTGGCAAGGTCGGCGTTTGACCGTCCGTCCGAGTTATTTTCGCCGATTCGGTAACTGTGCGGATCGCCATCGAGCCCTGAGTGCCCGTCGTAACCGCTGTGTTCCGCCTATTCCGCCAATTGTTGTAAGCGAACAGACCGGCTTCGACGGTTTGCGGCGCGACATCTTTCACGATGAGGTCGGGCCGTCGGATCCCAAGGGGCGCCTCGGCGCCCAGCTTGAGGGCACGCGGATCCCACCAGACGACCGAAAAATCCCCGGGTGTAAGCAAATGCAGTCCCGGAGCAACCGTGTTCGATCCGGCCGCGGTGCCGCCCGCGCGAATTAAAACTGAGTCGCTCGATCTGAACTCCGGTGCGCCCGGCGCCTGTAACTGCTGCCGTCGCTTTCCGATGGGTGGATAAATCGCGCTGTTTAGCGGCTTGATCCAACCGTCTCTCTCTTCATCGCCTACTGCCGGGATCACCAGCAGGTCCCGCGCACGGGTTGCGGCCACATAGGCGACGCGGGCGCCCTCGGCTTCATCGCGGCGCAATTCTTGGTCTTCGTGCTCCAGTAAATCAGCCGGTGAGCAGCCCGCGAGACGTACAGCACATACGCCGCGATCAGAGTCGATGGTGCGACTTGCCACAGACGCGCGCAGCTTCGCCGTGATGTCGGCAAGAACGACGATGGGAAATTCCAACCCCTTGGCTCGATGGACGGTCATCAAGCGAACGCCATCGCTTCCTTCTTCGAGAATAGGCGCTTCACCCACTTCGCCGCTCTCGGCCTGCTGGCGGAGCTCGTCGATGAAACCGCGAAAGGAAATTCCGCCTTCGGCTTCATAGCGACGGGCCAAATCGCTGACATGCGCCACATTCGCAAGCACCTGCTCGCCGCCATGCTCGAGGGCAAAGCCGACGTGCGCGCGCGTGGTTTCGAGTAACTCGGCAATGGTTGTGGCAATCGGCACCCGATTGCGAGCGCGATGGAGTGCTTGAAGGTTTTGCAGTGCTCTCACAATCGCAGCGAGATTCTCGGGTGGTTTTTCGGGAATCCGAAATGGATGGAAACGGCCAAATTTATGACGATACTCCAGCAGCTCCTCATCGCTGATCGCGAAGAGTGACCCGCGCAGGGTCGCAAAGACCGACAACTCATCATCCGGCCATTCAATGGCGGCGAGAGCGGCGCGCAAGGCTTCGATCTCGGCACGATTGTGAAAGGAGCGACCGCCGACGAGCAAGTGAGGAATGCCGCGCGCTTCAAGCGCCTCGACGTATGGCCGGGTCATATCTTCTTGATAGCTGATGAAACGGCGAAACAGTATACAGATATGCCGAGCTTGAATCGGCACGAGGTGCTCCGTTTCACCGGGGCGAAAACCCAGCGCCGCGCTGGGCGCCAGCAAAGCCTTCGTTAGGGCCGGCCTCTCGGCGACTTGCCAACCGCTTTCGTCAATGAGCCATTGGATGAACGCCCCGACCGCATCGGGAAGAGATTTCTCAATCGCGCCGTTGGAAATTCGACGATAACCGTACGGCTCCGGCACCGGTAGTGCTATGACGCAGGGCTGTTCCGCTCGATCCAACCGAAAAGGCTCCAGCGGTACGTATGCTGCTTGCAGGCTATCACCGTCACCGTTCATTACGGGCGCAAAGGCCGCATTGATGGCGCGCTGAATGTTAGGCCGCGCACGAAAACTGGTGCGCAGGGTGACACGCCGCGCCCCGGAGGTCTCCAGGATCTCATAGACGCCCCGGTACAGGCCGACATCGGCGCGTCGAAAACGATAGATCGATTGTTTGGGATCGCCGACTAAAAAAAGTTTTCCCGGTACCGGGCAAATTTCCCGCCAATTCGTCAGGGACGGGTCGGCGGCCGCAAGCAGTAACAGGATTTCCGTCTGCAGTGGATCGGTGTCCTGGAACTCGTCGACAAAAATGCGTTTGAAACGATTTTGAAAGCTTGCCCGCACAGTCGAATTGTCGCGCAGAAGATCTCTGGTCTTGAGCAGTAGATCGAGAAAATCCAGCACACCGGCTTTGCTTTTGGCGAGCTCGTATGCGCTGACGCAGTCGCGCAACTCCTGGCGCAGCGCTGCAGCCAGATCGGCGTTGGCATCGGTCTCAAAAAGTATCAAGCCATTCAGCAGGCTTTCGTGCGCGCGCCAGACCTGCTCGCGCAGCACGCCGGCGCGGTAATTTTTACCATTGCCTTTCCTTGGATCTTTGAAATTACGATTGTGGCAAAGCTCGATCAGTCCTGCTTCAATGCGATCGTAATCCCGTGCCGCGACAGATTCGATACGGCGAATCTCATCGGCGAGCTTTCTCACCGCCCAACAATCCGCATTCAATGGATCCGAGCTGGATTGTGGAGATTCGAGCAACTCAGCTAACTCGTTCAATTGTCGAACGAGCTCATCGATTCGTGCGGCGCGATCGAACTGCGGCCGCTGCCACTCACCTTCAAAATCGCGCCATTGGAGTAGTTCCCAACCAGCTCGTCGCAGCCGATCCGTGGGGCCATTGCCGCCGTCCATGTCCGCGCCAAAACCGCCAAAACTTGGACGGCGCAACGCGCGCTTTACGCCGTCCGGTGGATCGGCGAGCTGATTCTCCAGCCAATGATGAAACGCTTCATCATAGATCCGTGTGGCTTGCGCTTCAGTGAGGACGGTAAACAAGGGATCGATACGCGCTTCAACCGGCCGTTCGCGGAGAAGGTCGGCGCAAAAACCGTGAATCGTGCTGACCTGCGCTTCTTCGAGCCGACCGAGGGCGCGATCGAGCCGGGTGCGGTCGTCGGATCCGCTCGTGGAAGCGCCTCTGGCCTCTTCGAGGGCTTCGCGCAGACGGAGCTTCAACTCTCCAGCGGCCTTCTCCGTGAACGTGACTGCGACAATCTCGGTAACCTCGGCGCGGCCGGTCTCGATGACGCGCACGATGCGGCGAACCAGTTCGGTGGTTTTGCCGGCGCCGGCGGCCGCCTCGACGATGAGCGTGTCATCGAGCGCGCTGACAATCTGGTCGCGGTCGGCCTGGTCGGAGATGGCCGGCATTACGGTCGTCCTCTCAAATCCAACAGATCGGCAATTTCTTTATGCGATTTGCGCCGGGCGCGACGCTCCTGATCTGGACCGCACACCGACAGGAAGTCACAAAAAGAGCAGGCCTTCTCGGCTGGCACCGGCGGCAGCATGCCGGCCTCTACGGCGCGATCGATGATCTCCAGGACTTCAGTGCCCATAGCGCGTGTTCGCTCATTGATTGGAACATGATGCTCGGTGAAACCGCCTGCAGTCGTGCAGTACGAAAAACGCGCGCTCTCGACGGTGTAACCGGTGGCGGCTTCTACCGCGAGACTATACAGAACCGGCTGGAGCTGTTGGCCATGTCCAATGATCGATCCGCGCGCCGAGCGATTCTTCGAGGTCTTGTGGTCGGTGACCCTCAGGATATTCGTGCCGGGCTGGCGCTCGATCAAATCGATGGCGCCGCGCAGAATGAAACGGCCATCAATCTTGACCGGCTCGCGCCGGCTCTTCGGATCGCGCCCGGGCGCGTCCGCGAGGCCAAAACCGAACTCAAACAACCACGGCTCCCATGCGATGCTTTGCGCAAGCTCACGCGCCCAGATGTGGAGATCGGTCCGAATATTGGCAATTTCATCCTGCCAGACGCGCTCCACCGCAGGCGCGAGAAGCTCTGCGTAATTGTCCGCCACCCGCGTCAAAGTTTCATCGACAACCGCAACTATCGCCGGTGTCGAGGCCGGGGAAATCGGAATGGCGCGCTGCTGCAAGGCACGAAAAAATTCGGCCAGCACCTCATGAAACAATCTTCCTTTGGTAAGAGGATCCATGCGATCGAGAGGCTCAGGTTCCTCGAGGGGAGCCAGGTGATACAGCGATGAAAGCAAAAAGCGGTAAGGGCAGTAGGCGTAATTCTGCAACGCGGAGACCGAGTAAGGTCGGGCACCAAGACGCTGCGATTCGAGAAAAGGACGTGTCGAGTCGGTCGCCCGAACCAATCCATCGTAATGCGACCACGGTGTTCTAGCGCGGGCCCAGCGTTCGCTGGCCGAGCGACGCAGATACTCATTGAGCCCGAGCATATAGTGGGCGTGACCCTTCACGTCATCGGTGCTGCGCATGAGATTGCGCAAAACCGATAAATCGTGCTCGAAATCGTCAATGGCGTCTTGCGGATTGACCGGCGCTGGCCAGGCGAGGCTGGCATTGGAGTTCTCCGAAGCTTCGAGTTCGATCTGCTGATGATCGGGAATGCGGCCGGTCACCGCGCGCATTAGTTCCAGGGCGTAGAACGAGGGTACACGCGCGCGGGCTTCAGCGGTTTCGACGCGCGGAAATGACGCATACAGGCGCTCGGTTGCCGCCCCGAGCGAGAGGCGCAGCAAAAGCCGTTCGTAGTCGGCGCGATCCTCTTGCAAGATCAAGTCGCGTCCGATCGCGCGCCGAAGATCATCCAGCAGGAGCGGATCCTCGTGAAGTTTTTGCGGGAAGAGCCGTTCGGCCAAACCGGGGACGAACACGACTCGGAAAGCTCGGCCGCGGACTTGTTCCGGGCTGCAAACGAACACTCGGCCATATCGATACAGAGGCGGCTCCACTTCAAGTGAGCCGAGCCGATCGGCAAGCACGTCTCTGACTTCAACCAATGTGACCGGTGCCACGGCACCCATCGGCCGGAGGTCGGCAAAGACCCTAAGAACGAACTCGGGGCGCCGGAGCACGCGCGGCGCAAGCTGTTCAAGCCGCTCAAGCCAATCGCCCCACCCGGCTTGTTTTGGCCAAGCCGAGAGCTCTTGGATCAGCGGCAACGAAAAATTCTGGAGATGAGCAAGGTTCTGGCGCTCGCGCTCGAGCCGCGCGAGACGCGGCGAATCAGGCTCATTCGAGGCAAGCTCACGAATCTTGAGCTCGTACTCGGCCGATAATCCCTTCAGCCGACGCGCCCAACGCTCGCTCCCGCCGATCACGGCGGATTCAACCAGCAAGCTCTCCCATTTCCACGGCGCTCGCAAGGTGCCGGCGAGTACCGCACGGTCGGCGTCGATTTTCGCATCTGCTCGCTCGCTTTCGTCTTCTTTGATTTCATCACGCGCGAGGCCCCGTTCGGAAAGAACACCGAAAATCTCGTCGCCTGACGCGACCCAATTCGGCGTGTTTGTATGCTTTGTGCCGGCGGGATCCAATCCCGGCACCTGTCCCAGGGAAAGATATTCGGCGAATCGTTTTGCCGAAAAATTTTCCACCACACAATTGAGAATCGCGAGAAAAGCGTGTCCTGCAGGATCGGGGCGACGGGTACCGCGATCGAAATATGCCGGAACGCCCGCCCGGCCCAATGCATGTTCCAGGAGCCCGACGTACTGCGCAGCAGAGCGAATGACAACGGCAATCTCGTCAAAGCGGACGCCGCGCTCTGATTCTCTCAGAATGCGGCGTGCGATCTCGACGCATTCGCGGCCCTCGCCAGGCGCGGAAAACCATTCCAGCTCACCGGTGCGCTGCCTCTGCGGCGGAGGTTCCTGCGAGAAAAGATAGCGTGAGAGCTGAGTCAGATCGTTGAGTTCACGATCCTGTCGGAGTTCGGCGCGCACACCCCGTTTGTCGAGCTCCCGCACGGCCGTCATATCGCCGGCGGGAATGGTAATCATCACGCGCGGGGATTGCTGCACGAGTTCCCAGAGAAACTGGCCCTCGGTGGTGCACGTCAATGGAACATCGAGCAGCAGCAGCGGCAGCGGTGGCCATCCTGCCAACGGAGATCCTAGTGCTTTGATTGCGGTTTGAAACAATGCAGCACGATCGCTCGCACCGGCATTTTCCACCAGCGTATCGACACGATCCAGCAGATGTGCGAGATCGTTGCCACTTCGCGGCAGCCGGAACAAGTCGCGGCTGCTTATCCCGGCAAGTCTCAATTCCAAGAGCGTTCGTGCCAAAGCCTTCGGAAACCCGGGTGTGCGCGAGATTGGCGAAAAATAGTCCAATTCGGCATCGCTTCTCGCCTCGAATGCCGCGCGGGTAGCCAATGCTTCATGGCCCAGTGCGGTCATCGGGGCATGATCATGTGAGGCCAATTCGATGATCGCCAGCCGAGCAGCGAGCTGGGTGAACGAAAGGCGATGAAGTCCAAAGGTGGCGCCGCGCTCCAGAGAAATCGAACGGGCCAGGTCATCGACCGAGCCGCGTGATGCGCCAACCAACAGCACCTCGGCACCGGGCTCGAACTGCGCCAAGAATCGCCGCGCTTCGCCGAGACGCACCGCCGCCGATCCCGACTGGACCGCGGTGATACGAGAATCACTCGCATGCGCCGATGTAGAGCTTGATGGGTCCATCGAAATTCCACTTACTGCAATCAGATTTGCTCGAAAGACTATGTAAACAATCTACCACAGTTCTTGACAATTCGCCGCGGCCGAACACGGCGATGCAGAACAGCACGGCTCCTGAACGCTTATCTCTAGCGTAGATCCTTTCTCGAGGTTGCGGAGACGCTGAATTAGGGTCTTGATCCCTTACGGAGCAACTGCAATTTCTTTTGGCAGAATGGAAGGGAGTGGCTGAGATAGGGCCGCCGTCGGACACTCGCTCACGCCAAGGTTATCAATCAAACGGCGGCGTACATTGGTCTTCGATCTCTGAGCGCGAGCCAGCCGCGAGCTATGCGATAGATGACCCACATGCCGGTCGCGAAAAAAATCGCTAAGGCGAACGGAATCCCGATAAAGGTAACGATCAGCATCGTGCCGATCACGCACCACAGGACAGCAAACCAAAAAGTCCGAATCTGCCAGCGAAAGTGAGATTCGAGATAAGTGCCGCGCGCCTCTTCTCTTTTTAAATAATTGATGACGATGGCGATAATTGACGGCACACCGAAGACGAATGCGCCGATGATCGTGGCTGCGCTGGTGATACCGATCAGCAGGCTGAGCGCATGCAAGGCGTAAATCAGATGAGTGGTATTGACCAGCGATGGTTCTGCGGTGATTTGGGACGGCTCGGGCATGACTTGCTCAGGAAGATCACAGCGATACTAAATCAAAAGTTATGGCTCCGAAGAAACTAATGCTCTCAGTAGCAGCCGCTAAACTGCCCGTGCAAGACGATCGAGTAATTTTTCCGTCTCGGTGAATCCCAGGCATGCATCGGTGATGCTCTGACCATAGACAATCGGCTTATCCTGACGACCGGCCACAAGGTGGCTCTCGATCATCAGCGCTCTCACCGCGGAGGTCCCGAGATTTTGCACAATTGAGTTCGCGACATCGATCTGGCGGGTCGCATCTCTCTCGCTATTTCCATGGCTGCAATCCACCATCAGGATCTCGGGTAGTCCGGCGGCGCGAAGCAGGTGCACAGCACTTTCAATGGATGCATCGTCGAAGTTTGGGCCCGTTTGGCTGCCGCCCCGAAGCACGAGATGGGCGTAAGGATTTCCGGCGGTTTCCAGGATCGCCGGCGCGCCCTCCTTGGTGAGCGACGGAAAAAGATGGCGGCTCCGCGCCGCTTGGATCGCATCGACGGCGACCTGGACATTGCCGTCGGTGCGGTTCTTGATTCCCACCGGCATAGACAGACCCGAGGCCAGTTCCCGATGCACTTGGCTCTCCGCTGTGCGGGCGCCGATGGCACCCCAGCTGATGAGGTCTGCATAGAACTGGCCAAAAGTGGTATCGAGAAACTCGGTCCCAGCGCAGACGCCGAGCTCGACAATATCGGCAAGCAATTGCCGAGCGAGGCGCAGTCCCTTATTGATATGATAGGACTCGTTTAGATCGGGATCATTGATCAGTCCTTTCCAGCCGACGACAGTGCGCGGTTTTTCGAAGTATACCCGCATGACAATCAGAAGCGTGCTCGAAAGCGCATCGACGATCGGCTTGAGCTTGGTCGCGTATTCGAGGGCAGCTTGGGTGTCGTGTACCGAGCAAGGGCCGACCACGACGAGAAGCCGGCGATCCTTGCCGTCGAGGATCGCCTCGATGGCACGGCGCGATCGGTAAACGTTTTCCGCCGCCGCTTCGGTGAGAGGAATCTCCTCAGCGAGAATCGCCGGCGATAGCAGTGGCCGAGTTTTGACGATACGAAGATCGTCAGTTTGCATCTTTGTTAAAGGCTTTTGCGCTAGGACGTTGAGACACTCTGTTCGCTCTCGACGGTTTTCCGTACCGTCGGCCGATTCATCATGCGCTCTTGCCATGCAGTGTAGGCGCCGAGTTCCTTCATGGGGAATCCGCCGCGCAAGCCCCAGCCATAGAAAACCAGCGCGTAACCATCGACGACCGTGAAGTCGCGGCCCATGATCCAGTCATGTCCCTCGATCATCGAATTGATTTCCTGGCAATTGGCCCAGAACGATTTTCGGCCGTTTTCCTTGACGGCCGCGTGCGCGGCCTCACTGTCGGCGAAACGCTCGGGGCGCATGCAGCGCTGAAATGACGGATGAACGATGCTTGAGAACCAGCACATCGTGGCGATGCCGCGCGCTTCCTCGACAGGATCGGAGGACATCAGCTTCTTTTCTGGAAAGCGCCGCGCGAGGTAGGTGAGGATTGCGGTGTTCTCAACTAGAATTTTGCCATCCGCATCCAAAGATGGCACTTTGCCGCGCGGGTTGATCTTGAGATAGCTGTCGGTTCTCTGCTGCTGTTTAGCGAGCAGGATGGGTTTTGCCTCGTAGGGCGCGCCACTTTCTTCGAGACCGATATGCGAAGCCAAAGAGCAAGCACCAGGACTGAAATAAAGCGTGAGCATCGAAAACCCTCCTCGTTTTTTGCACTGGGGATTACGTTACCGAGAAAACCCGTGTAGGGAGAGAGTATGCGCTAGCGAACTCTTCTGTCAACTCAACAGTTACGCTGATGTCCAATGCAACACCATTGACCCGATTTATTTTGCTTTACGGCGCTATGTATGCGGCCTTCGGCGTCGCCTCGCCATTTCTGCCGACATTCATGAGCCGGCGCGGCCTACTACCGGAGCAACTTGGGCTTGTGCTCGCTGCGGGGACGGCGCTGCGACTGCTCACCTCCCCTCTCGCAGGTCGCGTCGGTGATTTGATTCACTCGCTGCGGCGTGTGCTGATTTTTTTCCTCGTGCTCGCCGCGACCGTGACATTGGGTTATCTCGGAGCGCGGGGATTTTGGCTTTTGCTCGGCATGAGTTTGCTCCATGCCGCAGCACTGGCGCCGATTACTATTTTGTCCGACGCGTTGGCATTGGGATCGGCGACGGCGCGGAGCCGTAGTGGGGCGTGGGGCTTCGAATACGGCTGGGTGCGCGGCGCCGGCTCGGCTGCTTTTATATCGGGAACTTTGCTTTCGGGGCAGGCGGTCGGCGCATTCGGACTCGAGGTGATCATCGGACTGCAGGCGGCATTACTCGGCGCCGCCGCTTGCAGTGCGCTGACGGTCCCTGACCTGAGCTACGATCGCGCGCCGGATGCGGCACGCATCCAGCGCGGCGGTGTGATGGCGCTGCTCCGGATGCCGCTGTTTAGAAATATGGTCATTATCGCGGCACTGATTCTCGGCAGCCATGCTATGCACGACGCGTTCGCGGTGATTCGCTGGACCGGCGCAGGCATCCAACCCGCCACCGTCAGTGTGCTCTGGTCAGAATCGGTCGCTGCCGAAGTCGTCGTGTTTTTCGTCATCGGTCCCGCTGCCGTGACGCTGCTTACGCCGGCGGGCGCCCTTGCTGTTGCGGCCTTGGCGGGCATACTGCGCTGGGCGGTGGTGGCGCAGACCACCGATTTGCTTGCGCTAGCGCTGGTGCAGCCGTTGCACGGGATAACCTTTGCTCTGCTTCATCTCGCCTGCATGCGTTTGCTCTCACGCATCGTGCCGAATGGGTTGGAGGGGACGGCCCAGGCGATTTATGGCACCGTCGGTATTGGAGCAGCGAGCGCGCTGCTCACGCTCGCTTCGGGTTCGCTGTACGGACGTTTTGGCGCGCGGGGATTTTGGGGCATGGCATTCCTGTGCGCGATCGCATTGCCCTTGACCTACAAACTGAGAGAACGCACAAACTCGAATAGACGCGCTGCTTCTAGGTGAAACATCACCGGCGCGCGTATCCCGGCCCATAAACGACCTTTCCGGGCCGCGCGCCGGTGTGCTGGCCATTGTCGATCACGACGGCACCGTTGACCAGCACATAGTCGATGCCTTTGGGATACTGCTTGGGATTTTCGTAGGTCGCTGTGTCGGCAACCCGGTCAGGATCAAAAATGACGATGTCGCCCCAATACCCTTCGCGCAATTGACCGCGATCTTTGAGCCCGAGCACTTGCGCGGGCATCGAGGTCATTTTGCGCACCGCGTCCTCGAGCGTGAGAACTTTCTCATCACGAGTGTATTTCCCGAGCACGCGAGGGTTGGTGCCGAAGCTCCGCGGGTGGGGTTTGCCGGGATATTTGAGATTCAGCGCGCTGCCGTCGGAGCCGATGGAGACCCATGGGACCCGCATCACAGCCTTCACGTCATCTTCGCTCATGGTGTGGTGCACGCCGTGGATGAAGACGCCTTCGTCGTAAATTAAATCGAAGCACGCGCTCACCGGGTCCTGTTCGCGGATCCCGGCAATCTCCGCGATCGTCATGCCTTCAAATTTCTTAAGTGCTGGTCGGTCCAGTCGCGCTGCGACAACACCTTCCCAGCCGCCATGCTCATCGACGTATTGATTGAACTCCGGGTCTTGTATGACGCGCTCACGAAAAGCAGGATCCTTGAACCGAGCAATCGTTTCGTTGAGCGGCGCGTCCTGCACCCAACGTGGAAACAAACGACGCCAGGGATGCTGCATCGCCGTGTACGGATATTGATTCGCGGTAATATCGAGTCCTTCGCGGCGCGCCTCTTCCAATTGTGCAATGACTTGACGAACCCGGCCCCAGTTGGCTTTGGCGCGCATTTTCAAATGGTAGACATGAACCGGGATTTTCGCCTCGCGTGCGATGCGGAGCGTCTTCGCCAGTTCTTCCATCATGTCGAAACCTTCGCTCCCGACATGCACGCCGTAGTAGCCGCCATAGTTTTTGGCGACTTTGGCCATCTCGACGACTTCTTCCGGATTTTCCGGACCCTTGGCATGCCACGCGGCGGTGAGTCCAAGAGCGCCTTCTTCCATGGCTTGGGCGACCAGCCGATTCATTTTTTCCTGTTCTGCGGCGCTCGCCGGCCGCTCTTCGAAGCCGCAAACCACACGCTTGACTTGCTGTGGCGACACTCCCGAAGCGATGTTGATCGATGCGCCGCCGCGCCTCAACGAATCGAAATAGCCGGTAAAGTTGGTCCAATCGGTCTCGATGCCGTTTCGTTTGCGATGCTCGAGTCGATACTCTTCCAGAATCGCGCCTTGGAGGGGCGCAACCGTCTGGCTCTCGCCGATGATATCCAGCGTCACGCCCTGACGAACTTTGCTTTCGGCATTGCCATCCGCAATGACCGGCTGATCACTATGCGTATGCATATCGATAAATCCCGGTGTGACGACGTAGCCTTTCGCGGAGATTGCGCGCGCCCCCGCCTCGGGAGGGATTTTACCGGTATGGGCAATCTTGCCGTCTTTGATGGCGAGATCGCCGTAAAACCACGGATTTCCCGTGCCGTCGATCAATCTGCCGCCGTGAATGACAATGTCGAATTCAGCCATATCGTTTCTCCTCGTGAATTCTCTTCCGCGGGCTATATCACCGGATTTCTGAGGCTACAAGATATTCAGCGCGATTGCCGCACCGGCGAGACAGAAACGTCCATGCTGTGATAAGACGCAGCTTAGGAGTGAAACATGATTCGCGACGAATTTAGAAAAACCCTGCTCGATCAACGCGGCGCGGCGGTAATTTTATGGAGCGGGTTTTTTATCTCGGTGCCAATCTATATCTTCATCGCGCGTCATCTTTTAACCAATCCCAGACTGGGCGCCAATGTTTCTGTTGCTGAACCGGCCAGACTGGTCTTATGGCTGCTCGCCATCGTCGATCTCGGCTACTACGGTTACTGGCGCAAGCGCAATTTTTCCGCCGATGCCATGATTCGCGCCGCGCGCGGGACAAAACTTCTCCGTGCGCTGGAAGAATTCAATGGCGCGGTGGAAAAACGGGCCGCATATGTGGTCTCAACCTATGTGACCCGCAAAGTGGTTCTCTTTGCGATTATCGAGGCGATTGCTGTGTACGGATTGGTCCTTGCGCTTGTCGGCCGGTTTGTCCAAGATTTTTATTTGCTTTGTGCGCTAACGCTCATACTGCTGGCGGTCGAGTTTCCCTCCGCGCGCTCGATCACGGCAATGGTTGATGCGGCGGAGCACGAGACGGCGACGCAGTAAATGTAGCTGAAAGCGGTCAATCTTCAATGCGCCATTTGCCGCGCCGGGTCGCATGGCGCAGGGCGGAGTGCAGTTTCTTTAAAAAAATTCGTCTTGAAATCTCTTCAGCGCCGAGCCGATGCATGTGATCCGTGGTCATCTGCGAATCAATGAAATGAAACCCCCAGGCTTGGAGTTTACCAACCAAAATTGCCAGCGCGACCTTTGACGCATCGGTTTTGCGATGAAACATCGACTCGCCAAAAAAAGCTTTACCTAACGATACGCCGTAAAGACCGCCGACCAGCCTCCCCTCAAACCAAGACTCGACGGAATGAGCATAACCCAACCCGTGCAGCTTGATGTAAGCTTCCTGCATCTCGGGAGTGATCCATGTGCCGCTCTGCCCCTCTCGAGGCGCTTCGGCACACGCCGCAATCACTTCGTCGAAGACTCGATCGAACGTGACGTGGAAAGTGTTGCGGCGCACGGTCTTTTTTAAGCTGTGGGAAATTTTGAAGCGTTCGAGATCGAGAACAAATCTGGGATCAGGCGACCACCAAAGGATCGGCTGGTCCTCCGAATACCATGGGAAGATTCCGACGCGGTAGGCCTCAAGCAGACGATCGCTCGACAGATCGCCGCCCACCGCAATGAGTCCGCTCGGATCGGCATAATCCGGCGGCGGGAAAACCACGTCGTCGACGAGGCGAAAGATTGGCATAGACAATATTCCGAACGCTATTTTATCCCTCCGGCGGATAATTTTCATGCCTTAAGTAAGCTTGCATAAACGGCTCTGAAAGGCCTATCCTTACACCTGGAGAAAAAAGATGTTCAAACGTATTGATCATGTGGCGCTGCATGTTTCGGATCTCGGCCGATCGGTAAAATTTTATGAGCAGCACTTCGGATTCAAGCACTATTTTCAGCATGCCGCCGGTGGCGGACTGCAAATTGCGTATCTCAAATTGGGTGATACGGTGCTAGAATTGACGCACCATCCGGGCGAGACGCTCTCAGGATTTCATTTTTGCCTCGAAACGGACAATTTCGACCAGACCGTTGAGCAACTGCAAAAGAATGGCGTCAAACTAGTCCGTGCGCCACACGATACAGCCGCGCGCGAGCCGCGGGAAAATGGCTGGCGCCGAGTGGTCTTTGGCGGACCCGATGGAGAGCAGATCGAATTGCGGGGATGAAAAAAACAGTCTCGCGTTGCGCGTCTAGAGTCTGGGGTTTAAAATCGCGAGGCTAGACCCAAAGCGCTAGACGAGGCATTATCATGGAAGAAAAAAAATCAGCGACAATTCAAATCACGTGTCCATGCTGCGACGCAACCTTGACCGTTGATACTGTGCTCGGGGTTGTGCTCGACCATAAGTTGCCGGTTAGGCCGCACATGGCGGTGGCGCTCAAGGACGCCGTAAAAGCCGTCAATGAAGAAGCGAGCCGGCGCGATCAGAAATATCAGCAGATCGCCGAGGCGGAGAAAAACAAATCAAAAGTTCTCGAAGCTAAATTTCAGGAGCTTTTCAAAAAAGCCAAAGAAGAACCTATCACCAAGCCGCTCAAAGACATCGACCTGGATTAGACGGGCGAATTGCTAGGATGCCTCGCCCTGAATGCGCCGGCGAAATTCCAGCGGCGCGGATATGTTGTCAAACATTTCCTTTATGCCGCCGCTGCCGGTAAGCGTCAACGACCCGAAATTGAGAATCCTCCCAGTGACACTCTGATCGACTGAAATCGTTTCCACGTGCCGCAGGAGCAACTCCAACGTCTTGCGGCGCAGAAATCCGGTTTTGATAATCACCCGCTTATTGGTCACCGCGAACTCGGAAGTGGAGTAAGCCATGATCGGCCACAGCGCGCCAAGTACCCCGATCAGGATGACCACGACGCCGACGATCGGTTGAATCAGTAGAAAAATGGCCCCGAGAAATACCAGCGCGCAGCATTTCCAAAAAATCACCCAATGAAGTCGCGCTTTGTAAACGATCTGTTCGTCCGGCAACAAATTCGCTTGAATGTATCCCACGCGCGGCGCTCCTTGCTCCGTTAAATTGCGACACTATATCACATGTGATGTCGAGTGAGATAAGCTGGTCTACGCGAATCGCTAACGAAAAGGGCGTGACTTATGCGCGTGATGATCTTCGAAAAACCCGGCAAGGACTTGTCGTTAAGGGAGATGGATCTCCCGGAGCCCGGCGCTGAGCAAGTTTTGCTCCGTGTGCACGCATGCGCGGTGTGCCGAACCGATTTACATGTTATTGACGGCGAATTGAGCGATCCGAAGATTCCATTAATCCCCGGCCATGAGATTGTCGGTACTGTCGCTGCTGTGGGCGCCGCGGTGACGCGATTTAAGGTTGGTGACCGGCTCGGTGTGCCCTGGTTAGGTTGGACCTGCGGCGAATGTTCATTTTGTCGTGAAGGTCAGGAAAATCTCTGCGACCGAGCCAAGTTTACGGGCTACACGCTGGATGGCGGCTATGCCGAATACGCTGTTGCCGATCAGCGCTTCTGCTTCCCGATTCCGGAAGAGTACAGCGACATCGAAGCGGCGCCGCTTTTGTGCGCCGGTCTGATCGGCTACCGAAGCTTGGTTAAAGCAGGCAATGGCAGTCGACTTGGCATCTACGGCTTTGGTGCCGCTGCACACATCGTCGCGCAGGTGGCCAACTACCAAAAGCGCGAGATCTACGCGTTTACCCGGCCAGGCGACAGCGAAGCCCAACAGTTTGCGCTGAGCCTCGGCGCGGTCTGGGCCGGCAGTTCCGATGAACTGCCGCCTGTGAAGCTCGACGCGGCGATCATTTTTGCGCCGGTCGGCGCGCTCGTAACGCAAGCGCTCAAGACTGTTCGCAAAGGCGGCACTGTGGTCTCGGGCGGCATCCATATGAGTGACATTCCATCTTTTCCGTATGCGCTTCTCTGGGAAGAACGGTCGATCTGTTCGGTGGCCAACTTGACGCGCCGGGACGGCGCGGAGTTCATGCAGCTCGCGCCTAAAGTTCCAGTGCGCACGCAAGTGGAAACGTTTGCGCTTGCGGAAGCCAATGAAGCGCTGCAACGCCTGCGTTCCGGAAGGATTCACGGCGCGGCCGTGCTGGTGGTCAAATAGAGATCCGTCTAGATCCCATCGGGTGGTGGTGTCGCCCTGGTCGCAAGCGTGATGCGAGGTTCACCAATACGAACCTGGATACCGGCATCCGCCGGTATGTCGACTTTGGCTGAAAAGAATTAAGCGTCGTTAGGGTGTGCGTTGGGCGAATCTGCCGGGGTTTGCAAAGGCTCGATCACCTCGCGGGCGAGGATTTCAATTTGTTCGCGCCAGCCCGCAAACGGTCCGCAGGGTCGCATGACAAATTTGCTGGCGCCGGTGGCGATATAATCTCTGATTTTTGCGCGCACTTGTTCGGGATCGCCGAACGCGATGAATTCACTGGGCGGCATGTCGGGCCGCGGCCGAATCGATTCGCCGGCCAATGCGTGCGCTTTTTCCAACGTAGCTGCGAAAAAAAATGGAATCAGCACGCCATAGTGATCTTCCGGAATCTGCCGGCCTGCATCCGCGGCATAGCGGCGAATCGCTTGGATTCCGGTTCCGACTTCGGCGGGTGACACAGACGATACGAGCCAGCCGTCGCCCAATCGTCCGGTGCGGCGCATCGCCGCCTGGCTGCGACCGCCAATCCAGATGGGCAAGCCGTTTTTCTGCCAGGGGTGCGGCGTAATCGTCACGTCTTTGACCGAATAAAATTTTCCCTCGAAGCTGACGTTTTCTTCGGTCCAGAGGCGGCGCATTAGCACGATCATCTCATCGGCACGCGCCGCGCGTTCCTTCCTGTTTACCCCGACGGCTTGCAAATCCGTGGAATCATCTCCACCCAAACCAAAAGCCGGAAACAAACGGCCGCGGGAGAGAAAGTCGAGTGTCGCCAATTCCTTGGCCAAGACCACCGGATGACGTGTCGGGAGCACCAGCGTGCTGGTACCGAGCTTCATCTTCCGGAGCCGCCCGGCGATGTAGGAAAGAAACGCGATGGGTTCGAGGAGCGGTCGGTGCGAAACCAACCGGTCGCTCAACCAAATCGAATCCAGGTCGAGCGCTTCGCAGTCGTCGATCAGATCGACAATTGCCTCGGGAGCGATTTTTATCAGCGGCCACTGGCCGAAGGCTATGCCGATGCGTACTTTCATGCGGTCGGATTATTTCTCGTATAATTTTTTGATAAAGCCGCTTTTGTCGAGCTCTTCAACGAAGCTCGAATCGACAAACTCTTCCGGCTTGTGCTTGTACACATCCGACCGGGTTTGCGCCACGTACTCGTAGCTGGTCTTTAGACCTTTGATATTCGGATACGGCGCCGGGATGCGGTATTTGGCAAAGAGTTCCCAGGACTCCTGCGCGATCGAGTCATCATCGAGGCGGAGCATTTTCTTGATGGTCTTTTTGGCGAGCTCCGGCTCCTGCTTGAAGCGCGCGATTCCCTCTAAATGCGCACGCATGTAACGCATGACCAAATCACGATCTTGTTTGATCTGTGTTCGTGTCGTGGCAATCTCGCTCCAGGGATAATCGACTTCCTTGAAAAAATCCCATAAGACGTGAAAGCCGGCTCGTTGCGCGAAAATATAGTTAGGGTGAGAAAGTGTCGCGCCTTGAATCTTTCCCTGTTGCAGCGCGAGAAATCGATCGCTGTCGGTGCCAATCTGAAGTAAGGCGAAGTCCTTGTCCGGGACGAGCCCTTTCTGTCTGGCCAGATACTTGACGAGAAAATCGGTCAGCGATCCGAAGGTGGTCACGCCGACGGTTTTGCCTTTGAGGTCTTCGTCGCGCTTGATGTCGGGACGCACCACCAGCGATTGAATGACGCCCGGCATGGTGTGCGCAAGGATCACCATGTCAGAGCCGGCGAGCACCGCGGTCATCACCGTCGGGGTGGCAATGGGTGAAATCAGCACGCTTCCTGAGATGAGCGCCTTCGAAGCGATGCCCGAGCCGGCCACCGCTACAGCATCGACATCGAGACCGTATTTTTCGTAGATCTTCGCATCCTTCGCGAAGTAGATGATGATATTCCCCATGCTGATCGCGGGCACGCCGACCTGAACTTTTTTGAGCCCCCGGGATTGTGCGAAGACATTTACTGTGACGAGAACAGCGCCGAGCCATATTCCTAACACAAGTCGGTGTAATCTCATGGACAATGCCTCCGTCGGAGTGATAATCGGCATTTATGCGCGCGCTTCCAGGGTTGTCAATCAGCGATGACATTGACAAGCCACGGTATTTTGCACTAAGCACAACTCTATGCTGCCGAAAATAGCGCGCGAATCATTGCTGGAACTATGCCGCCGCATGTTCGTCATACGCCACTTCGAAGAAAGCCTGGTGCCGCTCCATGACAAGGGCGTATTCGGCGGACATTATCATCTTTACGTCGGTCAGGAAGCGACCGGCGTGCCGGCGATCTCATGCCTGCGTGCCGATGATTATCTCTTCACGACGCACCGAAATCATGGCCATTTGCTCGCGCGCGGGGCTGAGCCGAAAAAACTTTTCGCCGAAATTCTCGGCCGCGCCGACGGATTGAACAAGGGAAAGGGCGGTTCCTTCCATTCCGTCGCGCCAGCACTGGGATTTTTGCATAGCTCGGGCGTTGTCGCCGGCATCATTCCGCTTTCCACCGGCACCGCCTACGCCGCGAAAGCGCAAAAGAACGGCCGGATTACAGTTTGTCTGTTTGGCGACGGCTCCCTCGAAGAAGGCGCCGCGCCGGAAGCGTTCAATCTAGCCTCGCTTTACAAGCTGCCGGTGCTGTTTCTCTGTGAGAACAACGGCAAGTACGGCGCCGGCCGTGCGGTGGCAGCAGCGCAATCCTCGACGATGGCGGCCTACCCGCTGACCGACTTGCCGAAAGCATACAGAATCCCGGCGCAGCAGATCGACGGCATGGACGCCGGCCTGGTGCATGGGACGGTCTCCGAGGCAGTGGAAAAAATTCGCCGCGGTGAAGGACCACAGTTCATCGAAGCGCAAACGGTGCGCTATCCTGGCAGCGAAACCAATTGGCCGACGGTGCCGCGAGCGACGGACACCGCGCTCGCGTGGGACGTCAGCAGCGTGCCGGAAAAAGCCCGTGAGTGGTATCGGTCGTGCGATCCGCTACTGATCTTTATTCGCGAGTTGGTCGAAGCCAAACAGGCGAGCCGGGAAGAAATAAGCGCCATCGAGCGCCAAATCAAAAGCGATATCGCTGCGGCCGTGGAATTTGCCGTCAACAGTCCTTATCCCAAGCCCCAAGAAGCGGAAAGAAATTTTTTCGCGCAGAGCTAATCACATGCGAGAACTAGCCTACTACGAAGCCAAGTTCGAGGCGCTGGACGAAATCATGGCGGCGGATCAGCGGGTTCATCTGATCAATGGAACGTTTCTGAGTTTAAGCCCGCACCGCCACGTGTTTCAGAATCTCAAAGAAAAATACAGTGACCGGATGATGTCTCCGCCGATCTCCGAGCTTGGGTTTTGCGGTCTTGCCACTGGTGCAGCGATGGCTGGACTCAGGCCGATTGTCGATCTCAGCACCGGCAGCTTTATTTACGAAGCCTGGCCGCAGGTGGCAAACGAAGCGGCCAATGCATTTTCCATGTCAGGCGGTCAGACGCGCGTTCCGGTGGTATTTCACCTTTTCCACGGCTTGCGCGGCGGCGGCGCAGCGCAGCACTCCGGCAGCCCCCAGGCGATGCTGTGGAACTGCCCCGGACTGGAAATCGCGATCCCGTCATCGCCGCGCGATGTCAAAGGACTGCTCAAGAGTGCGGTTGCGAGCGACAACCCGACGATCTTTGTCGATCATACCAGGCTGTTGGACATCCGGGGTGAAGTTCCGGAGAACGACAAACCGATTCCGTTCGGCGTCACTGACGTAAAGCGGGCGGGGCGCGATGTCACGGTGATTGCGACATCTTACACCGTGCAAGTCGCGCTTCGCGCAGCGGCCACACTCGCTCAAGAAGGCATTGAAGCCGAAGTCGTCGATCCGCGCACCCTGGTGCCTTTTGATTTGCCGACAATTCTTCAGTCGGTCGAAAAAACCCATCGGGTGGTGATTGCGGACGAGACGCACCAGAGCTGCGGGGTTGCGGCCGAGATCGCGGCGCGCATTGCTGAGAGCGGTTTTGATAAATTGAAAGCGCCGATTCGTCGAGTGGCAACCTTGGACGTGCCGGTTCCCTACAGCCCGCCGCTCGAAGCGCACATCGGCCCGTCCGAAGAGCGCATAATTGACGCCATCCGGGCAGCCGTGAGATGAAAACAATTTCAAGTTTCACATCCCCTG
>Ga0207683_10000805_pt1 | contig 28690 bp, 23 predicted proteins | sample KBSM73metaG_FD_184333 | JGI IMG/M metagenome (GOLD analysis project Ga0207683, IMG submission 184333) | Miscanthus rhizosphere microbial communities from Kellogg Biological Station, Michigan, USA - KBS M7-3 metaG (SPAdes) (version 2) | ecosystem: Host-associated > Plants > Roots > Rhizosphere >... | reverse complement strand
TTACCCGATCTTTTTCCAATGATGCCGGTACGCGCAGCTACAAGCTCTACGTTCCGTCGAGTCATTCGAGCGCGTCGAATGAGCCGGCAGCGCTCGTCGTGATGTTGCATGGCTGCACGCAATCACCGGACGACTTTGCTGCCGGCACGCGCATGAATGCGCTTGCCGAGCGGCACGGCTTTCTCGTGGTCTACCCGGCCCAGGCGCCCAACGCGAATGGTTCAAGATGCTGGAACTGGTTTCGCGGCGAGGATCAGCGTCGCGATCACGGTGAGCCGTCGTTGATAGCAGGCATTACGCGCGAAGTCGCGGCCGGATACCGGGTCGATGAGCGCTGCATCTTCGTCGCTGGATTGTCCGCTGGCGCCGCGATGGCGGTCATTCTGGGCGCGACGTATCCGGATATCTACTCGGCGGTCGGCGCGCACTCCGGCCTGCCCTATGGCGTAGCTCACGACGTGCCGTCTGCGTTCGCTGCCATGAAAGGCAGCCGGTCCCAAGCCGGGCGTTCAAGTCCGCTCGGCGGACCTCCGGCGCACCCCGCAGCCAATCGACCGATGCCAACGATCGTTTTTCATGGCGACAATGATCAAACGGTCGTTGTCCGGAATGGCGACGCAATCGTCGAGCAGGCGAGTGTCGGGTTTCCCGGCCAAGCCACTTTGCGCGCGACCGTGAGCGAAGGCGAGACTTCAAGCGGACGCACCTATCGTCGCGCCGTGTATGCAGACTCCGAAGGTCTTCCTGTCGTCGAGCACTGGCTATTGCACGGCGCGGGTCATGCGTGGTCCGGCGGCAGTCCTTCCGGAACGTTTACCGACGGCAGCGGCCCGGACGCATCATCCGAAATGATCCGATTCTTCCATGCACGAGCGCGCGCGCGCGGGATCGAAGGCAACGCAGACGCGCGAGGTTTCGCCGATTGAACCGGCTCGCCCCCGAGGCAACACCGTCAACCCGTCCGCTTGCGCAAGAATACATGCGTCGCCCTTTCGCCCTCGACGCGCTTCGCACACTCATACCCGAGTGCGCGCATGTCGAGATCACGCCATAAGTGCTCGCCGGCGCCGAGCAGCACTGGTCTTACGGCCAGATGCAGTTCGTCGACCAGTCCGGCTTGCAGGTATTCGCGAACTGTCGCAACGCCGCCGCCAAGGCGAATGTCGCGGCCGTTCGCGGCCTCTTTCGCGCGTTCGAACGCTGCATGGATGCCGTCCGTGACAAAGTGGAATGTCGTGCCGCCTTTCATTTCCAGCGGCGCGCGAGCGTGGTGTGTGAGCACGAACACCGGCACGTGATACGGCGGCTCGTCGCCCCACCAGCCCTTCCAGCTTTCGTCCGGCCACGGTCCGCGCACAGGGCCGAACATGTTGCGACCCAGGATCCACGCGCCGATGTTCGCGAAGCCCTGCTCGGCGAAACCGTTGTCGACGCCGTTCTCGCCGTCATCGTGACCGTTCATCCCGCGCCACAGGCGCGTGGGGAAAAACCACTCCATCAACTCGGGGCCGTTCTTGCCGAGCGGGTGTTCCAGGCTCTGCTCCGGGCCGGCGCCGTAACCATCGGTGGAAACGCCAAAGCTTTGTACGCGCAGTTTCGACATGTGTGTCCCTCCAATGCTCAGCGATGGCAGTAGCCTAAATCCAAAGGCGCCGATCTGGGAATGCCGGCTCGCTGAATATGACAACTCCAGCGACGGTCGTTGCATGGCGTGTGCCAACGCGATGAGCCAGAAGTTGTTCCCGCTTGAATGAACGGCGTATGCCACAAGTCATGCTTTGTATACATTTTTATATGCCACAAGTCACACGCTGTTGATGCGTCGCTGCAATTCGGCGTGCTACTCCAACAGTTCGGCGAACCCGATGTAACTTTCCGGCACGAATCTGCATCTGGATAAGGGAAGACGGCCGTCTTCAGCGTTACACGGATGCCGACGCCACGAGTGCCATGCCAGCCCGTCAGCGGATGACCTGCGGCAGGTTATGTGAGGGTTTCATCATGAAGCGTTTTACATCCATCGTCATCGGCACCAGCCTGCTAGTCGCGGCCAGCCTCGCCAACGCCAACAACGACGGCCAGCTTGCTGCAGTCACCGTGCACCAGGACAGGTTCGCGGCGGCCGATTGCACGCCGCCGAACGACTCGAAGGAATGCGCCGATTTCCATGCGGCAATCCGCAGGAATTTCTCGGCGCGCGAAATCGGCATGCTGTTCGGCGCCGCCACCGCGTATCAGGAATATCCCACGTCGTACGAGCGTACGCGCGCCAAGTACGCCGCGTTCGTCAGGACCGCCGAGGAAAGCGGCCTGGCGGTCGCCGTCGCTGCAAAGTAAATATCCCATCGGGGCAGCGCGAAGAGCGGCCCCTCACCCAGCACCCTCCCCATCGATGGAGCCGATGGGGAGAGGGGCAAGAAGTGGAACCATCGCTCCCGCCACCAGGGAGCGATGCCGAGCGAGCCGGCTGGCGATCGCTATCTGCTGCTTACCAGGCGCAAAACCGATTCAGCACATTTCTATCCTCTCCCCGCCCTGTGGGGCGATTTTTTTTTCGCCAAGGTGTCACGGTGGCGGTCTGGTCATTCCACGCGTGCGTTTGACCAAGCGGCCAGGACAGCGAGATGATGCTTTCGCAACGCTTCGCACACCACGGGCCGACCACCATGTCAAAGACTGTCTTCTGCGTGCTCGTCTTGCTTCTCGCCAGCGTGCAAGCCCACGCGCTGGATGGGTTCGAAAAGATTCAGTGCGGATCGGATGTTCCCAAAGCACTTATCGGCCAACGCACTTCGGACGAGCCGGTGGCCGCGATCGAAAGTCGGCACGCCGCACTCGGTTTGAAGAACCTCGGCGGCTCGGAAATATCCGACCAGTTGTTTTCGGCGTCGTGGCAGATCTGTGGAACGGAATTCGCGTTGATTCTGGACGATCACTCGGTTGTCCGTGATGTCCTGCAGTTTCCGACTCACTCCCGGAGCGCGCCGGGATTCCTGGGATCGTGCCAGGTCGCGGAAAAGAAAGTGCCCGGGACGATCGTCGCGGTCTTGAAGAATGAACCGGGCACCGAAATGCTTGCTGCCGAAGCGGCATGGAAGATCGATGAGAAGAGCGCGAAGTTCGTCAAGATGACGACCGAGAGTTTGCGCTGTCCGCGCGACGGGATTTTTTCCGTGGATGGCGGCCCGTAGACTCCGTTCGGGAGTTCCAAGAAAGTCCGCTTGAATCTCCAATTGACGTCATTCCCGCGCAAGCGGGAATCCATTTTGATCCGCTTCTTTCAATGCAAGAGCAGAATGGATTCCCGCTTGCGCGGGAATGACGACATTTTTTCAGGCATCGAAATCAAAATTCGCTTCAGGCAGATGTCAGGATTGAAGTGGCGTTGAAGCGGGTCGCAGCAACCGACCCAGGCGCCGCCCGAACAGCACGACGATGAGACCACCGCCCGTGGCGATCGCCGCGTGCATCGCCCAGAACGCGGCGGGCCGCATCTCTCCGTAGAAGCCGCCGATCCAGCCGATGAGATTGTTCGAGACGAACAGGCTCATGAAGGAAAATCCCATCAGCGTGGCGTTCACCTTGGCCGGCGCCGCGCGCGAGACCAGTGCGAGCAGCGTCGGCCAGTAGTACAGAAACGAGATCCCGAGTCCGGCGCTGTAGAGGAACGGAAAAATCGGATGTATCGGCGCACCGTCGTACGCAACGATTGCTGCGACCAGGATCAGGTTGCTGGCAGCAGCAATCCAGGCGCCGATGCCGATTTTGCCGAGTTCGTCCGGTTCGCGATGGCGCCTGGCCTGTCGGCCCCAAATCCAGAACAACAGCGGCACGCCGACAATGCTGAAGACCGAGTTGATCGACAGATACCACGGGATCGGGATTTTGAACCCGCCAATTTCAGGCGCCACGTGCTGCTGGATCCAGATCGGCAGCACGTTGTAGAGCTGATAGAACGACGTCGACTGGAAGATCGTTATGATCATGACGACGATCAGGGCGGCCACGACGCGCCGATCGGCGGCGCTGAGCCGGACACCTTCGTAGGTTTGACGTACGACTTTCGCAGGCAGATAGCGGTAACCGTAAAGGTACGTCGCGAGTCCGAGGAGCATGAAGAGCGCGGCAATGCCGAAACCGTAGTGCCATCCGTAGAGCTGCGCGAGCAGGCCGCAGGTCAACGGGCCGACCACCGCCCCGACATTGATTGCGGTGCTGAAGATGATGAAGCCACGCGTGCGGCGTGCTTCGTCTTCGCGCGGATACAGCGCGCCGACCTGTGCCGAAATATTACCCTTGAGAAATCCCGAGCCGATCACGAGCAGCAGCAACGCCAGCAGAAATGACTCGTCGAACACCATGGCAAGGTGGCCGGCACTCATCGACAGCGCGCCGATCACGACGGCATTGCGCTGTCCGATCCAGCGGTCGGCGACGATGCCGCCGAGCAGCGGCGTGAAGTAGACGAATCCGGAGTACAGACCGAAAATCTGTGAGGCGAGCGCCTGCGTCGACAGCGGACCGGTGAGCGATTCGATCGCGGCACGAAATCCGGAAAATCCTGCGATGCTCTCGACGTGACCCGGCAGCAACAGCTGATTCACCATGAACAGGGCGAGCAGCGCGGTCATTCCGTAATAGGAGAATCGCTCCCACGCTTCGGTGAAGGCGAGGTAGAAAAGACCTCTGGGGTGTGCGGTAACGATCTTGTCGATATCGCGTATCGGACCTGCTTCGTTCTTGGTCAAGCTCATCCCCTGTTGGCGCCGAAGCGCAACGCCGCGCCTCTCCCGCTGGCGGGAGAGGCCGCCGCGCATCGCGCGGCGGGTGAGGGTGGCGGTTGGCCAAACAATTCCGCATCGGATGTACCACCCTCATCCGTCGCTACGCACCGCCTACTCCCGCCAGCAGGAGAAGGGTTGGTGGCGTGATGGCCGAAGCCTGCGCCAATCCGGTGGGCAGCGCCCTCCATCTCAGTTGTTCTTTCGACCGAGAATAGTCTCGTCGCGAAGCACTTTGAGATCGACCTTGCATTCGAAACGTTCGGCCATCGGCGTCGAGTCTTCAATCGCCTTGCGGACCGATGGTCCAACTGTCACTTTCAACTCGGGCCACAGGCACGCCATGCCCGGGCTCTTCAGTATAGGACCCCAGTTGTAGCCGAGGCGCACCATCGCATCTGCCGGAAGCAGGCCTTGCTCGACCTGAAGCAGGATCGTCTCGAACATGCGCAGGTCGGCTGTATAAATGCGTTGCAGGCTTTCCCAGTCGGCCAGCGTCCATTTCTGGACTACTTCAGGGTAGTCGGACTCGGTTGCGAGCCGATTGAGCCGCGCGTCGAACGAACGGTGAAATTCCGATGTCGCGATGCCGATCGCCGCGTATGCCGCTGCGCGCGCCTGGATATTGCTTTCGCGGATCTGCATCCCGACGAATGCCATCGAGCCGATCACGCCGACGACCGCCAGCGTCTCCCGAACCGTCTTGCTCAACATGCGCATCCCCGTTCATGTCTGCAGTATTTCGCGGCTCCGGGTGCAGGCGGACCATGCCGGCGCTCCCGAGCGCCGTGCGGTCGCGCGGCGACGCATGGTTGCGCGTCCGCCGTGCTTGCGCAACCGTACCGGCGAACGGCCGGTCAGTTCCAGCGCTGCGTCGACCTAACTCCACTGTTCATTGTGCCGCTTACAGATTAGTCAGGGATCCCGACGCATTGCCGCTTTTGCGGCTTTCGGGCAAGCTGTGCGGCCTGCCCGGACCCTTCTGAAGGCGCAACCCCGACGTGCTCGATCTTCGCCCTGGCCCGCATCTGCAACTCCGCCTGCTGCCGCTGGTCCTGGCACTCGCTCCGATCGCACCCGTGTTCGCCGCCGATGGCACCGCAGCGGCAATCGCCGTGGTCGAGGCGTCTCCGATCTGCCCGGTCGGCGTGTTGCGCTGCCCGAAGCCGAAGGATCCGTACCGCACCTGCAAGCGCAACGACCTGCTCGATTTCTACACGCCCGGACTGCCGCCGGCCGGTGATCGCTCGCAGGCGCCGACCGACCTCATCGCACGCAAGGTCACGGCACCCGACCGCACTCATGTCCAAGTCGAAGGCGATGTCGAGCTGCGCAAGCTCGATGCGCTGCTGAAAGCCGATTTCCTGACCTACGATTCCGAGACGACCGACTACACCGCCACCGGCAACGTGCGTTTCCAGGATCATGCGACGCTGGTCGCGGCGGACAGCGCGCGCGGTACGACCACGCCGAGTTCGACATCGATGGACAATGCGCGCTACCAGTTGCTGGAGCAGCGCGGCAACGGCGTCGCGGCGAAGATCAACCAGACCGATCCGGATCATTCGCAGGCGTTCAACGCCACCTATTCGACCTGCGATCCGAGCGAGCGCCAGTGGGAAATCCGCGCGAACGAACTCGACATGGATCAGGTCGAAAAAGAAGGCTATGCGCACGGCGCCACGATGGTCTACGGGGGCGTGCCGTTCTTCTGGCTGCCGTACATGAAGTTTCCGCTCGACAACGAGCGCGAGTCCGGCTTCCTGTTTCCGAAGATCGGCTACAGCGACCGGCGCGGCCTCGTCGTCGGCATTCCGTACTACTTCAATCTCGCGCCGAATTACGACGCCACGCTGGAGCCGCGCGTGATGACGGAGCGCGGCGCGATGCTGGCCGGCCAGTTTCGCTATCTGTCGACGTCGAGCAAGCTCGATTTCGATTTCAACTATGTGCCGCACGACAAGGAAGCGGGCAGCGAGTACGACGATTATGTCGCAACGCACCCCGGCACCCAGGCGGAGGAGATTCCCGGCCAGCGCGATTTCGTACATCTGCTCGGTTCGACGGCGTTCTCTGCGAACTGGGGCGCCTCGGTCAACATCAACCACGTGTCCGACCAGTTTTACCTGACCGACTACGGCAACAGCTTCATCACGACTGCGACGAGCCTGTTGCCGTCGAGCGCGTATCTGAACGGACACGGCGACTGGTGGAGCGCGAGTTTCGGCGGCGACGCCTGGCAGGTGACCGATCCGTCCCTGTCGGCAAGCGTCGAGCCGTACCGGCGCCTGCCGCGTGCCACGTTTCAGGGTGAACATGTCCTGTTTGGCGGATTCGACGCCGGCATCAACGCCGAATATGCGAACTTCCAGAAGACCAACGCGCTGACCGGCGGCCGCCTCGACGCTTATCCGTACCTCGCGTTCCCGGTCGAGACCGCGGCGTATTTCATCCGCCCGGAACTCGGCCTGCGCTACACGAGCTACGACCTGAGCCACCTCGAAGACTATGCGAACACGCAGCCGTTCGCGCAGCCGCTGACGAACTCCTCGCCGACGCGCAGCACGACGATCTTCAATCTCGATGCCGGCCTGACGTTCGAGCGCGCGGCGCAATATTTCGGCAACGACTACACCCAGACCCTGGAGCCGCGTCTGTACTACCTGTACGTGCCGTACCGAAACCAGAACGACCTGCCGATCCTCGACACGCAGTTGCCGACATTCGATTTCCCGAGCCTGTTCCGCACCAACACGTTCGTCGGTGCCGACCGGCAAACCAATGCGAACAACCTGACCGCCGCGCTGACCACGCGCCTCATCGACAACGCCAGCGGCGACCAGCTGCTCAGCGCGAGCATCGGCGAAATCCGTTACTTCTCGACGCAGCGCGTGCAGCTGCCGGGCTACCCGGAGGTCGACTACTCCGGCTCCGATTACGTCGGCGAACTGAATCTGCGCCTGAACGACCGCTGGGGTCTGCGCTGGGACCAGCAGTGGAATCCAAACACGCACCTGACCGACCTGTCCGGAGTCGGCATCGAACGCCGCTTCGGCACCGACGGCGTCGTCAACGTGTCCTATCGCTTCCGCCGCAATTTCCTCGAGCAGGTCGACACGACCGCGCTCGTGCCGATCAACGACCGCTGGAGCCTGGTCGGGCGCTACTACTATTCGATCATGGATCACCAGTTGCTCGAAGCGTTCGGCGGCATCGAGTACGACAGCTGCTGCGTCGCCCTGCGCACGCTGGTGCGCCACTTCGTCAACGTTTCCGGCGCCAACACGATGGACACCGCCGTGTTCCTGGAACTCGAGTTCAAGGGCGTCGGAGCCACCGGCACACGGACCGAAAACTACCTGCGCCGCGCCATGTTGGGATACCCGTAATCCGGCGTGGCCGACCGTACAATTCTGCTTCGGGAAGGCCTCGACAGCCCGCCATTGCCGAGCAAGCGCGAGTCAATTTTGCTTTCTGGATCAATATAATAGGATCAAAACGGATTCCCCCGGTGGCGGGAACGACGGCATTTGACAGGGTTACTTTCCGAGCTCCAACGCAAGCAGGTCCGGCCTCCGGCTAACGCATTTCTTACCCGAAACCCCTATCATGCCGGGTTGGCTGTGACGTCAATGCGACCAAGCCTCGTCGTCGACACGCAGCATGCCCACCACCTTCGGAATACTTTGCCGATGAACAAGCTCATCGCCGTTTTTTGTCTGACTCTCGCCGCATTCGGCTTCGCCTCGACGGCGCGCGCGCAGGCGCTGCCGATCGATTCACTCGATCGCATTGCCGCGATTGCCGAGGACGATGTGATCCTTCAGAGCGAGCTCGATCGCGCGGTATCGAACGTGCTCAGCCAGTACCGACAGAATCCGCAGCAGTTGCCGCCGCGCCAGGAACTCGAACGCCAGGTGCTCGAGCGCCTGATCCTTCTGCGCCTGCAGGTGCAGCGTGCCGGCAGCACCGGCATCCGCGTCACCGATTCGGACGTCGACCAGGCGATCCAGCGCGTGGCCGAAACCAACAAGATCGACGTGCGCCAGTTGCGCGCTTCGCTCGAGCACGAAGGATTCAGCTACGACGAATACCGCAAGACCCTGCGCGACCAGTTGCTCGTGCAGCGCCTGCGCCAGCGCGTCGTGCAGAACCAGGTCAACGTCACCGATTCGGAAGTCGACATCCTGCTCGGCAGCAACAGCCTGAAATCCGGCGAGGTGCACCTGGCGCATATCCTGATCAGCGTGCCCGAAGGCGCAAGCGCCGAGCAGATCCAGGTTTCCCGCGACAAGGCCGACAGCGTCAAGAAGCAGATCGACGGCGGCATGGATTTCTCGGCGGCGGCGATCCGTTATTCCAATGCACAGGACGCGCTCGACGGCGGCGACCTCGGCTGGCGCCGCTACGACGAAGTACCGGACACGTTCGCCAATCTCGCCGAAGGCATGCAGCCGGGCCAGGTTTCGCAGGTGCTGCGCGGGCCGAGCGGTTTCCACATCGTCAAGCTGATCGAGAAGCGCTCGAGCGGACAAAAGCTCGTGACCGAGTACCACGCGCGCCACATCGAGATCAACGTCACCGAAGTCGTGTCCAGCGAGGACGCGCAGAAGACCGTACGCGACATCCGCGCGCGCATCGTCGACGGCCACGAAGATTTCGCCAAGCTCGCCAAGCAGTATTCGCAGGATCCGAACTCGGCGAACGGCGGTGGCGACATGGGCTGGTTCCCGATCGACCAGTACGGCACGCGGGTCGCCGAGACTCTGGCGGCGATGAAGGACAACGACATCTCGCAGCCGTTCCAGACCGACGTCGGCTGGCACATCGTCCAGTTGCTCGGATCGCGCCAGCAGGATCGCACCGACGAGGCCAAGCGCGAGCAGGCGCGCGACGTGCTGCGCAACCGCAAGGCCGAGGACGAATACGAAAGCTTCCTGCGCCAGATGCGCTCGGAGGCTTATACCTGTGCCAGCATCGCGGAATACGCCAGCCCGAGCCTGCCGCAGTGCGGGGCCGAGACAAACGAAAAGAAGCCCACCGCGCCGTAAGACTGGCGCAACATGAGCGCGGCTCTGCCACGGATCGCGCTGACTGCCGGTGAACCCGCCGGCGTCGGACCCGAACTGGTCGCGGCGCTGGCCGCGACCGACCTGCAGGCCGATCTGATCGCGGTCGCCGACGCGAGCCTGCTTCGTCGCGCCGCCGTGCAGCGTGGCGTGGACCTGCAGCTCGAAATATTCGATGGCTCGCCGCGCGAGCGACGCGCGCCGGGCGCCCTGCGCTGCGTCGACATTCCGCTGGCGGTGCCCGCCGTTGCCGGCAAGCTCGACGCCCGCAACGCGCGCTACGTGCTCGACACGCTCGCGCGCGCCGCTGATGGCTGCGTGTCCAGTGGCGTCTCCCGACCGTCCATCGTCGAGTTCGACGCCATCGTTACCGGCCCGGTGCAGAAAAGCATCATCGCCGACGCCGGATTTGCATTCAGCGGCCACACCGAATTTTTCGCCCAGCGCGCAGGCTGCGATGTCGTGATGCTCCTGACGGCGCCGAGAGGCGTGGCGGGCGGCGGGGAGGAAAATGTCGGTGGCGGCCGCTTCGGCGGCGACTTGCGCGTCGCACTGGCGACGACGCACTTGCCATTGTCAGCAGTGCCCGGCGCAATCACGCAAGCTGGTCTCGTGCGCACGTTGCGCATTCTCTGCGACGATCTGATCGCGCGCTTCGGCATTGCCGCGCCGCGCGTCGCCGTGCTCGGATTGAATCCGCATGCGGGCGAAAGCGGCCATCTCGGCCGCGAGGAAATCGACACGATCATCCCGGCGATCGAACAGCTGCGCGCGGCGGGATTCGACCTGGTCGGGCCGCTGCCGGCCGACACCGCGTTCCTGCCGGCGCAACTCGCGCGCTTCGATGCGGTGCTCGCGATGTATCACGATCAGGGCTTGCCGGTACTCAAATACGCCGGCTTCGGTCATGCCGTCAACGTCACGCTCGGGTTGCCGTACATCCGCACGTCGGTCGATCACGGCACCGCGCTTGATCTTGCCGGTACCGGCAAGGCCGATTCGTCGAGTCTCGAAGCAGCCACACGGCTCGCGCTGAAACTCGTCGCAAACCGGGCGGCGTGATCCGCGCGAACCGCCCCGCTCAGGCAGGAAACCCGAGTTGCCGCGTGAGCGAAAACATCCACATCGTGTTCTCCCACAGTCCGATGTTCGTCATTCCGGCGAAAGCCGGACTGCGGAGGCAGGATGCCGGCGCGAACAGCGCAGCCAGCCCGAAGGGCACGCCGCAGGAGCGGCGTGTAATCCAGCTCCCGGGTGCGCAACAGGAGAGCTGGATCCCCGCGTTCGCGGGGATGACAGCTTACTTACCGGGTCACTGGATCAAGACGCGTTGCTGCAGGGCTTCGCCAGAACCGGGACGGTGACCGGGGCGGCCGGGCGCGCGAAGCCCGGAATCTTCTCGAAAATCAGTGCCACGGCGAACAACACGAGGCCGCAGCCGATCGCGCTGGCCCAGGTGACGGCTTCGCCGAGGAACATTGCGCCCCACAGCTGCGCGAACACCGGCACGATGAAGGTCACAGTGACAGCGCGCTCGCTACCTGCGTCGCGGATCAATCGATAGAACAGCGCGTACGCTACGCCCGTGCACACGACACCGAGCACGACCAGCGACCAGATCGCACCGACAGTCGCAGAGTGCGTCGGCGGCGAAATCGCGATCCACGGCATCAGCGGCAATGCCGCGCCGATTTGCGCGCCAGCGGCAACGACGAGCGGATCGACGGCCGCGAACCGCGCCTTCACCGTGCGCGCGTTGAACGCGTAGCACACCGACGCCAGCAGCGTGCCGGCGAACGCCGCGATCGTCGTCCAGTTCAGCTCGACCGTTCCGAAGCGGACCAGCGTGACCACGCCGAAGATACCGACAACGACACCGGCGAGTTTCGAGGTCGACGGACGCATCCCGGCCCACCAGCCGATCAGCACCGTGAACAACGGCACGGTTGCATTCAACACAGCCGAATAACCGGCCGGAAGCGAATGCGCCGCGAACGCGAACAGCAGGAACGGAAAGCCCGAACCGATCAGGCCGACGAGCAGGTAATCGCGCCAATGGGCGCGCCACTGCAGGCGACGGCGTGTCGCGGCCAGCACGGCGACCAGGACCACGGCGGCGAGCACGATGCGTCCGACCGCGGTCGTGGCGACGCCGAGAACGGGCACCGTGATGCGCTGAAACAGGAACGAACTGCCCCAGATCATGCCGAGCAGCAGCAGTTGGGTAATGGTGGCGAAATTCATGACGACTCCAGTGGCGCTTCAATGCGCCCGAGTCCGCGGGACAGCGGACTGCGAATGAGCAGCATCATAGCGCTGGCGCGCGCCGCCAAAAATCGGTATTTTCTCGCTCCAGGTGTGAGCGGAATTCACAGCTGGGCGGGGCCGCAAGCCTACGAAGGCTTCAACGTTTTGACGTCATTCCCGCGAAAGCGGGAATCCATCTTGATCTTGAAGGCTGACCAAAGAAGCAATATGGATTCCCGCTTTCGCGGGAATGACGACTTCTCAGGGAGGCCGCGCATCTTGGGAAGATTGGTGTCGGCGCCCTTCAGAGGAACCCTGATGTCTGAAGCAGCCCTCATCCTCGCTCGATGGCCTGTCCAACATTTCCTGGAGGAGCGCAACCGATGAACCCGTGGCAACGCCTGCCGCCATTGCGCTCGTTCCGCGTGCTCGAGGCTGCCGTGCGGCACCAGAACTACACGCGCGCCGCTGACGAGCTGCACCTGACCCACAGCGCCGTGAGCCATCAGATCCATGCGCTCGAAGCCAGTCTCGGCGTGCGCCTGTTCGAGCGTGCCGGCCGGCAGATGCGCGCGACCGAAACCGGCCGCCAACTGGCACAGGACGTGCGCGCGACGCTCGATTCGCTGGCCACGGCGGTCGAGCGCGTGCGCGGCGGCGATGCCAATTCGATCACGGTCAGCGTACTACCGTCGTTCGCAGCAGCATGGCTGGTAGCGCGCCTCGGCAGTTTCCTCGAGCTGCATCCGAACATCGAATTGCGCCTGGAAAGCACGACCGCGCTCGCTGATTTCCGCAACGATGGCGTCGATGTGGCCATCCGCTACGGCAGCGGCAACTACGAGGGGTTCGAGTCGATCAAGCTGTTCGACGACGAGTTGTTCCCGTCGATGAGTCCGAAGCTGGCCCGCAGCGCGCGCGTGCGCGTGCCGGCCGACCTGGCGCGCGTCCCGTTGCTGCGCATTCGCACGCATTCGTGGGCGCCTTGGTTCGCTGCGGCCGGCGTCGACATCCCGGAGCCGCGCAAAGGTTCGGTGTTCAACGATTCCGAACTCGCGCTGCAGGCGGCGATGCAGGGGCAAGGCGTCGTGCTGGCGCGCGGTTCGCTCGCGGCGACGAAGCTGCGCGCCGGCCTGCTGGTTGCGCCGTTCAAGCAGCGCATTGCCTCGCCACAGACGTGTTACCTGGTTTATCCGCCGCACCACGGCGACAAGCCATCGGTCCGCGTGTTCCGCGACTGGCTGGTCGAGGAACTGCGGGTCGCGCCGCCGGCGTACGGTGGCAAACCGAAATGAGCAGCCGTGACTTTGGGCCGCAGCACGCGCACATCCCGCGCAAGCGCTTCGGCCAGCACTTCCTGCACGACCAGGGCATCCTGCGCCGCATCGTCGAAGCGGTCGCGCCGAAACCTGACGACCGCATCGTCGAGATCGGCCCCGGCGAAGGCGCGCTGACGCTTCCACTGCTGCGCGCCGCCGGCCACATGACCGCGATCGAGCTCGATCGGGATTTGATCGAATCCCTCGCCGCGCGCGCGCGCGATATTGGCGCTCTCAACATCATCAGCGCCGACGTCCTGACAGTCGATTTCGGCGATCTCGCCGGTGGCCTCTCTCGGCCATCCATGGCCTCCGAGGCATTGGGACTCCTGTCCGGCAATACGCAGCTGCGCGTAGTCGGCAACCTGCCCTACAATATTTCCACTCCTATACTTTTTCACTGCCTCGAGTATGCTGGTGCGATCCGCGACATGCACTTCATGTTGCAAAAGGAAGTCGTCGACCGCATGGCGGCCCCGCCCGGCAGCAAGACCTATGGCCGGCTCAGCGTGATGCTGCAGCTGCGCTGCACGGTCGAGCCGCTGTTCAAGGTGCCGCCCGGCGCATTCCGTCCGCCGCCGAAAGTCGATTCGGCGATCGTGCGTCTGACGCCGCTGGCCGCGCACTTGCTGCCCGATGCCGATGCCAAGCTGATCGATCGCCTGGTACGCGCCGCGTTCGGCCAGCGCCGCAAGACCCTGAGCAATGCATTGCGCGACCTGGCGACTGCCAAGCAGATCGACGCCGCCGGTATCGATCCGCGCGCGCGCGCCGAGCAACTGGCGCCGTCGGCCTTCGTTGCACTGGCGCAGTTGCTTTCCGCGCACGAAGCCGAAGGCACGAACCCGGGCTCTTGCTGAAAAGCGGCCACGTTGAGCTGGCCTTTCTGTTTCGCCTGGTTACCCAATCAGAGATCGAAGCTGTCGGAAAAAATCGCATTCGGCGGTGCGAAGAGCGTGGAACACGCCGAAAATTCCGACGTGCCGCCACCCGGGGATGTCGCCGTCGCCGTGATCACACCCCCGGACACGAGTTGCACCGGCAGCGCGAAGTGGAACCCTTCGGCATTGTCCGACAGGACGACTGTCCCGGTGCCAAGCCGAACCCTGCCCTCGCCGAATCCGCTCGCATCACACGCGGGACTCCAGCTCACGTCAATCTGATACGCGGCGCCACTGGTGGCGGCCGGTACGTCGAGAGAGCCGGCGACCACCAGTTGCCCACCAATCTCCTCGGTCTGACTCAAGACCGGGAAATTCTGCAGACCGTTGGGGCCGGCATCCGCATCATTGGCATCATTCGGCGTGACGCCATCGAGGCTGCTGCCGCTCGCGATCAGATCGATCGCGAGGGCCGAATTTGAAAATATCTCGTTCCCTAACAGCGTGGTTCCGGTCGAACCAAGCATCGCGACACCGGTGCGATTGAAGGCGATTCGATTCGGTGCGGCGCCGCCGATTACAATGCCTCCGCTCGAGCTGCTGATGCCCTCGCGCAGATTCCCCCGTGTCAGCGCGCCGCTCGGATCCGTGCCGATATAGTTCCCAAGGATTGCCGTCCCCGTCGATCCGTTACCGGTCACATGGATGGCACCGACTGCTGTGGAAGTCACTGTGCCGTTCGCGGACACGACATTGCGCTCGGCCGGTAGCGTTCCGCCGATTCGGGCTGCCGCGCCGTCGACGTCCACCGCGTAGCCCGTATTGCCGGCAGCGTTGCCGTCGGGACTCAGGCCGAGAAAGTTGCCCTCGATCCGGATGCCGCCGAGCGTCCCGCAAAGTATGGTCCGCGCCAAAGCGATTGCAGACACCCAGCGCGTCATCGACAAGCCGCGCACCGTCGTGTTGCTCGCACACACGTCCAATCCGATTCCGCTGCTGGAACCGGATCCATCGATCTGGATCAGGATCACGGCATTATCGCCCTCGGCCGTAGTGTTCGGCATGGCGCCCTGCTGGGTGTAGCCGTCGATGCTGACTGCTTCGGTGATCGTCGGCAATGCGCTCGCCGGCGCAATGATTTGCACGGCAGCGCCCGGAATGGCGAAGCCGATCTTGTCGCCGCCGGCGTGCGCATTGGCCGTGTTGATTGCATCGCGCAGCGTGCAGCCGCCGGGGCCGGCAGTGCAGATGCCGTCGTCGATGTCGGCGGTCGTATTGACCGTGTAGGTCTGCGCCATCGGATCGACCGGTGCGCACAACGAGAATTCGGATGTACTGCCATTCGCGTCGGTCGCGGTCAGCGAAATCGACGCGCCGATTGGGACTTCCATCGTCGTGTCGAAGTCCGTGTCGATGGTTTCGGTCGAGCCGTTCGGCGAATTGAATGCGAACGAGCCGAGGAATGTCGTGCCTTCGCCGTGGCCCGACGTGTCGCAAGCCTCGTTCGCGTACACGCCGATCGTGTAGCTCAAGGCCACCGCGCCGGACGGCCGATCCAGACCGGCGTTGATGTGCAGGCCGGTCGCGGTCCGCGTGATGGCATTCGGCACCGGAAAGTTCTGCAGCTTGTTCGCGCCGGCATCGGCATCGTTCACGTCGTTCGCCGTGACGCCATCGCCGGAGGAAGTGGGAAACAGGTCGATGCCGATGAACGAATTCGGTCCGATCGAGTTTGCCAGCAGCGTGTTGTCCGTCGAATTCGCGCCGGATACGACGATACCGACTTGATTGTTGCCGATGCGATTGGGGGCCGACGCGTCCCCAATGAGGGCCAAGTCTGCGTCGGAGGCAAGCATCACGCCGTAATACCCGTTGCCCCTGGCCGCGGTTCCATCCGGGCTCCAGCCGATCAGGTTGCCTATCACCGCGCCGCCGTCGCCACCTGAGATGGCGACCCCCATCGTGCCATTGGCGGAGATCACGTTCCGCTCGGACGGACGGATTCCCCCGATCAGCACGGCGCTACCGTGAACATCGACTCCAAGCAAAGCGCCGCCGTTTGCGGTACCGGCGGGATCCAGACCAATGAAACTGCCGGCGAGCTGCGACCCATCCGCACTTCCTGCGGCACAGGTTGTCGTCGTGCTGACGAACCCGAATCCGATGCCGATGTAGGAGGCATTTGTCACGGCCAGGCCGCGTATCAGCGACGACGGTGCGCATACGCTCAGCAGCGCAACCTGCGTAAAGAAGTTGGCACCATCGATCTGGATCTTCAGCACCGCATTGCTGGCATCGGCCAGCGTGTTCGGCAGCGCACCGAGCTGCGTATAGCCATCGATCGTGAGCGGGTCGGTGATCGTCGGCAACGGCGTGAGCGGGCTGATGACATGGACACCGCTACCCGGGATCGCAAAATCGATCACGTCTGGTCCCAAGTGCGAGTTGGCAAAAAGGATCGCATCGCGAAGTGACCCGGGGCCCGAGTCGTTCCTGTTGCTGACCGTGGTGCTCGACGTGACGACAATCGCCGGTGAAAACTCGGACGTGTCGCCGGTAACGGTGTCGGTTGCGGTCGCCGTGACGTATTGCCGTGTCGTGACCGGCGCCGCGCCAAGGAGCGAGAAACTCACGTTGCCGCTGGGGTTCGTCGTGCGGTCGACCGAGCCGATCAATGTCTGGCCTTCACCGAATCCGCTGGCATCGACGCTGTCGCTGGCGAAGAACTCGATGCGAAACGTCCGGCTGGGGGTGCTGTTGAGGCTGCCGCTGACAAAAAACACACCACCGCCGGCCTCAGCCCTCGAGAACAACGGAAAATTCTGCAGGTTGTTGCTGCCACTATCGGCATCGCCACTATCGTTCGCGGTCGCGCCATCCGCGAAACTGCTCGTGCCTGCGCTGAGATCGATACCCAGTTGCGCATTGCCCCCAAGCGAGTTGCCTTCGATCGTGTTGCCCGAGCCCCCACCGAGCACGGCGACGCCACCGCCCGCGTTGCCCGCGATGACATTGCCCGCGCCAGACGTCGTACCGCCGATCAGATTGTCGCTGCCGCGGAAAATCGCCACGCCGTGAAGACCGTTGCCCATGGCTACGCGCCCGTCGGCGGCGACCCCAATGAGATTGCCCTGGACCGTATTGCCGTCCGTATCCAGCGTGACGCCGTGCAAGTGGTTGCCGGAAATCACATTGCGATCGGCCAGCGCCGTGCCGCCGACCTGCACGCCAGCGGCATCGAGGACGAGCACGCCGAACGCTTCGTTCTTCGCCGCTGCACTTCCGGACACGTCGGTGCCGACGAAGCAGCCGGCAACCGTGCCGCCGCTGCTGGCGGGTGCGAACCGAATTGCCGTTCCTTTGTTGTTGCCGCCGCTGCCGACGCGGAAACGATTGATCGCCAGGCCGCGGATCGTCGACGGAAACGAATTGGTACCCAGATCGAGCCCGATGGCACCTGCCGTTGCGCTGGCGCCGCTGAGCTCGATCGTCAGGACCGCGTTGGTGCCGATCGCGCTGGTATTGGCGCTGCTGCCGGCCTGCGTGTAACCGTTGATCGTGACGGGACTGGTGATCGTCGGCAGTGCGGTTAGTGGCGCGATCGTATGCACGACACCGCCGGGTATGGCGAAACCGATCGTGTCGGCGCCGGCGTGCGCATTCGCGTCGAGCAGCGCCTGACGCAGCGAACCGGCGCCCGAGTCATTGCTATTGATGACGGTATATGTGGTGGCGTGCGCCGATCCGTACACAAGCCACAACGCCACCACCGCGCAAAATTTCGCGCGAGCTGCGATCCGGCAACACGCGACAGCGTATCTCATGGCACCCCCAGGCGCGTCGAGACATCGCCATCGTACCCCCGTTGCGGGCCTGCCGCCATTGGCAGGCCAGGAGATTGCATTTTGCGATCGCAGCACGCTTGCCGGATCGCGCCGCGTACCGGAGAATCGGGGCATGGCCGACAAAAACCCCCACGAGATCACCGTTGCCGTGCAGGCGCGCTTCCTGTCCGAGCAATCCACGCCCGACGCCGGCCGCTACGTGTTCGCTTACACGATCCGCATCGCCAACGCCGGCAGCGTGGCGGCACGGTTGATTTCGCGCCACTGGATCATTACCGACGCCAACGGCAAGGTCGAGGAAGTCCGCGGCGACGGAGTCGTCGGCGAACAACCGTGGCTGCGGCCCGGCGAGGACTTCAACTACACGTCCGGCGCGGTGCTCGAAACGCCGGTCGGCACGATGCGTGGCAGCTACCACATGCTCTCCGACGACGGCAGTCATTTCGACGCGAACATACCCCAGTTCACTTTGTCGGTGCCGCGTACGGTGCACTGATGGCAACCTATGCCATCGGCGACATTCAGGGTTGTTACGACGAGCTGCAGCAGTTGCTGGAAAAGATCCGGTACGACCCCGCGCTCGACTCGCTGTGGTTTTGCGGCGACCTCGTCAACCGTGGCGGCCAGTCGCTGGCGGTGCTGCGGCTCGTGCACTCGTTCGGAGAGTGCGCGATCACTGTGCTCGGCAATCACGACCTGAGCCTGCTTGCGATCGCCGAGCGCGAAGAGTCGGACCAAAGCAAGGTAAACGCGGAACTGCGCGAAGTCCTGTTCGCGCCCGATCGCGACAGGCTCCTCAATTGGCTGCGCGCGCAGCCGTTGCTGCACACGGACCACGACCTGAAGTTCATGCTCGTGCACGCCGGTCTGGCGCCGCGCTGGACGGTCGAAGGCGCCGAGCGCGCCGCACGCGAAGTCGAACAGCGGCTGCGCGGCGACAACTCGCGGCGCCTGCTCAAGGCAATGTTCGGCAACAAGCCGGACCTGTGGAGTCCGCGCCTTCAGGGCATCGAACGCCTGCGCGCCTCGATCAACGTGCTGACACGCATGCGCTACTGCGACGCGCGCGGCCGCATCGCCTACAACGAGAAAGGCGCGCCGGGGACGCAGAAAGCCGGCCTGTATCCGTGGTTCGAAGTGCCGGGACAGAAACCGCGTGACATTCGCATCGTCTGCGGCCACTGGTCGACGCTCGGCCGCTTCCAGGGCATGGGCGTATACGCGATCGACGGCGGCTGCGTATGGGGCGGCGAACTGATCGCGCTGCGCCTGGATGGCGAAGAGCCCGAGTTTATTGCGATCAAGTCGAAACGGCCGACGCCGAGTGGGAAGTTTGTCGAGTAGGGCCAGGGGCCAGGGGCCAGGGGCCAGGGACGATAGCGCTTCGAACCGACGGTACGTGCCTTCGCAGGAGTGCCCCCTTCCGGCTGCCGCCACCTTCCCCCGCTTCGCAGGGGAAGGATTCCAGATTGATGCGCCTGCCAGACTGATGCGCCTCCCAGACTGGTGCGCTCCTCTTTCCTTCCCCTGCGAAGCGGGGGAAGGTGCCGAAGGCGGATGGGGGCAATCGACGCAACAGCCGTGCAGACTGCGCTCGATTGGCCTCAGCCCCCAGTTCTCAGGCCTGCCTTTCTCTCATAATCCACAAATGTAAAAGAATACTCATGGCGGGCGTCGGCCGGATGTGCACTACGATCCGTCTCAACCCACTCGTTCGCGTCGAAGCGCGGAAAGTACGCATCGGCGTTCTCCGCGGCGGTGTCGATCCAGGTCAGGTGCATGCGCGTGGCGACCGGCAACGCCAGCGCGTAGACCTCCCCGCCACCGATCACGGCAAGGTCCGCGCCTTGTGCCAAGTCGAGCGCAGCCTCGATTGAGGGCACGGTCTCCTGTCCCGCGAACGGCACCGTGGCGCTGCGCGTCAGTACAAGATTGCGGCGGCCCGGCAGAGACCGGCCAATCGCCAATGCCGTCTTGCGCCCCATCAGCACGGGCTTGCCGAGCGTGAGTTGCTTGAAGCGCTTCAGATCGTCCGGCAGGTGCCACGGCATGAGGCCGCCGCGGCCTATCGCGTAGTTGCGGTCGAGCGCGGCAATCAGGCTCAGTGTCACGTGCTTTCAGTTTCGCCCGCGCATGCCGTCGACGCTCCATGCGCCAGCGCCCGCCGCGGCGATCAGCAGGAAGGTGAAGCAGAACAACACGGCCGATTCACCGCCGTTGAGAATCGGCGACAGGACCGATCCCTGGGCCGCGTGGACCATGAAGTAGGCGACCGCCATCTCGCCAGACAGAAGGAACGCGATCGGGCGCGTAAACAAACCGATCAACACCAGCAGCCCGCCCGCAATTTCGAGGACGCCGGCCACGCCAACCAGCGATAAAAGCTGCACGCCTTCGAGGCCGGCAACGTGAGGCACGCCGAAGAATTTCGCGGTTCCGTGCTGCAGGAACAGAAACGCGACGACAATGCGCAGCAACGCCAGCGCATACGGCACGTAACCGGAGAATCGCGACCTGCCGCCGAAGCCGTTCCTGGATGCCGTGAGTTGCATGATTTTCTCCGCGGGTTTGGTGCGTAATAGTATGCATGGCTTGCGCCGGTGCGGTCGAATCTCCCGCGCCGTGTCCGGAAATGGCGCGCGGTGACGGTGCTTTGCTCAGTTCGACAGGCGGAACAGGCGGTTTTTCCACCACGCCGATTCGCCTTCCTTGCATTGGAAAACGGTCAGGCGGACACCCGACTCCGCAGTCGGGTGCCGGAATTCGAGGCGCGCATGATACTGACCACGACGCAACGGGACGACGTAGGCCCGCTCGCGGCGTCCGTGTGTTGCGTCGATGTCGACCAACACCTTGCCCGAGAGTGACAGGCGCGCCTGGTCGGTCGACTCAACCAGCAGGATGTAGTAGCCATCTTCCGGGATGTCGAGATCGCGTTCGACCAGGCCGGTGAAGTCGTCGCGCCCGGCGTGAGCCAGATCTATGCCCAGATCGGTATCGCCCGAGTGGAACGCCTTGCTCCGACCCACGCCGGGCCACGCTGACGGCGGATAGAATGCGTAGTGCCAGCTCTTGTCCGTGCTGTTCGTGGCGTGCTTGTCCGGTGCCAGCGCGAAACCGCTTTTCAGCTCGTGCGGTATCACGCTATCGAACGTGCCGCGGCTCGACAGCAGCTTGATCGTCGTCTTTTCCGGGTCAGAAATTGCAATCGTCTCGCCGACCTTCGGCGAGGATGCGTCGGGTACCGAACCGTCGGTCGTGTAGCGAATGTCGAAACGTTCGTTCTCGACATGCACAAGCACCGGCTTGCCCTTGATCAGGATGCCTTCGTTTGGAATGACTTCGATCGGTTTGGCCGTGTAGCCCTCGTAGGCAAGCTTGAGCGCGTCGTACGTGGCCTTGAGTTTGAGGGAATCATGCGTTTCATCCGGATAAGGGACGAGTTTCCAATGCAGATCCGCCGGCGCCTTGTGCTGGAAGATCGGCTCGATCGATGCCAGACCCATGCCTTCGAACGCCATGCCGCCGCGACCGGCGATGTAGATTGCCTTGCCCTTTGCCGGCGTGCCGGGAAGCTTGCTTTCGAGCGCCGCATCGAGTGCATGGTTGTCCCACGTCATGGCCGGATCCAGGATCAGATAGCCGTCGAACAGCGCCGGCTCGTTCAACAACGCGTAGACAAGGAACAGTCCGCCATACGAGTGGCCGTGGATCAGGTTCGTGCCGTTTGCCGGATAGTGCTCATTGACGTACGGAACGAGCTCGGTCTTGAGAAAGGACAGGAACGCAGCCGCGCCGCCGGAACGAGGCTGGTCCGCGACGACCGTCGGTGTCAGGTCGTGGTCGCGGCTGTTGACGCCCTTCTCGTCGAAGAAATTCGGCACGCTGACGACGAGGACCGGCGGCATGAACCCGACCTGGCGCATGAACGTAACGACCTCGACGACGATCTTGCTGTTCCAGTCGCCATCGAGCACGTAGATCGTTTCATAGCGCTGCGCGGCGTCCTTGTCCGATTCCTGCGGCAGATAGACTTCGATCGCGCGTTTTTGCCCGAGCACATTCGAATAAAACGAATCGGCTTTTGCCGGAAGAAATTGCGCGTGAACGCCGGCGGCCAGGAACACCGCGCCGAAGGCGGCCAATCGGAGCAGTAAGAAATCAAGGCGCATGAGTGGTCTTCCGTAGGGCAACTGTCGTTGGACGCAGAAGAAGGCGACTGGGTTGAAATCTCGATGTTGCGGCCTGAATTCGTACGACCGGAGCGCTCGCCATGAGTTGCATTGTCATTGTTCTGCGGCAATGCCATCATGCCACGGTCGTCTGCAAACGAGGGGAATGCAGTCATGCGATCGAAGAGTCAGCGATTCGTGATCGTCGGTAGCGTGCTGATCGGACTGGCGATCGCATTCTTTGCGTTCTTCCTGTCGATTGCGTCGAAGTCCAACAATCCGGCCGAGCTGATGCGCGTCGTCGGCACGGTTTCCGGAGTCGTTGGCGGAATCGGCATCGCCATGATCGCTGTCGCCAAGTTCGGCAAGAAGACCTAGCCCGCGCGGCAACCTGCCGGCGGGATGCTGCGCTTCCCGTAAATCGGTCAGCCGTTCGTCAGATCAGGGCCGCGCCGCCAGCGCCTCGTCGAAGAGGCTACGCAGTTTCCCGTGCGCCGGGCCGATCGCCTGCACGACTTCGTTTGCCCAGTCGAAATACTCGCGGCGGCGGCGCAGCGGCCAGCCGACCGGCGGAGAATGGGCAACGTCGCGCAAGTTGACGGTCTTGTCGGCGAGCTTGACCAGCTTGGCGGCGTGGCTGAGCCGTTTCGCATGATCGACCTGGGCGCGCTTGCGCTCGGCTTTGCTGATCGTCTTGTCATCGGTGACTTCCTCGACGATCCGCAGAACGTGCGCACCGAAGCGCTGCTCGATCTCGGCGACGCGCTCGGCGCGCTCCTCCGGAGTGCGAGCGCAATCTTCGATCACGTCGTGCAGCAATGCCGCGCACAGAACGTCGACATCGGTGATGTGCGCCTCGGCCGCCAGCACGTGCAGCAGGCTGATGGGATGATTGATATACGGATCCTGCTCCTCGTTCTTGCGTCGCTGGCCGCGATGGCAGCGGGCGGCGAAATCAAGTGCGGCGGCGAGGCGTTGCAGGTCTGTCGGCAGCGTGTCCATGTTCCGGTTCGAATAATTGCCAGTTGTTCGCCAGTTCGCCCCTGGCGAAGAATCTAGCGCATTTTCGCGCGGACCGGACCGCCACTTGTCGCGCGAATCGTCCAGCGTGGCGGCGCGAGCCGTCTGCATTGTTAAATCGGACGCTGCCAGCGACGCCGGGCGTGCGGCCGTCACTTCCGGTCAATCTGGATGTTTTCCTTGACGCCGCTGTTGGCCACCGAAAACATCACGCCCAGCCCGATCAGGATGACGACGCCGATTACCGTCCAGGTCGTGCCGATGTTCTCGAGGATGCCCAGCTTCCAGAGTGCAGCGAGCACTCCGCCAACCAGGATGATGAAACCCACCAGATACATGCCTGCCCATTTCATGCGGACCTCCTGTTGCGATGCTTCGCCGAAGTCGTTCGGAGATGATCGACGCCTGGCTGGGCAGCGTAGCCGTGTGTTTATGAACGCAGACTATCGGGGGTGTACGGGCAAATCGGCAGGGCGGCAAAAGCTGCGTCCGGCATCGCATCAGGATCGCGAGTTCAAACCGCGATTGGCGCCTTGATCGACGGATGCGATTTGTAACCCTCGATCGCGATGTCGTCGAAGCGGAAGTCGAAGATCGAGCGCACATCGGGATTCAGTTTCAGGCGCGGCAGCGGCAATGGCGCTCGCGCGAGTTGTTCGCGCGCCTGGCTCAAGTGATTCTTGTACAGGTGCGCATCGCCGAGCGACAGGATGAAATCGCCGGGCGTCAGTTCGCAAACCTGCGCAACCATTTGGGTCAGCAGCGCATAGCTGGCGATGTTGAACGGCACGCCGAGAAAAATGTCGGCCGAACGCTGGTACATCTGGCACGACAGGCGCCCGCCGGCGACATGGAACTGGAACAACGCATGGCACGGCTGCAGCGCCATCTTCGGCAGCTCGCCGACATTCCACGCGCTGACGATCAGCCGGCGGGAATCCGGATTGCGCCGGATCTCGTCGATCACCGCGGTGATCTGGTCGATCGTGCGCCCGTCGGCCGCGCTCCATGCGCGCCATTGCCGACCGTACACCGGACCGAGCTCGCCATTCGCATCGGCCCATTCATCCCAGATCGATACGCCGTGTTCCTTCAAATAGGCGATGTTCGTCTCGCCGCGCAGGAACCACAGCAACTCGTGGACTATCGATTTCAGATGCAGCTTCTTCGTCGTGACGAGCGGGAAGCCTTCAGCCAGATCGAAGCGCATCTGCCAGCCGAACACCGACAGCGTGCCGGTGCCGGTCCGGTCGGCTTTGTCGACGCCGTGATCGAGGACGTGTTTCAGTAGCTCGAGATATTGCTTCATTTTGTGGACTGGGCTGAATCGGGGACCGGTGCGCGGCGGGACGCTATAAGCAATGCGATGCCGACGATAATCAGCGGCAACGACAGAATCTGTCCCATCGTCAGCCAGTCGAACGCGACGAAGCCGAGTTGCACGTCGGGTTCGCGCACGAATTCGACGCCGAAGCGGAATAGTCCGTAGAGCAGCGCGAACAATCCCGACACCGCATATCGCGGTCTCGGCTTGCGCGAATAGAACCAGAGGACAGCGAACATCACGATGCCCTCGAGCACGAATTCGTACAGTTGCGAGGGGTGGCGCGCCTCCTGGTTGAGCTGGCCGTCGAGGTACATGCGGTACAACTCGTCGCGCGACTTGCCGAGTTGGTCGAGCGCGCGCGGGAAGATCATGCCCCACGCCGCGTCGGTATGCCGGCCCCACAACTCACCGCCGATGAAATTGCCCATGCGGCCGAGGCCAAGACCGATCGGCACCAGCGGCGCGACGAAATCGACCGTATCGAAGAAGTGTATTTTGTTGCGCCATGACCAAAACCAGCCGGCCGCGAGCACGCCGAGCAGGCCGCCGTGGAACGACATCCCGCCTTCCCACACGCGGAACAGCGCCAATGGATCATGCAGCATCCAGCCGGGCGAAACATAGAACAGCATGTAGCCCACGCGTCCGCCGACGATCACACCGAGCATGACGTAGAACGCCAGGTCGGAAAAACCCTCGGTGGTCGTCGCCAAACGGCCTTGCGCGAGCCGGCTCACGCCGAGATACCACGCTCCGAGGAACGCGAGCAGGTACATGATCCCGTACCAGTGCACGGCGAGCGGCCCGACCGAAAATGCGATCGGGTTGATCTGATGAAAATACGGCATCCGGACGAATCTGCGCAGGGCGGAACGGAAGCCATTGTCGCAGATGCGGATCGTGAACCCAACGAGCCCTTCTCCCCCGTCGCGCGACTGTCGAGCCTGCGAATTTTGGGCTAAAATACGCGGCAAATCAGGCTACAGGGATAGTACATGACCATCGCCCGCCCGGGACTGACCGCGGCTTTACTAGTTCTGCTTTGTACCGTTTCGTCCGCTAGTCGCGCGACGACGCTTTCCGGCCACGTCACCGATGCCGGCACTGGAAACGGCGTTGCCGGAGCGAGCGTCAGCGGAGTAATACTCTTCTCACCGACATCGTTCCTGACGACGACCGACGCCGGGGGCTACTACCAGGTCAACATTGCAGCCGGTACGTATGCCGCAACGGCTTCCGCGGACGGATATTTGCAAGCGAACGCCTCGTTGAATGTGAGTGCCGATCCTGTCGTTGCTGATTTTGTCTTGACCCGGCCGGCATCGGTTTCCGGCACCGTGCGCGTTCAATCATCAGGCGTCGGGCTGGCGGACGAAACGGTAATACTGACACCTATCGACGATGGCACGTTGGGAGGCCAGTCCGTCAGCACGGACGACGGCTCCTATTCGATCACCGACATCCAGCCCGGGCATTATTACGCCTGCGTCGCGAATCCAAACGATGGCTATCTGGATCAGTGCTTCAACGGAATGAATATCCCGGCATCGGGTATTTCCGCCTACACGACAATTACGCTCGCCAGCGGAGACCATCTCACCGGAATCGATTTCAGCCTCATGTCGGGCTCGACGATCACGGGCACGCTTCACGACAGCTACTTCCAGACGCCAATCGCGAACGCGCCGGTCGCCTTCAAGCTGATCTCGAGCGCGCAGCAGATCGTAAACGCAATCGATTCGACGACCGATGCAAACGGTCAGTTCACGCTCCAAGGCATCGCTGCCGGCGACTACTACCTTTCCGCTGGCGCCCGATTCGTCTACTGGCATCCCAACACGTACTACTTTCCGGCATTGCATGGCGGAGGCGATTGCATCCCGTCCTGCACCCCTGGTCCGTCAAATCTGTTCACCGTGCCTGCGGGCGGAGTCGCATCAGCTATCGACTTCAGTTTGCGCCCTGGTCATATCGTGACCGGCAAAGTGACAGACTCGCAATCGGGCTTGGGGATTGGCGGCGTTACGGTCCAGACTTGCGAACTTCCTGGTCCATTATTCAACATTACGGCGACCGCCAAGACCGCGTCGGATGGCAGCTACACGCTCTCGCACGTTCTCGGAAATGGCGTTACGCACGCCTACACAGCCAATTCGCTGGGCTATGTCGACATCGCTTGGCCGAATACGCCGATTTACATCAGCACTTTTTGCGACACGATCGACGGCACCTCCTTGGCCTTTGGTAATCCGCAGGAGCAATTGTCGGACATCGACTTTGCGTTGACCACGGGTGCGGCGATAACCGGGCAGGTCACCGCCACCGAATTTCCCGGCGTGGGCGTGCCTGCGCAGGTCGAAGTCTGGAAGGACGAAGGCGGAAGTCTGTCGCTCGCCTGGTCGGGTCTGACCGACATGAACGGCAACTACGAGTCGAACGGCCTGCAGACGGGAACGTACTACGTGCTCGCGTACTACGGCTTGTATGAGGAATGCCAAGTGTATTCAGGACAGTCGTGCGCAAACGACGGGGGCCCACCCAGTGTGGATCCAGTATCTGCGAGTCCTCTGACGTTCGACAGCATCAGCACCCAGAGCGGCGTCAACCTGCAGCTTGCTGTGGATATCTTCCGCAATACCTTCGAGTAAGGCACGCAAGCTCAATGGGTTGCACAGGGAAGGGACCATCGAGGATCGGTGCGCTCGCCGCTCGTAGTGTCGTGTTGCGACACGAGGTGATGCGTTTCGATCCTATCAGGCAGGCGCCGTAGATTATCCGTTTGCGCCACGTATGGCAGGGGGTGAGTGGAAGCTCGAGATGATGTGACCTGCGCTCGTGCCGCGGCGTCACGTTACGCGGGAAGCACGCGGCAGATGAATCCCTTCAGATAATCCGTCTCCGGAATCGCCGGATGCACCGGGTGGTCGGGCGCCTGCTGCAATTGTGCGAGCACCTGCACGCTGCGGTCGAGGTGGCGCGCGGCCTGCTGCACGGTGTCGAGAAGTGCCGCGCGCGGCATGTGGTACGAGCACGAGCATGTGACGAGGATGCCGTCGCGCGACAGGATCTGCATGGCCATCTCGTTGATGCGCCGATAGGCGATGCGTCCTTCGGCGAAATCCTTCTTGCGCTTGACGAAGGCCGGTGGATCGAGGATCACGACATCGAAGCGCTCGCGCGCCTCGCGCAGCGCCTTCAGATGGTCGAACGCATCGGCCTTGATCGCGGTGACGCGATCGGCCACGCCGTTTCGCTGCGCGTTCCGCGTGATGGCTTCGACAGCGCTGGCCGACGCATCGACGCAGGTGACTTCGCGCGCGCCGGCAGCGGCCGCGCGCAGACCCCAGGCGCCGAGGTAGCTGAACATGTCGAGCACCCGCATGTCGCGCACGTACGAAGCCAGCAGATCGCGATTCGCGCGCTGGTCGTAGAACCAGCCGGTTTTCTGTCCGCCGATCGGATCGATCTCGAACTCCAGGCCGCCTTCGCGCGCGACGACCGGCGGCGTCAGCTCGCCGTAACCGATGTCGGCATACTCCGGCAGTTGTTCGAGCGCGCGGAATCCGCCGTCGTTCTTCCAGACGATTGCCGCGGGCTTGATGACCTTGACGACGGCCGCCGCAATGTCTTCCTTCAATCGCTCCATGCCCGCGGTCGTCGCCTGTGCGACGATTACATCGCCGTAACGGTCCAGGGTCAGGCCCGGCAAGCCGTCGGACTCGCCGAACACGAGCCGGTAGTATGGCTCGGCGTACAGCCGCTCGCGCAGTGAAAGTGCGACTTTCAACTTGTGTACGAACAGCGAGCGATCCAGCGCGTGCTCGGTGCCGCGATTGACCAGCCGCGCAGCGATCAGCGAGGCGGGATTCACATAGCCGACGCCGAGTGGCTTGGCGTGCGCATCGATGACGATGCAGATCTCGCCAGGTTCGAAGCCGGTCAGCGGCGAGCGCTGCACGTCGACCTCGTTGGAGAACACCCACAGATGCCCGGCGCGCAGGCGCGCGTCTTCGTTGCGCTTCAGGTACA
>Ga0207683_10000803_pt1 | contig 28713 bp, 25 predicted proteins | sample KBSM73metaG_FD_184333 | JGI IMG/M metagenome (GOLD analysis project Ga0207683, IMG submission 184333) | Miscanthus rhizosphere microbial communities from Kellogg Biological Station, Michigan, USA - KBS M7-3 metaG (SPAdes) (version 2) | ecosystem: Host-associated > Plants > Roots > Rhizosphere >... | reverse complement strand
ACCGGGTTTCACCTCGCCCGTCGCTGACAAAGAAATCTTCTTTCCAAGGAAGGCTTCCTGAACATGTGGGGCATTCTTCAGTTCGGCACTCGTGCCCGACACCGCAATGCGGCCGTTCGCGAGGACATAGCCGCGATGCGCGATCGTCAGTGCAGCCTGAACATTCTGCTCGACGAAAAGAATGCTGAGCCCGCGCTTCGCGATGGTGGCGACAGCCTCGTAAACATCCATGATAATCTTGGGCGCAAGCCCGAGGGACGGTTCGTCGAGCACCAGCAGTCGCGGGCACCCCATCAGCGCACGACCGATGGCGAGCATTTGCTGCTCACCGCCCGACATCAAACCCGCGGCCTGCGAACGGCGTTCCGCGAGTCGGGGAAATAGACCGTAAACTTCGTCGAACTTTTTTGCGCGATGCGGACGCGCCGCGCCCGAATAGGAGCCGAGCAGAAGGTTCTCGTGGACGGTGAAATTCGGAAATACCTGACGCCCCTCGGGCGCCAGGCAGATGCCAAGGTCTACGCGTTTGTGTGCCGGGACCGCCGCGATATCGGCTCCGGCAAATCTGACCTCACCGGACCAGGGCGTCAGCAGCCCCGAAACGGCGCGAGTTGTCGTCGTCTTGCCGGCACCATTGGCGCCAAGCAGACACACGATTTCGCCTTCATTCACCGACAGCGAAACGTCCTGCAGGATCACGGACTGCCCGTATCCCACCTTGAGATTTTCAAGCTTGAGGAGTGCGCTCATGGCCGCGCCACATCAGCGGGCCGCGTCGACACCCCAGACGGCGCAGCGTTGGCCGAACGACGACGAAAAAAGTCGCTCAGGCCGCCGCGAATGCCCTGCGGCAGATAGAGCACACACACGACGAGCACCATGCCGAAGACGAGCAGACTTGCTCCCTGAATGTGGCCAAGGCTAATGCGCGTAGCATCGCCGAGTAGAATTGTCGCGATTGCACCAAGGACAGGACCGGACAATGTATAGAGGCCACCGAGAATCGGCGCGATTTGCGATGTGATCGTGATGTGAAGGTCGAACGCGAGAGCAGGATCGAGATATCCGCCGTGCCAGACCTCAACCCCACCCGCCAGAGATGCGAGCGAGCCGGAGATTGCCGTGATCGCGACCCGATACTTCAGCGGATAGATGCCGAGCATTTGCGAGGCGTGCTCGTTCGCGCGCATCGCCCTGAACGCGAAATGATAGCGAGACCGGCTAAGCGCCCAAGCAATCAGGCACGTTCCCACTGCCACCGCACCCATCGCAAAATTGATGTACGTGGCACCCGGAAAGCTCTTAGAAGCAAGGTAAGCGCCTTTCGCACCGCCAGTCAGGTCGGGCAGCATCACGGCAATGACCCGCAATCCCTCGGACATCGCCAGCGTAGTGATGGCGAAATAAATTCCACGCATACGCCCCGTGATGAGCGCAATCCCGGAGCCCAGCAGCGCGCCCGAAGCGAGCGAAACAACAAGCGTCAGCCAGAAGGGCGCGCCGGCGAGATTAGCGGTGAGGATCGCCGCGTAGGCTCCGAGGCCGAAGAACGCGGAATGGCCGAGCGAGATCAGGCCCGCACTCGCCATCAGATTCCAGCTCACAGCAAGCGCGACGAGCGAGCAGATGCGGAACGCAACGTCGATCATCATCGGCGTGCCGAACAGCGGGATCAGCAACGCCAAAGCAAGGCCAAGCGCCCAGACCGACGCAGACGCGGTGCGCACTCCCATCATTGAGTCTCAACTGCCTGGCCGCGGATACCGCGGGGACTCAGAATGAGAATCCCGATGATAAGGACGAACGCAATGCCTTCCGCCCAACCCGATCCGTCCGGGATGTAGTAGGAAGCAAAGGTTTCGCCGAAGGCGAGAACGACAGCGCCGATGACGGTGCCGGTTATGCTCCCAAGGCCGCCCAGGATCACGATCGCGATCGCCTTCACGAGCATGGGGAAACCCACGAAGGGCGTGATAGTCAGAATGAAGCTGACGACCACGCCCGTGGCTGCGCTAAGTGCGCAACTCACGCCGAACGACAGTGCGTAGATCTTCCTGGTGTCGATCCCCATCAACGTCGCAGCGCCGCGATTTTCCGCGACTGCTCGCGTCGCAAGGCCCGTCTCCGACCAGCGCAGCCACGCGATCAGAGCGACAACCATGACGACGGCGACCGCGAACGCGACCAGACGTCCATGAACCACGAGGACGTCGCCGATCAGAGAAGACGACGTTGCGTATGCGGGCTGTGTGGAGCGGGCGTTACCGGTCCAGAGGATGATTGCGATGTGTTGAATCGCCAGACCGAGCCCGAACGTAAGCAGGATCTGATTGATGTGTGGCGCGTCAAGCACCTTGGCGATGAAGCCGCTGAATATCACCCAGCCGAGCGCGAACCCAGCTATGACGAGGACAGGAAGCGAGATCAGGGGGTCGACACCAAGGAGCGTAAACAGCCAGAAGGCTCCGTACGCTCCCAGCATGATCATCTCGCCTTGGGCGAAATTGATAATCCTCAGGACGCCAAAACCCAATGACAGGCCAACGGCCATCAAGGTGTACAGTCCTGCAAGCAGGACTGCATCGCTGATGGCCTGAGGGAGGATGTCCAACAGAGAGCTCCCGTGCGTGCGCTATTGAGTGCAGGCCTGCAGCTTTCCGGTTGCGATTTGCGCCGGATATATCAGGACACTCTCGAAGGCGCCGCCAGCCTTCTTCTGGCGTTGAAATACGATCATTTCTCCGAAGGCTTGATGCAGGGCGATGCGGCTTTTTTCAAACTTGCTGTCGCCAACGGGCGTTTGATATTGCTGCTCTTCCAGCCACTTTCGGAGCACTTCGCGGTCCGTGGATTTGGTTGCTTCTACCGCCAAGAGTGCGAGAATCGTTGAAGCGTAATACCCGACCTCAAGGAATTCGGGGACAGCCTTGAACTTCTCCCGCCACGCTTTCTCCCAGTCAGCGGCAGATGGGAACAGCTTGGGCTCCTTCTTGTCGGCGGCATAGCTCAACCCCGGGACCCAAGTCGTGACGCCTGTCCAGCAATTCTGGGAATCGCCCACCGCGTCCTGCCATTCCGGCAGTTGTGCTTGGGCGGTGCCGATGAGATACGGGATATTCAGGCGCGCTGCCTGAATCTGCTTGGTCAGTTGGATAGCGTCGTTCGTCTGAACGGCAACATACAGAATGTCTGGACGGCGTGCGCGGATCTTGGTCAGCGTCGGATTGAAATCTGCCGAGCCTTCACGAACCAATTCGTCCGCGACGAGATCGTACCCCATTTCCTTGATATACCGGCGCGCGTCGTCCACGTGCGCGCGTCCATACGCACCATCGGAGTAAACGAGAGCGACTTTCTTGCCCGATCCCACCAGCGCCTTGAACGCCTTCATATTGCTCTCGTGGTAGTAGTAAGACCACGCATAGGTGTGGAAGAAGTAGGGATCAGGCCCGACCTCCTTCTCAATCACATCCGACGATCCGCCGGGCATGATCCAGATCGGCCGGTTTTCGCTTTTCTTCCACGGCGGAACCGCGGCAGCGGCGGCGTTCGAACCATCCGGCCCGATAATGACATCCACCTTGTCGGTCTGGATGTAGCCGTTCATCAACGACACCGTGATCGCGTTATTGGATTGCGTGTCGCGAAACAGAACCTCGATCGATCGGCCTGCGACCTTGTCGCCGCGTACCTTTCGCCAAACCTCCACCGCCATATCGATGCCGTTCTTGGCTTGGGCGCCGTAGGCGACGTAACGCCCGGAGGTCGAAACCGGCGCGCCAATTTTGAAAACGTCCTGCGCACTTGCCGGGATAGCGCCGATCGCGAGTACCGCAAGTCCGGCGAAAAGAATCGAATTAGAACGATGCCGCATGAAGGCCTCTCCCGATTGTTTCGCTCACCTATCTAATTTTTATTCACTTTCGCATGCAACATCGCGAGCGTCAATGCATCCAACATCGCCGATTCTGCGTAAGACCATATGTCGCTCCAATGCGACTTATCCCATCCAGTTGCCATTTTTATGGGCCTCAAGATGATCATCCGCAATGCAACAGCGGCAAGCATCACGCCAAACTACGTGCTATTTTGCATGCAAAATTAGCGAATCTGAGTTGTGTGGGCATTGTCGCTTCTGTAAGGTGCTGGGATGACCATCTGGCCAACCAAATTCTGAATGAGCTGCAGGATGAGCGACCGGCTTTTGAAACAATGTATGCTTGCGGGTGTAAGCACGTGGTCAGACGCACTTGATAGTTGGGGCATCATCGCAAGCGTGATGGTCGGGCTTCAGCAACGCAGCGCGGGCGTCGCAGTGACAGCACGCGCAACTGCCAGTGAGCTCGGCGCGTTCGAACGGCCTGAGCTGACGCGGGCGGAGGCGATGCTTGCAGCGGATCACTCATGGAACGCGAGGTCGAAGCTGGCTCTCCTTTTTCCGATGCGGCCGCAAAAGACAAATTAGATTCGCTAGGCTTCGAAGTGAAAGAGGTCGCGGCCAACGGAGCGAAACGAAGACATGCAGTCTAGCTATGAAACACTTAAGCTCGAGCGGATCGACGAGCACCTACTGGTCGTGACCTTGAACCGGCCGCACGCCGGCAATTCGACGAACACGCAGATGGGCCGAGACTTCCTCGACCTATGGACCGGCCTCTACATCGATCAGGAAGGCATCCGATGCATCATTCTGACCGGCGCCGGCGACCGCATCTTTGCGGCCGGTGGCGATCTGAAAGAACGCAACGAGATGACCAATGAACAGTGGATGATGCAGCACAATCTGTTCGAGCGTGCGCGTCAATCACTGATGCAGTGCCCTATTCCGATCATCTGCGCCGTCAACGGGGCAGCGCGCGGCGGCGGCACTGAGACAGCCCTGAGCTGCGACTTCATCTTCGCGGCCGAGCGCGCGACCTTCGCGCTGACAGAGGTAAAACTCGGCATCATTCCCGGCGGCATGGGCACACAGAATTTGCCGCGCGCGGTCGGCGTGCGGCGCGCCAAGCAGATCATCCTGACCGGGGAGCCGTTCACGGCCCAAGAGGCCTACGACTGGGGCATGGTCAACAAGGTCTGCAAGAACGACGAGTTGATGAGCGATGTGCTCTCGGTGGCGCGGACCATGTGTGAGAACGCGCCGCTGTCGATCTATCAAGCCAAGAAATCGATCAACGTTTCCACACAGGTCGACCTCTTTAACGGCTTCGCGTTCGAGATCGAAGCCTACAATCGCCTCGTCGGCACGGAAGACCGGCTCGAAGGCGTCAGAGCGTTCAACGAGAAGCGGAAGGCCGCCTTCAAAGGGCGTTGAGAGGCGTTAAGATGGACCAATCCGTCGCGACCAAACCAGTCATGTTCGATGCTGGCGACGATTACCCCGAACTGCGGGAAGGCGTTCGAGAGCTCTGCCGCCGCTTTCCGACGAAGTACTGGCGCGACCTCGAAGGGCAGCCGCCCTCCTCCAGCTATCCGACCGAATTCGTCCAGGCTCTCACGGATGCCGGATATCTTTCCGCGCTAATCCCGAAGGACTATGGCGGCTGGGGCCTGCCCATCCGTGGCGGTTCTGTCATTCTGGAGACGATACATCGCAGCGGCGGCGCTGCCGGCGCGTGCCACGCGCAGATGTACACGATGGGTACGGTCTTACGGCACGGCAGCGCAGAACAGAAGTCGCAATACCTGCCGCAAATCGCCAAAGGCGAGCTTCGCCTGCAGGCGTTCGGCGTCACCGAGCCGACGACCGGGTCGGACACCACGCAACTCAAGACGCGCGCGGTCCGTACGAACGAAGGCTACATCGTCAACGGTCAGAAGGTTTGGATTTCGCGTGCGGCACACTCCGACCTGATGCTGCTGCTGGCCCGCACGACTCCACCGGATCAAGTGAAACGCCGCACCGATGGCGTGTCAGTCTTTCTCGTCGATATGCGCGAGGCCAAGAAGAACGGCATGGAAATTCGACCTATCGACGCGATGGTCAACCACAACACCACCGAGATCTTCTTCTCGAATGTTCCGATTCCAGCCTCTTCTCTGATTGGCGAGGAAGGTTTGGGCTTCCGTTACATTCTCGACGGCATGAATGCAGAGCGCTGCCTAGTCTCGACCGAGGCAATCGGCAACGCATGGTATTTCTTCGATAAGCTAGTTGCCTATACACGCGAAAACGGCATCGCCGGGCACGCGGCAGGGAGTGCCGGTGCGCTCAATCTGGCAATCGCCCGCCTTTATGCGCAGATTCGGTCGGCCGACCTGATGGTGCGCAAAGCGACCGCCATGTTTGACGCAAAGCTTCCGTGCGGAGCGGAAGCTAACATGGGTAAGTACCTCTCGGGTGAAGCCGTGTGGGCCGCTTCAAACTTGTGCTTCACGGCGTTCGGTATCGACGCGCTCGACCCCCTTATGGATGTCGAGCGCAAGTGGCGCGACACGCGGATGTCGCGTAACTCGCCCGTCTCGCCGAATATGATCAAAAACTTCATCGGGCAGCACGTTCTCAATCTGCCTCGGTCCTATTGATACCGGTGGTGCGCGGGATGATCCACAAAAAAGTCGAAAGTATTGAGATCGGGATCGGCCACCCCGACGACTCGGAAATCCTCCGGACGCTGGAGTCGATCTGCGGAGAGTATCCGTCGAAGTACTGGCGCGACCTCGAGGATGCTCCGGTCTCGGAGCGATATCCCGCCGCGTTTGTCACCGCACTGGAACACGCAGGCTTCCTCGGCGCCGGCCTTCCCGAAGAGCATGGGGGCATCGGCTTGCCCATGGGTGCACTGGCCCGGATCGTCGAGACGATCCACGAGGGTGGCTGCAACGCCGATACAATCTCCGAGCAGTTCGCGCTGTCGCAGTTGATCGTTCGCCACGGCAGCGAGGCGGTGCGGTCCGCAGTCCTTCCGCGTATCGCGGAAGGCGCGAAGCTGCAAACCCTAGCAATCTGGGAGCCGGGCAGCGGTCAGGACACGAAACGCATCCGAACCACGGCCTCCCGTTGCGACGGCGGCTTCGCACTCAATGGGAAGAAACGGTGGGCACGATTTGCCGACGTATCCGATCTGATGATCGTTGTCGCTCGCATGGGCGAACAACCGGACAACCTGTCTATCTTCCTGACTGATCTTTCGGCGAACCGTGGCCGGCTGTCCATCACGCCGACCGAAGCTATGAACAATTACGGCGGAACAGAAATTGCGTTCGACAATTTCATCATTCCCGCCGACAGCCTGATCGGCGAAGTCAATATGGGGCTCGTCTGCTTGAAGGAGCTTGAGGCCATCAACGGCATTATGGCCGCCGCTGCGGCGAGCGGGTGCAGTCGCTTCTTCTCGCGCAAGGGCGTCAACTACGCCAAGGAGCGCGTCGTCTTCGGCAACGCGATCGGCAAGTATCAGGGCATCCAGTTCCCGCTGGCGCAGACCTATATGGAGAGCGAGGGAGCAAAATTGCTTCTCGATCTCGCCGTCGCGCTCTACGAGGCGGGACGTGAGTGCTACTCCGAAGCGCTGATCGCGCGGCATATGGCGGCGCAGGCCGCCTGGGATACTGCCGACGCGGCCTTCACGACACATGGCGGCTTCGCGTTCGCGCGCGAGTACGATGTCGAGCGCAAGTGGCGCGAGGTTCGCCTGATGCTCAACGAGGCTTCCAACGCCCTTCCCCGCTTCGCCGAGGACGCGCTCGGACTGAGTACCCACTGAACGGACACTCGCCCCGCCTGATCGCCAGTAAACGGCGCATGCGCGTGCGGCTTCGAACAGTGGCAGCCGATGACGCCCGTGCAAGGAGGCGAGTTTGACACGCGCAATTCAGATTGACGCCTATTGCGGGCCTGACGATCTAAGATTGGTGGATGTTGCTGTCAGACCACCGGGGCCTGGTGAGGTGCGCATTCGCGTGCGCGCGGCCGCGGTGAACTTCGCCGACTCCCTGATGATCTCGAACCAGTATCAGCACAAGCCGCCGCTTCCGATCATCCCCGGCATGGAGGCCGGAGGCGAAATTCTTGAGGTCGGGAGCGGGGTCGATCATCTGAAAGTAGGCGACCGTGTCGTCGGCTACGACCGATTTGGTTATTTCACGGAGGAAGCAACGGTCTCGGCGGCACAGGTCTTCAAGATGCCGGCGAAGATGGATTTCCTGCAGGCCGCCGCGTTTCCGATTTCCTATGGCACGGCTCACGTAGGCCTTCAACATAGGGCGCGGCTCAAACCGGGTGAGACTCTGCTCGTTACCGGCGCCGCAGGCGGCGTCGGGATCGCCGCTATCGAAGTCGGAAAGGCGCTCGGCGCACGCGTCATCGCGCTTGCAAGCACGGCGGAGAAGCTCGACCTCGCGGCGCGCCACGGCGCGGACTACGTCGTCAACTCGCGCGACGAAGACCTGGTTGCAAAGGTCAAATCACACGTAGGCGGCGTCGATGTTGCATTCGATCCCGTCGGAGGCGATGCATTCCGGACGGCGCTAAAGTGCATGAACTTCGAGGGCCGCATTCTGGTCATCGGTTTTGCGAGCGGCGAACGCCAGATGATTCCAGCCAACCATGTTCTGGTAAAGAATTGCGACATCATCGGCCTGTCTTGGAGCTTCTACCGCGAGAAGAAGCTCGACATCGATCAGGGCGCTTTTGCCGATCTTTGCCGCATGTATGAGGCGGGACAGGTGAACCCGCCCGTGACCGAGACCTTTCCACTCGCCAAGGCCGGGAAGGCACTCCGGCGATTGGTCGACCGGTCCGCGATGGGCAAGCTTGTGCTTACTGTCTAGCGGATGACCTGCCCGCCGGCGCAACTCCGGACCGGCGTACGCGCTCAACAATCTCGTCTGTATGCGCGCCGAGCAAAGGCGCATCGAGTTTCGATTCGCTCGGTTCGTCACGGAAGCGGATAACGGGCGCGATATGGCGTCGGCCCGCATCATCGCGCAGAATCATGCCGCGTGCCTGAACGTTCTCGTCTTCGAGCGCCTCAGGCAGCGTATTCACGCGCCCGAAGCAGACATCGAGACCCGACAGGAAGGTCAATGCCTCATCGGCCGACATCCTGCCGAACGTGCTCTTGAGAAAATCGATAACCGGCTGCTGATGGGGTCCTGGCCCGCGCAGACAAAACGTGATGAGGTCCGGCCGGGCGAGTGCGTTCAGGAGATTGCTGACAAACTTCGTCTCCTGTCCGGCGAGCACGATTTGCCGCCCGTCACATGTCTCATAGAGTTGATAGAATGCTGACCCTCCGGTCGAGCGTTCATGCTTGGCGATCGGCTGGCGGCCCTCCGCCATCACAGGGCCAAAGAGGTTGCCACAAGCTGCCAACATCGTATCGTGCATGGCGATGTCGATGTAATCGCCGCGGCCCGTCGATTCACGACGGTAGAGCGCCATCAGCACGGCAGCCAGACCTTGCAACGCGCTTAACTGATCGGCAATCGGAATACCCGGAATGGCCGGCTTGTTGTCGTTGCCAAGCGTCATGCTGAGGACGCCGCTCATTGCCTCAAGCGCGAGATCGTGAGCAGGCCGATTGCGGTATGTTCCCTCATGCCCAAAAGCGCTGATCGAGCAGTAAACGAGCCGCGGATTGCGCGCGTTCAGCGTGTCGTAGGAGAAGCCGAGGCGATCGGCGACGCCCGGACGGAAGGTCTCTATAAAAACGTCGGCGGTGTCGCAGAGCGCGAGCAATAGATCACGCTGGTCGGCCACCTTCAGGTCAAGCACAACGCTCTTCTTGCCGCGATTGAAGTTGCGGAAGAACACGGTTACCGGCCCGTCGGAGAGACCGATATGGCGCCCCGGATCACCCTCGCCAGGCGCTTCGATCTTGATTACCTCCGCGCCGTGGTCTGCCAGTGCCATCGTAAGACACGGCCCGGGCAGGAATGAAGACAGATCGACGACGCGTAGACCCTCGAGTTTCATGTGCTCACTTGCGCCTTCCGCGTTTTTACTTCGCTTCCAGTGTGATCGGGAGAGTGGCTTAGCCCATTCCCTAAGGCGTCATTATGCGTCGTCGTCACTCGATTTCCGCTTTCGCAGGCTAACCGATATCTGATTCAGACTACTCCTGAGCGGCAAGACGTTCTTCAATAAGCTTCGCGGCATCTTGCAACTGGCCGAGATACCGCGAAGCGGCTTCGCGCGCCGAAAGCGCCGAGGCAATGAAGGAGATGTTGAGGCAAGCGAGAACCTGCAGTCCGCGCCGGATCGGCACTGCAATCGCGCCGGTCTTATCAAAGATTTGGCGGTGTCGTTCGCCGTACCCCTTCTTGCGGGTCATGGCGACGAGCTCGCGGACATAGCTCGCGTCGCGCGCACGCCGGTCTTCCGGTGCCTTCGATCGGCGCAGGTTCACGAGAATTGCCTCGCGTTCGGCATCGGTACAGAAGGCCAAATAGGCCCGCCCCGTAGCCGACGGGAGCATCGGCAGGCGCAGACCGACGGTTGCCGCATCAATGGTCAGCGGACTGTGCCGGCGCGTGGTCGCGCGTAGATACATCGCATTACCGTAGAACGTCGCCAAATCGGTTGGCCAAACGATGTCGCGCTGCAATTCTTCCATAATCGGATGCGCGATCGCGCGCACCCAAGGCTCGTCGCTGAAGCCGTCGCTGAGCGTGCGTACCAGAAGCGTGAGTTCGTACCGCTCCTCATCGGTACGGCGGAGATAGCCGAGCGAGCACAGCGCATCGAGAATGCGGTAGAGCGAGGGGCGCGGTATTCGCGTGAGCCGCGCAAGCTCGCTGACTCGCACTCCGTTGTTTTCATTCAGCGCGCGGACGACTGCAAGTGTTCGAGTGACCCCGCGCATGGTGGCCGGCTCTAACTCCCGGTCCTGCCTGATGCTTTGCGCTGCTTTGCCCATGTGTCCGCCAGCCGGACAGTTCGTGTCCAGCTACTTGATACCTTCGCTTGTTTCGGGTTGCAATGACGCCAATGGTGAAGCCGGCCCGCGCCGAAGGCCGATCAGGCCCGAAAGATGCGGCGGTAAGCAGTTGGGAGGAAACAATGCGCAGCATTCTCCGTTTGTCGCTCGCCACCTTGGCTCTCATCATGGGCGCCGCGTCGACACTTGCCCAGCAATATCCGAACAAGCCGATCCGTTTGATCGTGCCCTATCCGGCTGGCGGCGCGACTGACGTGGTGGCGCGCCTTGTCAGCGAAAGGATGTCGGAAGACCTCGGCCAGCAGATCTTTGTCGAGAACCGCCCCGGCGCCGGAACCATGATCGGCGCGAGCGCGGTCGCGCGCAGCCCAGCGGACGGCTACACCCTGTTGTTGGGTGACACAGGCACGTACGCGCTCAATCCAACGCTCTACGGAGCGCAGCTCACTTACGATCCCGCGAAGGACTTTTCGGCGGTGTGTCGCACCGGACGCGTGCCGCTGATCCTCACGGCGAATCCCAAGACGGTAAGCGCCGGCAGCGTGAAGGAGCTGATCGACGCGGCGAAGAAGGAGCCAGGCAAGATCGACTTCGGAGCACCGGGTCCAGGCAGCCCGATCCACCTTGCAATGGAGTTGTTCAAGCAACGGGTCGGCATCCAGATAACGGCGATCCCCTACAAAGGCGGCGCGGACGCGCTCAACGACTTGCTCGGCGGCCGCATCGGTCTCCTATTCCTCGACGCAGCGACCGGCGTAACCCACATCAAATCCGGCGCCCTGAAGGGGCTGGGCGTCGGCACCGACAAACGCATTCCAACCGCGCCCGATGTGCCGACCATCGCGGAAGCGGGTATCGCGGATTTCGAGGCCTGGGCGTGGAATGGCATCGTGGTGCCGACAGGTACGCCTACCGATATCGTCGCGAGGCTCAGCGCGGCCTGCCAGAAGGCGCTTGGTCAGGCCGCGCTGCGGCAGAAATTCGCTGACCTCAGCGTCGAGCCGGCGTCTTCCAGCGCGGAAGACTTTCGCGCCTTCATTGCGAGCGAGACCGCGAAATGGCGCACTGTGATCACCTCGGCTGGCGTTTCGCTCGGTAACTAGGTCTACACAGCGTCAATTGCCAAGGAACTAATGCATGCGCCTCATCAGCTATGGTCCGTTCGGTTCAGAACGTGCCGCCTTCCTCGACGGCGACAAGATCATTGATCTTGAACAGGCGATGAAAGCTGCGGGCGCCGAGAGGCCCGTGAGCGACATGCGCCTGTTTCTCGAACAGTCGGATTGGCGATCAACGCTTGATCGCGCGCACGCGGCGCGGACCAAGGTAACACCGGTCGCTGGTCAAGTCCGCCTCGGAGCTCCAGTGCCAGTGCCGCGCACACTCATTATCGCGGGGGCGAATACCAAGTCGCACATCGCTGAGGCCGGCGCCGTATTGGGGAAAGCCGTGGGTTCGCGGGAACCGATGTTGCTGGCAAAGGCGACTTCCTGCATCTGCGGTCCTACCGACGACATCATCCATCCGCCTGAAACCAAAAAGCTCGATTACGAAGTCGAACTCGCCGTGGTCATCGGACGCAGGGCGCGGCGCATCTCCGAAAAGGACGTAAAGGACTACGTTGCCGGCTTTACAGTGTCGAACGAAGTATCCGCCCGGGACATTCAACTCGCCGAACATGAGGAAAACTCATTCTTCCGCACTCATTACATTGGCAAGAGTTTTGACACATTTTGCCCGCTTGGACCGTCGCTGGTAACGGTCGATGAAATTAGCTGGGGCAAGGCGCTAAGAATGACTACCAAGGTCAATGGCGAAGTGCGGCAGGACAGCGACACGTCGGATCTTTACTTCGGAATTGAAGCGCTGGTGTCTTATGCCAGTCGTTCGCAGACACTTTATCCCGGTGACATCATCCTCACCGGTTCCCCGGCGGGGGTAGCCTTCTTTCTTAGACCGCAACGGTTCCTCAAGCCCGGAGATGTCGTGCGGTGCGAGATAGAAGAAATCGGCGCGATCGAAAACCGCGTGCGGGCGGAATGAGTATCAGCTCCAACGAGGCGCTCGGCACGGCCGAAACTCGGGTCGCTGTTTGGTAACTTCTATAGCCCCCTTCCGGCTCTTAGCGGACATCACGCGAGTGGTGCCTCACGTTTGCTTCGGGGCAACAACCGGACATGCGCCTGCCTGAGTCCATTCGATAACTTCGTCATTATGCGGCGAACGATCGAATCGCTCGGCCGCCTTCATGTCGATCCCTGCCAGCAGTCAACAGCCTTCGGAGAGAGCAAATCGGTGCGGGTTTGCACGCTCAGCATAGCTGCGGTGCAAGCCGCTTTGGACCGGTAGACTTGCCGAGAATTTGCAGCAGATCGCTCACGAATGACGCATTGACACGCTTTGTGGGCCCTTTAGATTTGTCATACCGTATACCCTCTGGGTGGCGTTTCAAACTGGAGAAGCGAGATGACGGCCATGCTCAACCGACGCGCTGCGGTGTTGGGAATTTCGACGGCCTTGGCAGCTCCCCATCTGGTTTTCGCGCAAGGCAAGACCGTTCTGAAAATGGGGACGCTCGGGTCGACGGAATATTTTTACTACAAGGGCGCAAAGCGCATGGCCGACGAGGCTGCTAGCAAGAGCGCCGGCCGCATCGAGATCGAGGTGTTCCCGAATCAGCAACTCGGCAACGAGCGGGACATGATCGAGGGCCTGCAACTCGGCACGCTCGATCTTGCCGTGATCAACACGCCGCTCCTCGCCGGTTTCGATCCGCGCTTTTTGATCTTCGACATGCCTTTTCTGTTCAAGGATTGGTCGCACGTCGACAAAGTGCTGACGAGCTCGATCGGCGCCGACCTGATAAAATCGCTCGAGGCAAAGCAGATCAAGGCGTTCAACTTCTCGACCGCCGGCTTCCGCCACGTCCTCAATTACAAGAAGCCGGTCAAGACACCGGAAGATCTCGCGGGTCTCAAGATTCGCACGCTCGATAACCCGGTCCATGTGGCGATAATGAACGCGATGGGCGCCAATGCAACGCCGATGCAATACAGCGAAGTCGCGACCGCATTACGCCAGCACACCGTCGATGGCCTCGATTCTCCCGCGCCCGCTGCCGTCACCGAGAAATTCTACGAAACCAACAAGTACCTTTCGCTCACCGGCCACGTCTTCACCGGCGTCATCTACCTGATGAGCATGAAGCGCTTCAGCGGAATGCCGGCCGACCTGCAAAAGATCATGGCCGACGCAGCCAAGGTCGGCGCGGACACCGAAACGGAGCTCTACAACAAGTTCGACGCTCAATCGCTCGTCGTGCTGGCAAAAGACCACGGCATGCAGATCGACAAGGTCGATCGCGAAAAGTTCCGCGCGCGCATGAAGCCGGTGTTCGATCGCTATCAGGATCGCGTCGGCAAGGACCTGATCGACCAGGTCACAAAGCTCGGTGCCTGATACCGCAGCGGAGTGTAAAACGCTCTGACCCGACCTGAACCCACGATGCCCCCCGTCTCGTCGCGCTTCTCTCGGGTTGCCGCCGCGGTGGACCGCGTCAGCTCCGGTTTGAACGCGTGCGCCGAGTTCATACTGTGGGTGCTGGTGGCACTCACGATCGTAGTCACCTTCGTCCAGGTCGTATTCCGTTACGGTCTCGATTCCTCTCTTTCATGGTCCGAAGAACTCGCGCGCTACCTCTTTGTCTGGGTCATATTCATCGGTGCCAGCGTCGCAACGCGGCGCAGGAAGCACATCTTCGTTGAGATCCTGGTCGCGCTCATGCCCCGCGCCTTGCGCGCGTCGGCCGAGCTTCTGAGCATTGGAGCGAGCATCGTCTTCTTCTCGGTATTTGCCTACGTAGGCTGGCTGCTGATGCTGAATGCCTGGCAGCAATATTCGACCGCGCTCGATATCCGCATCGCCTGGGTCTACGCCACAGCTCCGATCGGCGCCGGCCTGTCCGTCCTTCATCTTATCGCCGGGCTATTGCAGCGCTGGAGCGGCAACGAGGATCCTTCGCCGCCATTGCACCCCGCTGTCGAGGGCCTCGAATGAGCGTCCTCGGCTATCTCGTCATTATCTTCCTCCTGTTGCTGGCCGTCGGTGTGCCGGTCGCCGTCAGCATGGCCATCGCCTCTATCGCCGCCATCGCCTTCGGGACCGACCTGCCGATGGTGGTCGTCGGCCAGCGTATGCTGGCCATCCTCGACTCGTTTCCTTTTCTTGCGCTGCCGTTCTTCGTCGCCGCCGGCGTATTCATGGACCGCGGCGGCATCACACAGCGGCTCGTCGATTTCTCCGCGATCTTCGTGGGCCGCATTACCGGCGGCCTCGCACAAGTCTTGATCGGCACGAATCTCGTCATGTCGGGCATTTCCGGCGCTGCAACCGCCGACTGCGCCGCGACCGGTAGCGTGCTCATTCCCGCTTTAAAGCGTGCGGGTTATTCGGCCGCGTTCGCCTCGGCGCTCACCGCCGCCGCCGCCACCGTCGGCCCGATCATTCCGCCGAGCATCATGTTCGTGATCTACGGAGCCATCACCAACGTCTCGATCGGGGCGCTATTTCTTGGCGGCGTCATACCCGGGCTCTTGATGGGCCTCTATCTCATGATCGCCGCCTACGTCATTTCGAAACGGCGCGGCTATCCGAAGATGGTGACGCCGTCCTGGCGTGAGGTGATCCGCATCACAATCGACGCGCTGCCGGCTTTGGTCATGCCAGTTCTCGTCCTGGGCGGCATCGTCGGCGGGGTCTTTACGCCAACCGAAGCCGGCGCGGTGGCCGCCGTGTTCTGCTTCCTGATCAGCACCTGCGTCTATCGTAGTCTCAAGCTCTCCGAGGTTCCGGAACTGCTTCTGCAAACCGGTATCCTCACCGCGGCGATCATGCTGATCGTATCGGCCGCGTCACTAATAGGCTGGATCCTCGCGCGCGAGCGCGTGCCCGATCTGCTCGTCGTCAGCTTTATGAATTGGACATCCAGCCCGATCGTCTTCCTCGCCTGCATCAACATCTTCCTATTGCTGCTCGGCTTCTTCTTCGAGGCGGTGTCGCTGCTCATTCTCGTCACACCGGTGATCATGCCGCTCGTATACAATTACGGCATCGACCCGGTGCACTTCGGCGTCATGATGTGTCTTAACCTGACGATAGCGCTCATTCATCCCCCAATCGGCATGAACATGTTCATCGTTTGCGCCATCGGGAAGGTGTCGGTACGCGACTACACCCGCGAGGTGATTCCGTTCCTTCTCGTCCTCATTCTCGCGCTGATCTGCGTCACCTACATTCCAGACCTCGTGCTCTACCTGCCGCGCCTGTTGGGGGGCTAGGCCATCGTCATGAAAGTCGGGATCATCGGTGCCGGCGCAATGGGAAGCCTGTTCGCCTCGTATCTTGTCGACGGCGGGGCGGAGGTCTGGGCGTTCGACCAGTGGCGCGAACATATCGAAGCAATCGAGAAGTACGGCCTCATCGTCAAGAGTACCGGCTCCGAGCGGGCTATACGTATGCACGCTACGGCGGATGCGAGCGCAGCCGGTCCCTGCGACGCCGTGCTTGTGATGGTCAAATATCATCAGACCGTCGCGGCGATGCGTGCGGCGGCGCCGATGATCAGTCCGCACACCACGATCGTCACGCTGCAAAACGGCCTCGGCAACGTCGAGAACATCGCCTCAACCTGTCCGGCCAATCGCGTCGTCTTCGGGCTGACCACCCTGACTTGCGAGATCCTCGGCCCCGGCAGGATCGAGGCAAGCTATTCCAACCGGGGCGAGACCTATCTCTGGCCGTCGGATCGTCGACCCAACGAAGCGATCGCAGCGTTTTGCGCGCATCTCGACGCCGGCGGCATCAACGCCGCGCCTGCGCCCGACATCGAGCTGCGCATCTGGAAAAAGCTGATCGTCAATTGCTGTCTCAACACCACGTGCGCCATCACGGGGCTTTCAGTCGGTAAGCTGATCGACCAGCCGAGCTGCTGGCCGCTTCTCGACGGTATCTCCGACGAGATTTCGGTGGTCGCGATCGCGAAGGGTATTCCCCTCGAACACCAAGTCGCGCGGGCTTTCCTGCGCCAGGTGGCAGAAGAGGCGCGCGCGCATTATCCCTCGATGCTGATTGACGTTCGCAGCCGTCGTCAAACCGAAATTGACTGCCTCAACGGGGCGGTGCTGCGCGAAGCGGGCGAACTCGGAATCCCTGCGCCTTATAATCAGGCGCTTTATTCGGCAATTCGTGTGATCGAAGACACTTACGCGGAACGCTCCGCGTAGCCGGGTTCACGTTACCGTCGTTTCCTCAGGGAGCAAGATTGCCCGCATCAGTTTGCCCGATCCCTGCACCGTACCAAGTTGAATTCGCTCGGCCTCATCGGCGTTACCCGCCTTGATCGCCGCCAAGAGCGCTTGTTGTCGCTCGATGACGAACTCGCGGATCGATTTTTCGCTCAGTGTGCGGATTCGAATAGCCTGCAACGAATGCACAGCGCGGGCCAGCAGCGCCAGCAGCAGCGGATTGCGCGTACGCTTGAGCCAGTTCTCTCGGAACCTGACGTTGGCGCGCAAAAACGGCGGCACCGTGCCCTTGGCGTGCGCCGCTTTTTCCTCGTCTATCGCGCGCTGCATCTCCGCAAGCCCGATGTCGGTGCGATTTTCGGCCGCCTGGCGCGCCGCCATCGGTTCGAGCAGCATTCGCACCTCGAAGACGTTCAAGACGTCTTCACGCGTGAATTCCGGCACTTTATAGCCATGCTTCGTCGCCACCAGCAGGCCGTCACTCGCAAGCCAGGACAGCGCTTCCCGCACTGGGGTGCGCGACACACCGAGCTGATCGGTGATCTGCTTCTCGACCAACCGTCCATTCGGCTTGTGCTCGTTGTGCAGTAACTGCTCGCGCAGCGTGTTATAGACGTGCTCCTTGATCGTCGCGGGCCGCTCGAACGGAGTGAGCTTCATCCCGCCGTCGTTTCGCTTCTTCGCCGTGCTCATTGCCGTTCTATTGCACCCCAAGCTCGCCGCGGTCGAAGGTCCAGGAGATCTTGCCGCGCGCCTCGCCAAGTTTGGCGCGCTGAACATCGGTCGCAGCGATGTCGATTGCAAGATCGGGCCGCAAGATCACCCCATAACTTTCACGTGCCGCCTCGACCGTAACTTTGCGATCGATCACATCCTCACGCACGTTCGCCGGATCACGTTCGAGCGGGTCACCATAGCCGGCCCCTCCTGAAACGCGGCAACGAACGCGGTCTCCAGCGGTCAGCGCATAAACCCCCTTCGACGGGATTTTTTCATAGCCGCCGGCGCCACGCTTGATTTCCGCGCTGGCGAGCGGGGCCGGACGGCCGCCATAGAGACCCCAAGGCTGGGTGCGGTGACGATCCTCGCGCAACGTCATGGTCACCTGCCCGCGCAGGATTTCAATCTCGCGCTCCACGCCAAATCCGCCGCGTTGCCTGCCCGCACCCGCCGAATCTTCCCACAGGCGATAGGAGATGACGCGGATTGGATAGTTCAGTTCCAGCGACTCAGCCGGCATGTTCATTGTATTGGCGATGTCGGTTTCGAGCGAATCGACGCCGTCTCGCTGCGGCTGTCCACCGGTGCCGCCAGTGCTGAAATCCGAGCACATATAAGGCTCGCCGCTGTCATCGAGCCCGCTGAAGATCGCAACGCGCACGCTGCCGCAAGGCGCTGCGGGAACTCGACCCGGCATCGCCTGCACCATTGCACCGAGCAGTGTGTCAACAATGCGTTTCATCGTGTGCGTGCGCGCATTCACCGGCGCCGGTGCCTTCGGATTGACGACACTCGCTTCCGGCAGAATCAGCTTGATCGGACGGAAGCTGCCGCCATTGGTCGGCCCCATCGGGTCGGTGACCGACTTCACCGCGAAAAAGACGGCGGACATCAAAGCCGCCCGGTCGGCATTAAGTGGCCCGTTGAGCTGCGGCGACGATCCCGTGAAGTCGATATTGAGATCGGAGCCTTTGACCGAAACCGTTGCGCGTATGCGAACCAACGTCTGGCGGTCGATGCCATCGTCGTCGAGATAGTCCTCGAAGGAGTATTCACCGGGCTTGATCATAGCAATAAATTGCCGCGTTGCTCGCTCGGCGCGATTGAGCAACTCGACCATATAGGCCCTAAAGAATTTCGCGCCGTGCTGGTCGAGCAACGACGCGAGTCGTGTCTTGCCAACATGCAGCGAGGCGAGCTGGGCGCCGAGATCACCGGCCGTGACCTTCGGCAGCCGCACGTTGCGCGTGATGAATGCGAAGGCCGTCTCATTCCGCATGCCCTTGTCGTAGAGCTTGATCGGTGGAATGCGCAGACCCTCCTGGAAAATATCGGTCGAGTCCGTCGGGAGACTCCCTGGGGTCTTGCCGCCGATATCCTGATGGTGTGCGATGCAGGCCGCGTAAGCAGCAACAGCATCATCCTTCACAATGGGCGCGATCAGACAAATGTCGGGCAAATGCGTGCCGCCGTCATAGGGATCGTTGACGGCCAGTACGTCGCTGTCGGACAATTTTCCCTCAAAGATCGCGACCATGCGCTTAACTGCCGTCGGCAGCACACCGAGTTGCGCCGGCAGCGCGGTCGCCTGCGCGATTACCTCACCGCCGCTGTCAAACAGCGCGGCTGAGCAATCGTGACCTTCCTTAATGATGTTGGAATAAGCGCTACGCACCAGTGCGTCCTGCATTTCCTGCGCGATCGCCTCGAGACGATTGCGCAAGACTTCGAGCGTGATCGGATCGACGGCGTCGTTACTCATGCGGAACATCCACGAGGATGCTGCGGTCTTCGCGTAGTCGCGCCCGCTGCTTCGGATAGATGATCAGCGTTGTGTCGGCCTGTTCGACGATCGCCGGACCCTCTATCTCCTGACCGACGCTCAGTTGCTTGCGGTCATAGACCGGCGTTTTGACGAAGCCGCCGTCGAAATAAGCCTCGCGGTGTGCAACCGGCTTCGGCGCGGTCGCTGACTCGCTTTTCATCGGCGGGTTTTCGCGCTCGTCCGGACGATGCACATGGATCGTGCGCAGATTGACAAATTCGACCGGGCCGGCGGTGTTGCTGTGGCCATACATCGTATCGTGACGCGAATGGAACGAGACGACAGCCGCCGCGATCGGGTCGCCCGTTTTGGTGTCCATGTCGATCGTAAGCTCATAGGACTGCCCGACGTAACGCATGTCCGCCTGCCGCCGGATTTCAACGTCGCCCGGCGCAACGCCGTCGGCTGCCATTTTGGCCTGCCCACGCCCCTCCAGCCGCTTGAAGATCTGTTCCAGCCCCGCAAGATCCATATGGTCGACGCGACGCGCCAATGTTTCCATCTGGTCGTGCTCGATATTGGCGACGAGCAAGCCGAATGCCGACAACACACCCGGAGTATCCGGGATCAGCACCCGCGCGATATTGAGATCCTGCGCTAGCGCGCATCCATGGACCGGTCCGGCGCCACCTAACGGCAGCAACGTGAATTGCCGCGGGTCAAAGCCGCGCTGCACCGAAACGCGCCGCACCTCGTCGTTCATGCGCGCATTGATGATGCGATGGATTCCAGCTGCCGCTTTGATTAAATCAAGCCCGATGCGGTCGGCAACGCGGCTGATCGCAGCCTTGGCGGCATCGAGGTCGAGCGAGATGCCGCCCGCGAAAGTGCCTGGGTTGAGATAACCGAGTACGAGGCTCGCGTCGGTCACCGTAGCCTCTGTGCCGCCGCGCCGATAGCAGGCGGGACCGGGTTCGGCGCCGGCGCTTTGCGGGCCGACGCGCAGGCTTCCCGCTGCGTCGACCCATGCGATGCTGCCGCCACCCGCGCCGATCGTGTTGACGTCGACCATCTGCATGCGGAGCGGAAAGCGCGCGACGCGCGTCTGGTTGGTGACGATTGGGGCGCCGTCGCGGATCAGCGCGATGTCGCAGCTCGTGCCGCCCATATCGAGCGAGATCACGTTGTGCTGGCCAGACTCGACCGCAACGTGCCTGCTGCCGATGACGCCCGCCGCCAAGCCCGACAGAAGCAACGACACCGGGCGTGTCATCACGGCTTCCGGGCTCGTAATCCCACCACGCGACTGCATTACCTGTAATTTCGCCTCGATGCCGATCCGCGCGAGATCGTCCCGCTGGCGCGCGACGTAGTCGCCGACCGCGCCTTGCAGATAGGCGTCGAGCGTCGTCATTACCGTGCGCTCATATTCGCGGAAGGCCGGATCGACCTCGCTCGAGATCGAGACATGGATGTCGGGCCGCATCTCACGGACGATGTCGCGCGTGCGCTGTTCATGCAACGGATTGCGAAACGAGAAGAGATAACAGACCGCGATCGCCGTGGCGCCCTGCCCGCTTAGCGCTTCGACCGCGGCGCGCACCGCTTTCTCGTCGAGCAGCGCCACCACCGAGCCGTCGGCGGCAAGCCGCTCCGGGATGGCAAAGCGGCGGCGGCGTGGCGCAAGGAATGCCGGCGTTTCTGGCTCGAGGAAGAGATTGTAGAGATGCGAGCGCTTGTGGCGCCCGATCTCGAGGGCATCTTCGAATCCTTCGGTGGTGAGAAGGCCGGTTACGGCGCCCTTCTGCTGGATCAACGCGTTGATTGCGACAGTGCTGCCATAGACGAAGCGGTCGACGTCGGCCGGCTTGAGATCGACCGCGGCCAGCGCGCAGGTGACGCCATTGCGCACCCCTTCGATCAAATTGCTCGGAGTTGTTGGGACTTTGGTATAGTGCGCAATCCGATTGTCGCGCATCAACACGACATCCGTGAACGTGCCGCCGATATCGACGCCGATCTCAATCACGACGCGATGCTTTCGGATTGGCTATCGTCTTGCAAAAGTGTCGAGAAAGGAACCGGCTTGATCGGCGGCCGCACGCTCGGGAAGGGGATGCTGCCAAGCGCGACGTCGCGGTCGCGCGCCAGGATTTCGCCGACCATCCCGCGGCAGATGCGGCCTTCACAAAGCCCCATACCGGCGCGCGTCCAGTCCTTGATCGACTTGGTCGTTGTCGCGCCGTTCGCGATGCAGGCAGCGATTTCTTTGGCTTTGACTTCCTCGCAGCGGCACACGGTCATGTCGTCCGTCAGAAACTCCCAAAGGCCCGGGCGTGGCCCGAACAGCACATTCAGCGCGCTCGCGAAGCGGTCGAGGTGCGCGCGTTGCCAGATCGGCTGCCCACGCTGCTCGTCGGCGGCACGTGCCGTCAGCATCCCTGCAAACTCCGCCGCGGACAGGCCCGCGATTCGCCCCTCTTCTAGCGCCAGCGCCGAGCCGCCAATGCCGGTGATCTCGCCGGCGACAAAGATACCCGGTTTGTTGGTTGCCATCGTCGGAGTGCACATCACGAACCAGGTGCGCGCGCGTTCGTCGAAGCGCAGCTCGCAACCGCTGCTCGCCGCAAGCTCTATATTGGCGAGGAAGCCGTAACCCATGGCGATCGCGTCTACCTCGATCGTCCTCTCGCTGCCCGGTATAGCGCGCCATTCATTGTCAACTTTGGCGATCACTGCGCCTTCTACTTTTTCCTCGCCCAGCGCGCGCACGATCTTGTGGCCGTACAGGGTCGGAACGCCGGCGCGGCGCAGATTGGCCTTGTATTCCCAAGCTTCGGAAAAGCGCGGCCACTGGCCCCACAGCGAGCCGAGGTGCGGCAGCCACTCATTCGGCCTTGTGGCTTCCACGAGCGCGGCGATCGAAACGTCGGCGCGCAGCAATGACAGCGCGACCGGCAGCAAGAACGGCCCCGCACCTGCAAGCAACATCCGGCGTCCTGGCTTGACCCATTGGCTTTTGGCTAAAGTCTGAGCGCCGCCCGCGGTAAGGACGCCCGGCAATGTCCAGCCCGGAAAAGCCACCGGCCGGTCGTAGGCGCCGGTGGCGATTACGAGGGCCTTGCCGTAAACTGACTTGGAGCAACCTTCGTGCGCGACCATGACGCGATCGTCGAAGCGACCCCAGACCAGCGCGCGCGTCAACATCGTGATGTTCGGGTGATTGAGCTTGCCGCGCAGCTCCTCCCCGCGCGCGTGTTCGCGCGTCAACGACTCGGGTGCAACGGAGAAGCCGTCCCCTGTGCGCTTGAAAAACTGACCGCCCGGCTTGGCGTACTCGTCGAGCACGATGACGCGCGCCCCGGATTCTGCGGCTGCCACCGCCGCCGACATGCCGGCCGGCCCGCCTCCGACAACGACGACGTCAGCGCGCATGCGTGTAACCCGGATCCTGCTGGCGCTTGATCTTCATACCCACACGCACTGGCTCCAGACATGCGCGCAGGTTGACGATGCCGTCGATCGTCACGAGGCAGTCGAAGCAGACGCCGATGCCGCAAAAGAAGCCGCGCGGCTCGCGCGTGCGCGCCGTCGTATGCAGCGTATGGTCGCCGCTCGCCCACAGCACCGCGAGCACCGTTTCACCCTCGAAGGCTTGCACTTCTTTGCCGTCGACATAGACCGGCACGGGCAAGCCGCGCCCGATACCGGCTGTGCGCAGGTCCCCGCTTGTTCGCTCAGGTGCCATAGAACGTCTCTTGCGCCTCCGCCCCTACTGCGCTCGAAGCGAAGCGCTCCAGCCGGTAGGGCGAAATATCGAGCGCGGTTTTTCCATCAGTGATGAGATCGGTTAGGATTCCGCCTACGGCCGGAGCCAGCGTGACGCCACGATGCATCACGGCGAGAAGAAGCCCGTCGACACCCTCGGGCCGGCCGATGATCGGATAGCCGTCGGGCGGCAGAAGCCGAAGACCGGCCCAGGAGCGCAGCAACTTGACGTTGGCAAGCGCCGGGATCAGTTCCGACGCCCATTTCAACATCTTGTGGGTCCCTTCCACTGAAGTGACCGTCGTGTCTTTCACGCCGGGCTCGCGCGTTGTGCCAAACACGATTGTGCCAGACGGCGTCTGCTTGATGTTGTGCACGTAAGTGCGCAGCAGCGGCGGGATGCGTTCCGTCACGAACATCTGTCCGCGCGCGAGATCGAGCGGCACCTGTATGCCGACGCCGGCGGCGAGCGCGGGCACGCCAGAGCCCGACGCGCACACGACGTTACTGGCGAAGATTTCACCGGCGCTCGTCGCCACGCCCACCACGCGCTGGCCGCGGCTGATCAAGGACGTGGCCCGAATGTTGGTGAGAATTTCGGCACCCATCTGCCGCGCCGCCTTGGCGAAAGCCCACACCACACCCATCGGCGTGACGTGCGCATCGACTGGGCAATAGATTGCGTTAATGGCGATTGGCGCGACGGCCGGCTCGATCTCCTTGATCTGCTTGTAGTCGATGAATTCACAGGGAACGCCGCAAGCCTGAAGACCGCGACAGCGCTCCAGGCCACGCGCGCTATCTTCCTCGTTGTAGAAAGGGTCGATGCTGCCGGGCGCGTCGAGATCGAGCGGCGGACCGATCTCTTGCTGCGCGCGCTGATAGAGCGACAAGCTTGCTTTCGACAATTCAACATAGGTTTTCGGAACGCGCGCCGACGCATAGCTGTAAATTGCGAGTGACACACCGCCAAATGCGACGCCCGATGTGCCGGATGCGAGTTCGCGTTCCTCTACCAGTACGACCTTCAGGCCGGCTTTCGCCGCGTAATAGGCCGTTGCTGTCCCGAGCAAGCCGCCGCCGATGATGCAAATATCCGCCGTACGCATCACCACCCTAGGAGCATAAGAGGCCCGCCGCAGAAACCGCCATATCGAACAAACGCCGACATATCGGGCTCCATTGACCTCATAAATCGATTGTCATACCGTATACATCAGGGCAAACCTGTCAAGCGAAGGCGGCGAATGTCGGCGCTAACCAGCCGGCGCGCGAGGGGGAGAAGAAATCACATGGCGATGTCCCAGGTAACGACCGCAACACGCACTGCGCCCAGCATTCAGCGTGCGGCGTTCGCAAGTCTGATCGGCACCATGATCGAGTGGTACGACTTCTATCTTTTCGTCTTCTGCTCCGCGCTCGTCTTCTCGAAGATCTTTTTCAGCGCGGCCGATCCCGTTTCGGCATATGTCGGCTCCGTTGGTACGCTGGTCGCGGCATTCGTATCGCGCCCGCTCGGCGCGCTTCTCTTTGGACATTTCGGCGACACCAGGGGTCGCAAGATCGCGCTTGTCGTAACGCTGATCGGTATGGGCATCGTGACTTGCGTCATCGGCCTGATTCCGGGCTATGCGAGCTGGGGCTACTGGTCGGTCTGCGCCCTGGTCGGCTTGCGGCTGATGCAGGGAATCTTCTTCGGCGGCGAATGGGGCGGCGCCGTCCTGATGACGGTTGAAAACTCGCCACCGGAAAAGCGCGGCTGGTACGGCGTGTTCAGCCAGCTTGGCAACCCGCTCGGGTTTTTCTTTGCGAGCGGAGTCATGCAATTGATTGTCGTGATGACGTCTCTCGACGACTTCTTGCGCTGGGGCTGGCGCATCGCATTCTTTGCCAGTGCGGCGCTCGTCCTTGTCGGCCTCTATGTGAGGCTGATGGTCTCCGAAACGCGCGATTTCGAAAACCTCAACAAGAGGAAGACACTACGCGAAGCGCTGCCCGTAAGGTCGCTTTTCGTTCGGCACTGGCGCCCCTTGCTGCTGTGCATGCTTCTGCAGGCAGGGTTGCTATTCGGCAGTTACATCCTGATCGTGTACGGGGCGAACTATTCGCAGCGGGTCCTCGGCCTTCCGGCGAACTGGAATTTCATCGCGGGGCTCGTCGCCGCGGTCGCCAACATCGTGGCTTTGCTGATCATGGCGCGCTTGTCCGACCGTATCGGCCGCAAGCCCATCTACATGTTCGGATTGTTGATGTACGCCATTGTCCCCTTCCCTTTCTTCTGGCTGCTCGAGATGAAAACCCTGCCGGCTGTCATCCTCGCCAACACACTGGTATGGATGTTGGCGCAGGCTGGCACCACGGCCGTGCAGTCGAGCTTCCTGGCAGAGCTCTTCCCGACGGAAGTGCGCTACAGCGCAATCTCGATCTCGTATCAACTCTCGACCGTCATCATCGGCATTCCGGTCAGCTTCCTGCCGGTGTGGGTGATGAGCCAATTCGGCTCGATTTATGCGGTGGCGGCATCGGCTGCGATCGGCGGCCTGCTCGGACTGATCGCGCTTATCGCACTCCCCGAAACCTATAAGAAACAGATCGCGGAATCATAAGTACTGCCTGTCGCAAGCAGCCCGCAGATCGGTGATACTCTGACAGTAATGCCTGATCTCGCGCGCCTGTCGATCAATCACGCCTCCACGAGACGTTGGAACCTACCCGATGCGATCGCCGGCTATGCGCGCAACGGTGTGCGCGGTATCGGACTTTGGCCGGCGAGTGTGCAGGCCTATGGCGTGGCGAATACCCGCCGCGCGCTCGATGCACATGGCCTCGTCGCGACGAGCTATTGCTGCGGCAGCATGTTTGTTGCAACCGGCAAGGTGGAGCGCGTCAAGGAGCGGGAGCGCAATCGCGCGCTCGTCGAACAGGCGGCAGAACTGGGGGCCAAAAGCCTCGTCTGCGTCTCCGGCGGCCTACCGGCTGGCGAGAAAGGCTTGCAGGCCGCGCGGCAACGCGCCGCTGACGAGCTTGCTGAGCTGCTGCCGGTTGCTCGGTCGGGCGGCGTCACGATCGGCATTGAGCCTATCCATCCGATGAAAGCCGCCGATGTGTCGTCGCTCAACACGCTCAGCGAGGCCAATGCCTTATGCGACGCGCTCGGCGAAGGCCTCGGCATCATCATCGATGTCTATCACGTCTGGTGGGACCCTAACCTTGGTCACGAAATCCAACGCGCGAGAGGACGGATCGTCGGTTTCCATCTGTGCGATTGGCTGCCTACGTTGGAAGAGAACATGAGCGGCCGCGGCATGATGGGCGACGGCGTTATCGATATCGCCGGAATTCGTGCTGCCGCCAATCGCGCGGGCTTTGACGGCTTCTATGAAGTCGAGCTCGTTTCGACGGTGTGGGAACAACGCGACCCGGTCGAGGTGATCAACATCTGTGTCGATCGTTATCGGACACACTGCTAGAAGCTTTGGTGCTTGTGAATCTGGATATTCCATAGCGTGTCATTATGCGAAAGTTCAAAGTTCAATGAGCCTAACGTGTTCTTTCGCCAAGTGGAGAAAGGATGCTTTTCCAACCGCTGACGAGTATGGCCTGATCAGTGCCGGCTGCTAGCATGTTGAAACCGAGCTTTTGATACTGCTTCGACCAACTTGCGTCCGTGGCCATGAATCCGAGACCTTTGTCGTATTTGCGGGCTGCTGCGATGACACGCTCGATCGCCTCGAGATAGCGCGGGTTGTCGAACTCGGCCGGTATACCGAGGAAATTCGTTAGATCGAAATGCCCTACCCAAAGTACGTCGATTTCCTTCACTGCTGCGATAGCTTCGACATTCTCGAGCCCCCGCTCTGTTTCAATTTGCGCGATGACGGTATTGCGCGCGTCAAGCATTCTGATTTTTGCTTTGATGTCACCCGTTTCGTAATCGTCGTGTGCAAATCCGAACGCCGCACCACGGCGGCCCGTTGGCGGATAGCGTGTAGCCTCCACAATCGACTGAGCTTGATCTGCGCTTTCCACCATCGGAATCATGATGCCTTGGCAACCGACATCGAGCGCAGGCGCAAGTAGGTGATACTCGCCCCGCGGCACTCGTGCCATCGGAGCTATGCCGAGGCCACGGCATGTGGAGACGAGGCCTTTCAAGGATTCTATCGAGAGCCCTGAGTGTTCCATGTCAAAAAGGACAAACTCGGCGCCGGCGAGGTGGGCCAACGTCGCCACACCAGGCGTGAAACACTCAAACACCATTACACCTTGAACGAGCTCTCCATCGCGCGCGCGACGGCGAAGGGTCTTCTTGGGCATTCGGCTCCCTCTCACTATTGTCAGATTCACACAATCAAGCGGTAGAGCTGCAGGTGCGATACCACGCGGGCAACGATATCGAAAACGCGCATTCGAATCAGGAAGGAAGCAAGGTCGGTGGGCTCAACGTATCTGGCTAGGTAGCCAAGTGGTGATCGGCGGGTAGAGAATAGCGAGGAACAGCACAATGATTGACCAAAGTAGGAATGGCAGCGAGTCCACGATGATCGGTTTCAGCGGGATGCGCCCCACATTGGATACAACGAACAGCAACAGGCCGATCGGGGGATGAAGCAGTCCGATCATCAGATTGAGCACTATGACTGATCCGAATTGAATAGGGTCGATTCCGAGTTGAGCCCCCAGTGGAAGCAGTGTCGGAACAAAAATGATCATTGCTGGCAACGGCTCGAGAATGCAGCCGACCATCAGCAACATGACATTGATCGTGATGAGGGTGATCGTGGGGTCGGATGAGATTCCACGTATCAGACCAACGATTTGGAGATTGATTTGGCTTTCCGCGACCAACCAGCTGAAGGGCCCCGCTGCGGCAAGCAGGAAAAGGATCACCGCGGCGGACTTTCCGGCGGTCGTCAACAACTCTGCTAACTCGCGGAAATGTAGGCTTCGGTAGATGAACAAGCTTACGACCAGCGCGTACAACGCGGCCGCCGCCGCTGCTTCTGTGTCCGTCAAAAATCCGAAACGAATTCCGAAAATGACGATAAGGGGCATAATCAGCGCCCAGCCGGCGCTACTCGTCGCACGGGCACGCTGCATCCAGGTCACGGGCGCGGGGCGAGGATATTTGCGGACATGCGCGAAGATGCTGCATATGACTAGATAACCCGAGGCGAGAAGAATCCCTGGGACCACCCCAGACATGAACATCTTGACTACGGATTGGCTGGCAATCTGAGAATACACCACCATCGGTATCGATGGCGGAATGATC